>FTCZ01004947.1_pt1 | contig 154875 bp, 139 predicted proteins | sample 1658871 | NCBI WGS metagenome assembly FTCZ01 (sample SAMEA3914864, study PRJEB12502) | metagenome | biome: forest; material: soil | place: USA | collected 2012-03-12 | depth 0.3 m | reverse complement strand
ATCTCGAAGTGTGGGGCGAATGGGTCTATTCCAGCCTGCCGCGCACCGAGGAAGGCGGCTTCCAGCACATCGTCTATAACAGCGTCAATCATCAGCAGCTGTGGGACGACACCCTGATGATGTCGGTGCTGCCGCTGGCCAAGATCGGCCTGCTGCTCAACAAGCCGCACTATGTCGAAGAGGCCAAGCGCCAGTTCATGGTGCACATCAAATACCTGGCTGACCGCAAGACCGGCCTGTGGTTCCACGGCTGGACCTTCGACGGCCGCCACAACTTCGCCAATGCGCTATGGGGCCGTGGCAATTCGTGGGTGACGATCGTCATTCCGGAATTTATCGAACTCTTGGATCTGCCCAAGGACGACGCCTTGCGCCTATTCCTGGTCGAGACGCTCGACGCGCAAGTGTCGGCCCTGGCGCGCGTTCAGGCGCCGTCGGGCCTGTGGCGCACCATCCTCAATGACGAGACGTCGTATGAAGAAGCGGCCGCTTCCGCCGGCTTCGCCTACGGCATTCTCAAAGCCGTGCGCAAGGGCTATATTTCCAAAGAATATGAAGCGATGGGCATCAAGGCCGCCAAGGCCGTCCGCGCCAAGATTTCGGCCGAGGGCGAGCTGACCCAGGTGTCGTTCGGTACGCCGGTATTCAACTCGATCCAGGAATACAAGGACATCCCGCTGACCTCGATGCCCTTCGGTCAGGCCATGGCGCTTCTGGCCATGGGCGAATTCATGTATCGGTTCATTTGATCTCACAGTCCGGTCGCCGTGAAGACCGGCGACCGGACTGTGCCTCGATACCGAAAAAATTCTCCTGAGGCGGCTCTGCGAGAATTTTCGCTTTTTGCGCCGAGTGTCCGCTCTGCAGACACTCGGCAAATCATAAGGCCGCCGGAGTGAAACGCGTGGCAGAATCCGCAGGACGTAAAACCGGCATACTGAACTATTTCGGCTGGGGCTCGGGCGATCTCGTTGGCGCCGGCATCACCGCCGTAACGTCCGGCTGGCTGATCTACTTCTACACCACCTTCTGCCATCTGAGCCCAGCGGCGGCCGGCGGCCTGTTTGCCATTTCCCGTTTCTTCGATGCGTTTACCTGTCCGCTGATCGGCTATATCTCCGACAATCTGCGCCACACCTGGGTCGGCCGTCACATCGGCCGGCGCAAGATTTTCCTGTTCATCGCCATCCCGCTCCTGCCGTCATTCGCCCTGATGTGGGTCGCCGGCCAGACCTATCTCTACTACCTCTGCACCTATCTGTTCTTCGAACTGATGTACAATTTCGTGCTCATTCCGTGGGAGACCTTCCCGGCGGAAATGACCAAGGACTATGGCGAAAAGACGAAGTTCGCCGGCGCGCGCATGATCTGCGCCCAGTCCTCGGCCATCCTGGCCTCGGGCCTGCCGGCCATCATCATCAATCTGCTGGGCGGCAAACATTCGCCAACGCCGTTCCTGATTACCGGCGCCATCTTCGGCGTTCTGGCCAGCCTGGTGATTATCATCTCGGTCCTGACCACCTGGGAACGGCCCTATAGCGATGCCGAAAAGCTGGTAAAGCCCGAGCCGCTCAATCTCGGCGCCGCCTTGATGGTGCCGATCCACATGTTCGCCAACCTGTTTTCGACCTTGCGCGTCCGCGCCTTCCGCCAGCATCTGTGCGTCTACCTTGGCGGCTATATCTCGCAGGATATCTTCAACGGCGCCTTTGCCCTGTTCGTCGCCGCTGTCATGCTGGGCTCGACCGTCATCATCGCCAAGATGATGGCGGCCATGTACACTTTCCAGCTGATCTCGGTCATGATCGCCACCCTGGTCATTCTCAAGACCGGTCCGGTGCGTGCCTATAGCCTGGCCATCTGCGCCTTCATCGTCGGTTGCCTGCTCTATTACGGCTTCTACGTCGCCCATCCGGCCGGTTATGGCGCCGCCGTTTCCGGCATCGAGGACAATCTCATCTCGGCTCTGATCTCGGGCAAGGTGCCGACCGTTATCCTGTTCTGGCTGTTCGTGCCGGTGATGTTTGCCGGTCTGGGCCGCGGCACGCTCAATCTCGTGCCGTGGAGCGTCTACAACTACCTGCCCGATGTCGATGAGGCCGTCACCGGTCAGCGCCGCGAAGGCATCTTCGCCGGCGTCATGACCCTGGTGCGCAAGCTGTCGCAAGCCTTCGCCATCGCCGGCACCGGCTGGGCGATCAGCGCCGGTGGTTTCGTCTCAGGCGCCAAGACGCAATCCCCGCAGGCCATTCAGACCCTGACCCTGATCCTGGTCATTGGCCCGATCGTCGTCATGCTGCTGGGCTTCATCGTGGCGCTGCGCTTCAAGCTCAATGCCCGCACCCATGCCGTGTTGGTCAGTGAAGTGGAACGCCTGCGCAATGGCGCCACTGAGCCAGCGACGCCGGAAAGCGGCGCCGTCGTCGAAGACCTGACGGGCTGGAAATACGCCACCCTGTGGGGCCGTGGCAAGAACGCCTAACCTTTTACCCGCAGTTCGCTGTGGCCGGTGAAGGTGGTGTTCTGCACGACCATGGATGGCCGCGCGTCGGGTGCGGTCGTCGAGACCTCGACGCCTTTCAGCGTCAGACCATGTACGTGACGCGTCCATAGCCCGTAGGCTGGCGTGCGGCCAAACATCGACGGCTCGGGATAGGCGTCATCGCGGTCGGGAATGGCGCGCGTCACATCGTCTTCAGTGCCGCCGCCATTATAGGTCAGGCGGATATTTTCCAGCGTCACGTCCTCGATCGGGTGCGAGGCCATGCCGGTGATCAGAGCGCAGTAATTGTCCAGAATCCCCTCTGCCGTGACATTGCGGATCGTGACATTGCGGATCGCGCCCGGCGTAATGCCGTCCGGTCCACGCAGGCGAGCGCCCAGGCGCAGGAAGATCGGCGCCGTGGTGATGTCGCGCATGTCGAGGTTTTCGACATGGACGCCCTCGATGACCCCGCCATCGACCGTTTCTAACGCCAGGCCGCGCGAGCGCTCAAAAGTGCAATTGCTGATTTGGATACGGCGGAAATCGCCGCTCGACTCAGTGCCGATCTTGATGCGGCCGGTGACGCGGTCGCGGTCGGGCGAGAATTCCTGGGTTCGGCCGCGCGTACCGTCATAGAGCGTGCCGAGATCGAAACCGCTGACGAAACAGTGCTCTACCACGACGTCCTCGGTCGGGCGGCGTTCGCCGAGCGCATAGGAGGATTTCAGCACGATAGCGTCGTCATTGGGCGTATTGACGCGACAATTGCGCACCACGACCTTGCGGCAGCCATCGATATCGAGCCCGTCGCGATTGGTGTCGATGAGGAGGTTTTCGCAAACCAAGCCATCGACGCCGGTCGCCAACAGCGCGAAATGGCCGCCATTGAGCAGGGTGAAACCAGCCAGCGTCACGTCACGCGCCCGGCAAAAGGCGATGGCCTTGTTGCCCAGGCCCTGCATCGCTGAAATCTCCGGCGACAGGATGGCCAGCTCTTCGGCCGACATGCCGCGCATCGATTCCGGGAACTCGCCGGCCTGCTTGCGCCAGCGCGAGCCTGGGCCTTCGCGTGTCAGGCCACGGCCGTCGATCAGGCCCGGCCCATCGATGCGCACGCCCTCGACCTCGATGCCCCAGAGCAGGCTGTTCTGCCAATGGCTGTGGCCGAAATCCTGATAGAGGTCCCACGCATTGGGTTCGGCTGCGTCATAGGTGCCGCCATGAGCCTCGGGATCTGCCGCCTCGAGCACCGCGCCTTGGGCCAAATGCAGATGCAGGCGGCTTTTCAACGGGATCGAGAAACTGAGGAAACGCCCGGCAGGGATCATCACGGTATCGCCGTCTGTCGCGGCGGCGATGGCGGCACGGATGGCGGCGGTCGACACTTCGCCGTCGCGGGCGCCGAAATCGACAATGTTCAGGGTGGTCATGGGAGACTTCAGGCCGACAGATAAAGGAAGCGCAGCACGAACAGGCCGGCCAGGACCAGAAGCAGGGCATCGCTCCATTTGGCCTGACCGCGCAGCAGTTTGAGCAGCGCATAGGCTGTAATGCCAAAAGCCAGGCCGTTGGCAATCGAAAAGGTCAGCGGAATGCCGATCAGGGTCAGAAAAGCCGGAATGGCAACCACTGGGTCGTCCCAGTCGATCGTCGTCAGTGGCTTCATCATCATCGAACCAACGATAATCAGCGCCGGCGCCGTAGCTGCCGCCGGAATGAGCTGGGCATAGGGGGCGACGAAGACGGCCAGCAGAAACAGCACGCCCGTGGTGATGGCCGTCAGCCCGGTGCGGCCGCCGGCCTCGACACCGGCGGCGCTTTCGATATAGCTGGTCACGGTCGAGGTGCCGAGGAAGGAGCCAAAAATGGTGGCGATGGAATCGGCGGTCAGGATGCGGTTGAGGCGCGGAATGCGGCCGTCTTCATCGACCAGGCCGGCTTTCTGGCTGACGGCGACCAGGGTACCGACATTGTCGAACAGATCGACGAACAGGAAGACGAAGATGACCTCGATGATGCCGAAACCCGCCTTGCCACCGAGATTGAAGGCACCCTTGATGTCGAGCGCGCCCATGGTCTGGGTCAGCTGCGAGAAGCTGTAGGCCTGCGGCGTGAAGCTGACGAGGTGCAGCGCCCAGGCGGCGGCCGAGACGCCCAAAATGCCGATCAGCACCGCCCCCCTCACCCGCCAGGCGCTCAAAACGGCGATCAGTATCAGTCCGCCGAGCGCCAGGGCCGGCATGGGAGATTTGAGATTACCCAGCGCCACGGTCGTCGCCGCGTCCGAGACGATGATGCCAGCGTCCTTGAAGCCGATAAAGGCGATGAACAGGCCGATGCCGCCGGCGACCGCGGCGAACAAGGGTCTGGGGATGGCGTTGACGATCAGCTGCCGCACGCCCGCGACTGTCAGGATCAGAAAGCAGCAGCCGGAAATGAAGACGCAGCCCAGCGCCACCGGCCACGGCACGCCCATGCCCTTGACGACGCTGAAGGTGAAATAGGCGTTCAGCCCCATGCCGGGCGCCAGGGCCAGCGGATAGTTGGCAAACAGCCCCATCAGGATCGACGCCACACCTGCCGAAATGCAGGTGGCGGCGGCGATAGCGGCGATCGGCATGCCGGTCTGCGACAGGATCGCCGGATTGACCAGGATGATATAGGCCATGGTCAGGAAGGTCGTCAGCCCGGCCACGAGCTCGGTGCGAACGGAGGTCTTGTGCTCGGACAGGCCGAAAAAGCTGGCGATCGACATGGTCAATGCTCCGGCAGGGCGGCGATGAAGGCTTCGACCACGGTGGCCGAATTGTCCGACGCCAGGCTCATGAAGGTCGCCATCTGATTGGCGCCGGCATCGCCGCCAGCGAGGTCCGACAGCGAGCGGAAGACGATGACCGGGACGTGGTTGGCATAGGCGACCTGAGCAACGGCCGCGCTTTCCATGTCGGTGGCTTCGGCGTGGAAGGTGGCGGCGAGGTAGGCGCGGTAATCTGCATTGTCGACAAAGGCCGGGGCCGAAACGCCCTCGCCGCCGACCACGACCTGCGGCGCATGGTCGAGGCAAACGCCGGCCGTCGTGCAGTTCTTCAGGCGCAGATCTGGCGCTATGTGCCGCGCCACGGCGATCAGGGCCGGATCGGCGGGAAAGGTCTCATGCATTGGGGTCTTGGCGTCACCCACCTGGATACCCCGCGGCACGATCATGCCGTAGCCCGGCTTGTCGGTCACGCCCCACAGCCAGGCGGGCGGGGTGTAGCCGTCGCCGGTCTTACGCGCCATGACGCTTTCCAGCGACTGCGCCCAGACTTCGGGCACGACGACGTCGCCGATGTGCAGCGCCGGATCGACGCCGCCGGCAATACCCGAAAAGACGATGGCTTTGGGATGGAAATGGTCGATCAGGCGCTGGGTATTCATCGCCGCATTGACCATGGAGACGCCGCTGAGCGTCAGCACCACCGGCTTGCCATCAAACGTGCCAGTGACGAAATCATAGCCGTCGATGGTTTGGGTTTTGGCATGGTGCAGGCGGCTTTTCAGCGTCGTCCACTCAGGATCGAAGGCCGAGATGATGGCGATACGGGTGGGCGCGGCACGATGCGCTTCGGCCCCCGGCGCAACCGCCAGACTTACAGCCGTTAGGATGGAAAAGACAGTGCCCCGCATCGGTCGAGGCTAACGCGGCTTCTGTTGCGCCGCAACCGGATTCAGCGCGCCGTACTACGAGCGATTTTGGGCGGCACCGGCTCGGCCGCCGGATCGAAGGTGAAGGTCGAACAGCTCTTGCACGACGTACAGCCGCCCGAGCCGCAACCAGCATCGGTCACGTCCTTCGGCGTCAGCCAAACGCCGACATGACGCAGGATCGGCGGTGAAGCCTCCCGGCGCAGGATGGCGGCCAGTTGCCCCGATACGGCCCGCGCCGATTTCGGCAGCAGGGTGCGAAACAACTGCGCGACACTGAAGGCGACGATGGCGGCGATGAGAACGGCCTGAAAGATTGCGTAAGCCATCAGACCCTCACCGCGATCTGATAGGTGACGAGCGCCGCGGCATAGGCCAGGGCAAACAAATAGCCGGCGGTGATGGCGACGTATTTCCAGCTATTGGTTTCGCGGCGGATGACGGCCAGCGTCGACAGGCACTGCGGCGCGAAGACGTACCAGGCGAGCAGCGACAGTGCCGTCGGCAGGGTCCATTGGCTCGAAATCAGGTGGCCCAGAGCCGTGCGCACGGCGTCCTCGTCTCCCGACACCGAATAGACGGTGCCAAGCGCCGAGACGGCAATTTCGCGCGCCGCCATGCCGGGCACTAGCGCGACGCAAATCTGCCAGTTGAAGCCGATGGCGGCGAAGACGGGCTGCATGATGTGGCCGATCATGCCGGCGACGGAATAGTCGATCGCCGGACCGGTGGCGCCCGCCGGCGGCCGCGGGAAGGTGGTCAGCACCCACAAGACGGCGTTGGCGGCGAAGATGATGCCGGTGATGCGGCGCATGAATATCTTGGCGCGCTCGAACAGGCCGATGCCGAGGTTGCGCAGACCCGGCAAACGATAGGCCGGAAGCTCCATCAGCAGCGGATGTTCGCTGCGGTCCTTGCGCGTCAGCTTGATCACCCACGACACGACAAACGCGCCGATAATGCCAGCGAAATACAGGGCCAGCAGCACCAGGCCCTGGAGATTGACGAAACCCCAGAAGGTCTGTTGCGGGATAAAAGCGCTGATCAGCAAGGTATAGACCGGCAGGCGCGCCGAACAGGTCATCAAGGGCGCGATCAGGATGGTGGTCAGCCGGTCGCGCGGATCGTGGATCGAGCGCGTCGCCATAATGCCCGGAATAGCGCAGGCAAAGGACGACAACAGCGGAATGAACGAGCGCCCGGTCAGGCCGGCCCCGGCCATCAGCTTGTCGAGCAAGAACGCCGCGCGTGGCAGATAGCCCGACTCTTCAAGCGTCAGGATAAAGGCGAACAGGATCAGGATCTGCGGCAGGAAGACAATGACGCTACCCAGGCCGCCGAAAATGGCGTCGTTGAGGAAGCTCTTGAGCAGACCGTCGGGCAAGGCCTGGGTGACGAAGGCGCTGAGTGCGGTGACGCCATCGGTGATGCCGTTCATCAAGGGCTGTGCCCAGGCGAACACCGCCTGGAACACCAAGAACATGATGGCGACCAGGATCAACAGGCCGGCGACCGGATGCAGCACGACGCGGTCGATGGCGTCGTCGATACGCGACGTCGCTTCGGGCATGACGACCGTGGCCGCGAGAACGCGGCGCGTCTCGGCGTGCAGGTCGATACTGTCGCGATGCGGCGGAATGGCCGGCACCGCGCCTTCGAGCGCGGCGATCAGGTCAGCGGCGCCATCGCCCTTGACGGCGACGGTTTCGATGACCGGCACGCCCAGTTCCTGACTGAGCTTGGCCGCGTCGATGCGGATACCGCGCTTTTGAGCGGCGTCGATCATGTTTAGCGCCAGCACCATCGGCCGGCCCAACGCCCGGACCTCGAGCGCGAAGCGCAGGTGCAGACGCAGATTGGTGGCATCAACCACGCAGACGATCAGGTCGGGAATGGCCTCGCTGCCGTGACGGCCCAAACAGACGTCGCGGGTGATGATCTCATCCGGGCCCATGGCGTCGAAGCTGTAGGTGCCCGGCAGATCGAGCACCTTAACCTTGCGCCCGGCCGGCGTGGTGAAGCTGCCTTCCTTGCGCTCGACCGTGACGCCGGCATAGTTGGCGACCTTTTGTCGCGAACCAGTCAGGCGGTTGAACAGCGCCGTCTTGCCGCAATTGGGATTGCCGACCAGGGCGACGCGCAGTTCGTCGGCGATAATGGGACCGGAGATGGCGTTCATGCGGCGGCCTCCGTGATCTGCACGCGCTCGGCTTCGGCGCGGCGCAGGGCAAAGCGGGTAAAGCCGACCTGAACGACTAACGGATCGCGGCCGATCAGGCCGGCACTGACGATCTTGACCGCTTCACCGGGCACGAAACCGATTTCGCGCAGGCGGCGGCTGATGGCGTCGCCCTCCGACCGGTCTTCAACGCCAGAGACGATGGCGGAAGCGCGGGTCTTGAGCTGGAACAGGGTCATCCAAAAAGTCCGGACAGGCAAAAAAGCGGCCCCGGTTGCCAGGGCCGCTACATTGAGAATGATTATTATTTAGAAGCTTCGCCGTCAAGTTAAAGTGCGAACCAATCGCAATTTAACTTGAGGCGGATTGCCTCACCCCTATTTGAAATAAAAGTAGAGGCCGATCAGGATAACGACGACGCCGACCGCCAAGCCGTTGAATACCGGCGAGGTCTTGAAGCTCACCCCTTCCAGCGTCAGGGTCGAAACCTCACGCTTGTTGGGGACCAGCAAGGATACCCCGACGCACAGCGCCGTGGCGATCCAGAACACCCAGCCGACGCGGTTCATGAACGGCATGTCCGGGATCTGCGTCGCCATGAAGGCGTTGGTGAAGCCGAAGAAGTCGGGATGTGTATGCAGCCACGAGGCGACGTAGAAGAAGCACGAGAACAGAAAGCCCCCGGCTACGGCTGTAAAGGCTCCCGCCGTCGAACACCGCTTCCAGAACATACCCAGCGCGAAGATGACGACGATCGCCGGCGTGAAGAAGCCGGTGAAGTCCTGGATGAACTGGAAGCCCTGATCGAAGCTGCCGACCAGCGGCTTGGCCACCGCGATGGCGATGACCACCGCGACAACAGAGGCGATCCGGCCGATATTGACCAGCTGTACGTCGCTGAGATCCTTTTTCAGCGGCGCCACGATATCGAGCGTGAAGATAGTGGCGATCGAATTGATCTTGGACGCCGTCGACGAAATGACGGCAAAGGTCAGGGCGACGAAGACCAGGCCCAACAGACCCGAAGGCAGCAGGGTCATCATGTGCGGATAGGCTTCGTTGGAGTGGCCTTCCGGCAGATTCGGCGCCAGGATCAGCGCCGCCAGGCCCGGTACCACGACGATCACCGGCATCAGCAGCTTGAGGTAGGCGGCGAAGGCAATGCCTTTTTGCGCTTCAGGAAGGTCCTTGGCCGCCAGGGCGCGTTGGATGATGTACTGATTGAAGCCCCAATAGGAGATGTTCATGATCCACATGCCACCGACCAGAACCGCGATCCCAGGAAGATCGCTATAGAACTTGCTGGTTTTGGGCAGGATCATCTGGAAGTGTTCGGGGTAGGTCGTCATCAGATGGGTGAAGCCCCCGACAATGCCGCCGGCGCCGCCCACCTTGCCAAGCGTCAGAGCGACGATGATCAGCCCCCCCGCCACCAGCAGCGCCACCTGGACGATGTCGGTCAACGCCACCGCCTTAAGACCGCCGGAAATCTGATAGGCCAGGGCAAAGACGCCGAGCAGAACCAAAATTGTCAGGGTATCGACGCCGGTGACCGTATGCACCGCCGTACCACCCAGCCACAGGATCGACGACAGGTTGACGAAGACGTAGAGCAGCAGCCAAAAAATGGCCATCAGGTACTTCACCGACGGCCCGAAACGCTGCTGCAGGAAGCCCGGCATCGTCTGCACACCATTGCGCAGGAAGACCGGCAGGAAGAACTTGCCGACGATGATCAGGGTGATCGCCGCCATCCATTCGTAGGAGGCGATGGCCAGGCCGATACGGTAGCCCGAGCCCGACATGCCGATGATCTGTTCCGCCGAGATATTGGCGGCGATCAGCGAGGCGCCGATGGCCCACCACGGCAAGGTATTGCCGGCCAAAAAATAGCCGTTTGAGCTGACCGCTTCGGTCGACTTACGGCGCGATACCACCTGCGCCAGGACGAAGATCGAGACGGCGTAGAACAGGACGATCCACAGGTCGAGATTCGACAGGAAGTTCGCCGCCGGCATATGAAACAGTTTGATAAGATCAGGCATGTGCCCCTCGCATTGCGTTCCCGTGCATGATCTTAGCGTCTTTTTTGCGTGACGCGCGCCAAATATCATACAATTCGTGAGAGTGTCACAGCTTGGGACAAAAGGCAACGGCCGCAGTTACGCGGCCGTTAACTCCATGACAACCAAGAGAAAATCAACGATGGATCAGTGCGCCGGGCAAACGGCATCGCCCTCGTTTGACGACAGCTTGACCGACGAATAGCTGATCGACAGCGGTCCTTGCGTCGACAGGGCGAACGGCACGCCGACCGCCTTGGGATCGAAGCCAGCGCCGATGAAGCAGTCGAGCGTGACCTTCAGCGTCGCCCATTGGCCGGGGGCCTTGAGCAGCTTCGACACGTCGATGCGCTTTTCGGACACGGCGTCCTTGCCCATGCCGATGAACACCGGACCGGTCGCCGGCGCATCGAGGCGATAGGTGACGGCGATGGCCATCTTGCCGGTCGCCTGACGCGACAGATCGACCGCATCGCCGGTGAAGGCCGCCTCGCCCGCCCCGGTAAAGACCAGAGACCGGCCGGCTTCCTGCTTGCCGGCGTCGATCGGGGCCTGGGCCACTGTACCCGCCGGGCTCTTGAAGGGGTCGTGGTCACCCGCGGTACTACCCGAAGCGTCGGTCAGCTTCAGCGTCCACGGCGTCTTGACTCGGCCGGCGTCGAAATAGTCGTCGACATTGATGACGGCGGCATTGCCGAGGCCGGAATCTTCCGACAGCGGCGCGATATCGCCCTTGTCGACATAGGTCAGGCCGTAACCGTAGGCGAATTGCGGATCGTAGCCCGGCGTGCCCACATTCAGCGGCTGCTGGGTCGCCGTCTTCGGCCACGAGAAGGTCAGCTTGCCCTTGAAGCCGTTGCGCACCTGACGCTTGTCGTCGCCGACCAGCACATCGGCGATGCCGCCACCCTCCGTGCCCGGCAACCAGGCTTCGACAAAGGCGTCCGAGGCGTTGATATACGGGTTGGTCCACAGCGGCCGGCCGGACAGGAAGACCGTGACGACCGGAATGCCCTGGGCCTTCAACTTCTTGATCAGCTGCAGATCGCTGTCGTCACCCTGCTTGTAGGCCAGGTTCGGACGGTCGCCCTGGAACTCGGCATAGGGGTCCTCGCCGATGACGACCACGGCCACGTCGGGCTTTTGCGTGAAGCTGCCGTCGACGCTGAGCGTGGCGTCGCCGCCGAATTGCTTCACCGCGTCGCGGATGCCGCCAAAGATCGACTGGCCGTTGGGGAAGTCAGCATTGGTATTGCCGGTGCCCTGCCAGGTAATGGTCCAGCCGCCCGACTGCTTGCCGATATTGTCGGCGCCATCGCCGGCGACCAGAACGTGGGCCGAACCGAACAGTGGCAGGAGGTGGTTCTGGTTCTTGATCAGCACCAGCGATTCCCGCACCGCCTGACGCGCCACGGCACGGTGATCGGCCGAGCCCAGATTGTCGAACTTGGCGGCCAACGGGCGATCCTTGGGCGCACCCTCGTCGAACAGTCCGCCCTTGATCTTGGCGCGCAGGATGCGGCGCACGGCGTCTTCGAGACGGGCCATCGGAATCTTGCCCGACTTCACCTCGGCCAGCTCGTGCTCGTACATGCCCTTCCAGCTGTCGGGCGCCATGAACATGTCGATGCCGGCATTCATCGCCGCCGGGCAATCGTCATTGCTGCAGCCCGGGACCTGGCCCTGAGCGTTCCAGTCGGTGACGGTGAAGCCGTCGAAATGCAGGCGGTCCTTCAGCACATCGGTCAGGATGTGGTGGTTGCCAGCCATCTTCGTGCCATTCCACGATGAAAACGACACCAGGACGCCCAGTACGCCGGCCTGGATCGCCGGCGTGTAACCGGCGCCATGGATGCGGGCGAGATCGGCTTCCGACAGGGTCGCATTGCCCTGATCCTTGCCGCCATCGGTGCCGCCGTCGCCCAGGAAGTGCTTGGCCGAGGAGATGATATGCCCAGTCTTGACGCCGTTCTTGCCGCCGTCAACGCCTTGCAGGCCATCGACCATCATGCCGGAATAGGCGGCGACATCGGCCGGGTTTTCCGAATAGGACTCGTAGGATCGGCCCCAGCGCTTGTCACGCGCGACAGCGAGCGTCGGCGCGAAGGTCCAGTCGACGCCGACCAGGCTCATCTCGTTGGCCGTGACCTCGCCGATCTTCTTGATCAGAGCCGGATCGTGGGCCGCGCCTAGGCCGACATTGTGCGGGAAGATGACCGCGCCGACGAGATTGGAATGGCCGTGGACGGCGTCGATGCCGAACATCAGCGGAATATGAGCATTGGTCGGGCGCGAGGCCGCGGCGCGCCAGTAATCGTCGGCCAATTGCAGCCATTCGGTCGCCGAGGCGCGCTCATTGCCACCGGGCGAGGAATTGCCGCCAGCCAGGATCGAGCCCAGCGGGTAGATCTTCAGGTCCTCGGGCTTGACGAAGTTGATATCGGCCTGGACCGTTTGGCCGACCTTTTCTTCCAGCGTCATCTTGGCCATGAGGGCGGTGATCCTGGCTTCGGTCGCCGCATCGACCAGACCCGCGGGGCCAAGCTTCGGCCACGCCGGATCGACGGCGGGTGCTGCCACCTTGGCGACTTTATGCGCCTTGCCCTGGGCCAGAACGGACGTCGACAAGCCTGCCGCGGCGAGCGCGATCAGGGCTGCGCCCGCGTACAGGCTCCGCGACGACCGCCGCGTGCTGAGATGTCTGGCCATGGGTCTCCCTTCCAAGCCTTATTATTATCTTGCCGGGAGCCGCCCCCCTGCAGTTTCTTCTCTTCGTTCGGAAACGGCGCCCACATCCAAAAAGCCATACCGGCCAAGGGTTTGCGCGTTTCCTCTTTATTACTCAATTTATGACAGCGCTATCATCCGTCGTCAAGCGGCGTGCGCGGGGCTTTTGGCATCAATTTTCATGACACGGCGTCGGGGGTATTGCACTCCGATTAAAAAAACTATATTTATTTTCTTTATTCGACGCAACACCCTTGACAACGCTGTCAAATGGCGCGATGTGTCGCATCTGTTTTCCCCGTTCTCTCCTGTCGGGGTACTCCTTTAAGACTGCGGGACGCTGGTTACTTTCCCTTTTTCACAACCGGCATGTCGTCGTTTTAAAGCGCCTTCTTAAATGTGGCATTATTTGGAAGGCACTGGCCTTAAGTCCCGATGAACCTCTGGTTCATCGGGTTTTTTTTAAGTTTTTCTTTGGCTCAAACGCCGCCGGGCTCGCGCGACAAGCGCGCGGCGGCCGGTCGGCCTTGCCGGATTGCGCTGCGATCCGGAGACGCAGCTCGAACTCCGTCCGAGATAATAGAAAGAAGGCCTGCGCGCTTACAGGCTGCGGACCGACTGGCGCTCGATCAGCTCGAACGGCAACAAGCGGCTCGACGAGTTGAAGGCGGCATCGGCGTCGCCGGGGCGCGACAGCAGCATGTCCGCCGCGGCATAGGCCATGTCCGAGATCGGCTGGCGGATCGTCGTCAAGTGCGGCCAGATGAGATCGCAGCCCGGGGTGTCGTCGAAGCCGACGATCGACACGTCTTCGGGCACCTTGACGCCCATCTGGTGAGCATAGCCGATCAGACCGAAGGCCATATCATCGTTCGAGCAGAAGATTGCCGTCGGCCGCGCCGCGCCGCCAGCGAAGAACGACTTGCCGGCCGCGACCCCCGATTCGAAGGTGAAATAGCCCTGCTTGATCCATTCCGGACGCGGCTCGATCCCCGCGCCGCGCATGGCCTTCATATAACCTTCGTAGCGCAGGTGCGAGCCACCGTGTTCCGGATGGCCCATGACGAAGCCGATATCGCGATGGCCCTTGCCCAGCAGGTACTGCGTCATCTCGACCGCGGCCAGGCTTTCGTCCATGCGCACGTGCGCCAGACGGCCGGGATAGAGGAAGGGCGAGACGCGCACGCACGGCACGTTAGCGGCTTCGATGGTTTGCAGCACCACCGCCATGTCGCACAGCGGCGGCGTCAGGATGACGCCGTCGAGGCGCACGGTCGACAGCAGGCCGGCAATGTTGCGTTCCAGGGCGCCGGTGTGGACGTCCTGCGGCTCGGCCAGCAGGTGATAGCCACTTTCGCGCGCCCGGTTGATGACGCCGCTATACATGTAATTGATGTAGGTCGGCACCGGGGTGTTGTAGAGCAGACCGATCAGGAAGCTGCGCGACCCGGCCAGCGACCGCGCCAGCAGGTTGGGCCGATAGTGCAGCAGATTGGCGGCGTCGCGAACCTTGACGCGCGTTTCCTCGCGCACATTGGGCTCGTCATTCATGACCCGGGAGACGGTCTTGATCGATACCCCCGCCAACCGCGCCACGTCGGTGATGGTCGATACAGCGGCGTTGGACGTCTGGGTGGACAGCGGTCCGATGGCCGGGCGGCCGACCGCCCGATCCTGGGGCGCTTTGGTCTGGGTCAAAGTTCTGGTCTTGTCATCCGTCTGCGGATGTCACAGACGGATGACAGCTTCGGGCGCGCTGACCGCTTTGTCAACCTTGCTTCTTGCCGAATGTCTGGACGGCTTCGGCCGACAGTCTGGTAATATCGTCCCAGCGGCCGTCGGCCATGGCGAGCGCCGGCGCCACCCACGAACCGCCGACGCAGAGCACGTTCGGCAAGGCCAAAAAGTCGGCGGCATTCTTCACGTCGATACCACCGGTCGGGCAGAACTTGGCTTGGGGCAGCGGACCGCCGATGCCCTTGAGGTAGCCGATGCCGCCGGCCGGCACCGCCGGGAAAAACTTCAGGTGGGTATAGCCCCACTCCAGCGCTTGCATCACTTCGGACGAGGTCGCCACCCCCGGCAGCAGGGGCACGATGTCCTGCTTGGCCAGCGTCTCGGTCAGGCCCGGCGACACGAGGAACTTGGCGCCAGATTTGGCGGCCTTTTCGGCGTCCTGGGGCGTCAGCACCGTGCCGGCGCCAACCACGGCGTCCGGGAAGGCCTGGCTGATTTCCTTGATGGCGTCGAGCGCGCAGGCGGTGCGCAAGGTGATTTCCAGGACCTTGATCCCACCCTTGATCAGCGCCTCTGCGAGGGGCACGGCCTGGGACAGTTCCGGGATAACCATGACGGGCAGCACGGGGCCCATGGTCATGTACTGGGGGATAACGGGATCGGTAGCCATGGCAAAGACCTCAGTTGGTTATATTCAATTTTCCAAGCTTTGAGCTCGGCAACGCCTACGCCAGAATTTGGTTGTCTGTTAGGGCGTTCGCAGAGCCCAGCAGCGCCGCATATGGATGCATGATGATGCGCGACGGGATCGCTGCCACCATGGCCGACAGCGGCTGCTTGGCCTCCATGCGGGCGCGGAAGCGGGTCTCGTCGATGTGCTTGATCAGGCGCGGGGCGACGCCGCCGGCGATGAACATGCCGGAAATGGCGCCATGCGCCAGGGCAAGGTCACCGCATACCGAGGCCAGGATGTCGAGGAAGGCTTCAACCGTATAGTACGAGCCCGTGGCGTCGTCGCCGTCGAGATGGGTGATCTGCGCCGGCGTCAAATCGTGCGCCGGCTCGCCACGGATCGACGAAATCGCCTTGTAGAGATTGACCAGGCCCGGGCCCGACAGCAGCATTTCGATGGTCACACGGCCGTACTTCTTGCGCAGGAAACGCAGGATTTCCGACTCGTAGTCATTGACCGGGGCAAAGCTCATATGGCCGCTTTCGGTCGACAAACAGTACGGCCCGAACTCGCCTCCGACCAGGACCGAGGCGCCGAAACCGGTCCCGGCCCCCATCACGGCATGAACGTCGCCGAAGCCTTTGGTCACCGGACCGATGGTCTTGCAGTCGGCGTCGGCCAGGTGCGGCAGGGCAAAGGCCAGGCCGGCATAGTCGTTGATCAGCCGGGCGTGGCGCGCACCGGTCGTCTGCGCCAGCAAGTCCTCGCGCACTTCCCAGGCGAGATTGGTGAACTTGATGCGCCCGTCTTTCACAGGGCCGGCCACGGCGACGACGGTGTAGTCGAAGTTCGGCTTTTCACCGATCATGGCGAAATAGGCGGTCAAGGCGTCATAGACGTCCTTGTACTCGGCGCATTCCAGCGACTTGAAATTGGCGAGCGTCGTCTTGCCATCAAGCCGCTCGGCCACGGCGAAGCGGGCATTGGTACCCCCGATGTCCCCCACCAGCCCGCGCAGCACGCGTCCCGAAGCCGTCATCGAATTAGAATGCGTTGTCATAAAAAGCCATCTACCAGAAAACCGCACCGCCGGCGTCTGCTGGACCCACAGACCGGCGCATGTGCGCAAAGAGTTCCCGTCCCATGCCGTCGGCTTCTTGTGGCCGTTCGGCTTTCTTACGCTTGGCGACGGTGGCTTCGTCGCCGACTAGAGCAATAACACCGCTTTCGCAGTCGACCCGTATCACATCCCCATCCTGGAGATAAGCGATCAAACCGCCGTCGATCGCTTCGGGTGTCAGGTGAATCGCCGCGGCAACCTTGCCCGAGGCGCCCGACATGCGGCCATCGCTGACCAGGGCGACCTTGCGCCCCTGGTCGAGGATCGACGACAGGCTGGGGGTCAGCGAATGCAGTTCCGGCATGCCGTTGGCCTTGGGGCCCTGGAAGCGGACAACACAGACGAAATCGCCTTCGGGCAGACGCTTTTCCTTGAAGGCTTTCAGGAAATCGTCCTGGTCGTCGAACACGACACACGGCGCTTCGATGAACTGGTGCTCGGGCTTGACCGCAGAAATCTTGGTCACGGCGCGGCCGAGATTGCCGGAGAGCACGCGCAGGCCGCCCTCGGCCGAGAAGGGATCCGACGCCGGACGCAGCACGGCCGGGTCGAGGCTGTCGGGCACTTCGCGCCAGGACAGGACGCCGTCGTCGAGGAAGGGTTCGCGGCCATAGTCGGCCAAACCCTGCCCCCAGATGGTCTCGACATCGCCGTGCAGCAGGCCGGCTTCGAGCAGTTCGCGGATGACGTAGGCCATGCCGCCGGCGGCGTGGAAGTGGTTCACGTCGGCCGAGCCATTGGGATAGACCCGCGCCAGCAGCGGCACGACGCGCGACAGATCGTCCATGTCTTCCCAGGTCAGGAGGACGCCCGCGGCGCGTGCCATAGCCGGCAGGTGCAGGGTGTGATTGGTCGAGCCGCCGGTCGCCAAAAGCCCGACGACGCCGTTGACGAAGGCGCGCGCGTCCAACACGTCGGCCAGGCGCTTGGGGTCTTTGGAGTTCTCAGCCGTTCGCGCGGCGCGTTCGACCGCGGCCTGGGTCATGGCGTCGCGCAAAGGCGTGCCCGGATGGACGAAGGCGGCGCCCGGCACATGCAGGCCCATCATCTCCATCAGCATCTGGTTGGAATTGGCGGTGCCATAGAAGGTGCAGGTGCCGGCAGCATGGTAGGAGGCCATTTCGGCTTCCAGGAGCTTGTCGCGGCCGACCTGGCCGAGCGCATACATGGTGCGCACCTTGGCCTTTTCCGGATTGGGCAGGCCCGACGACATCGGCCCCGACGGCACGAAGATGATCGGCAGATGGGCAAACGACAGCGCGCCCATGACCAGGCCCGGCACGATCTTGTCGCAGATGCCGAGCATCAAGGCCGAATCGAAGGCGTCATGGCTGAGCGAAATCGCGGTCGCCATGGCGATGGTGTCGCGCGAGAACAGCGACAGCTCCATGCCCGGGCGGCCTTGCGTGACGCCATCGCACATCGCCGGCACACCGCCGGCAACCTGGGTGGTGGCGCCGAACTTGCGCGCCATGCCCCGCAGCTTTTCCGGGTAGTCGTGGTACGGCTGGTGTGCCGACAGCATGTCGTTATAGCTGGTGACGATGCCGATATTGGGCACGGAATCGAGCGCCTGCTGCAGCTTGTCGTCGACCGACGACGCCGCCACGACGTGGGCGTAATTGGCGCAGGAAAGCTTCTTGCGCCGCGTCTCGGTTGCCTTGAAGCGGTCGGCGCGGTCCATGAACTCAGCGCGCAGGTCGCGCGAGCGCTCGATGATGCGCTGGGTGACTTCGGCCAGGACGGGATGCAGTTTGATCATATCAATGCGTCTCTCAAGCCGCCCACACGAATTCGATGTCGACCGGGCACTGCGCCGTAAAGGCGCCGATCGGCGACTTAAAGGGGTCGGTCACCGGCCCGAGTGTCTTCAAAACCTCGATCTTGTCGTCACCGAAGATCAGGAACAGGATGCGGCGCGAGCGATTGAGCGCCGGCACGGTCAGCGTAATGCGCGGCAGCACCGGTTCCGTGCCATCCCCGCTCGCCGCCACCGGCAGCACCAGCGCCTTGGTGTCGTAGACGAAGGCATTGACGGCGTGATTGGGGAAGATCGAGGCGTAGTGGCCGTCATTGCCCATGCCCATCAGGGCAAAGTCGAACAAAGGCGGTTCACCCTTGCCCAATTCGAGCAAGGTCTTTTCGGCTTCGGCGGCGCAGTTATCCTGGTCGTCGATGTCCTCGATCAGGCTGAGGAAGGTCATGCCCGGGCCGATATCGTCGCTCAGAATGGCGCTCAGCGCGTGGGTCATCATGCGGGTATTGGAGCGGCCGTCATCGACCGGCACGAAGCGCTCGTCGACCTGGCCCATGGTGACGACGCTCCAGTCGATCACCGCTTCCGACAGGCGCTCATAGACCGGGCGCGGCGTGGTGCCGCCGGCGCCGATCCAGATCGCCTGGCCGCGCGAGTCGATGGCGGCGGCCAGGGCGGTTGCGACCTCAGAGGTAACATAGGCCGCCGCATCGTCGCGGCTGTCGAAGCAGCGCACGTTCAGGCCATTGCGGCCGCCGGGCAGGGTCAGTATCTTGCCGTCGTCAGCCATGGTTTTCGCCTCAATCGTTCCACGCCCGGCCGTCACGGTCGAGCAGCGTATAGGCATTGACCGGCCCGAAGGTGCCGGCGGGGTACATTTGCGGCTTGGGATAGGCTTGCTTCCAGCCTTCGATAATGCCGTCGACCCAGGACCACGCTGCCTCGACCTCGTCGCGACGGACGAACTGCGCATTGTTGCCGTTTAGGGCATCGAGGATCAGGCGCTCGTAGGCGATGCGGCGGCGCGGCGGCTTGGAGCCGTTGCTGTCGAACACCGCCACCAGAGATAGCGACAGGTCGAGCGCCGTCAGGTGCATGCCTTCCGAGGTCAGGCCCGGCGACTTGTTCATGATGACCAGCTTGATGTCTTCCTCGGGCTGGAGGCGGATGACCATGCGGTTGGGCTGGGTGTCGCCGCCGAAGATCGAGTGCGGCACCGGCTTGAACTGGATGACGATTTCGGTCGTGCGCGACGGCAGGCATTTGCCGGTGCGCAGATAAAACGGCGTGCCGGCCCAGCGCCAGTTGGCGATTTCCAGCTTCACCGCGACATAGGTTTCGGTATTCGACGGCGAGCCCTTTTCGGCCTCGTAGCCGGCGACCTTGGCGCCGTCGGCGAAACCCGGACCGTATTGGCCACGCGCCGTATTTTGCACGACGTTGGACGCATCGATCGGCTTCAGCGAGCGCAGCAGCTTGACCTTTTCGTCGCGCAGCGCGTCCGAGGACAGGCCCGACGGCGGCTCCATGGCGGTCAGGCAGACCAGCTGCAGCAGGTGGTTCTGCAGCATGTCGCGCAGGGCGCCGTATTCGTCGTAATAGCCCAGGCGCTCACCGACGCCGACGGTTTCGGCAATGGTGATCTGGACGTGGTCGATCGACTGCGAATTCCACAGCGGCTCGAACACCGTATTGCCGAAACGCAGGGCGATCAGGTTCTGCACCGTCTCCTTGCCGAGATAGTGGTCGATGCGGAAGACGCGCGATTCTTCGAAGGCGTGCCCGACCGAGTCGTTGATCACCTTGGATGAGGCCAGGTCGCGGCCGATCGGCTTTTCGATGATCACCCGGTTGGGCGCGTGGCTGAGGCCGGCGATGCGCAACTGCTCGCAGATCGGCTTGAACAGCGACGGCGACACCGACAGGAAGAAGACGATGTCGAGATTGCGGATGTCGCCGATCTCGGCCTTGAGCTTGATGCCCCATTCCGGGTCCGAAGCATCGAGCGAAACGTGATGCAGGCGCTTAAGGAACTTTTCCTGGGTGCCGGGCTCGAGGTCCTTGCCGACGCGCTTTTGCAGGTTCTCGGCGACGCGGTCATGAAAGCCGTTGACCGAGCACTTTTCGCGCGCCACCGACACCATGCGCAGGTCCGATGCCAGGAACCCGTCCTGATCGAGCATGGCCAATGACGGCCATAGCATGCGCATGGCCAGGTCGCCCGTGCCCCCGACAAGAACGAATACCTGCTGGCGGTTTCCGGAATTGGGCATAGCTCACGGGTCCCTGCGGTTATGGCTGGCTCGTTCTTAGAGCTTCTGCCGTCATGGCGAAAGCCTGTTTTTTGGGTCAATCGCACAAATAAATAAATTTGTAATCGTTAATCCGTGACGAGCGGCCACGGCACGGGTCCCACATAGTGGGGTCCGCCTCAGCCTATAGAAGGAAAAGTGATAAAAAGACAAGGCTGTAATCGTATTCACGGGCGCCCATGGACGCCGCGCCCCTGGTTGCGTTAGCGTGATTTTAGTGCGCTAACGCTCCGCTCCTTGAGCGCGAATAGGTGCCAGGCGTGCTTCGCACGGCCGAAATCAGGCTTGGAGGCCATCCGGCCGAGCGAGTACCGCGCCGGGCTCACCCCGTATTGCGAAGCGCTGAGGCGATGCCGTTGACCGTCAGTTGCATGGCGAGCTTCACCAGCTTGTGCTCATTGCCGCCGCGACGCTGGGCCAGCAGATGGACCTGCAGACGGTTGAGCGTATCGAGCAGGGGTTTGGACCGTTCGATCTGGCTGCGCAGGCGCTCATAGGTCGACAACAGGGTGTCGGCCTTGCGGATGCGCAGGATCAACGCCACGGTCTCATCGAATTCCTGGCGGATGGTGGCGAAGATGCGTTTGGCTTCCTCGGGATCCGACGCCAGGCCGACATAGAGCGCGCCGATGTCCATGTCCGCCTTGGCCAGCGCCATTTCCATATTGGCGATGAACACCTCGAAAAAGTCCCACGACATCATTTCGGCCAGGGTTTCCTCCGGCACATTCAGCGCCTTGACCGCCGAGGCAAAGCCGTACCATGCCGGCAGCACCAGGCGCGATTGCGACCACGAAAATACCCACGGAATGGCGCGCAGGTCCTCGATCTTGCCCGAGGCCGTGCGCGACGCCGGCCGCGAGCCGATCTTCAGGTCGGAAATCTCCGAAATCGGCGTCACCGACCGGAAAAACGCCAGGAAGTGCGGATCGTCATAGACCAGGCCGCGATAGGCCTTGAACGAAGCGTCGCAGATATCGTTCATCAGCGGCGTGAACTTGGCCTCGCGCGCCGCCTCCAGCTCCGGCTTTTCCTCGGGCTTGTCGGGATGGGCCGCCAGGCCCGGCTTCGAGGCCAGGAAGGTCGCCGCGGCAAACGTATCGAGCGTCTTGTGCGCGGTGATGGCATTGCCGAACTTGCGGGCGATCATTTCGCCCTGTTCGGTGACTCGGATCTGACCGCCGACCGTGCCTTCGGGCTGGGCCAGGATGGCGTTGAAGCTCGGCCCACCACCGCGGCCGACCGAACCGCCGCGGCCGTGGAAGAAGCGCAGGCGCACCGGGTGCTTGAGCTTACCGTCGGGGGTACGGCCGCCCTTTTCGCTCATCTCGTCGCACACCGCCTTGATCGCCTTCGAGGCCGTATGCAGCGACCAGCGTGAGGCGGTATAGCCGCCGTCCTTGTTGGAGTCGGAATAGCCCAGCATGACTTCCTGGATCGCCGGCCGGCCCATCAGCGAGCGGATGGCGAAATTGCCCATCCACTTGCGCATGATGTCGGGCGCGGCCTCAAGGTCGCCGATGGTTTCGAACAGCGGCGAAATCTTCATCATGCAGTGCGGCTGCTGACCACCACGCACCAGGCCAGCCTGCTTCAGCAGGACCAGCGGCTCCAGGATATCCGACACCGACGCCGCCTTGGAGATGACGTAGGCGCCAAACGCCTCCGGCCCGAAGGTCTTGATGATGTTGGCGGCGGCATCGACGATGCGCAGTTCGCGCCGCGTCTCATCGGAGTACTTGCCGTATTGCCAGCGCAGCACGCGGTCATTGGCCAGTTCGGCATAGAGCAGCGAGCAGCGTTCCGGCTCGGTCATCTCCATGTAGTTGACCAGTTCCGACGATTGGGTGAACAGGTCGGCGATGACGCGCTCATGGATGTCGGAATTCTGGCGCAGGTCGAGCGACAGCAGGTGGAAGCCGCACGACTTGACGATCTGACACAGACCCTTGAGCGTGCGGCCGACGAAGCGCGCCCCGCCCTGGGCCTTCAGCGAATCCTTGATGACGCAGAGATCGGCCAGCAGGGCCTGGGCATTCTCGTAAGGCGGAACCATCGAGGCGCCGTTGATCACCGGCTCTTCCAGGACCTTCTTCGAGGTCTGCACCAGGCGCGCGCGGATATGCGACACGGCGCGGCGATAGGGCTCGTCGCTGCGATGGACGTTGACGTCGAGCGACTTGCGCGCCAGATCCGCCAGAGCTTCGGTCACCGGCGCGACTTCGTCCGACAGGGTCAGCTCCTTGTCAAGCTTGTCGAGCTTGTCGAAGTAGTGGCCGAACAGCAGCCGCGCCTGCTCCTTGAAGGCGTAGTTGAGCGTGACCTCGTCGACGTGCGGGTGACCGTCGCGATCGCCGCCGATCCACGAGCCGAGCTTGAGGATATTGGGCAGCGGCTTGCCGAGATTGAGCTCGCGGCTCCAGTCGCCGTAGAGGTCGGCCAGGGCCGGCAGGATGGCGCGGCGCACCGCGCCCAGCAGGTTGTTGATCTCGTCGATGACGGTGATGCGTTCCGGCCGATTGAGCCGCGTCGACCACAACAGGGCGACTTCGCGGAACAGGTCGTCGCGAATGATGGCGCGGTCGTTGCCGGTCGACTTTTCGTAGGCCTGAAGCAGGCGGGTGATTTCGTATTCGCGCTCGACGATGCTGGCGCGGCGCATCTCGGTCGGGTGGGCGGTGAACACCGGCGAGGCCAGGATGCCTTCCAGCACCTCCGTGATCTCGTCCAACGACAGGCCCTCGTGCTTGGCCGAATGGATGGCGTTGATCAGCGTCGTCGGCACCACTTGGCCGGCGGAATCGGTAAAGGTGCCGATTTCCTTGAGCTGGGCAACGTCCTCGGACATCACCTGCAGGGTCGACAGCACGGTCATGGTGCGCGCGGCGCGCGCCGCATCGGACTCGCTCAAGGTCTTGAAGTCGAAAGTGCCCGCCCGGATCGCCTCGATGATCGACAGCACGCCGGCGCGGCCGACATCGCCGACGGCTTCGGTCAAAAAGCCTTCCAGCATGCCGATATTGTGTCCGACGGAATCGATGGCGGTGTCGTTCATGGTGTGCCTCACGCGACCGCCGTCGAAAGACAGTCGGCCGGGCGCAGGGGCGTCACCGGTGTCAGCCTGGCGGATTTTCGCCGCACCTTAGCGCGAAATTTGTGCGTTGCAAGATAGGCGCGCGCAAGGATTTCGCAGACGATTGGAGGATATCCTGCCAATATCCAAGCAAATACAGGCCTTTGTCGAACGGCGGCGGCATCTCTTTTTTATAACGATTTTCTTCGCTATTGCAGTGATAACGCTAACATGATTGTTGCATCTGCAAACAAACGCTTGCCAGGCTTGGCCCCAGCCCCCGCTTCCCCATTTCATTAAGATTTCCGTGGTACACCGGAAGGCTGAAACAAGCCCGAAAAGCGGGCGCAGCCCCCAAGGTTGTCATGGCCAAAGCCGTATACCATCGTCATCAGCGCGTCTATGTCGAGCCGGTCGGTACCTGGGCCGTCATCGATCGCGTCAATCCGGTGTGGGTCAAGGGTTTCGACGAGCCCGTCCGCGTCACCTATGACTGCGGCCTTGGCCGTGAATTCGCCGCCGAGGAACTGGTTCCGGAAGCCGACAAGGATGGCGATCTGCCGAGCCAGGATCAGAACTGGCGCCTGATGCGCGCCCGCAACAAGTGGCAGACCCCCGAAGAATCGCGCGACCACCCCTTCCCAGGCACCCATCCGGTCGTCGTCACTGACATCAATGACTGGGGCGGCTGGCGCGTGCCAGGCGCCGAATACGATCGCGACCCGCTGCTGATCGAAATGCAGGCCCGGCTGATCGCCCAGGCGCCGAAGCTGTTAAAGCTGGCGCGCGACCTGCGCGACTATGTCCGCGAAAATGCCGAGGATATCGACGACGATCTGGTGGCGCTTGCCCGTCGCGCCGAGACCTTGCGCAAGCAGATCGAAGCCTCGCCGATGGAAGGCGCGCCGCCCGCCCAGGACCGCCCCGTGGCTGTCGGCTAATCGGCGCCAGTATTTAAACTGTCGCCTTTCCTTCAAATGAAGGATGCGCCGGACGCCGGTTTTTGCTTAACCGGGCCCTTCAGCGCGCTAAAAGTAGATTACCCCTATTTTGAGATAATTTACGCGCGTCACGAAGGCTTCGGCCGGATGGACGTGTCTATTTAAAGCCATTTCGATCTATCCGCGGCCGGCCTTGCCGGGCCGCCACGATAATTCCACTTTCGCGTGTCTGGTATTTTACCAAGGCCTCCCCAGATGCAGGGAGACCGTCCAGGAGCCGTCGTCATCCCCATGCGTACCGATACCGCCAAAGCCATCCGTCTGAGCGACTATCAGCCGGCCGATTTCCGCATTCCGACGACGGATCTGAGCTTCGACCTGGTGCCTGAGGCGACCCGTGTCACGGCGCGCCTGACGCTGGAACGGACAGGTGCCGCCGATGCCCCGCTGGTGCTGATGGGCGAGCGCCTGAAGCTGTTGCGCGTCGCCATCGACGGCCGGGACCTCGCCGCCTCCGACTACACCCTGACCGAGGAAACCCTGACGATTGCCGGTGTGCCCGACCGTTTCACGCTGGAAACCGAGGTCGAGATCAATCCGTCGGACAATCGCACGCTGGAAGGGCTCTACACCTCGTCCGGCCGCTTCTGTACCCAGTGCGAGGCCGAGGGCTTCCGCAAGATCACCTATTTCCTCGATCGGCCTGACGTGCTCAGCGTCTATTCGGTGCGCATCGAGGCGCCGAAAGTCCAATACCCGCACCTGCTGTCGAACGGCAATCGCCTGGAAACCGGCGACCTGGCCGATGATCGCCACTTTGCCCGCTGGCACGACCCTTTCCCGAAGCCCTGCTATCTGTTTGCTCTGGTCGCCGGCGCGCTCGACGTGTTCGAGGACACCTTCACCACCGTTTCGGGTCGGGTGATCGATCTGCGCATCTTCGTCGATACGGGCATGAAGGACCGCGCCGCCTACGCCATGGACGCGCTCAAGCGTTCGATGAAGTGGGACGAAGACGCCTATGGCCGCGAATACGATCTTGATCTGTTCATGATCGTCGCCGTGCGTGATTTCAACTTCGGCGCCATGGAAAACAAGGGCTTGAACGTCTTCAATGCCTCGCTCCTGCTGGCCGATCCGCAAACCGCCACCGACCTCGACTACGAGCGCATCGAGTCGGTCATCGCCCACGAATATTTCCACAACTGGTCGGGCAATCGCGTCACCTGCCGCGACTGGTTCCAGCTCTGCCTCAAGGAAGGCCTGACCGTCTATCGCGACCAGGGCTTCTCCAAGTCGCAGCGTGGCGAAGCCACCTCGCGCATCAAGGACGTCAAGGCCTTGCGCGCGCGGCAGTTCCCGGAAGATTCCGGTCCCCTCGCCCACCCGGTGCGGCCGTCGAGCTATCAGAAGATCGACAACTTCTATACCGCCACGGTCTATGAAAAAGGCGCCGAGATCGTTGGCATGCTGCGCACCTATGTCGGCCCCGAGACGTACCGCAAGGCGCTCGATCACTATTTCGACGCCAATGACGGCACCGCGGCGACGCTGGAGGATTTCCTCAAGAGCTTCGAAGTCGTGACCGGTGAAGACTTTTCCCCGTGGCTGCGCTGGTACCTGCAAGCCGGGACACCGAAACTATCTGTCACCTGCGCCTACGATGCCGCGGCCAAGACCGCGACGCTTAAGCTTAAGCAAACCACTCCACCGACGCCTGGCCAGGCGGAAAAGGCCGTGGTGCCGATCCCCGTGCGCTTCGGCCTGCTGGGTGAGGATGGCAAGGCCCAGGCCTTTGTCTTCGATGGCGCGACCGTCACCGACGCCCTCTATGTGCTGCGTGAAGCCGAGGCGCAGATCGTACTCGGCGATGTTGCCCGTTCGCCGGTGCTGTCCATGCTGCGCGGCTTCTCGGCCCCGGTCGTGCTCGACATCGACGAGCCGCAAAGCCATGCCTTTGCCCGTTTCCGCGGCGATGCCGATCCGTTCAACCGTTGGGAAGCGGCGCAAGCGGTGGCGCGCCAGCTAATCCTGGAAGGCCGCAACGCCGCAGCCACGGCCGAGTTCGCCGAAGGCCTGCGCGCCGCCCTGTCCGACGAGCGGCTGGATGCCGCCTTCATGGCGCTGATCCTCGGCCTGCCCGGCGAGGCCGATCTCGCTCAAGCCCAGACCGCCGACGGCACACTGGTCGATCCGGCCTTGATCCACACCCGTCGCAAGGCCTTCAAGGCGGCGATTTCGCGCCACCTGTCGGACTTTCTGCGCGATGCCTATGCGAGCTTGCCAGCGCCCACTGCGTTCTCTCCTGATCCCGCCTTCGCCGGCGGCCGTGCGCTGCGAAACGCCTTGCTCGACCTGATCCTGGCTGGCTATGACGGCAGTGACGACAGTCTGGTCGCCCTGGCCGAACAACATTTCACCGCGGCGACCAATATGACCGACATGGTCGGCGGCCTGGGGGCCCTGATGCACGTTCAGGGTGCGCCGTACCAAAACGCGCTCGATGTTTTCTACACGCGCTTCAAGGCCGAACCGCTGGTCATCGACAAATGGTTTGCCCTGCAGGCCGGCTGCCCGCACGCCGACACCCTGGCACGCGTCGAACGGCTGAGCCGGCATCCCGACTTCGACGCCAAGACGCCCAATCGCTGGCGCTCGCTGGTCCAGGCCTTCGCCAACAACCAGAGCGTTTTCCACGGCGCCTCGGGCCAGGGCTACGGCTTCCTGGTGTCGCAGGTACTGACGGTCGATGCTTTCAACCCGATGACGGCGGCACGCCTGATCGAACCGCTGTCGCGTTTCCGCTTCTATGCCGAGCCGTGGCAGGGCGCGATGCGAGGAGCCCTGAACCAGATCGCCAAGGCACCGAAACTGTCCAAAAACACCGCCGAGCTGGCCGACAAGGCGCTGCAGGATTAACCAATCTCTAAGGCTAAACCTTCATAAGTCGTCAACAGGCGCGCGTATGGCGCTGAGTGTTTAGGAGAGAGCGTTGGCAGGCCTGCAACGCGTCCGTTTCCTGGTCGTTGACGATAACGTCCACATGATTCACATCGTCAAAACCATCCTGCGTGGTTTTGGCGCCGTGCACGTGTTTGAATCGCGCGACGCCTCCGAAGCCTTCGACCGCCTGCGCAACGATTCCATCGACATCGTCGTCACCGACTATCAGATGGAGGTGCTTGACGGCATCGACTTCATCAAGCTGGTGCGCGGCTCGTCCGACAGCCCCAACCGTTACGTACCGATCATCATGCTGACGGCGCACTCCGAACGCTCGCGCGTCGAGGCGGCGCGCGACGCCGGCGCCAACGAGTTCTGCTGCAAGCCGGTGACCGCCCAGGAGCTTTTCCGTAAGGTCCAGGCGATCGTCGATCATCCGCGCCCGTTCATCAAAACCGGCAACTATTTCGGCCCCGACCGCCGCCGCAAGATGGACGGCAAGTACGAAGGCCCCGAACGCCGCGAAGGCTGGAGCGCCGACCATCGCCCGCCGGGCAATGGCCGCACCTCAAACGACGACGCCGCTTAAGGGTTACCGGCTCGACAGCACGAAGGCGTTACCGTCCGGGTCGAAGAACTTGGCAAAGGTGCCCCACGGCTGCTTTTCAGGTGGTCCAGTGAATTCGACGCCGCGCTCGCTCATTTGCCGGTAGGTGTAGTCGACGTCGTCGCAGGCAAACGAGCCATTGAAGAAGGTGCCGATGCGGTCTTCGTGGCCTTCCGGTGTGAACAGCACGATCCCCGTCTGAGCCCCCGGAATCGTCAATTCAATCCATCTTTGCGTGCCCATCGGCTGATCGGTGGCGACGCGAAACCCAACCTTCTCCGTCCAGAAGGCCAGGGCGCGATCCTGATCCGACGTCGGAACGCCGGCGAATTTGAGCTGTTTGATCATCCGTATCTCCCTTGCGTTTCGATCACCCCTAAGCAGCCCGCTTGTGTCAGAAAAGCCGGGCAACTATTGCTATAGCAATGAGCAGCACCATAAGCGTCGACCGCTATGTTCTCGACACCCTGATGCGTGACCTTGTCGGCCACGATCATCGCCCGTCCGCCTTTTTGGTCTACGCTTTTCTGCTGGGTCAAGGCCGCACGAGTCTCAGTCACGCCGCGATGGCCGAGGCCATCGGCCTGTCGAAACGCGGCGTGCAGGATGCCTTGCGCCATCTGGAACGACGCGGCCTGATCCAGGTGACACGCAACGGCCCGACCGAGCCCGTCACCATCGATCCGTTGTCGCCATGGCGTGCGCGAAATGCGCCGATTTTGCCGTAGAAACGGCCGGTTATGCTGGCTCTGAGGGCGGCGCCCTGCTATCCCCATTCCATGCGCTATCTGACTATTTTCGGCCTGTTGATCCTGTGCACGGCACTCGAAGCCAGCGGCGACGCCGTCATTCGCCTGGCCCTGCATCGCGAAGCCGTCCTGCCGCGCATCGGCCTGTTCCTGGCCGGCGGCGTCTTGCTGTTTGGCTACGGCACCACGCTCAACCTGGCCCCGCAGGAGTTCGGCAAGCTGATCGGCGCCTATGTCGCCACCTTCTTCGTCATGGCCCAGCTGATCAATCTAGTCGTCTTTCGCACGCCGCCGTCACTGCCGATCCTGGTCGGTGGCGCTTTCATCATCGCCGGCGGCGCTATTATTACCCTGTGGCAGACGTCATAAGCCCCAATCGGCGCCACCTGTTCATAAAGACTTAAGACCCTCGACAATAGATTAACCGGGCGTTTACCCTCGGGTTTCGAACGAATCATCAGGGCCTCCCGTGACGACAGGGCGTCTTCCGCTGCGCGCGGTACAGTTTCGCGGCGGCAAGGCCGCACCGACGGACGTACCGGCGCCCAAGGCTCCGGCCTATACGCCGTCGCGTCGCGCCCTGTCCGCCATGACCGCGCCGGTCAAGACCGTCATGCCCCTGTGGATTCGCCTGGGCGCGCTCGGCCTGACCTTCTGCCTCGTCACCTTCATGGGCCTGTCGACGCTGCAGCTCGGCAATTCAGTGGCCGCCGACAAGGACGCCCAGGGCAAGGATCTGCTGAATGCGGCGCAACTGACCGCCGCCCGCCTCGACAGCCGCCTCCTGGTGACCAAACTGGCGCTCGACAGCACGATCGCCAATGCCGGCCAGGCGAATGCGGTTCCGGCGAATGCCGCCGACCAGGCCCTGAAACTCGGCCGTGACGCTATTGCCGCCGTGGCCATCGTCCGGGACGGCACTGTCATCGCCCAGGCCGGATCCGACGATCCCGACCTCGTCGTCCACGCCGCGGCCGCCGCCGACGGCAACAAGCTCGTCTATGTCACCCAGACCGGCCGCCTGTTGATGTCGGCGCGATCTTACGCCGTCAGCCGCAACGGCGACACAACGGTCGTCGCTCAGTTGAAGAACAGTCTCAGCCAGTCGATGCCGCAAGGTCAGCTGAGCGCGCTGGTCGCCACCGACGGCACCATCATCCAGGCCTCCGACGACCGCCTGGTCGGTCAGGACGTGCAAAAGGCCCTGGCTGTCTCGATCGGTGATCTCAAGGCCCGGGCCGACTCGCGCAACCTGATGCAGGGCGCCCGCCCCGAAGGCGGCTTCGTCAAGATCGCCTCGGCGCCGGAAAGCGACGGCTCGATCCTGATCAGCGCCATTCCGACCAAACCCTTCTACTCGCAATCGCAGAGCCTGGCGAAGGGCGCGGCGATTGTGCTCGGGCCGCTGCTTATTGGCGCGCTGTTCGGCCTGCTGCTGTTTTTTCAGGCCCGAAAGACGCGCAGCGACGCCATGAAGTTCCAAGAGAACGAGCAGCGCTATCGCCTGGCGGTCGAGGCGGCGCGCTGCGGCATCTGGGATTGGGATCTGGAAGAAGACCTGATCTACATGTCCGACGTCACCGGCGTCATGCTGGGCTGGGGCGGTGGCGGCGTCGCTTCGACCAACGATATTCTGCAGCGGGTAGCCCCCGAACACCGCGAAGCCGTACGCAAGTCGCTGACCGAGGCCCGCCACAATGGCGCCCTCGACGTCTCGTTCCGCGTGCCGTCGGAAAGCGGCCGCTCGATCTGGGTCGATGCCCGTGGCCAGTCGGTCGGCGGCAGCACGCCCGGCGGGTTCCGGCGGTTTTCCGGAGTCGCGCTCGACGTCACCGAAGAACGCATGGCGCAGTCGCGGGCGCAGCGCGCCGAGGCCCGCCTGACAGACGCCATTTCTTCGGTGTCGGACGCCTTCGTGCTGTGGGACCGACGCCATCGCCTGCTGATGTGGAACAAGACCTTCGGCGAGACCTTCGGCATCGATGAGCGCTTCCTGCGCGCCGGCACGCCACGCGAGCTGATCGACCAGGTGATGCAGATCAGCATCCGCCGTCAAATCCCCGATCCGCGCCGCGAAGGCGTCATCGAGGCCGAACTGAATTCCGGCCGCTGGGTGCAGATGTCGGAAAGCCGTACCCTGGAAGGCGGCCGCGTCTTCTCCGCCGTCGACATTACCGCGGTCAAGCTCCAGGAGGAGATGAGCCGCAAGAACGAAGAACAGCTTCAGGGCATGGTCGAGAAGCTGGAGCAGTCGCGCCAGCAACAGACCGTGCTGGCGCGCAAGTACGAAATCGCCAAGGTCCGCGCCGAGGCCGCCAACCACGCCAAGAGCGAATTCCTGGCCAATATGAGCCACGAACTGCGCACCCCGCTGAACGCCATCAACGGCTTTTCCGAGATCATGGCTTCGGAAATGTTCGGCCCGCTGGGGCACGCGCGCTACAAGGAATATTCCGGCGATATCTTAAGCTCCGGCCAGCATTTGCTCAGCCTGATCAACGACATCCTCGATATGTCGAAGATCGAGGCCGGCAAGATGCAGCTGCGCTTTGAGCCGGTGATCGTCGATGAGGTCGTCGACGACACGCTGCGCCTGGTGCGTCAGCGCGCTGAAAAGGCCGGGTTGAAGCTGCGCACCCACCTGCCCAACCTGCCGGAAATTCAGGCCGATTTCCGCGCCCTGAAGCAGGTCCTGCTCAACATCCTGACCAATGCCGTCAAGTTCACGCCCAATGGCGGTACCATTACCGTCTCGGCGGCGGTGACCGACGATAATGTCCACCTGAGCGTGACCGATACCGGTGTCGGCATCCCGGAAAAGGCCATGGCGCGCCTGGCCAAGCCGTTCGAGCAGGTCGAGAACCAGTTCTCCAAGACCAAGGAAGGCACGGGCCTGGGCCTGGCCCTGACCAAGTCGCTGATCGAGATGCACAACGGCCGCCTGGAGATCGACAGCGAGCTCGACAAGGGCACCACGGTGCACGTCATTCTGCCGATCGTGCAGCCGGTCGGCGGCGCCCGGGATCACGATGACAATGGCGCCAGCGACGCCGTGGCCAAGGCCCGGGCGATCGTCGGCAACGGCTGATAACCTGTGGAATTAGTCGCCGGACGCGGCGCTGCTGCTACTATCGCTGCTCGACTTGACCATCGGCGACGGTCCCGGCTGGCCCGGCACTAGCAGGTGGCGCAGGCGGAAGCCCGGCCGCAGGATATAGCCCGCCACGACGCCGCGTTCATTGGGCGGCAAGGTCGCCATATCCTGGATCAGCGCCGTTTCGATCTTGGCGCGCGACATGTTCTCGTAGGACCGCGCTTGCTCAGCCAGATCGACGATCTTGGCGGCGTCATAGGTCGGCGCGCCGGCCAACTGTTCGGCCTGCTTGCGCAGATCGTGCGCCTTGGTCCAGTCGCCCTCCGTGCCCAGCGCGGCCGTCTTGACGACGTCGCGGATGTGAGCGCGCGTTTCCGGGGTCAGGCGTTGTTCGACGTCGTCCCAGGCCTGGTTCGGCACGGGCTTCGGCATGGCGTGCACGTGCTGCTGGATAACCGCCAGCGCGCCGATCCCGCCGGCGACGAGGAAGACGTTCAGCACCAGGGAAATCCCCAGGGCCCACTTCAATCCGGAATTATTGGCCGTCCCACTGACCGCCACCTCAGTTCTCCGTATCGACCTGCGCCAGGTCGAGCACAGTCTGGGCGCGAACATCGGCGATGCTGCTCAGGCCGAACTTGACCCCGACGCTGGCGCCGGCGATGCAGGCGGCCAAACCGATACCGGTCCACAGCAGCGGCAGGGCGCGTTTGCGGTCGAGCGCCGACGGCTTTTGGGCCGGGAAGCTGACGACATTGAGGTTCGGTGTGACGACGGGCTTGCTCAACACGCGGTCGAGCACCTTGAGCGACTGCACTTCGATCTCGGCGTCGGTCACCGGTTCGACGGCGACGTCCAGCAGGGCGTCGATGTCGCGGGCTTCATTCAGCCATACCTCGGCGCGCAACGGATTGCGCGTCATGAAGCGCAGGGCGGCGGCGCGCTCGGCCTGCGGCCAACGCTTGGGGTCAGCGCCATAGGCATCGACAATGGCTTTGAATCGCTCGGCGGATACAGTAAAGGATTTCATGATCTCATCTCCCCGGTTTGAACGGGAGAACGGAGCGCGCGGCATTGGACCGCGACGCTTCGGGGGCGGGATCGGCCATGGTCTGACGCAGCGTCCGCCGCGCTCGCGCCAGGAGGCTTTCTAAGGCCTCGACGGACACACCCATCAGGGCGGCCGCTTCCATGTTCGACAATTCTTGATAGTAGCTCAGCACGATGGCTTCGCGCTGACGTTCGGGCAGGGCCGCCAGGGCGCCTTGCAACTGCGTCGCTACCTGGCTCTGCTCGATGCGGGTCACGGCGCTGTCGGCCGGATCGGTCAATTCGACGTCGTCGGTCGAGACGTTCTCGCGGCGGCGGCGCAACCGGTCGTAGCACAGGTTGAGCGCCACGCGGTGCATCCAGGTATCGATACGCGCCTTGCCCGGCACCCACTGCGGCGCCTGCTTCCAGGTCCGCACCAGGGTTTCCTGAGCGACATCCTCGGCTTCGATCGGATCGCCCAGCATACGCCGGCCCAGCGACAACAGCTTCGGCAGCTTGCGCGACACCAGGACCGACACGGCCGCACTGTCGCCGCGCGCGATGCGCTCGAGCAGCACTTCATCCGGATCGGCGGTTACACCTGTCTTCACGTTTCCCCGCGAAACAACCGTCCTGCCCGGCGCATGGGCGGCCTTTGGCGACAGATCTTCGTCGCGGGCAACCCAGACAAGCTTTACTGGCTCAGGCATGGACGGTCATTTCTTAACACGGAAGGGAAAACAAAGGCAATTGTCGGATAAACGACCGCTTACTGACGGCGGCCACCACCCATTTGCGGCATTTCATCCTGGGTCAGGAAGCCGTCGTTATTGGCGTCCATCTTCTTGAATTCGGCGTCGACATAGGCCTTGAACTCATCGGCCGAGATCGACTGGTCGCCATTGGTATCAGCGGCCTTAAGCGCATCGTTGCGCTGCTTCATCATGTCGGCCATCTGACCGCCGCGTTGCGCCGCCTGGGCCGAAGCCGCGTCGATTTCGGCAAACGACAGCTTGCCATCGTGATCCGCGTCCATGCGGTTGAACTGCATCATGCGGCCGGCTTCGTATTCGGCCAGCGACACCTTACCGTCGTGGTCGGCATCGTAGCGAGCGAACATGCCGCCACCCCGACCGCCCTGACCGCCACCTTGACCACCGCCACCACCTTGGCCGCCCTGATCCTGCGCCATCGCCGAGGTGGCGCCGAAAGCGAGAGCGGCCAGAGCCGCGGCGGCAAAAATCTTGGTCTTCGACATTGTTGCGTACCCTGCCTGTGGACGGCACCGGCGATCGGCGCCGTTTCAGGGGGTTTCACGGTTTGTCCACAGGACAACCGTCGCTGCTTGTCATATTTTTTTAAAACCGGTGGCCAGCCTCATGTTTATCCAAAAAGTGGATTGCCACTTTTTGGATAAACATGAGGCGTCAGAAATTTGGAGTGGAATGACAAGATCATTCTACTCTAACCACCGTTGGCGCCGACAATGCTCTCAAACGCCGCCCGCGCCCGTTTGCGGATATCCTTGAGCTTCTTTTCCAGCGTATCGAGCCGGCGGGTATGCACGGCGCGCGCCAGTTTGCGCTGGAATGGCTCGGGCTCGTGGCGCGGATCGTCGACCTCGGTCAGCGAGACGCGCATCACCTGAGCCAGGCTCTGCTGCACGCGCCACGCCGAGGCCAGGGATTCGAGCTCCTCCGCCGGCGCCAGTCCCGCCCGCCCCATCGCCGACAAGGCCTGAAGGGTCCCGGCGCGCAGCGGACCGCCCGCCGCGGCATGAATCAGCTGCAGGTACTGGGCGGCGAATTCGGCATCGACCTGGCCACCAACGCTGAGCTTGAAGTCCCAGAACGACCGCGGTGGCCGTTCTTTTTCCATCAGGGCCCGCATCGCTAAAACGTCGATCGCCGTGCCGGCACGCGACCGCGGCCCGCGCAGGATGGTTTCGACCTTCAGCCGCACCAGGTCGGCGAAATCGGCCGAGGTCGCCCACACCACACGGCCGCGCGTCAGGGCCTGGAATTCCCAGGTGTCAGCATCCTTTTCGTAGTAGTTCTCGAACGCCGCCAGCGACACCGCCACCGGCCCCTTGGCGCCGGTCGGACGCAGCTTCATGTCGATTTCGTAGAGCGCGCCTTCGTGCGTCGGCGCCGCTAGGGCGGCAATCAGACGTTGGGTGAAACGGGCAAAAAAGGTCTCCGCCGCCCAGCCCTTGGTCACCGACAGGGCGGACGGATCGTCCGGCAGATAGACGGTCATCAGGTCGAGATCCGACGTCGCCGTCATCTCCATCGAGCCGAGCTTACCCAGCGCCAGCACCGCGACCTGCCCGCCGAGTTCGCCGCCCTGACGCACCACGTCGTCCAGGCACAACGGCGCCAGATGACGGATGCAAGCATCGGCCAGACGCGCATAGGCGGCGCCCGCCGCCTCGGTGCCAAGCCGGCCATTGAGGATCTGCATGCCGAGCCGGAACTGCTGTTCGCGGCCGACGCGGCGCAGGGCGTTCATCACGGTCTCGAGGTCGTCAGGCGCGCGTTCGGTCTCGCGCTCGACTTCGCGGTCGACGATTTCGTCCAACTCCTCGCCCATCGGGTCGAAGAAGCCGGCATCCAACATGGCGTCGAACGAGGCCGGGTAGCGCGCCAGGCTCTGCGCCAGGCGCGGCGAGAAGCCCATGGTCTCGACGATGACCTTGAACAGGCGCGGATTGGCCAGGAACAGCGACTGGATCTGCACCCCGGCGTTCAGGGTGACGAAGAACTTGGCGAAACGCGTAAAGGCGACGCTGGGCGTGCCGGTCTCGGCCAGGGCTTCGAGCAGGCGCGGCACCAGGCGGGTGAACAGTTCGCGGCCGCGCTCCGACCGCGTCGCATTGATGCGGCCATGGTGCCACGAGCGGATGGTGGCGCTGACCTGTTCGGGATGGTCGAAGCCCATGCGATTGAGGGTCTTGATCGTCTCCGGATCGTCCTCGATGCCGGTGAAGACCAGCGAGCCGTAGGACGAGGCCAAGGTCTCTTCTTCGGAAAACAGCTCGCCATAGTGGGCGTTGACCAGGCGCAGCGTCCTCGACACCGCAAGGTCGAAGCGCGACAGGTTGGAAAAACCCGACAACGAGGCCACATTCATCCGCGTCTCGTCGTCCTCGGGCAGTTCATGCGTCTGCTCGTCGTTGAGCATCTGGATGCGGTGTTCCCAGTTGCGCAGGCGGACATAGGCCGTTTTCAACTCCTTGGCGACGGCCGGCGCCAGATGGCCGGCGCGGCGCAGGGCATCCAGCGCCTCGAGCGTACGGCCGGAGCGCAGGGACGGATCGCGGCCGCCCAGAATCAACTGTTGAGTCTGGGCGAAGAACTCGATTTCGCGGATACCGCCGGCGCCGAGCTTGAGATTGGCCCCGGCCGCGTCCAGCCGCTCATCGACCTTGTAGACGTGGATCTGGCGCTTGATCGAATGGACGTCGGCGATGGCCGGATAGTCGAGCGAGCGCCGCCAGATGAAGGGCGACAGATCCTGCATGAAGCTCTTCGCTTCGATCATGTCGCCGGCGACCGGGCGCGCCTTGATGAAGGCGGCGCGTTCCCAGTTCTGGCCCACGGTTTCGTAGTAGTTCAGAGCGAACGGCACCGAGACCACGGTCGGGGTCGACGACGGATCGGGGCGCAGGCGCAGATCGACGCGAAAGACGTAGCCGTCGCCGGTGCGCTCCGACAGGATGACCGCCACCTGGCGGGCGATACGGTCGGCAAAGGTCTGCGGATCGGCGCTGTCGACCAGCGGCAGGCGTTCCAGGTCGCAGAAGAAGGTGATGTCGATGTCCGACGAATAGTTGAGTTCGCCGGCGCCGTGCTTGCCCATGGCCAGGGCGAACAGGCCGGGCAGGATGCCGCGCTCATCGGGCTCGTACACCAGAAGACGGCCGCGATCGCGTTCCTCGCGCACCGCCAAAGCCAGGGCGGCCGAGGTCGCGGCATCGGCAAAGTGCGTCAGGGCGGCGGTGACCTGATCGAGGTTCCAGACGTCGCCCAGATCGGCCAGGGCCGTCAGCAGATGGCAGTCGGCCTTAAGGTGGCGCAGGATTTTCTTGGCGATGGCGAGGTCGTTGAAGATGATCGTCCCGGCCTGCTGCTCCAGCGCCTCGGTCGCCATCAGGATCGCCTTCAGCCGGGCCTCCGGCGCGGTGATCAGGGTTTCGCGCAGACGTTGCGGGTCGCGGCGGCACAGGCTGGTCAGATAGGGTGAAGCCGAGAAGACCGGGCGCAAGGCCGGTTCGGCCCGGCGCAGCACGTCGCGCCAGCCCTCGGCATTGGCGACCTCGAACAGGTCGCTCATGGCGTAGTCGGCGGCGGTCTCGTTGATGATCGGGCCGCACGGATGCAACCGCTCGACCAGGGCGGAAAACAGGGCGTCGGTATAGGGCACGGAAGACGGCACGGCAGCCTGTTCACTCAGGAAGATTCGGGCTGAAACTATCGTGAAAAGCCTGTCACTCAAAGACTTTTTGTCGCCGGCCGCCGCCTGGAAATACAAAGGCGCCCAATCATTTTCCGGTGATGTCAAGGCGGGCTTGCCAAACCCCGGTCAAGGCCGATAGGTTGCCGCTCAAATCCCGGAGGCTTCGATGCTCAAGCGTACCCTTCTCACAGCCGGACTGGCCGCCGCCATCCTGACCGCCACGGCCGCCCACGCCGCCCCCGCGCCCAAGGGCGATCCCGACCATCCGCGCGTGGCTTTCGAGACCGCCAAGGGCACCGTCGTTATCGAGCTGGAAGCCAGGAAGGCGCCGGTGACCACCGCCAACTTCCTGAGATACGTCGACACCCATAAATACGATGGCGCCACCTTCTGGCGCGCGGCTGATTCCGGCGCCTCGGGCTTCATCCAGGCGTCCCCGGTCGGGCCGACCTTCCCGCCGATCAAGCACGAGTCGACCAAGCAAACCGGCCTGTCGCACGTCAACGGCACCATCTCGATGTCGCGCTTTGCCGTCGGCACGGCGACCGGCGACTTCGTGCTGTGCGTCGGCGACAATACCTTCATGGACGCCGGCCAGCAGGGCTCGGACGATCATCTGGGCTATGCCGCCTTCGGCCGCGTGGTGAAGGGCATGGACGTGGTCGAGCACATCCTTCACGGCCGCATCGCCAAGGGCAAGGCCAAGGCCGGCGGCTGGACCGGTCAGATGCTGGCCGTGCCGGTGAAGATCATTTCGGCGCACCGGGCTTAATCAGCTCAGGATAGGGCAACGGCGTAAGGTCGGGTTTGACCCAGCCGCGCCGGGCCTCAACCGAAAACAGTACCTCCCGCGACCAGTGCCGCAGCAGCCAGTCGCTGCGCCCCAGCGGTGACGCCAGAAGCGCATTGGCGGCCACATCGAGCGAGGTGCCCTCGGGAAAGCCATCGAGCACGCTCTTCGCCCCGCGCAACGACGCCTGGGTGATGGTCTCGTGATACCCGCCGCTGTCGGTATTGGCGGTGCCGGTGGCTTCGTTATAGCGGCGGATCAGATTGCCCATGGCATCGGGGTTGCCGTGGCGCAGCACCCACAGGGCCGCGGCGAAATGGGCGGCGTGGGTCCATTCGACCTTGGGCAGGGTACGATCGATGACGCCGCGGGCGATGTGGTCGATGTCGGCTTCGGAAGAGAACATGCGGGCTCCTGAGACTTGGCCCGATTGACGGCTTTCGCACCACGCAAAACCCCGCCAAACGGGCGGGGTTGCTGAGAAATGATCTGAACCGCTCAGCTCATCGCGCGCAACCTCACCGCCAACATGTGGCGTTGCTGTTGCTGGGTACGGACGGCGTTGGCGATCATGTCGCGAAACTACGCAGGACGTCTCTATCCGTCAACCCGCGACCGGCGGCAGGACCAGGGCCGTGCGCAAACCTGGTCCCTGCTCACCGAACACACCCGGACCTTCGTCGACGGTCAGCCGGCCCTTGTGCGCCACGGCCACCGCATCGACCATGGCGAGACCGAGGCCCACGCCCGGCAGGGTGCGCGAATTTTCCAGGCGCACGAAGCGTTCCTTGATGCGGTTGCGCGATTCCGCCGGCACGCCCGGCCCGGTATCGGTGATCGAAAACTCGATCTCGCGCTGCGAGGTACGGCGCAGGCGGAAGGTCACCCCACCCTCCGGCGTATATTTGATGGCATTGTCGAGCAGGTTGGCCAGGGCCTGAGCCAGGAAGTCGCGATTGCCGAAGACGCGGACATTGGGCTCGATCTCGCCCTCGAAATCGATGCCCTTGTCGGCGGCGACGGCCTCGAACAGCTCGGCCATGTCGGTCGCCAGATCCGACGCCGAGAACATGATCTGATCGGGCGCCTGGCCGGCGGCCTGCAGGCGGGAAATCGAGAAGACGGTCTGGAAGGTACGCAACAGCTGGTCGGTTTCGTCCAGCGCCCGCGCCAGGGCGTCGTGGGCTTGCGATGGATCCTTGTCGACGTCAAGTAGCGACACCTCAAGCTTGGTGCGCAGGCGCGACAGCGGCGACCTCAGATCGTGAGCGATGGCGTCGCCGGCATATTTGAGGTTGCCCATGGTCTTTTCCATGCGCTCGATCGTGGCATTGATGCGCGCCCCCAGCATGTCGAACTCGTCGCCGGTATCGCGCACCGGAATCCGCGCTTTCAGATCGCCGTCGGAAACCTTTTCGAGCACGGCGTTGACGCGGGCGACCGAGCGCGACACTTCCTGATTGATCAAGGTGCCGGCGAACAGGCCCAAGATAACCACCAGCACGCCGCCGCCCAGAACGGCCTGGATTTCCTGCTGAAAACCATGATCAGCCCAGCCCATGTCCATGGCGACGTAGATGTAGAAATTGTCGTCGACGCGCAGAACATGGCCCTGAAAACGCGTCAGCCCTTTCGGCCCCGGCTGGACGACGCTGACGGAGGTGACATCGCCGTCGGCCTTGTCACGCGCCAGCCCGCCCTTGATGAAAGGGTCGAGGACCGAATCCGGCTCGGACACCGACCGCGGGTTCTGGCCCAGCAACTGACCGGAGCCGTCGAAGGCGCCCTTGGCGAAACCCCATTCGGTGGCGTCGTCATTGAGCAGCTTGGCGACCGTATCGGCGTGGCCCTGCTCGGCGTCCATCTGCTTGAGGACGTTGAGGCGGGAGTCGATCGAGACATTGCCCCAGGCGCGCGATTCCGTCGTCGTCGCCACATAGACATAGGCAAACACCAGGGCAGCGACGAAGACGTAAACCGACAGAAAGACCAGGGTCAGACGAAACGGCGTCTGACGGAAGAAATTCGGCCGGAAGACATTCAGGCTGAACAGGTCGAAACGGCGCAGGGATGAAAGCGGGTTGGCCACTTCGGGTCCTTTGTAGTCTTCCCTTGCCCACGAACACAGGCATGGCGAAGAGGGGCGGCCTTAGGCCTTCAGCTGATAGCCCTCGCCACGGACGGTATGCAGCATCGGGCGGTCGAAGCCCTTATCCAGCTTGGCACGCAGGCGCGAAATATGGACGTCGATGACATTGGTCTGCGGGTCGAAATGATAGGCCCAGACCTTTTCCAGCAGCATGGTCCGCGTCACGGACTGGCCGGCGTGGCGCATCAGGAATTCCAGGAGCTGGAATTCGCGCGGTTGCAGGTCGATCAGCGTCGTCTGGCGCTTCACCTGGCGCGAGATCAGATTCATCTCCAGGTCACCGACGCGCAGGATGGTCTCGACCGCGTCCTTTTCCTTGTCCTTGCGACGGCCCAAGGCCTCGACGCGGGCGATCAGTTCTGTCAGGGCATAGGGCTTGACGAGGTAGTCGTCGGCACCGGCGCGCAGACCGGAGACACGGTCCTCGAGCTCGCCGAGCGCCGAGAGGAACAGCACCGGCACGTCGACGCCGTCGGCGCGCAACTGAGTCAGCATGGTGACGCCGTCCATCACCGGCATCATGCGGTCGAGGATGATGACGTCGGGGCGCTGCGCCTTGACCGCATCCAGCCCCTGAGCGCCGTCGCCGGCCAGGCGGGCTTCGATCCCGGCGTCCTTCAACCCGCGCTGCATGTTGGTCGCCGCTTCGGCATCGTCCTCGACAATCAGAACCTGCATGTCTCACCCTTTGTTTCAATCGTCGCTATACCGCGATTTATGAGGACTGGCTTCTTAATATTTTGACATTTTTGCCGCGCGGCGATGCCGGAAACCGGATGCAAAAAGCCTCCCGGCGCACCGGGAGGCTTTGATGTTCGACTTAATCGGTGAGGCTTACTTGCCCTTGGGCGCGGGCTTGGCCGCCGGCGCCTCGGAAGCCTTGCCGGGGGTAAGCGACAACGGCAACGGCACGTTGCGGCCGTCGCGCTGGATCAGCAGCAGGATCTTGGTGCGGCCGGACTTCTGCACATCGGCGATGATGCGCGCGAGGTCGGCCTGGCTGGTCACCGGCAGGCCGTTGGCCTGGATAATGACGTCGCCGGGCTTCAGGCCCTTTTGGCCGCCGTCGCTGTTCGGGTCGATATCGGTGATGACAACCCCGCTGACATCGGTTGCGATGCCATAGGCGTGGCGGCTTTCCGGGGTCAGCGGCTTGACGCTCATGCCGGCGACCGGTGGCGTACCCGAGGCAGAGCCTTGCGGCCCGTTGTCGCTGCCGTCGTCCTTGCCGTTGAGCTGCTTTTGCAGTTCGTCCTCGCCCGGACGCAGCGCGGCGACCAGGGTCAGATTGACCATCTTGCCGGCGCGCAGCACGGTGACCTGGACCTTTTCACCGACCTTGACATTGGCGATGCGGCGGGTCAGGTCGGTCGGGTTCTTGACCGGGGCGCCGTCGACCGTCTTGACGATGTCGCCGATCTGGATGCCGGCCTTGTCGGCCGGGCCGCCCTTGGTGGTTTCAGCGACATAGGCGCCGGTCGTGTCGGTGATGCCGAGCGCTTCGGCGTCATCGTCGGAGACCGAGGTGATCGAGACGCCGATATAGCCGCGCTCGATCTTGACGCCGGTCATCAGTTGCTGGGTGATCTTGGCGGCGACGTCGGCCGGAATGGCGAAGCCGACGCCGGCATTGGCGCCCGACGGCGTGACGATGGCAGTGTTGACGCCGATGACGCGGCCGTAAAGGTCGAAGGTCGGGCCGCCCGAGTTACCGCGATTGATGGCGGCGTCGATCTGCAGGTAATCGACATAGTCCGGGCCGCCGTCACTGGAGATATCGCGGCCATAGGCCGAAACGATACCGGCGGTGGCGGTATTGGAGAAGTTGAACGGGTTGCCCATGGCGACAACCCAGTCACCGACGCGCGGCTTGTGGTCGAGTTCGAAACGGACGAACGGGAAGTCGTGACCGTCGACCTTGAGCACGGCGAGGTCGGTGGCGACGTCACGGCCGACGACGGTCGCCTTTAGCTCCTTGTCGTTGCTGAGCTTAACCTGGATGTCTTCGGCGTCTTCGATGACGTGGTTGTTGGTGACGACGTAGCCGTCCGACGAGATGAAGAAGCCCGACCCGGCGCCGCGAACTTCCTGTTCCTGCGCCTTGGCGCCGCCGCCCTGGCCGCCGCCATTGTCGTCATCGCCCTGGCCCTGGAAATTGAAGCCTGGCAGGTTGGGCAGGCCGTTGTCGATCTTCATGTGGCCCTTGGTCTCAATCGAGACCACGGCCGGGGCAACGTGCTCGATCATGTCGGCAAACGACATCGGCGCGCCCGCCGGCGGCTTGACCGGGGTTAAGTCATTGGCCTGGATCAGGGAGGCGCCGTCATAGCCGAGGAAGGCGGGCTTGTGACCGCCGATGCCCGTCGTCGCGGCCGTAACCACGCCGGCGCCCAGCAGCACACCCGCCGCACCGCCGACAATGGCCGAACGGTTTTTCAGCACGGACGACAATTTCCAGTTCCCCATAGGTATACCTTTGATCTTTCGGGATTAGGCGAACGGTGGAACCACCGCGCCAAACGTTTGACAATCTATGTGGGCGCAACCGCGTTTGGATGCAATCGTAAAGACGCGTCTCGCCCCGTTGACCTCAGTCTAATCAAACCCCTGAGGCAAAATCGTGACAGCCAGGCTCATTCCTTGAGCGCGTCATCAAGTTTTTCGCGCTCGGCTTCCGTCAGTTCGTAATCCCTTGAAATTTTGGGCTTTCGCGCGCGAAGGAAAAAGAAAGCAATGCCGCCGATGACGACGAGCGGCGGCAACAGCCACAGAATGAGGTTGAGCTTGGACAGACGCGGCCGGAAAAGGACATAATCGCCATAGCGGTCGTAGAGACTCTTGCGGATCTGGGCGTCACTCATGCCCTTGGCGATATCGGCGCGGATTTCGGTGCGCAGGTCGGACGCAATCGAGGCATCGGAATCGGCGATGCTTTCGCCCTGGCAGACCAGGCACCGGATTTCGCTATACAGATGCTGGGCGCGCGCGGTTTGCTCAGGCGTATCAGCGTGGGCGAACGTCGGCAAAAGAAGAAAAGAAAGTAAGAAACCCCACCACCATTTGCTCCGCAAATGGTCCCCCTCCCCGACAAGCGGGGAGGTGCGATAGCGTTGCGGTCGCTTTCTCTTGCACCTCCCCGCTTGTCGGGGAGGGGGACCGCGCCCGTCAGGGCGTGGTGGTGGGGTATCTTGCTTTCCCATCTTCATTCCGCGGCGGCCTCCGCCTTTTTCATCCGCTTGGCCGGCATGGCGATGCCCAAGCGCAGGCGACGGTCGGCCAGGGACAGCACGCCCCCCAGCGCCATCAGGATCGGCCCGAGGAAGATCAAGCGAACCCACGGATTGTAGAAAAAGCGTACCTGCCACGCCGGCACGCCCGAGGCCGTCTGCTGCGGATCGGCCATGACGATGTAGAGATCATCGAGCGGCGCGAAACACAGTGCCACTTTGGACAAGACCTCGCTCGACGCTGGATAGAAGCGTCGCTGCGGCTTGACGGCGCAGATCTGCCGGCCGTGAGCATTGGCGACGGTGAAGTCGCCGCCCTGAGCATCATAGTTCGGGCCCGCAGCCTCGAAGGTGCGGTCAAAATGCAGACTGTAAACGCCGACAGTCATGGTCTGGCCGACGCTCATGTCCTGAACATTGCTGATGCGGGCATGGGTCTCGACCACAGCGCCGAGCAGAAAGACACCGAGCCCGATATGGGCCAGGTTCATGCCGTGCGTCGCCAGCGGCAGGCCGATAAAGCGCCGCCACACAGCCTCGGCCGAGCGCGCGCCGACGCGCTCCCAAACGGCGCGCAAACTGCCCCAAACCAGCCAGAAGCCGAGCAACAGGCCGATGAAAAAGGTGACGTCACTGAGCAGATTCAATCCCTTGAACACCAGCAAGCCAAGACCGGCGCAAACCACGGCCACGGCAAAGGCGACCACGAGCCGTTGCAGCACGCCCCTCACCTCGGCGCGTTTCCACGACATCAGACTGGAGATCGGCACCAGCAGCAAGGCGACGGCCATCACCGGGCCGAAAACCATGAGGAAGTAAGGCGCGCCGACCGACATGGTCTTGTCGAACAGGGCCTGGGTCAATAGTGGGTAGAGGGTGCCCAGGAAGACGCTGAGCAGGCCGGCGCTGATTAGCAGGTTGTTGAGCACCAGGGACGCTTCGCGCGAAATCGGCGCGAACAGGCCGCCCGGCGCCAGCTCCGGTACACGGAAGCCGTAGAGCGTGAACCCAGCACCGGCGGTAACGAACAGGATCGACACCAAAAGGATGCCGCGCTGCGGGTCGATGGCAAAGGCGTGGACACTGGTCAACAGCCCCGAACGCACCAGGAAGGCGCCCATCATCGAGAAGGTGAAGGCGAGGATGGCGAGAAACAGGGTCCAGGCCTTGAGCGCATCTCGCTTTTCCATGACGATCGCCGAATGCAGCAAGGCGGTTGCCGCCAGCCACGGCATGAAGCTGGCGTTTTCGACCGGATCCCACGACCACCAGCCGCCCCAGCCCAGCTCGTAATAGGCCCAGAAGGCGCCAAGGGTGATGCCGACCGTCAGGCACGACCAGGCGAGCAGCACCCAGGGCCTGACCCATCGCGCCCAGGCGCGATCGATGCGGCCTTCGATCAGGGCGGCTACCGCAAAGCTGAAGACCACCGAAAAGCCGACATAGCCGAGGTAGAGCATCGGCGGATGAAACGCCAAGGCGGGATCCTGAAGCGCCGGGTTGAGCGACATCCCCTGCACCGGCGCCGGATCGAGACGGCTGAGCGGATTGGAGCTGAACAGCGTAAAGCCGACGAAGGCCGCGCCCAGCAAGCCTTGCACGCCCAGCGCCTTGTGCTTTAAACCAGCCGGCAGGCCCCGCCCCTTCAGGGTGATCAGCGCGCCGTAACACAGCAGGATCGTGCACCACAGGAGCATCGAGCCCTCGTGCGAACCCCAGGCGCCGGAAATCTTGTAAAGCAGCGGCTTGTCGGTATGCGAATGCTCGTAGACGTTCTGCACCGAAAAATCGGAAATGACGAAGGCGTGGATCAGGGCGGCAAAGGCGCCGAGAATGCTCAGCGCGGCGGCGATCGATGCGCCTTCGCTGTAGCGCGCCAGGCCTGGCAACCATTTGGGCTGGCCCAGCACGACGAACAGGACCTGCGCGATCGCCAGCCCGAACGCCAGGATCAGACAGAAGTTGCCGAGCTCGGCGATCATTTCGTCCCTCCGAACGGCTTGTCGGGCGCGGCGGGTTGCGCTGTCATGCCGGACTCGGGCCGCCACTCGCCCTGCTTCTTAAGCGCATCGGCGACGTTTTTCGGCATATATTTCTCGTCGTGTTTGGCCAGGACCTGGGTCGCGGTGACCGCATCGGCGCCACTGACCACGCCTTCGCAGACCACGCCCTGGCCTTCGCGAAACAGATCGGGCAGATCGCCCTTATAGGCGACGTCGACCGATTTCAGCTTGTCCTCGACGACGAAACGCACGGTGCCGTCGCTCGATTTGACGATGCTGCCCGGCTTGACCAAGCCGCCCAGACGCACGGTGCGGCCATCGGGGACGGATGCCGAAAGGAACTGCGCCGGCGTATAGAAATAGATCGCCGTGCCCTTCAGCGCATAGAGGCTGAGCCCCACGGCCAGCAAAAACGCCGGGGCGGCAACGAGGAAGATCGACAGGCGTCGGCGCGCCTTGGCGGATTTCGGCCAGAAACTCACTGTCCACCTCCCGCATTTTCAGCACCAACAGCCGCCTGGGCGCGTAGCTCGATGTCGGCGGCGATGGCCGGGCGATCATGATACTCGGCGCGCATGGCGCTGAGCGCCTGATCGTGCGCCTGCGCATTACCCATGACCGTATAGGATCGCAGCAACCGCGCCCAGCCGTCGGGATTGTCGGGCGAGGCCTTCAATTGGGCGGCGAGCGCCGCCATCATGCCGGCGATGCGCGCCGAAGTCTGGGTTGCCGCCGCCTGAGCCTGGCGGGCCGCCTTCATCTGATCGTTCACCGTCGTGCGGCGGGCATCGTCGGGCGCCAGTTGCGACAGAGTCATGCCGAAATCGTCGGCCGCGTCGCCGTAGCGCCCCTGGGTCATGGCCAGACGGCCGAGATAGTAGTGCGCGCGGGCATCCTTGGGGTCGAGCGCCAGCGCCTTGGCAAAGGCGGCCTGCGCGTCCGCGCCCGGCGTGCCCTTGGCGACATAGGTCAGGGCCTCACCCAGCTCCGACCAGGCGGCGAAGCGGTCCGGCGCCAGGGTGCGTGCCCGCTCGAACGCCTTGGCGGCGTCGTAATAGAGGCCGGCGGCCAGATCGTAACGGCCGCTCAGCAACCAGAATTCGGCTTTATTGCCGTAAAGCCCCTGACGCTGTTTGAGGACCGCGGCCATGGCCTGGGGCTCGACGCTGTCGGGGTTATTCTGCGCCATCGTCGTCCATTGCGCCAGGCGCGCCGCATAGGGTTGATCGCCGAGCATGGGATGGCCGAACAGCATGTAGGCACCGTAGGCCAGGGCGACGACGAAGGCCAGGATGCCGATGGCGACGGCCGGCTTGACCTCCTGATGGAAGACGCCGCGGCCATCACGGGCGCGTAGCAGGGCGCGGGCCGCCTCGGCGCGTTCTTCGCCGGCCATGTCGGCATCGAGATCGCCGTGCGCCGTGCGACGGTCGATATCGGCGACGAAACGGGCATAGAGCGCCTTTTCCTGGGCCATATCCTGGCCGGGCGTGGCGGCCGCATACTTCTGCCACAGGCCGACCACGGCGATGGCAAGCGCGCTGATCAGGGCACAGACACAGGACAGCAGGATCATGCGGTTCCCATAGAGCAATCGCCGCCGCTTGCAAAGGCGGCGAAGCGCCGCGCCGACACCTGCGAAAATAACATTATTCGCAGAGGGCCCACTATTTTCCGCCCCGAAGGGGCGGCAAGCGCGACTGCGCGCCCGAGACTTCGTGCTCAAAGAGCGAAGCGTTAGCACGCTTCGATGGGCGAGGAGCCCGTCGGCGTCTGAGACAAAGATGCCGCTTCGCGGCATCCAAAATCATGCCGCCGTGTTACGCGGCTTGAACACGTCGGACGAGGCGACACGGCGGCGCGCCACCTGAGCCTTTTCCTCGCCGCACAGCCCTTCCATCAGGTCGGTCACCGTCTCAAAGGCCGCCATGCAGGTATCGGGATCGAAGGCGTCTTCACCATTGGCCAGGCCGAGCAGTTCCTCGAAATAGCCGTCCATCATGGTTTCCAGCGCCTGCATGGTCTTGGCATGCAGCGAGGCATAACCGCCGGAGGAAGCCGTGCCGCGGATGTCACGGATGAACTGCAGAATCTGGCGCGCTTTTTCGATGACTTCCGGCTTAAGCGGCTTGTCGATATGCGGCACGTCTTTTTTCATGCGGCCGTAGATGCGCTCCGACTTCATCGGCAGCGCCTCTTCGAGCACTTTTTCGGCCGATTTGAGCTGGCCCTCGACCAGTTCGGCGATCAGCTTGTGGGCATCGGCAGCGCGCTTGCCCCACGGGCCGTCACGCGACAGCTCGATATAGTGCTCGAACGACTGAAGCTGGGCCAGGCTCTGCGATACGCGCGCGCCGACCGAGCCGAGATCGGCATTGGCCTTGTTGCGGCCGGTGGCCGACGCCTTCAGTTCACGCAGTTCCTCTTCGATCCGATCGAGGATGCGTTCACCGAAGTCGGCCAGCTCGGAGCCGGCCAGGAAGCGGTCATTGGGCCGATCGGATACGGTGGCGACGAACTTGATGATCTGCGAACCGTCTTCGAGATTGGCGAACAGGGTCTCGAGCCAGCGATAACCGCCCTCGTCGCTCAGTTCGCAGGCATCCTTGAACATCAGGCGTAGCGCCGCGGCCTTTTCGGCATCGACGCGGCCCATGTAGTCGGGCAACCGCGCCAAGGTGCTGCGCAGGATGCGGTGCAGGTCGAGATAGTTGGCGAATTCCGCGACCTCGTCGCGATCGCTTTTCGTCGGCGACTTGGGCAGGACGTCTTCGGGGTGCTCGCGGCAGATGACGGCGGCCGCGGTCACCAGGCGGAAAAAGACCACCGGCACCGGATCATCGATGCGCAGAGCCCGCAGCGTATGGCGCGCTTCCTCGTGCAATTCCGGCTCGCGGGCCGCCAGGGCCGACCAGACATTGTTGAGGATCCAGTTTTCGAACTCGACGGCATTGAGCCCATCGGTGCGCGGCTGGAACAGCGGCAGGAAGGGCGCAAAGACGGCGTCCTTGACGTGGCGAATTTCGAGTTCAGCGCTGATCAGTTCGCGCACCTCGACGAGCGGTGCATCGCGGGTCAGGCCCAGGGCCATTTCCAAAGACCGCAGGGACGACTGCGGCAGGGACTTGACCAGTCCCTTGATCAGGATAAGGCGGCTATCCGCAATGGCTCCCATGTAACCCGACACGATCCCGCAGAAATAACCCACCCGAACATGAGGATTAACGGTTTAAAGTTAATTTTCTCTGACGGTAGGCGGGAACCCTTAACGGGGGCAGGGATTACCTCCTCCATTTGAAGGATATAACCCCTTTTACGACAAGGGATTATTTCGGCGCGTGAAAAAGGTGAAAAATCCCAGAGACTTGGTTAGAGACTTGGTTAGGCGCTTGGTTCAAGCGTTACCCACGGCACCGGGCAGACGGGCTTGAACGCGAAGACCGCCCAACGGCCCGCGATCGAAGATCAGGGCGCCGCCATAGGCCCGGACCAGCTCATCGACAATGCTTAAGCCGAGGCCGGAGCCCGGGATCGATTCGTCGAGCCGGGCGCCGCGTTTCAGCACCTCATCGAACCGCGCCTCGTCCAGTCCCGGACCGTCATCTTCGATCGACAGGTCGAGCAGATGCGCTTCTTCGTCGAAGGCGGCGGTGACGCGAACCTTGCGCTTGCACCAGATGCAGGCGTTTTCCAGCAGATTGCCGGCGATTTCCTGAAGGTCGGCGCGCTCACCGCGGAAAGCCAGAGTATCGGGGGCGCGCCAGTCGATGACCACGCCCTTGTCCTGGAACACCTGCTCCAGCATCACCGCCAGTTCGTCGAGCACCGGCTCAACCGGGGTGCGCTCACCCATGGTCTGTGAGCGAGCGGCGGCACGGGCGCGACGCAGATGGTGGTCGACCTGGCCGCGCATCAGTTCGGTCTGCTTGCGGATCGCCTGGGCCAGCGGAGACGGATCGTCGCCCGCCGAGGTCAGAAGTACCGACAGCGGCGTCTTCAGCGCGTGGGCCAGGTTGCCGACGTGGGTCCGCTGACGTTCGACCACGTCCTGGGAGTAGTCGAGGAAGGCGTTGATCTGCTTGGCGACCGGGCGGATCTCGGCGGGGTAGTCGTTGGTCAGCCGCTGCTGCGCGCCGCGCTGGGTATTGGCGATTTCGTCGGTCAGCTCGAACAAGGGACGCAGGCCGACGCGGACCTGGAGAAAAATGGCGACCAGCGATCCGGCGGCCAGCACCAGAAGCGCAATCGCGGTAATAAGGGCAAAATTCGCCACGTCCCGGTCCATGGGCGCGCGATCTTCGCCGGCCATGAAGATCGCCGCGTGGCCTGAAATCATCGTGTAGATGATAGCCATGCGCAGCGTTTCGCCATGTGGGCCGCGGGCATTGTAAAACAGGGTCTCGCCTTGCGGGCGCTGACGGACCTCATCTGTCATCGCCACCGGCAGAGGCAAACGCGCATTCCATAGGGAGCGCGATTTGCGCTCAATCAACAGGCCGCCGGCATTGAGCTCGCCCGCCTGCCAGTAAACGGGGGACGCCACGCGGTCGGACGCCGGGTCGATCCAGCTTGGAATATCGAGCTGGCCATCGGCATCAAGATTGGTATCGGCAAAGAGGTTGTAGGCCATCTCGCCGATGCCGGTCTGCAGCCGGTGCAGCGCCACCTCATGGAAGAAGACCGTCAGACCGCCGCCGATGATGACCAGGGCGCAGATGAACCACACCGCCGCCAGCCGAATCAGGCGTCCAACCAGCGAATGGCGCGAATGGGTCAGGCGATAGCTGATACGCCTGAACAGACGCAGCGGCGAAAACGGCCGCCGCGCCGCCGGTTCAGGCTCCGATACAGCTTCGGGCGCCGTCGTCACAGATTGCTGAGCTCGTCGTGCAGCGGCTTCAGGCGATAACCCAGGCCGCGCACGGTTTCGATGCGGTCATTACCGATCTTCTTGCGCAACCGGCCCATGAACACCTCGATGGTGTTGGAATCGCGATCGAAGTCCTGATCGTAGAGGTGTTCGACCAGCTCGGTGCGCGAAATCACCCGGCTCTGGTGCAGCATCAGATAGTGCAGCAGGCGGTATTCCAGCGAGGTCAGGCGCAGCGGCTCGCCATTGACGCTGGCGCGCGCCGCCCGCGGATCGAGGCGGACACCGCCGCACACCAGCATCGGTTGGGCGTGGCCGGCGGCGCGGCGAACCAGGGCGCGCAAACGGGCCAGCAACTCCTCGGTGTGGAACGGCTTGGTCAGGTAATCGTCAGCGCCGGCGTCGAAGCCCGACACCTTGTCGCTCCAGGCGCCGCGTGCCGTCAAGATCAGCACCGGCGTCGTCTTGCCTTCGCGGCGCCAGCGTTCGAGCACCGAGACGCCGTCGATCTTGGGCAGGCCGAGGTCGAGGATGACGCAGTCATAAGGTTCGGTATCGCCGAGGAAGTGGGCTTCTTCGCCGTCAGGGGCGTGGTCGACGACGTAGCCGGCATCGCTCAGCGACGCCTTGAGCTGGCGCGACAGGTCGGGATCATCTTCAGCGAGCAGGATGCGCAAGGTCTTGTCTCCAAGGGGGATTCGGCTGAGCTTACCGCAAATGGCGCGCGGTGCGCGACCCCTATCTTTGGCCGACGATCTGGCCGGTATCGGCGTCGATCAGCAAGTCGACGCGGCCACGGTCGGTGGCGACGCGGACCCAGAAGATCGAACCGCCCTGCGGACCGGCGTCGAGTACACGGCCACGGCTTTGAGCGATGGCTATGGCACGATTGATGCGGCCGTCGCGGGCGCCGTCCTGACGATGCTCGTCATCGTGCCGCTGATTATCCTGAGGGCGAGCGTCTTCGTCGCGATGGCGGCGATGGCGATCGTCGTCCTGCTGACCGAGCGCGAGCACGAGGCCCAAACCCAGACCGTTCCCCAAACCATCGACGCGCACGCCGGCCGCCTGAGCCGCGACGGGCGCCGCGAGCAGGGACATGGCGCATATCAGGGCGCTGAAAATGGGCAGGATCGGCTTCATGATGTGAAGGCTAGTCTATACCACCTGAACCTTAGCTGAACAGGCATTTCAACTTTGTTGCAAACGCAAAAAGTCTGCAACATTACCGACGTCGCGCCGGGGCGTTGGGGATGTAGCCGCCACGCTCACGCCAGCGTTCGGCCAGTTGCACCAGATCGGCTGGAATATCCTCGGCCTTGTCGGGCAGGGCCACAACGATATGGGCGAACAGATCGCCGCGCGTGCCGCCCTTGGCGTCAAAGGCGCCCTTGCCCTTCAGGCGCAGCACCGCGCCCGAATTGGAGCCCTTGGCGATCGAGACGCTGACCGGACCGTCGGGCGTCGACGCCTGGGCCTTGCCGCCCAAAATGGCGTCAGGGATCGAGACGTACAAATCCATGTGAAGATCGTTGCCGTCGAGGCGAAACACCGGATGCGGCTTCAGGTTCAGGTCGACCAGGACATCGCCCGCCGGCCCGCGTCCACCCGGCGCTGGCGCGCCCTGGCCTTTCAGACGCAGGGTCTGGCCGTCCTTCGAGCCCTTGGGGATGTTGACGTCGAGGGTGCGCCCGTCCGACAGCACGACACGGCGCGTATTGCCGACGATGGTATCGAGCAAGTCGATATCGATCTTGATTTTTAGGTCCGAGCCCTTGGCCGGCTGGCCGCCACCCGGGGCAAAGCCGCCGCCGAAACCCGAATTGCGACGTCCGCCGCCGCCCAGGCCGCCGCCGAACATGTCGAAAATATCTTCCAGGTCGACGCCGTCGAACCCGGCCGAGGCGCGGCTGCCGCCAGCCCCACCAAAGCCGCCACTACCGGCATTGCCGGAAAAGCCACGATAGATTTCGCGGCCGTCGGCGTCAATTTCACCGCGGTCGAAACGCTTGCGCTTCTCGTTATCCTTGAGGAAGTCGTAGGCGGCGGTAATGCGCTTGAAGCGCTCTTCGGTCGCCTTGTTGCCCTTGTTCTGGTCGGGGTGCAATTCCTTCGCCAGCTTGCGGAACGCCTTTTGGATGTCGGCGTCGCTGGCGTCACGCTTGACGCCCAGTTCTGAATAGGGATCGCTTGCCACTTAAACCAAATCCTCCTGACGGGCCAATCTACCCGTCGAGGAGGTGTGGCTTACATGGTCTGTTTTCAAGAAGCAAGAAAAGCACGTCTTCTCATGACAAACCCCCGCCGGAAAACCGGACGGGGGCCTGAACAGGTGCGTTCATCTCAAGCTTAATGGCGGTTACGCCAGTCGTGGGCGTGAATGCTGTGGAAGCCGTTGAAGGCGTCGCGGCGGAAGTGGTGGGCGTCATCGCGCAGATAGGTGCCGCCTGCGGCCGTACGATAATAGTAGTAATCGCCGTCCCAATAGCCGTCATAGAAGGACGGGCCGTAAAAGTCGTCATAATAGACGTCGTAGCCGTCATCGGCGTAAGCCGGGCCGTGGTGGTGATACATCGGATAGTCGTCGCAGGCGCCAAGCGACAGGGCGGCTATAGCAGCAGCGGTGGCGGCAAACAGTACAGATACCTTTTTCATGGCAGGCTTCCTTCCCCGATTTAAAGGTTAACGGCTCATCCTGGGCCTCAAACCGTAAGGGAGAAAGATACGCTTCGCGCATCGCGCATCAAGGAGTCATAAACGCGATCAATCGAGCGGCGCGTCGATATCGAGTGGCCAGTCGCTGCGATCCTCGTTGAGGTCCCAGGCGGCGAAATCGAGCGCTTCTTCGGGGTCGCCGAGCGCCAGCTCCGAGATGGTCTGGCCGCGCACCGACACGCCGGCGCGGTGCACGGTTTCACGGTCGCCGGTGATCAGGTGGTGCCAGTGCGGCAAGGGCTTGCCCTCATGCAGCCGGCGATAGGCACACGACGGCGGCATCCAGCGCAGGTCCTCGATATTGTGCGGCGTCAGCTTGATGCAGTCGGGGACGAATTTCTTGCGCTCGGCATAGTTGGAACAGCGGCACAGATCGCCGTCGAACAGCTTGCAGTGAACGCGGGTCGGAATGACCTCCAGCGTCTCTTCGTCCTCGAAGCGCACCAGACAGCACAGGCCGCAGCCGTCGCACAGGCTTTCCCATTCCTGCGCATCCATTTGGTCCAGTGTTTTGGTTTCCCAAAAGGGCCCCGAGGCTCCCTTGGCAATTGTCGTGTCGTCCATGGCGCGGCTTTATAAGCGCGCGTTTGGCGGTTTGCACCCCGTTTGTCGCCTCAACATCGACATGACGGCGAAAAATGTGTCGCCGCCACCGCTTGCACCGGCCTTCTTGGCTCCCATTTAAGGTCGGCTGGCGTTACGGCGATCATCGATGGGGGTGTTCAATGGCGTTTGAAATTTTTGGCGCGGTGCTGCTGATCCTGATCGGCGTGCTCATCGGCTACGGTATTTTCGTCAAGCGGAGCGACCCGTACCGTCTGGAAATCGACCAGGACTTCGTCGATTGCCAGGATGAGGCGAGCAGCAATGGCGACCTGATCGTGTGCTACGTCGACAAGAAGACGCGCAAGGTCAAGGACTACCTCAAGGCAACCGACGCGACGCAATAGGTCCGATATTCGGAGCGCGTTGCATTGACCCTGCCATCGCGGCAGGCCACAGACGGCCTATGCAAACGCTTGAGCAATTAAAGAGCGGCCAACTGGCCGGCGTGACACGGCTGGCCCTGTCCGAGGGCCTGAGCGACTTCCCGCGCGAAATCTTCGATCTGGCCGATACGCTGGAGGTCCTCGATCTCAGCGGCAACTCCCTGTCGGCCCTGCCTGACGACCTGTCTCGCCTGCGCCGGTTGCGTGTCCTGTTCTGTTCAAACAATCGTTTTACCGGGTTGCCGGCCTGTTTGGGCCAATGCGCCGAACTGACGATGATCGGCTTCAAGGCCAATCGCATACGCACTGTGCCGGCGGAGGCCCTGCCGCCAAGGCTGCGCTGGCTGATCCTGACCGACAATGCGGTTGAGACCCTGCCGGAGCGCATCGGTGACTGCCGCGACCTGCAAAAGCTGATGCTGGCCGGCAATCGCCTGAGCGCCTTGCCTGCATCCATGGCGAACCTGCGCCAGCTGGAGCTGTTACGCCTGTCGGCCAACGCTTTTACGGCCTTGCCGCCCTGGCTGGCGTCCTTGCCGCGCCTGGCCTGGCTGGCTTTCGCGGGCAATCCGCTGACCACCGGCCGCGAGGAACAAGCCGTCTCCGCCAATAACGGTCAGGCCATCGACTGGAGCGATCTGGAGCTCGGTGACGTGCTGGGTGAAGGCGCTTCGGGCGTCATTCGGCGCGCCACGTGGCATCACGACGGCCAGGCAATGCCCATAGCGGTCAAGCTTTTCAAGGGTGCCGTGACCAGCGATGGCTGGCCGCACAGCGAAATGACCGCTTGCCTCGGCGCCGGCCGCCATCCCAATCTCATCCCGGTCCTGGGTCGCATCAGCGACGCCCCGGATGGCCGCGACGCTCTGGCCATGACGTTGCTCGATGACCGGTTCAAGCCCTTGGCTGGGCCACCCAACTTCGCGACCTGTACGCGTGACGTCTATGACGAAGGCACCGTCTTCACGGCGGCCGAAGCCTTGCGCATCGCGACCGGCATGGCTTTGGCGGCCGCACATCTGCACGCGCGTGGGCTGATGCACGGCGATTTCTACGCCCACAACATCCTCTATGATGGCCACGAGGCGATCATCGGTGATTTCGGCGCCGCGGCCTTTTACGATCTTGGTGAACCGATGGCTGAGGCCTTGCAGCGTATCGAGGTCCGCGCCTTTGGTTGCCTGGTCGAGGAGTTGGCGGAGCGCTGCGCCAATGCAGGTGTCGCGGCCTCCTTGCGCCGGCTGGCCGACGATTGCCTTGGCCCGGACGTTGCCGGCCGCCCTGGCTTCGCGACCATTGTCGAGCGGCTGCGCACGCTAAATCCGGCGAGTCATCCAGAAATCCTTTGAAATTGCGGCTCTGGCCGCCTACATCGCGGGCCATGAGAGCTCCCGCGCCCCTACTCGCCCTGAAAGACGTCAAGTTGATGGACGGCTCGACGCCGCTGTTCGACGGCGTCGACATCGCCATCGAGCCACGCGTGCGCGCCTGCCTGGTCGGCCGCAACGGCGCCGGCAAGTCGACCCTGATGCGCATGATGTCCGGCCTGATCGAGCCCGACAGCGGCGAGCGCTTCGTCACCCAGGGCCTGCGCTTTGCCTTCGTGCTGCAGGAGCCAGAGCCCACCGGCGATACCATCCTCGACTGGGCCTGCTCCGGCGGCGCTGAGCACTATACCGCCGAGTCGGAACTGTGGGCCTTCGGCATCGATCCGTCGGGCCCGACCGGGTCGATGTCGGGCGGGGAGAAACGCCGGGCCGCACTGGCCAAGGCCTTCGCCGAAGATCCCGACCTGATCTTTCTCGACGAACCGACCAACCACCTCGACATCTTTGCCATCGAAACGCTGGAAGACCGCCTGCGCGCCTTTCGCGGCGCCGCGCTGATCGTCAGCCACGACCGCACCTTCCTGGAGCGCGTCACCCAGCGCTGTTTCTGGCTCTACGACCGCCGCGTTCTGCGCCGCGACGAGGGCTATAAGGGCTTTGAAGAGTGGCAAGCCAAGATCGAGGCCGAAACCGCCGAGAGCCTGCGCCGCCTGACCAAGGCGATCGAGCGCGAAACCTACACCTTCTACCGCTCGATCACCGCTCAGCGCACGCGCAACGAAGGCCGCGCCGCCCGGCTTCAGGCCATGCGCGCTGATCGCGCCGAGCGCATCCGGCTGATGGACAAGCCGATGGAAATGACCATCGACAGCGGGTCCGTATCCGGCAAGCTGGTCGCCGATCTGAAGGGCGTCTCCAAGGCGTTCGGCGACAAGGTCCTGCTGCGCAATTTTTCGACGCGCATCGTGCGCGGCGACCGGCTGGCCATCGTCGGGCCCAACGGCGCCGGCAAATCGACCTTGGTCAAACTGCTGATCGGCCAGGCCCAGGCCGACAGCGGCGAGATCAAGCTCGGCACCAATCTCGACGTCGCTTATCTCGACCAGGGCCGCGATGCGCTCAAGGGCGACGAGACCCTGTGGGATGTGCTGGCCAATTCGGGCTCCGACTCGATCATGGTCCGCGGTCAGCCGCGCCACGTCGCCGCCTACGCCAAGGATTTTCTGTTCCGCGAAAAGCAGTTGCGCCAGCCGGTCAAGACCTTGTCGGGCGGCGAACGTAACCGGCTGCAACTGGCGCGGGCGCTCGCCCGGGCGACCAATCTGCTGGTGCTCGACGAGCCGACCAACGATCTCGACATGGACACACTCGATCTGCTCGAAGACCTGCTGGCCGACTATGACGGCACCCTGATCCTGGTCAGCCACGACCGCGACTTTATCGACCGGCTGGCAACCTCGACGCTGGCGCTCAACGGCGCCGGCAAGGCCGCCGAAACGCCCGGCGGTTGGCAGGATTTCATTCGCCAAAACTCTGATTTCTTTGCCGAAATATCGGAGAAAGAAGCGCAAAAGATCAAGGCGGATGCCGCGCCCAAACCGGTCGCCGCCCCGGTCAAGACGGCGCCGAAAAAGCTGAGCTACAAGGACCAGAAGCGTCTCGACGACCTCGAAGGCCTGATGCCGAAATGGTCGGCGGAGATCAAACGCCTGGAAAAGGTTCTCGAAGACCCGATGCTGTACAGCCGTGACCCCAAGGGCTTCGACGCCACCATGAAAAAGCTCGAGACGGTCCGCGGCGACCTGGAAAACGGCGAGATGGAGTGGCTCGAGCTCGAAGAGAAGAAGGCGGCGCTCGGCTAAGCCGTGAAATCGCTTAACCTTAATCGCATTTGTACACATTTCCATTAAGTCTTAATTAGGTCCAAGCCCTTAGGGTGTACCGGTTGACGTGTTTTCGCACCGGTAGTTCATGACCTCCGCCGCCGCCCGCCGCCTTGCCGGCACGATCGCCCTGGTAGCTCTGCTGCCGGCGATGGCGCATGCGCGTGACGGCCGCTACCTGACCTGGTCGGCCAAGGCTCCGGTCCCGGTGCAGCAAAATACCGCCCAAACCTATGCCCCGCCTATGGCCGTGCCGTCGACACCCGCACCGCCGTCGCCCTATGGCCAGGTCGGCGATCCCTATGTCCATGTGCTGACCTGGGGCGCCAAGGCCGGGAGCGGCCAGGCCGCACAGCCCCAAGCCCGGCCTCAATACCAACCTCAATACCAACCTGTCGCCTCGGCAGCCCCGGTGCGCCGTGCGCCGGTTCAGCAGATGCCGCCCATGCAGGCGACCGCGCCCGTGGACGCCCAGCCGCAATGGCAGGCCGCGCCGAAAAAGGCCGCGCCGCCCTTCCGTCCAGACACCCGCGATAATGTCGCGCCCACGCCGATGGCCTCGACCCTGCCCGATGCCATGCAGACGGGCCCGATCGCCGAGCCGTCGCAAGAGGTTCGCCACGCGCCGCCGGCCGTGGCCGTCGAGAGCCCGCAACCATCGATGACCGCGCCCGTCGCGCCGAAAGCGCCAGCTCAGGCGCCGGCTACGGATACTGAAGCCTATCAGGTTCCCTCGACCAGCCCTTACGCCGCGCGCATCGCTGCCGCGCGCGCCGCCCAAGCCAAGGTGCAGGCTCAGGCAGCGCAAACTGATAAGGCGGCGGCCATCGGCTCCGCGGCCCCGGCCAAAGCCGCCAAGGGCGCGAAAACGAAGACACCGGTGACACTGACCGCAGCGCCCACAGCTCCCGCCGCCCCGGTCACCGCCGATGCCAACGATACCGACACCGACAAACCCTTCGTCCCGGGTCAGCACTATACCGACGCCTCCGAAGCGCCGCGGCTGTACAGCCTGCACCGCGACTACGGGCTGAAGCCCGATCCGATTACCATCGACGCCAATCCCGGCGGCGCGCTCCTCGACACGTCCAAACTCGACGCCGCCGAGGCCAAGGCAGCCAAAGCCGCCGATGCCGATGCCGATGCCGATGACAGCGACGACCAAGATACGTCCGATACCAAGTCCGATAAAACGAGTACTGCGTCCCCCCCCTCCGATGCGCCCGCGCCGAAGACCAAGGCTTCGTCATGACCCGTCCGAACTCCTCCCTCGTCGATCTGATCGCCCTGGCTCAGGAGCCGTCAAGCTCCAAGCGCCGCGAACTGCTGCGTTCGATCACCAACATCTTCATGACCAATCCGGAGGCCATCAACGACAACGAGATGCAGCTCTACGACTCAGTCATGAGCCAGTTGTCGGATGACATGGAAGTCCTTGTCCGTGCCGAGATCGCCAATACCCTGGCCAATGCCACGACGGCGCCGCTCGGCCTGCTGCGCAAGCTGGCCTCGGACGACATCAATGTCGCCGAACCAATCCTCGAACGTTCCAAGGCGCTGACCGAGGGCGACCTGATGCACGTCGTCTCGACGCTCGGCCAGGCGCATATGCGCGCCGTGTCGCGCCGTGAGGAAGTGTCGGAAAACGTCTCCGGCGTCATCGTCACGCGCGGCGACGACACCACCCTGCACACCCTGCTGTCCAATGACGGCGCGCGCCTGTCGCGAGCGTCGAACGAAGAGGTGGTGCAGCGCGCCCACGCCAATCCGGCGCTGCACGAGGTCGTGGTCAATCGCCCGGACATGCCACCCGATCTGATGAACGACATGTATTTCGTCGTCGAGGCCCGCCTGCGCGAACGCATCATGCAGGAAAACGCCAAGCTCGACCCGGCCGTGGTCGAAAAGGCCCTGTCGACCAGCCGCTCGCGCGTCGCCGTGGCCTATGGCGACTTCCCCTCCGACTACGAGAAGATCAATCGTGACGTCGAGCTGCTGCGCAAGAACGAGCGCCTGACGCCCAACCTGCTCGCCAAGTACATGCGCGACCCCAATCCGACCTATTTCCTGTGCGCCCTGGCGCAGATGGCGGATATCGACTTCCTCACCGCCCGCCACGTCGTCAACAAGCGCGAGGTTGATGCCCTGGCCATCGCTTGCAAGGCCGCCGGCCTCGACAAGGCGCTGTTCCTGACCTGCGCCATGATCATGCTGGGCGAACAGGACAATGCCATGGGCCGCGCCGCCGAATACGGCAAGCTGTACATGGACCTGCCGCAGGACACCGCCCTGCGTACCATTCGCTTCTGGCGCATGCGCCGCGCCGAGGGCCACGCGGCCTAATCTGGCTCAAGATTGCGGCGATTGCCGTGAATAGAGGGTGGGCGGCACACCGACCCAGCGCCGGAACATGGTCGAAAACGCCGCCGGGCTGTCATAGCCCAAATCGAGCGCCACCGCCGTCACCGCCTCCCCCGCCGCCAGCCGGGGCAAGGCGACCAGCAAACAGGCCTGCTGCCGCCATTCGCCGAAACTCATCCCCGTCTCACGCCGAAACAGCCGCGTGAAAGCCCGCCGTTCCATGGCCAGTTCGCGGCACCAGTCGTCGATGGTGTCGTGGATCATCGGCCGCTCGAGAAAAGCGTGGCAGCGCGCGGCCAGTTTCGGCGTCGACGGAAATGGCACCGACAGAGCGATGCGCGGCGCTCGCGCGACTTCTGCCAGCAGGAGCTGCATCACCAGACCGTCACGGCCGGCGACGTCGTATTCCACCGGCACGTCACAGGCGGCGATCAGCAATTGCCGCATCAGGGGCGACACCGACAACACGGTGCTTTCCTTGCCCAGCACCGCCGCGGCGTCATCGTCGAGCAACAGGCTGCGCGTGCTGACCGCCCCGACCATGCGAACCGAATGCGGCGTATTGGCCGGCGTCCATACCGCACGTTCCGGCGGCGCAATCCAGGCGCCCTGCGGCGTCGAGACGACGGCGACACCGCTGGCCGCATAGAGCAGTTGTCCACGGCCGTGGCTGTGCCAATCGAGCTCGAACGACGGCGGATAGTTGTTGCCGACGGCCACCGCTGGACGGGGTGCGGCATCGTAGTCGTGCGGATCGATCCACGGCCCGGCCATGTCCCACTCGCGAAAATCAAAGTCCCATTGCGGAATGCGGGACAGGCCGCACGGGTCTATCACGGCCGCGCTGTTACAGGAAGCGTATCATGACGACCGCCCAAGCCCAGAACCCGACCACTGCCTCACCCGTTGTGACCACCGTGTTTCCGGTGATCATCGCCGTCAGCGTTTGCCATCTGCTCAACGACATGATGCAGGCCCTGCTGCCGGCCATCTATCCCAATCTGAAGAGCAATCTCGGCCTCAACTTCACTCAGATCGGCCTGATTACCCTGGCCTATCAGATCACCGCCTCGATCCTGCAGCCGATCGTCGGGCTCTATGCCGACAAACGGCCGACGCCCCTGGCCCTGCCGGGCGGCACCCTCTTCACCCTGGCCGGCCTGGTGGTGTTGTCGATGGCCCACAGCTACGCTGTGGTCCTGACAGGGGCCTGCCTGCTCGGCATGGGCTCGTCGGTTTTTCACCCCGAGTCGTCGCGCGTCGCCCGCATGGCCGCCGGCGAACGCCACGGCCTGGCCCAATCCCTATTCCAGGTTGGCGGCAATACCGGCTCGGCGCTCGGACCGCTCGCCGCGGCGGTCGTCGTCATGCGCTGGGGCCAGACCAGCCTGGCCGTCTTTGCCCTGCTGGCCTTGTTGTCCTGCGCCATCCTGTGGAATGTCAGCGTGTGGTACCGCCATCACGGCCTGGCGCGCCTGGCCGAAGGCCGCAAGCGCCTCCAGGCTATCGAGCTGCCGTCGGGCATCGCGCGCAACGGCATCCTGATCCTGCTGGCCCTGATTTTCTCGAAATACGTCTATCTGGCCAGCCTGACGAGCTATTTTACCTTCTACCTGATCCACCGCTTTCAGGTGCCGGTCGCCACGGCACAGATGTATCTGTTCTGTTTCCTGGCCGCCGTCGCCGTCGGCACATTCCTCGGCGGCCCAATCGGCGACCGCATCGGCCGCAAGACGGTGATCTGGGTGTCGATCCTGGGCGCCCTGCCGTTTACGCTGCTGATGCCCTATGCCGACCTGACCTGGACCTGCGTGCTGAGCATCCTCATCGGCCTGATCCTCGCCTCGGCCTTCCCGGCGATCGTCGTCTTTGCCCAGGAACTGGTGCCCGGCAAGATCGGCATGATTTCCGGCCTGTTCTTCGGCTTTTCCTTCGGCATGGGGGGACTGGGTGCCGCCGTGCTCGGCAAAGTCGCGGACGCCTACGGCATCGACACCGTCTATCGCATCTGCGCCTTCCTGCCGGCGATCGGCCTGCTGGCGGCCTTCCTGCCGAACCTCAAGAAAAGAAGTTAGTCGTCCAGCCCCTTGCCGTCGATGATCAGGTCGACGCACTTGTCGATGCGCGCCTCCCGCGTCTTGGCCTGCTTGGCCGAGGCAAAGTGCAGCAGATAGCCCTTCTGCCGGCCGGGGGTCAGCGCCTCGAACGCCGCCTTCAGCTCGGGCGTTTCCTCCAGCCGCTGGCGGAATTCCTCGGGCATATGGAACTGCGCCGTCGTCTTCATGACGACCTTGGCACCCGACTTTTCAACGGCGATGGCGTCGTCGATATAGGTCTTCAACGCGTCGGCGCGCGAAACGATCTCAGCGACGCTGGTGAAGCGTATCTGACGGCCGGCCTGAACGTTTTCCGTCTGCTGGATCAGCAGATTGTCCGGGTCCTTCATCAGGGCGCCCTTGAAGAACAGCAGGGCGCAGTACTCCTTGAAGCCGTGGATCAGCACGATGTTGCGGCCGCCTTGCGTATAGCAGGGATTGCCCCACTTCAGCACCTCGTCGAGCTCGCAGTCGAGGCAAATTTCGCGCAACCGCGCGAAAGCGTCGTGCCAGGTTCCGTCTTCCTTGAAGTACCAGTCGACCTTCGGGTTCGTCTCAGTCATCGCGCACCTTTTCAAACGGCGAAGATATCGTTTATGAACATACGATCTTTCTGTTGCAACATTGGGGCGGATTTTTCGTGTCAAAGCTTACTCTTAGCGCGGCCATCGCCGCCCTGGCCTTCATTTCCACCTCGACCCAGGCCGAGACGCCGTGGACCGTCAAGCCCGAATGGGTGGCGGCGCACGAGGCCTTTCTGGCGTCGGACGTCATGAACGGCCGCGGCTCGGCGACGCGCGACGAAGCGATCGCAGCCGCCTATGTCGCCTCGCAGTTCCAGGGCTACGGCCTGACGACCGCACCGGGCATGAGCAGCTATTTCCAGTCAGCGACCATCGTGCGCCTGCGCTTCAACGGCCCGGCCAGCGCCACACTCGACGGCAAGACGGTGAGCGAACCCAATGATTTGACGGTGCTGATCTCCAGCGGTACGGCGGTCGGCGGCACACTCGCCACCGCGGCCGGCGATCCGAAAAACCTGCCCACCGCCGACGTCGTTGCCGTCACCGACCTGGGCACGGCCTCGCCCTCGACCTGGATGCGCGCCGCCACGGCCAAGGGCATCAAGCTGTTGATCCTGCGCCAGAGCGATGCCACCAAGGCCATCTACGGTCAGTTGAACAACCGTCCGCGCCTGCCGGTCTATCTCGAAGACCAGGGCCCGTCAAAGCGCCCCTCGGCCTCGGTCATCGTGCTCGCCCCCGCCGCCTTCGATGCGCTCAAGGCCGGATCGCAAGTGACGCTGAACATGCCAGAAGTCATCCAGGACAAGTCGGTGACCACCAATGCCATCGGCTATCTTCAGGGCTCCGACCCCAAGGCTGGCGTAGTGCTCTACACCGCCCACCTCGACCATCTCGGCACGCGTCCGGACGGCACCATTATGCACGGCGCCAATGACGATGCCTCGGGCACGACGGCAGTGCTGGAACTGGCCCACGCCCTGGCTTCGGGTGCGCAACCCAAGCGCTCGATCCTGTTCGTCGGCTATGGTTCCGAAGAAATCGGCGAATACGGCTCGACCTATTTCGCCGCCCATCCGCCGGTGCCGCTGACCTCGATCGTCGCCAATCTCGAATTCGAGATGATCGGCGCCCAGGATCCGAAACTGCCGACCAATACGCTGATGATGACCGGCTTCGACAAGTCCGACTTCGGCGAGACGATGAAGGCCCACGGCGCCCTGGTCACCGGCGATCCCTATCCCGATCAGCGCTTCTTCGAGCGCTCGGACAACTATGCCCTCGCCCTGACCGGCGTCGTGGCGCACACGGTCTCCGGCTGGGCGGTGACGCCGACCTATCACCAGCCGACCGATACGCTCGCCAATCTCAACCTGCCCTTCATGACGGCGGCGATCCAGTCGCTGATCGAACCGGCGCGCTGGCTGGCCAATAGCGACTACGTGCCGCAATGGAAGCCCGGCCAGAAGCCGGTCCGTCAATAAGGCGCCCGGCATGATCCGCTGGCTGTCCGCATTCGTCGTTTTGATCCTGTGTACAGCCGCGCCAGCGGTTCATGCCCAGGCGACGACAGGTCCAAGCTTTGCCTGCGCCGGCGCCACGGGCGCGGCTGCCATTGTCTGCACAGACAAGGACCTGTCGGCCGAGGATCGTACTCTGAGCACGCTCTATGCCGCCACGCGCGTAGCGGCGACCGGCGCCGGCGCGTCGAACGAGCAGACCGCCCAACGCACCTGGCTGCACGATCTCGACAGCCAATGCGCCAAGGGTACCGCCAAGGCGCAGCACGACTGCGTCAAGACGAGCTACGACACCCGCGTCGAGATGCTGGCCCAGGCGGCGCTATTCACCGATCACGCCGCGGCCATGACGGCGCTGCGGCACCTGACGCCCGATGACGCGCCGATCTACGAGGCGATCTGGCTCTACAGCACGATCGACGACGCCAAACAGCGCCAAACCAAGGTGGCCGAAGCCGTGGCGCCGGTCTATGCCGCCTTCGATGACGGTGTGCGGCAAGCCATCAAGGCTCTGGGCGGGCCGGAAACCGCCCAGGAGGCCGCCAGCTCGGACGCATCGTTCGGCCTGTTCGTCGACCTGGCAACCGTCGAGGGCGGTCATTCCATCGGCTGGCCATGCGCGGCGCTTCTCAAGCGCCCCGGCCTGATCGCGGCCATGGGCTCGCTCTACGGCTCGACCAAGGACAATGTCCTGCCCTATGACGATTGCAGCGACACGATGCCGCCGGCCCCGGCCTTCACCGCCTTCGCCGACAAGCCATTTGACGGCGTACCCGAGTGCGACGGCACCATCCGCTTCGGCAGTTACCGGACCTATTCGCAATATACGACCGCGGCCCTGCTGCACCGGCCGGATTTCTGGGCCAAGATTCCGGTGCTCGACGGCGGCAAGCCGGAAGCGCGCTTTCGTGCCAAGCACGCCACGGAGATCGCCCGGGCGCGTGCCGGGCTGGCGGGCTACTATGTCCAGGCGTTCAAAATCGACGCCAAGGCCGCCGACCGCGACGCCGGCGCCATCCTCGACCGCATGATCGGCCAAGCCTACAATCCCTGCTAACGCTCCCAGATTGGACGAGCCGCACCATCGGGATCGTCGGCCACGGTGCAGGTGGTATCGACCAGCATGACCGGCCGCCTTTGCGTGTCATAGCGCGGCCAGACGGGCGCTCCAGGGGCCGATGGCACGCCTGTGCGGGCAAACGATGCCCAGAACGCGCTGAGATAGGCCGAGGCGTCTCGTACGCCCGGGCCATTGCCGTGCAACCCGGCCTCGTCCCAGTTGTCAAAGGTCGGGCCGATGTCGGTGGCGTGGCCCGAACCCAATGTGTGCTTTGTCCCGGCAATCGGCCGGTTCGAAGCATAGTCCCAGCGATAGCGATAGACGGGTGCGGACTGCGCCGATTTGCGCGCCGCCAGTACCGCCGTCTCATTGCCCATGGTCGCGGCCGTCAGGATGGCGATGTAGAGATCACCCGGCGTCGCCCCCGGCCGCAGCTGGCGATAGGTCTTGAGCAGGGCCGGGCCTTTGCCGCCGTAATCGTGGCGCAACCGGCCTTCGAGCTCGGCCTCGGACATGTCGAACACGCCCGGCTGGCCCATGACGAAGAAGGCCGCCTCTTCCTTGTTGTTGGCGATCAGCAGCGGAATGTCGGCGCACAGCCCGGTCACCACCGGATCGAACGGATCGACGGGCAGGCTTGTGCCGTCGATCACCGGGCCGAAATGGCCGGCAAGCGTCGATTCGGCAAAGCTTTCGAACACCTTCGGACCCGCAGGGCCGGACAGTGGCCCCTGATCCTTTTCGCCCTGCCATTGCAGATCGAGCAGGGTCCGCACCGGCACCTCGAACAGCTTGCGCGGATCGGTCAGGTTCAGACCCTTCATCAGCCGATGCGTCGTCTCGACGGCGGCCTCTTTGGGCATGCGTTTGAGCTGCGCCCCGCTCTGGATACCGGCCTTGTGGAACAGGCCCTTGGCCTCGGGCATGCCCATCAGAGTGCCGACCTTGGCGCCACCGCCGGACTCGCCGAAAATGGTGACATTGCCAGGATCACCGCCGAATTGGGCGATATTGTCCCTGACCCAGCGCAACGCCATGACCATGTCGTGCATCGAGGCATTGGCGTATTCAGGTCCCAACGCGTCCCCGAGGTAGAGGAAGCCCAGCAGGCCCAGGCGATGATTGGGCGCGACGACGACGACGTCGTGGGCCGCGGCCATGCGGCCGCCGTCCTGGGTCGGTGAGCCGGCAGACCCCGTCGAATAGCCGCCGCCGTGCATATAGACCAGAACCGGCCGCTTTTTGCCGTCGAGTGCCGGCGTCCAGACGTTGAGATAGAGGCAGTCCTCGGCCCAGTCGGGCTCCTGCTCGCCATAGGTCGAATGCGGCGTCTGCGGTGCCGGCGCACCCAGATGCGTGGCGTCACGCACGCCAGTCCATGCCTCTACCGGTGGCGCCGCCTTGAAGCGATTGGCGCCAGACACGCTGCCGCCATAGGGTATGCCCTTGAAGCTCAAGGCGCCGCGCGTGGTGCCGCCACGCACCTTGCCGGCCGTGGTCTCGGCAACGACGAAGGGGGCCGCGGGAAGGGTCGACAGCGGCACGGCTTGCGCGCGGGCGATCATCGGCAAGGCAGACACGGCCAGGCTTGCGCCGAGCACGCCGCGGCGGGTCCAGTCCTGGGTCATAAGCCCCTCCCGTTTTTATTGGTCAGACCATCTTAAAAGATGATCTGACAACGGGCAAGGGACCAACTAGTGCTCACGAACGCGGTCAAGATATTCCATGGCCGAGCGGCCGAGCGCCTTCATACCGTGTTCGACGAAGATGTCGTGGGCGGCTTCGAGCGCATAGGCGGCCTCGGCGCGTTCCATCATGAAGCCGGTAATGTCGCCGCGGGCGACGTAAAGCCGCGCCAGATTGGTTTGCAGGATGGCCCACGACACCGGATCGTCGCCGGCGCGCACACCGCGCAGCTCGTCCTTGAAGGTCAGCTCGGCCTTGTCGAGCGAGCGCAGGTCGCCCTTGAGCTCGGCGTGGCGCGCCAGGCAGGCGGCGCGGTTGTTGACGATCTCGGCGCGCAGGCGCAGCGGCTTCTGCAGCGGACGCTTCAGCGCCTGATCGTAGACGGCCATGGCCTTGTCGTAGATTTCCTGGTTCATCGTCACTTCGGCCAGCGCCTGCAGACCCATGGCGAGGGCGTGACGGTGTTCGACCCAATCGAGCGGCGAATGTTCGTAGTCGACGGGCTCGTCGTCGCGAGTCAGCAGCGCGATACCGTCACCGATGACGTCGGGGCGGCCTTCGATCTGGCCTTTCCAGATCGTCGCTTGCGCCAGGCGCAGCACGACGCGGGCGTGGGTCACCGGCTCATAAGCGGCGTCCAGACGCACGCGCAGGGCCTCGAAATCCTTCATCACCGCGTCCATCAGCGAGGCGTCGGAGCGATCGAGCCCGACCAGCATCAGCAGATCGGCACGCTCGAAACGGGCGACCGAGGCATCGATGCGATCGCGGGCGGCGTGGGTTTTGCGCATCTGCTGATCAGCGCGCTCGATGGCGCGGTCGATGTGCGACATGGCCAGCAGGGCCGGCTCGAGATCGTCGGCAATGCCCTGACGCATGGCCAGGCGTGCCGCCAGCATGCCTTCAGCGCGGTTATAACGGATGCGCAACGCCTCATCGTCGGCGGCGACGATACGGCCCTCGGCCAGCAGCTTTTCCGCCGAAGCCAGCAGTTCCCAGCTTTCGAACAGATCGACGCTGAGGATGCAGGTCAGGGTCTGTTCGAGCACGGCCTGGGCGCCCTCGATCGCCGTCTTGGCTTCCTTGCCGGCGTTTTCAGCGGCATTGGCGGCGCGGCGGACGGCAGCAGGATCGCCGGTGCGGCGGGCATATTCGCGCCAGATCTGCGCCGCTTCGAGATAGGGGGCGAAGCGGTTCTTGGTCGAGACGCGACCGCCTTCGATGTCCAGTGCCCGGCCCTGGGTGATCAGAAGCTTGAGATTCAGCAGCTCATACAGCGACGGATCGGTATCGACCCGGCCCTGGTTGCGGAAAATGCGCCTCAGTTCACGCCCGAATTCAAACATGGCTCGCTCCGGCCCGGGCGGCGTCTCAAGGTGAGACGGTTTACCGGGGTCGAAGCAGCAATTGCAAACGGGGTGCCGAAGTTAAGGTTTGGGTAAGGATGAGGTCTGGGAAGAAGGGCCGTCCGAAGTAAGAAACCCCACCACCACACAGGCTGTCGCCCGTGCGGTCCCCCTCCCCAACGCGCTTCGCTTGTGGGCAGGTACAAGAAAGAAAAAGCGCTCCCTCTTGCACCTCCCCGCTTGTCGGGGAGGGGGACCACGAGCAGAGCGAAGTGGTGGTGGGGTTTCTTGTCTTCTTAAGCCAGAGAACGCGCGGCCTGATCCAGCGCCTTGAAGTCCTCGTCGCTGAGGGTAATCCCGGCCGCGGCGACATTTTCTTCCAGGTGCGCCACTTTCGACGTGCCGGGGATCGGCAGCATCACCGGCGAGCGCTTCAGCACCCACGCCAAAGCGATCTGCGACGGCGCGGCATTGTGCTTGTGCGCCACCTGATCGAGCACCGAACCCGGCCTGGCGAGGTCGCCGGCGGCCAGCGGATACCACGGGATGAAGCCGATATTGTTCTGTTCGCAAAACTCCAGCACCGCTTCCGACTGGCGTTCGACCAGGTTGTAGCGGTTCTGCACGGTGGCCACCGGGAAGACCTTCTGCGCCGCCTGGATGTCGGCGACCGAGACCTCCGACAGGCCGGCGTGGCGGATGATACCGGCGTCGAGGAGGTGCTTGACGGCGCCGAACTGTTCATCGCGCGGCACGCGCGGGTCGATGCGGTGAAGCTGCCACAGATCGAGGCGTTCAACGCCCAGCTTGTGCAAGCTCTTCTTGGCTTCTTCGATCAGGTATTCGGGATCGCCCTTGGGCGTCCAGATGTTCGGCCCCGAGCGCGTCAGGCCGGCCTTGGTGGCGATCAGCAGACCATTGCCATAGGGGTGCAGCGCTTCCTGGATCAGCTCTTCGGAAACGTCGGGACCATAGGAATTGGCGGTGTCGATAAAGGTCACGCCCAGTTCCGGCAGGCGTTTCAGCGTGCGGATGGCCTCGTTGCGATCGGCCGGCTCGCCCCATACGCCGGGACCGGTGATGCGCATGGCGCCGAAGCCCAGGCGGTGGACGGCGAAATCACCGCCGATGGAAAAGGTTCCCGATTGGGCGGCATTGGGTTGGGCATTGGCCATGGCACGGCTCCTTGAGGTCTCGACCCGCTGTAGATGGGGAGTTCCGCGCCGCGTACCAGTCAGAAGCCGCAGATCAAGCCGATCATTTGATCGACAAAGGCGCGCAGTTCGGCATCCGTTGCTCCGGCGCGCATGCGCACCGACAACGTCGAATGTGCCGCCGAGGCCATCATGGCCAGGGCCTTGACGTCGGCCTCAGGTTTCAGCTCGCCCTCGCGTTGCGCCTTTTTCAGCCGCCACAGAAAGCCCTTGTCCATTTCGTGCAACTGGTCGCGGATGGTGGTGCCAACGCCCGTGTCGCGCACCGCGTCGGTCAGGGCGGCGCCGATCAGCATGCAGCCGAGCCCGCGCGGATCGAATTCGCGATAGATCTCGAACGCCGTATCGAATACGGCGCGCAGGGTATCGCGCAACGATCCCGGCGCCAGGAACGCCGCCTCATAGCGCGGGCGAATAATGTCGGCGTAGTGGACCAGCACGGCGCGGAAGACATCGGCCTTTTCGCCGAACGCATTGTACAGGCTCGGCCGGTTCATGCCCGAGGCCGTGCTCAGATCGTCGAGCGAGGTGGCAGCATAGCCCTTGGTCCAGAAGACCTCGCCCATCTTCGTCAGGGCCGTCTCAGGATCGTAGGCGCGGGGCCGTCCGCGTAATTTTGTACTATTTTGCATAAAATTCTTGACTCGAAGCTTGGGCAATATATTTATGCCAATCGGTACAAAAAACAAGGGGGCGCTATGAAGGCCGTACTTTTTGCCGCTATTGCCTTGTCGGGCGCGGGGCATTCACCCGAAATCGACGGCGCTGACCTGACCCTGTCGGCGCCGGCAAAGCACGCCGATTACATCATCGACGGCGCCTACTGGACCTGCCACGACACGCAGTGTCACTCGGCGTCCGTTGCAGACCGGCCGGTGCTTTATCAATGCATGCATATCGTCGAACAGACGGGTGCGGCCACCGCCCTGACCTATCGCGGCCAGGCCCTGAGCACCGATGATCTGGCGAAGTGCAACACGCGGGCCCGGTCATGACGGCGGCCCATTCGCTGCTGCTCAGCCTGATTGCCATAGCCGGTTTGCAGCTGGTCATGACAGCGGCCTTGTTCGCCACGCGCATCCCTGCACTGGTCCAGGCCGGCGTTCCGGCCCAGCGCATCGACCGCGCCGTGCTCGACAGCCTGCCGACCTGGACGCGCAATATCGCCGACAATTACCGCAACCTGTTCGAGGCGCCGACGGCGTTTTACGGCGTTGTCCTGGCTATCGTGCTGCTCGGCCAGGCGGACAACGTCTACGCTCTCTGCGCGTGGACCTATGTCGCCCTGCGCGCCGTGCATTCGGCCATCCAGTCGAGCGTCAACCACGTCATGACGCGCTTCGGCGTCTTCGCCCTGTCGTGCGCCGTGCTTGGCCTCATGATTATCCGCGGCGCCGCGACCCAGCTGGCGTGACGGTGTCTCCGGCCCGGTGGCACCCTTTCCCGCCGCCGGGCCGGCTTTTTAACCCCAAAACCTAGCCGCGCTCCTTGGTGCGCTGGAAGGCGATATCCGGGAAGCGTTCAGCGACGTAATTGATCTCCCACGCCGACTTGCCGAGAAACACCGGCGCTTCGTCGAGGTCGGTGCCCATGGCGCCGCGGTACTTGCTGGCGAAATCCTCGACCTTGTCAGGGGTGCCGCCCAACCAACGCGCTTCGGAGAAGGGCGACGGCTCGAAAATACAGTCCAGCCCGTATTCGTTGGCCAGGCGGTCGGCCATGACTTCGAACTGCAGCTGGCCGACGGCGCCGACGATAAAGTCCGAGCCGATGGCCGGGCGAAACAGCTGCGTCACGCCCTCTTCGGCCAGGGATTCCAGCGCCTTTTTCAGGTGCTTGGCCTTGAGCGGATCCTTAACGCGGACGCGTTGCAGGATTTCCGGCGCGAAGTTGGGCAGGCCCTGGAAGCGCACGGCGCCCGTCTCCGACAGGCTGTCGCCGACGCGCAGGACGCCGTGGTTGGGGATGCCAATGACGTCGCCGCCGAAGGCTTCCTCGGCCAGTTCGCGGTCCGAGGCAAAGAACATGATCGGCGCATTGACCGACAACTGCTTGCCGGTGTTCTGCACCTTCAGCTTCATGCCGCGCTCGAACTTGCCCGAGCATAGCTTGAGCATAGCGATACGGTCGCGGTGATTAGGGTCCATATTGGCCTGGACCTTGAAAATGAAGCCCGTGACTTCCTTCTCGGTCGGATCGACCAGGGTATCGACCCCCGCCTTGGCGGCCTTGACCGTCTTGGGCGGCGGAGCGAAACCGCCGATGGCCGCCAGCAACTGATTGACGCCGTAATGGCGCAGCGCCGAGCCGAAAATCACCGGCGTCATATGGCCTTCGAGGAAGCTTTCCTCTTCGAAGGTCGGAAACCCGCCCTCGATCAGTTCGGCGGCGTCCTTCAGTTCGCCAAGTTCGGTGGCGTCGAGATAGCCCTTGGCCAGGGCCTCATCGACCGGCACGGGGGCTTCGTGGCCCTGGTCGTATTCGGCGCCCGAGTCGCGGCGCGTGAACGGATAGAACAGGCCCGTCCTGAGTTCGATCATGCCCCGAAAGCGGTTGCCCGATCCGGCCGGCCAATAGAGTGGCGACGGATCGAGTTGCAGCTTCGACGCCACCTCGTCGAGCAGGGCCAGAGCGTCCTCGGCCTCGCGGTCCATCTTGTTGATGAAGGTGATGATCGGAATGTCGCGCAGGCGACAGACTTCGAACAGCTTCAGCGTCTGCGGCTCGATCCCCTTGGCGGCGTCGAGCACCATGATAGCAGCATCGGCGGCCGTCAGGGTGCGATAGGTGTCTTCGGAAAAGTCTTCGTGGCCCGGCGTGTCGAGCAGATTGAACATCAACCCATCGTGCTCGAAGGTCATCACCGAGGACGAGACCGAAATGCCGCGTTCCTTTTCAATCTTCATCCAGTCCGACCGCGTGCGGCGGTTTTCCCCCCGGGCGCGGACCTGACCTGCGGCGCGGATCGAGCCGCCGGCCAGCAGCAGATGCTCGGTCAGGGTGGTCTTCCCGGCGTCGGGGTGGGAGATGATGGCGAAGGTACGCCGGCGCGGCGCTTCGGTGGCGGGGGTGTTGGACATGCCGGCGGAGGTAATGCGTAGAACCCCAAAAGTCAAAGGTTACGCGGCCGCCCCCCGGTCTGTTCTATTCCACCGTCTGCGAGGTCGGCGCCTGAGCGCTGGTCGTGCCGGTCGACGGATCAGGGGTTACCGCCACGCCCTGGCTGGCATCCGGTGGTGTCACGGCCGGGTCGGCCGGGCGCACAGCACTGGGCGGCGGCGCGACGGGCGTCAGCACGGTTTGCTTCGTTGTGGTGCTCGACGTCGTGGTCGCCGTCATCGGCATGAACACATAGGCCGCGGCAATGGCCAGGGCGACCACAAGGATGAGGATGAAGGCGATCAGCCCGCCGTGGCCACGGCGTTGGATGACCACCGGACGATCGTCAATAACCCGCTCATCGCGCACATCTTCTACGTAACGGGCGTCATGACCGGTTCGGCCATCGCGCACGCCCTGCTCATAGATGCGCTGGTCATGCTGACGAAGATCGTCCATCAGGCGCTCGTCGTTAAGGCGTTCATCTCGTGTATCAGCGGCCATCGTCAACTCTCCCGGACAGGCTGTGGACTGCGCCCCGTTCGGCCACGGAGCATAGTCATCCGGCTGCAAGACCGCGCCGCCGTTTGCGCCGCCGCCTCGTAAGAATGGGATCAAGGCCAGAGATTCAGGTGATCGAGGGTGCCTGACGCGGCCGCATGAGGAAGGGATAGAGCTCAACCAGCAGAAGGGCGGCGAAAATCAGGCCGCAGCCCAGCCAATTGATGACGCCCAGGCGCTCATGCAGCAACCAGGCGCCGGCCAGCGCCGCGAACAGGGCCTCCGACGACATGATGACGGCAGCGTCCGAGGCTGCCGTGTGTTGCTGAGCGAAGGCCTGGATAGCAAAACCGACCCCGCCCGACAAAAGGCCGGCATAGAGCATCGGCCACAGGCTGGCCTCGATCCCGGTCAGGGTGATCTTTTCCGAGGTCAGGGCGATGGCCAGGCCGCCCAGGCTGGCGACGATGTTCTGCAGCAGGCACAGGCCGAACGGCCGGCCCGTCGTGCGCACAACCATGCCCATCAGATTGATCTGCACCGCCGTCGCCGCGGCGCAGACGATCACCCACAGGTCGCCCGAACTGAAATGGGTGAAGCTGCCGCCGTTGAGCAGATAGACACCCAGGAGCGACACAAGGCACGCCGGCCAGATGATGATCGACGGCCGATGGCGAAAGACCATCAGTCCGACCAGCGGCGTGAACACGACGTAGAGGGCTGTCAGAAACCCGGCATTGGTGACTGATGCCGTGGTCATACCCCATTGCTGGGTGGCGATGGCGACGAAGAAGGCCACGAGCATCGCTGCGATGCGGATCCCGTCAGCGGCCGTAACTTTTGCGGCCGTCTTGTGCTCGCGCAGGGCCAGGGGCAGGACGACGAGTGCCGAGAGCGCGAAACGTGTGGCGACAAAACCCATGGGCCCAAGCCCCGCCATGCCCCATTTCTGGGCGACGAAGGCAAAGCCCCAGATCGTGGCAGCCAGCAATAGCAGGGCATCGGCCTGAAAACGGGAAAGCGTGCGCATGCGGCGTCATTAGGCGATATTGGCGACGGGCGCCATAGCGCTCACAGGCCGCTGTCACCAGCTGTCACTAGCCCCGCCGCCGCCGGCCGAACCGCCGGAATAGTTGCCGGAATCGTCCGCAGGCGACGATGCGGGTGTATCGACTGTGGATGATGATGAGTCCGGGAAGCTGGCGGCGGCGGTTGGCTCCCATGCGGGCGTGGACGTTTCCACCGTTGAAGGTTCGGGGAATGGCGTTTCTGCCGCTGGTTCGGCGGCAGCCTCTGTTTCACCGGACTTGGCATGGCTGCCGGCCGTGGCCGCGCGGCGTGCCATCTCTTCGTATCGCGCCGTCGCGGCGTCTCGCCACGCTTGGCTGGCCGCGCCAGCCGCCAGCCCGGCTGCCAGGCCCTGCGCACTGGCCGCCATACCCTGAGCCGACCGCGACGCCTCGCTGGCAAAGCTTTGAGCTGCCTGGGCGGATTGGCGCGCGGCGAATGCGGCAGAGGAGCCTTGTTGTGCCCCGGCCGAAACCCGAAAAGCGGTTCCCCGCGCACCCTTGGCGCTGCGGATGGCGGCGCGAACGGCCAGGACCACGAGCGCCACGCCACCAGCGATCAGGCTCAGGAAACCCATCAGGATCAGCCACACCCACCACGGCGCATCGAGCCGCGCGGCCGGCACCGGCGGCGGGGCCACGGCGCCTTTGGGGGTGATCTCGGCAACGATGGCGCGTTCACCAGCCAGGGCCGCGCCGTCATAGTCGCCAGTTTTCAGGTGCGGACGGATGACATCGCGCAGGATGTGGCCGGATGCCGCATCCGTCAGACTGCCTTCGAGGCCATAACCGACCTCGATACGATCCTGATGCTCGTGCGGCGCAATCAGCAGGATAGCGCCGTCGTCGGCGCCCTTGCGACCGATCTGCCAGGTGCGGAACAGGTCGATGCCGTAAGCGGCGATGTCGCGGCCATCCAGCGAGCCGATCGTCGCCACCACCAGGCGATGGCCCGTGGTGTGGCGCAGGTTCGCCAGATCGTCGGTCAGGATTTGCCGGGTCGCCGGCGACAGCACGTGGGCATCGTCGACGACGTCACCGGTCAAGGGCGGAAAATCGCCGGCGCTAGCCCAAACCGGCCCGGCCAGCAACGCGGCGGCCGTAGCCAGGACGGCCAAAAGCATCGATTTCATGTCGGCCCTCCCCGCGGCGTGAACCGACGGTGGCGGGGAAACAATCGGACGTCAAGCCTACTTGAAGCCTACTTGGCGGCGACCAGAACGACGCCGACCAGGATGGCGGCATAGTGGGTAAAGGCGCCGGCCAGGACGTGGCCGTGCCAGATGGCGCGGCGAAACTTCAGCCGCTTCATCATGTAGAAGATAGTGCCGACCGTATAGACGATACCGCCGGCCGCCAGCAGGATCATCGCTGCCAGGGGCACGTTGTGGACCAGCGGCTTGATGGCGATGACCACCACCCAGCCCATGGCCAGGTAAAACGCCACCCATATGGCCTTGGCTAGGCCTGGCAGGAATAGCTTGCCGACCATGCCGGCCGCCGCCAGGGTCCAGATGGCGATGCTCATGCCCCAGCTCCAGCCGCCGGTCAGGGCCTGAGTGGTGAAGGGGGTGTAACTGGCGGCGATCATCAGGAAAATGCCTGCGTGATCGAGGCGCCGCAGAAACGGCTGCCAGGTCGGCTTGGCGAAATTATAGGCCAGCGAGAAGGCCAGCATGGCGATAAAGCCCAGGGCGTAGACCGAAATCGCCGCCACCCGGCCGAGCAGACCGTGGCTGACCGCCAGCCCCATGGCCATGCCGCCGCCGAACAAAGCCAAGGCCAGCCCGACGAGGTGAACCACCAGGTCAGCCAGCCGTTCGGCGCGCGTCGGATAATGGGCAGGAGTAATGACCATACTGCCCTTATACGCTCGCAAACGCGAAAGGCCCAATCACATCGCGTACCAAAACTTTACCAACACGGAAAGTTTACGGTGCGTCAGTGGACCGTCTTGTCCACCACCCCACCGCCATACAGAGCCGCCAGGCGGTCAAGCATAGAGGCGCTGGCAGGCGCTGGTTTCGCGGCCGGGACCGAAGACACCACTGCCGCGGCGTCGCTACCGTCGATTGCGCCGCGCGAGCCGGTAAGGGTGGCAGCCGGCAGAGGTGCGCCAGCGACCGCCGGTGACGCGTCGGCTTCGGCCGTTGGCAAGGCATGTCCCGGCGCGGTGACGTAAACCTGGTCGTGCAGGCTGGACAGTGTGGCAGCGGCGGCCTGGATTTCGGCAATCGGCACCTCGGGGACAAGACTACGCTTCGACGCCTCGATACTGACGACACCGTCCTTCAGTGACACCGCGCGATGCAGTTGCAGGCCGATGATTTTGGTATCGACCGCCCCGCCAACAAGGCCATATCCCTGGCCGTCATTGGGCAGACGAATGGTTTCGGTATCGCGAATATAGAGCGGATAGTTGAGCGCTACCGGCGCGTCGGCATAGAGGCCTGCGACACGGGCCGGTGGCTTGACCAGAGTGATCAAGCGCATAACGTCCGCCTCATAGGCCGCCGACGCCCCGGCGGCATGCGGTTGCCAATACATGTCGGCGTGGCCTTGGAAAATGTAGTGAATTTCGCCAGCGTCGGCGTCGAAGTGCATTTCCGCCGAGTCTATGTCCAGCCATTCATAGCCGTTTTTCAGCCAGTCCTTGCGCAATTGATCGTCGAGCGCCTCAGGCATAAGGGCCGAATATTTGAGGTTGTCAGTAAAGGCGCGCGACCCGCGATGAACGATTTCCAGTCGCACCTTCGCCGGCACCTCGAGGCCCGCGGAGGCGTCGAGCTCGATATGATGTTCAAGAGTCGGAAGGTCGTAAGGTGCGACGACGATGGGCTGCAGGGTTTCGCCGGCGACCGTCAACGGCAAGGCCCATTTTTCCGCCGCCGGTGCCAATTGATCAAGGGTACCGTCGACATCGTGCGTGGCGTCCAGCCAATAGGTATTCCCGCCAATGACGCTACGGACGATAACGTGGTCGAACAAGCCAAGCGACGGCAGCTTTTCACCAATGCCGTCACCATCGTCCGTATCGACCAGAGACGGCGTTGCATCGATGTCGAGCGCACGCAGCAGCGCTGTCAACAGGGCGGTCTTGGCTTTACAATCCCCCCAGCGCCGCACCCAGGTGACATCCGCTGCCGGCGGAATCTGACCGTCTTCGCGGCCGGGAACGGCGGCGTAGGCGATAGCGGATTCGACCAGATGCAACGCTTCGGCGGCACGGACCTTTGGATCGTTGCTGGATGCCCGTATGCGATCGATTTCGGCACGCAACGGGGAGTCGACCGTCAGCGTCGCCGCGCGATCAAAGAAAGGCGCCATCGTCGCCGACACCTTTTGCCAGGACGGGAACTGGCTCAGCTGCACACTGGCAACCTCGGTGTCCCGATCAGGGAGGTCCGCCTGCTCTGGCGGTGCCATATAACCGGTCAGATCGAGATCGAGTTCGGTTGAATCCGCGCCATGAACCAGGTTCGGCACCGGCATGTCCGGCGTCAGATGCCACTGCATCGGCCGCGCATTGTCCCAAAGGAAGCGCAGCTCCGTCTTGCCTGAAGCCGCCGCATTACTGATGCCAACGACATTGGCGGCATAGGTTCCCATCTCGGGGACGGAAAGGTTGCGTGTGTAGGCGAAATCGAGGACGTCCCCAACCTGAAGGCCTTCGGGCTCGATCATCGCCGTCAGGTCTCCGGTCAATATGTCATCGTCCAGTTGCGTTTCGCGCCGCATGACAAAGAAGGACTGGCCGCGCGCCAAGAGATCGATCACCTGGCCGCCGCGAATGATCTCAAGCTTGTTGATGGTAACGGTTTCGTCCGCCGGGTCCCAGGTTACGGTCGGCCGTCCGACTCTCAGACCTGACGGCGTTTGCAGACGGACGAAGGTTTCAACGTAGTCGTCGCTGCCGCCGTCGCGCAAATGAATCTGCAGTGAGCGCCCCAAGACGGCGTGATCGGCGCGCACATCGTTATAGACCGCCTCACCCGGGGCCATTGGCCGTACCCAATCGGCCGCCGGTGCATATTTCAAAGCCTCGCCAGCCCGGGCCACCGCCGGTGCGGCGGCAAGTATCAAAATACCGGCCAGCAGATGTCGCAAATCCCCCACCATCACGCACCCCCATTCGCACCCTTAACAAGGTGTAAACGTAAAAGTTGGGGCAAGGCAAGATGATCGTGCTGCCCGATCGCAGCTGATCTTCGCCTTGTGTCCGCGCGGCCAAAGCCCTATTCAGGCGCCATGTCCGCCGACACCCATTCAACACCCTCGCTGACGCCTTTGCGCGTCACCCTGTTTGCCTTTGCCTGCGGGGTCATTGTCGCCAATCTCTACTATTCGCAGCCACTGATCGCCCTGATCGCGCCGGATGTGCACCTGTCCGATCGCGCCGCGTCGATGATCGTCTCGCTGACCCAGATCGGCTATGTCGCCGGCCTGCTGTTCGTCGTGCCGCTGGCCGATCTGGTCGAAAACAAGCGGCTGATTCTGGTGTCGCTGGGGCTGGCCCTGATCAGCCTGGTGCTTTCAGCGATTTCTGGCAATGGCGCCATGTTCCTGATCGTCGCCTTCCTGACCGGGCTGACGGCGGTGGCGGTGCAGGTCCTGGTGCCGTTCGCCGCCCATCTGGCCAGCGACGAAAACCGCGGCCGCATCGTCGGCAATGTCATGGGCGGTCTGTTGCTCGGCATCCTGCTGTCGCGGCCGCTGTCGAGCCTGATCGCCGCCCATTTCGGCTGGCGCGCCACCTTCTGGACGGCGTCGGTGTTCATGATTTTGATGGGCGTATTGCTGTACATCGCCTTGCCGCAGCGCCAGCCGGCACAGAGCCAGAGCTATATTGCCCTGATGCGCTCAATGCGCACCCTGATCGTCCGCTATGCGCCGCTGCGGCAGAGATCGCTGTTCCAGGGCTGCATGTTCTGCGCCTTTTCGCTGTTCTGGACCGCGGCGCCGCTGGAGCTGGCGCGCCACTTCCACCTGACGCAGACCGGAATCGCCATCTTCGCTTTGGCGGGCGCGGCCGGGGCCATCACCGCACCGCTGTCGGGGCGGTTGGCCGATGCCGGTTTCGGCACGATCGCCACCTTTTGCGGCCTGGCCTGCGGAGGTCTGGCCATGCTGGCGTCGCTGTTGCCGTTCATGGCCGGCGTCGTGCCTCTGGCCTTATGCGGCATCGTCCTCGACGGCGCCGTGCAGCTGACCATGGTCCAGGGCCAGCGCGTGATCTATGGCCTCGATGCCCAGTCGCGCGGCCGCCTCAACGGGCTCTACATGGCGTCGATCTTCATCGGCGGCGCCACAGGTTCGGCCCTGGCCTCGCCGCTCTACAGCCGCTTCGGCTGGGCGGGTATCGCGAGCGCCGCGGGTGTCATCCCCCTGTTCGCCCTGCTGGCTTTCATTTTTAACCCAAAGAAGGCTTAGACCGTCCGGTCGGACTTCAGCGAACAGGTGTGGGCGTCGCCCATCTCGATCTGCACGGTGGCGTGGATGATGCCGTGATGCGCCTTCAGGTCGCGCGCCAGCTCGTGCAGGAAGTCGTCGCCCGGATGGCCCTGGGGCATCATCAGGTGAGCGGTCAGGGCGACCTCAGTCGTCGACATGCCCCAGATGTGCAGGTCGTGGACGTCGGCTACACCCGGAAGTGTCGCCAAATAGCCCCTGACATTGTCGAAATTGACACTCGCGGGAACGCCCTGCAGCGATAGCTTGACCGCGTCGCGCAGCAGGCCCCACGTGCCCCAGACGATCACCGCCGACACCACGAGACTGAGCACCGGATCGAGCCAGCCCCAGTGCGTCTGCATCATGATGAAACCGGCGACCACTACCGCCGCCGACACCACAGCATCGCTCAGCAGATGCAGGAAGGCGGCGCGGATATTGAGGTCGCTCTGGCCTTGGGTGAACAGCCAGGCGGTCACGCCGTTAACGACGATGCCGCCGGCGGCGACCCACATCACCGTCATACCGGCGACCAGGTCGGGATGCATCAGCCGCTGCACCGCTTCCCAGGTGATGCCGCCGATAGCGACCAGCAGCAGCAAGGCATTGAGCAGGGCGGCCATGATCGAGGCGCCGCGATAACCATAGGTGAAGGACGGCTGCGGGCCCTTCTTGCCCAGCCACCACGCCGCCCAGGCCATGAGCAGGCCTACGGCATCGGAAAAGTTGTGGCCGGCATCAGCCAGCAAGGCCAGCGAATTGGCGCGGAAGCCGAAGACCACCTCGGCGATAATGAACAAGCCGTTGAGCGCCGCGGCCACCAGGAACCGCCAGCCGAAATCCGTCGGCGCATGCACATGGCTGTGCCCATGATGGTGACCATGCCCGTGCTGATGGCCATGATCATGCGCGTGCGCGTGCGCCTGAGTATGCACCCGATTATGTGTATGAGCGCCGTGCCCATGGCTGTCATGGGTGTGGTCATGCTTGTGATCGTGGTCGTGCGCGTCGTGAGCCATGGCGTCAGCTTAGGTGATTTTGCGCCGCAGCGATAGACGCGTCTTTGCGAATTTTAAAAAAATCTCTTAAATTACATACAGTTATGACTGTATAACATTACATAAATAACCGCGCTTAAGTATTAATACGCGTTAAGCGTAAATTTCTAGAATATTCTCGGCAAAGTTTTACCTCGTGTTAGTCTTGATCCATTACTCTGTTACCTTAGGCGGGGGTCCCTCAGAACTGCGACACTCGTCTCCTATCCTAGCCCCAGGAGACTTTTAAATGACCAAGTTGATCAAGCGTTTTGTTCAGAATGAATCGGGTGCCACGGCGATCGAGTATGGCCTCATTGCTTCGCTGATTGCGGTTGCGATCATCGCTATCCTTACGACGCTCGGCACGAACCTGTCGACGACCTTCTCGAAGGTGTCCGGTCAGCTCGGCTAAGCCTAGCCGCCAACGGAATATCCTCACAAGCGCTCTCGGAATCCCGGCCGAGGGCGCTTTTTCATGTCCGGGGTCAACGAAAACGCACAAAAAAAGCCCGCGACCGAAATCGCGGGCAAGGATCTGGAACGGGAAGAGATTTAAGGCCGATCGGCCCTAGGCGGCCATGCGGTGCCACACCGCGGCATCGACCTTGCGCGCGTCGAGCAGGCCGGCCGACTGCTGCTCAAGCATCATGCCGAGCGCCATTTCGTGGATCGACTCGAACTTGGCCTCGACGCCTTCGGGCTGACCGTTGGCGGTGGCGACAAAGAATTGCGCGGCATTGATGCGCGGCATCTTCAGATGGATCAGGTAACACAGGCGCCGCGCCCGCTCCGGGTTGCTGCGGTGGGCCTGAGGATCGTCGGCGAACATTTCCTTGCCGAGTTGCGCGATGTAGTCGATGCCCAACGCCGCAAACCGGTCGGCTTCCAGGGGCTGCAGGAAACGGTTGGGATCCACGTCCAGGACGACATCATTCAACAAAAAAAACAAGGCAACTCCTTTACGCCGTGAACCGAGGTCCGTAATCTAAGCGAAAGGCTTTGCGATCCCGTTGAAGAATAAGGTTTAATCCCCCTCAACTTTCTCGGTTAAGAAAGTCCTGCCTTCGACATCCTCGATTTCCACGACCCACAGATCGGGATCGTATTTGAGCTGACGGCCAATATAGTCGTCATCGGCCGTGGCAATGCGCGCCCATACCTCGTCCGACTGCGGCCGGTAGAGCCGGGTCTCGTAGCTGCGCAGATTGAGGACTTTCAGGATCACGGCGCCGGCGCGCATATCCCCCTTGCGCGCGACATAGGCGAAACTGCCCGCCTGCTCGACGCGGCGGATCAGGGCCCCGACCCAGATATCGGTGGACAGCAACATTGGTTTAACCCTGTTCCTCAACGGCGTTTAAAGCATGCCGCGCTACACTGCCTCAACGATAAACGACGGACGTGGCTGAGCGTGGGCAAGAATTTCGGACTTTTATGGCCGTGGCTGAAGCCGCGCCGCCCGGGTTGGGCTTTCGCGGCCCTGTTGAGCCTGACCGGCCTTGGCGTGTCCGGACCGACGTTGGCGCAAACCAGCGACCCGCTGACCCAGGCCGTCGAAAAGCGTTACTTCTTCACCCTGGTCAATGACCGCTGCCACCTGCTCAACGCACCGGCGACGACGGCGCTGAAGGCCGGCTTCGTTCAGGCACGCAACGCCGCCATCCGCAGCGGCCGCGACATGTCAGCTCTGGCCCCTGCCCTGGATCAGGCCCGCGCCGCAGCGGCCGCCACCGATTGCCGCGCGCCCCAGATCATCGCCGAAATGGGCAATGCTCAATCCGCGCTGCGCACCTTCGTCACCCAGATGCGCCTTGATCTGCCGGGCAGCCGCGCCGGCTGGAGCGGCACGCGCGCCGATCAGGACGTCAGCCAATGGCGTCTGGTGCAATACCAAAATACCGCGGCCGCCGACCTCGCCTTCGGGCTTTACGGCACCGTGGCGCACAATAGCTTAAGCGTCATGGCGCACTTCGCCGACGGCGCCCAGCCCTATGCCGCGCGCGTCCTGGTGCGCGATCCGGATCACATGGCGTCGGGCCTGATCGATACAGCCACGCCCGGCATCATGGCGCACATGCCGTGGGGCTTTGGCGACATGACCTCGCTGTCGTTCATGGCCTACGGACAAAGCGACGTCACGGCGATGCTGCAGCCGGACATGAAGGTCAATTTTGCCGGTTTCACTCCTGGCGGCCGCTATGTCGGCGCCCAGGCGCCGGTCGACGCCCAGCGTTTCGACTTCCCCAAGGCTGCCATCCTCGCCATGGCCAGGCTCGACCCGCGCGAAGACGTAGTCATCGAGTTCGAATGTCCGGACGGCCCGCGCTATGCCCGCTTCGAGATCGGCGACGTCATTACCGGGGTGGCCTATATCAGCCTGCCTTCGCCCTATACGCACAGCGTCGGCTGAACCCTGTAAAATTCAGCTTTTGGGCGGGCGGATGACGAAATCGCCCGGGCCTTCGTGCGGCGTGAAATCGGTCGGCGCCGGATCGGCGAAAATCTGGCTGGCCGGGCGGCTAAGCGGCGTGCCGTCAACCGGCGGCACGGGCAGCGGCCGTGCCGGCGCCACTTCGGCGACCGGGAAACCCTGAATGACCGGCAGGCGCACGGTTACCGTCGTCCCCTCGCCGAGGGTGCTATCGATCCGCATCGAGCCCTTGTGCAGCGCCGCCATCGCCTTGACGATCGACAGGCCAAGCCCCGTGCCCATGGCCTTTTGATCGGCGGCACCCGCCTGTTCGTAAGGCTTGCCCAGCCGGCCGAGATCCTCAGGCGCGATGCCGATGCCGGTATCGGTAATCACCAGCTCCGCCATGCCCTCGTCCTGGCGCAGGTTCAGCGTCACCTGGCCGCCTTTCGGCGTGAACTTGACGGCGTTCGACAACAGGTTGAGCGCAATCTGCTTCACCGCGCGCTGGTCGGCTGTCACCTGGAACGGCTGTAGCGGCAGGTGGCTCTTGATATCGACGTGTTTGTCATGGGCCTGACCGCGGATCAGGCGCAGCGCCGCCGACACCGGCTCGCGCATGTCGAAATCCTCGAGCGCCAGGTCGTATTTGCGCGCCTCGATCTTCGACATGTCGAGCACGTCGTTGATCATGTCGAGCACGTGCTGGCCCGACTCCCAGATCAGCTGAGCATATTCGGTATATTTCTCGGACAGCGGCCCGAACAACTGCAGGCGCATGATGTCGGAGAAGCCGATGACCGCGTTGAGCGGGGTGCGCAGCTCGTGGCTCATACTCGCCAGGAACTGGGTCTTGCCGGAGCTGTTGGCCTCGGCCTCGACGCGGGCCGATTCGAGCGAGGCTTCGCGGGCGTGCTGCAGCGAGGCGTCGGCCAGCAGGCCGTAGACCTGGCCATCGCTGCCCTTGCGCAGGTTCAGGGTGACGTAATGGTCCATGCCGCCGCGCGGCACGAAGCCAATCTCGGCGCGGCCGTCATGGAAAGCCGCTTCCAACGCCGCGCGTACCTTGGCCGCGTCGGTTTCGTGCGCCGCGGCGACAAGGCCGTCCTGCAGCAGGCCCGGCAGGTCGAGGCCGGCCGGCGCTTCGCCATAGGCCGACGCCACGCGGCCGACATCGTCGAGATGGACGATCAGGGCGGGCTGCTCGGTGAGCAGGGTCAGAAGCCGCGTGCGCGCCCCTTCGGCATCGGCGGCGCGTTCGACGCGTTGGCGCAGGGCCGGCAGCAGGGCGATACCCAGACCACACACGGTCGACAGGATCGATACCAAAGACAGACAGAACGCTTCCTGCTCGTCCGGCATCTTCACGGTTTGCGACAGCGAAACGAAGGTGGCGAGCAAGGCCACGCCCAGGGACTGCGCCGCCCCCAGCGAAATCAGCCGGCGCTCATTGAGCACGATCGCCGCCACCGCCGGCATCAGGCTCCAGGCTGCCAAAGGGCCGACAACGCCGCCGGTCAGCGAGACGGCGATCGCCGTGCACAGGCTCCACGTCCATAACAGGCCGATGCGCATCGTCCCATCGTTGCGCGACAACAGCAGCACCGCCAGCGCGCCTGGCACCGCGGCGGCGACCAGGGCGCCCAAAATCAGGCCCGAGGCCGGCAGCAGCAACAGCCAGATCAAGGCCACCAGAGCAAAGGCCGACCACCCCAGATGCCAGAAGACCGGCAGCAGACGTCCGTCGCCGGTGGCAGTGTCCTGAAATTGGGGGCGAAACGGCACGCGCACGGGGTTCCTGGCTGATAAACGAACGGATTTTAGCGGGGATCGCCGTCACGGCGAGGTCTTGCGTCCCCCACGCGAGAATTAAGCATGTTTCAGCGTCGTGGGCGAAGAATTTGGCCCAGGAATTTCCCGAAAATTTCGCCGCTTATAGGGGTAACGGAGCCTTAAGCGTAGCCGCCTATACTGGGGTTTCATTCCGCGGTTGTCCCATGTCCCAGGCCCTCCCTTCCGAAGATCGTACGGCCACCGCCGGGACAGGCGACTGGTCCGCCGCGCCGCTTGGCGGCCTGACGGGCCGCGACGAGGACAGCCGCCGCGCCTTTTTGCGCATGGTCAGCCATGAACTGCGCACGCCGCTGAACAGCATCATCGGCTTTTCGGAAATCCTGAAGCAGGAACTCTACGGTCCGCTCGGTGCGCCTGCCTATGTCGAATATGCCGGCATCATCAAGGACAGCGGCGAAAAGCTGCTCAACCTGTTCAACAGCTTCATCGAAATCATTCGCCTGGAAGGCAATAGCCACGGCTACGAACCGGTGCTGGAACCGGTGCTGCCGGCGCTGGAGCAGGCCGTCGCCAAGCTGCGCACCGTCGCCCGCGCCCACGGCGTGACAATCGACATCCGCGCGATCGATGCCGGGCTGCAGGCGGTTTACGATCCTCGCGGCCTGGCCGCCGCCCTCGACCAACTGCTGCAGAATGCGCTCGATTTCACCGAACAAGGCGGTCATGTCGAGGTCGATGCCACCGCGCGTGGCAACTTCGTCGAGGTCACCGTGTTCAATCGCGGCGATGCCCCAGATCCCGCCGATATCGAGCGCCTGATGCATCCGTTCGAACAGGGCACCCGCGGGCTTGGCCGCAATCGCGAAGGCGCTGGCCTCGGCTGGGCCATCGTGCGCCTGAACGCCCAGGCCATGGGCGGAGCGTTCACGGTCGAGTCGCGCGCCGGCGAATGCCTTCTCGCCACTCTGCGCTTGAACAGGACCGAATAATTAGATCGGAAAGGCGTTTTTATTCAAACGCGTTCCGATCTAATCATTTGTAACGCCTCATGCCACAATACGTTTCTTGGCCGAAAAGTGCCTTCCGCTTTTCGGCATGAGGCTCTATATCGGCCGCATGTCCGACGAATACCAGGCCCGCCTCACCGAACTGACCGACGAATTCGATTTGTTCGACGACTGGGAACAGCGCTACCGCTACATTATCGATCTCGGCAAGGATATGCCGCCGCTCAAACCCGAAGAGCGCAATGATTATACGCGCGTATTGGGCTGCGCCTCGCAGGTGTGGCTGGTCATCGATTCGACAGAGGGCACGCTGCGGTTTCGCGGCGAATCCGACGCCTTCATCGTCAAAGGCCTGATCGCCGTGCTGATCCGCTTGCTCGACGGTCTGCCGGTGGCCGATATCCGCGACTTCTCGATCCGCGAGGTCCTCGACCGGCTGGGCCTGAACGAGGCCCTGTCGTCGCAACGCACCAACGGCCTGATGTCGATGGTCGAACGGTTGAAGAAAGCCGTCGCTTAATGGTTGCCACGTGAAGGTGGGTCACAGATGGCACAGATTACGCAGATGGCTCCTGGTCTATTCGCGCGCAGCGCTTAGTTGACCGGCATCCAGTGGTCTTAGGTATAGCGCTCAAATCTGCGAAATCTGTGTTATCTGTGGCCCCACTTAAAGGCCGCTTCGCGGAACCCTAGGCCGCCTTGATGCCGCTTTCGCTCATCGTTTTGCCGATGATGACGTCGTGGCCGAGGATCATATCAACGTGGACGCCGTCAGACGATAATGGCAGGCGCAGCCAGAACAGCGCCATGTCCTGAGAGCCGCGCCAGGCCAGGGAGTGCAGGCCGACATTGGGCTTTTTCGTTTCAACAACAAACGACAGTTCGCGCGCCCAATAGATTGCCTCGTCCGGCGCATAGATGCCGGCCACCGTCTTGCCGGTGATTTCCTCGCCATAGGCAGAGAACAGCTCGGTCCCGGCCAGACGCTGCTTGAAGGCGTTGGGGTCGTTGACGGGGTGCGGATTGGTGACGTCGATCAGCGAGATCAACGGCAGGTTCTTTTTCAGCGCCATGGGATCGATGTCGCGGCGCGCCGGCAGGCGGGCACTTTTGCGCTGAGCCCTCCAGTAACGGAAGACCTCCTCATGGGCGCGCAGGCCAATCAACATTTCGGACGCTAATCCAGCCATCAAGTAAAACGAAGCGGGGCAAAAGAGAACAGACGATGAACACTCGGGCGCCGAATCGTCTCTGTTCACCTTCTCTTAATAGGCGACTCTGTGGCAAGCAAAAAAGGGTTAACGGGGTGTTATAGAGTCAATTAAACCACAGGAAAAAATTGCCTACCGCGTTGTTTAAAGAAACGTCGCAAGCATAGAAAAAGGCTCCCGCGTTTCCACGGGAGCCATTATTTCTAGCTTGTTACAGACTTTCAGGCCGAGAGTCAGGCCTTGGCGCGGGTCTTGCGCGCGACCTGACGGCCACCCTGGCCCAGGCCCATCTGCTTGGCCAGGTCCGAACGGGCCTTGGCATAGGCCGGCGCCACCATCGGGTAATCCTTCGGCAGGCCCCACTTGGCGCGGTACTCTTCCGGGCTCATGCCGTACTTGGTACGCAGGTGACGCTTCAAAGACTTGAACTTGCGGCCATCTTCCAGGCAAACAATATAGTCCGAAGAAATCGACTTCTTGACAGAAACGGCCGGCTCCTTGGGAGCTTCAACCTTGGTTTCCTCACCACTGGAGATGGTGTTCAGCGCCTGATATACGCTTTGGATCAGCGACGGAAGCTCACTGGCGGGCACAGAATTGTTGCCGACAAAAGCGGAGACGATATCCGCCGTCATGTCCAAGGTATCAGTTTTGTTTTCCATTTATACTGTCCTTAAAAAACCTGAAGCTTTACCTAAGCTAAGCCGCGAGGCTATTCAAGCGCAAACGTGAAAAAAAACCGCGACGCCAAGTTCTGGTCGCGGATTTACTCAAATTTCTGCAAATTAAGTACGCGTTTCGCGCTAATTCTCAACCGGATTTCAAATCCTGGGAGAAGGCCAGCATGGCAGCGCGTTGCGGTACACTGAGGCCGTCCATGTCCATGTCTTCGCCGCGCGACAGAGCCCGCAGCATGACGTGGGTCAGGGCCGAGGATAGCGACCAGTTCCAGTAACGTAAAACGGTTTGCGCCCGGTCGACCGCCAGCATGTCATAGGCGATCAGAACATTGGCCAGGTGCGGATGGGTGCGCCCGTCTTCGCCCTTCAGTGGCCGGCGCAGCGCCCGCCACAAGGCTTTCAGCGCCTTTTTCGACAAGCCCGTGGCCTTGCACAGCACCGCCAATCCCTCGCCGCCATGGTCGCGCAGCAACTTGGCGCCGGTCGATGGCTTAAGCCCCGACATATAGGCGATTTCCTCGGCCATCTTGCGCGTCATGCCGCGCTCGGCGGCGTCGGCGATCGCGGCCTCGAGCGAGGCATAGGGGCTTTTCTCGATGGCGGCACGGTTGCGCTGGCGCCGCTCGATGAACTGCAGCGCCTTGCGCGACAGCGGATCCTGCCATTTCTCGACGGCGACCATGGCGAAGACGTCGGACGCCATGTCCTGCATGATTTCGCGATTGACGCCGAAGCGGCTCAGGATCAGGCGGCGGGTATCGGTATCGCTCCACCAGAACAGCACATAGGCTGAGGACGGACGCAGTTCCGGCCGGCGCAGAATCAGCGGGATCAGCTGCGAATGCGTCTGGCTGAGGGCGACGGCGCTTTCCAGCGCCGGCTGCGACATGAAGGCCTTGAGGTTCTTCAGCAACACCTCGATGACCGGGATGTCGATGCCGTCGACCAACTCTTCCGACAGGATGGCCGGCAATTCCTTGCGCGCGGCCAGGGCCAGGCGGTGCGCCGAACGGCCGTGACGGGCGACATAGAGCAGGTCGGCGTCGTTGAGCGCCTCGCACTCTTCGATCAGCGGCCGGGCGATCTCGATGTCGTCGATGGTCAGCAGACGCAGCAGCGAATTGGGAACTTCGGCCAGGATGCTGAGGCGGCGCGACACGCGTTCACGGTCGGCGGGATCCGCCTCGCGCAGCATCTCGACCAGCAGGTCGGCAGTGACCGCGCGCTCAAAGGCATTGATGCGCGATTCCGGCAGGCAGACGACGTCGGCCAGACGGCGCATCAGCACATGGCGGGCACGGAATTGCGGCCCCTCGTCGGCGACGAACGGTGCGTCGCCCAAGGTCGCGTTGCTGAACGCCGGATCGGCGGCGGGCGCCGACAATGGCGCAAACGGGGGCGTCCCGCTTTGCGGATCGGACGAAGACTGAGGCAAGGCCGCCGGATTCAACATGGGCTGCATTGTCGCCGTCAGGCGTTAAGCATTTGTTTAACGCGCGTCGCTGCGTGCACGGACAAGGGCGACAAAGGCGATAATCAGGATGACCTCTCCGACGATCGCCGCCAAAACCGTGGGAAACGGCGGCGTATGCCATCGCCTCACCGCCTCCGACGCGGCAATGACGACCGCCGTCGCCAGGATGATGAAGACGACGGAGGCAATCACGCCGCCACGGCTTTTAATGCCGTAACCCGTGCCCTGCTCACCGGTGCGCTTGTGAAACCATTCGTCGGTCATGAGCCCCCCAATATATTTTCAAGTATAGCGCTTTGACGCCGGAGCTGTGAGGCGAATAGCAGGAGGCAAGCGCAGCAGGTACCTAAAGTACCTGCAAGCTCCGCCGACGCACTCGTCGGCCACAGATCCGGATGTCAAAGGCCGTCGAAGAGGGCCGTGGAGAGATAGCGTTCCGCGAAGCTCGGAATAATCGCCACGATCGTCTTGCCGGCATACTCTTCCCTGACCGCCAGGCGGAAGGCGACTTCGAGCGCCGCGCCCGAAGAAATACCGACCGGCAGGCCTTCGACCTGAGCCGACTTGCGCGCCATGGCAAAGGCCGCGTCATTGGACACGGTCTCGACCTTGTCGACGACGCCGCGGTCAAGAATACCCGGCACGAAGCCGGCGCCGATGCCCTGGATCTTGTGCGGGCCCGGCTCACCGCCTGACAGGATAGGCGAGGCTTCGGGCTCGATGGCCACCATTTCGACCGACGGCTTGCGCGCCTTGAGCACTTCGCCGATGCCCGAGATCGAGCCGCCGGTGCCGACACCCGACACCACGACGTCGACAGAGCCATCGGTATCGTTCCAGATTTCCTCGGCCGTCGACAGGCGATGGATCAGCGGATTGGCGCTGTTCTCGAACTGCTGCGGGATCACCCCGCCCGGCGTTTCGGCCAGCAGCTCCTGCGCCCGGTTGACGGCGCCGCGCATGCCCTTTTCGGCCGGGGTCAGTTCGAGTTTGGCGCCCAGCAGGACCAGCATCTTGCGGCGTTCCAGCGACATCGATTCCGGCATGACCAGGATGCACTTGTAACCCTTGGCGGCGGCGACGAAGGCGAGCGCAATGCCGGTATTGCCCGAAGTCGGCTCGATGATGGTGCCGCCGGGCTTCAGTGCGCCGGTTTCCTCAAGCGCCTCGACCATGGCGATGCCGATGCGGTCCTTGACCGAGGACAGCGGATTGAAGAATTCGAGCTTGGCCAGCACGGTGGCGCGGGCGCCATAGGCCTGCGACAGACGCGGCAGGCGAACCAGCGGCGTGTCGCCCATGGTGTCGAGGATCGAATCGAACACCTTGCCGCGCCCCTTGCGCGACAATTTCGCGGTGGCGGCGGCATTGAGAATTTGCGCGGGCTTATGATCGTCGGAAGAGGCCATTAGAGGCTCCTGTTTGTCGAGAATTTTGAAGGGCTTATAGGTGGTTTGCCTGGTACGCAACAGGCTTTTTCAGAAGGAATCAGGCGGCCTGCGTGGCGTTTTCTCAATTCCGCGTTAAGCACATGTTAAGACATGTTATCGTGTCTTAACTTTCCGAGTAAGCCAAATCACCTCACATTTGCTGTGAGGAAAACTAAACTGCGAAAGACCTGTCATGGACGATCTGTCGACCCTGAGCCCGGCACCTGCGGATTCCGCGGAGGCGCCCAAGCCAATTTCGGCGGCATCTTCGGAACATGAGCTGGCGACTCAACTGGTCGCCAAGCTGTGCCACGACTTTATCAGCCCGGCCGGTGCCATCATGTCGGGGCTCGACCTGCTCGAGGATCCGTCGGCCCAGGACATGAAGCAGGAAGCGCTCAATCTGATCTCGACCTCGGCCAAGAAGCTCGTCACCCTGGTCTATTTCGCGCGCGTCGCCTTCGGGGCGGCAACGACGTCGGAATCCTTCTCCGGCAAGGAACTGAACAAGATTCTGGCCGATATGTTCGATACCATGCGCGCCGACCTCGAATTCGACATTACGCCGGACACCCTGTTCCCCAAGCCGGCGGCGCGCGCCCTGGTCAATCTCGGCCTGATCGCCGGCGGTTCGCTGCCGACAGGCGGCAAGGCGCATATCGAAAGCCACCGCGACGGCGAGACGATCTATTTCACCGCCACCTCGCGCGGCCCGCGTGCCCGCCTCAAGCCCGAAGCCATTGAAGGTTTGAGCGGCCTGCCGCTCAGCGATGGCCTGCAAGGGCAATGGATTCAGCCGCACTGGCTCTACAGCGTCGTCAAGCAAGCCGGCGGCACGCTCGCCTTCACGGCCGAGCCGGAACTGCTGACCTTCGCCATCCGGATGCCGCTCTAAGCAAAATCAGACGTCGCGCACGCAGCGAAAGCCGAGGTGCGAAGTCGAGGTATCGACCGGTTGCGGCCAACGCGCCGCCGGCCGGTAGCGCTGGCAATAGCTGGGCGCGCACAGGTGCGATCCGCCCTTGGCGACGCGACGGGCAATGGCTATCGGCGAGCCCGGATCGACGCTTTCCTCCGCCGTTACCCGAGTGACTGAGCCGCAGCACGGCGACACCTGCGGCGGTGTCGCGCGGTACCAGTCGGCCGTCCATTCCCAGACATTGCCGATCATGTCGTAGAGCCCGTAGCCGTTGGCCGGATAGGTCCCGACCGGCGCCGTGCGCTTCAAACCGGCAGGGGCGGCATTATCGAACGGAAACAGGCCCTGCCAGGTCTTGGCCATGAGGCGGCCATCGGGTTCGAAGGCCTCGCCCCAGGCGTAGGTCGCGCCATCCAGTCCGCCGCGCGCCGCATATTCCCATTCGGCCTCGGTCGGCAGGCGCTTGCCGGCCCAGGCGGCATAGGCTTCGGCATCGGCCGCGACGACGTGGACCACCGGGTGATCGTCCAGGCCTTCGATCGTGCTGTACGGCCCCACCGGATGACGCCAGTCGGCACCAAAGACGAACTGCCACAGCCCATCGATGAAGACACTCGATCCCGCCTGCGCCATCTCGGGCGGCAGACCTGGATAATCAGCCGGATCGGGCGCGGTTTCGGCCAGGGTGACATGCGCCGTCTCGGCCACGAACCGGGCGAATTGCGCATTGGTAACCGGGTGTTGCTCGATCAGGAACGGTAAGACTTTAACTGGCCGCTGCGGCCGCTCATCGTCATAGTAATCATTCGCCCCCATCCGGAAGGTGCCGCCGTCGAGCCGCACCATGGCGGCATCGGGAATGTTAAGACCTGGAAGCGATGGCGTGGACACGGGCCAAGCCTAGATTTCCGGCGCCATCCCGTCAACGGCAGCGGCAAACCTGTTTCAGGCCTTGATTGCAATCGTTTGCACAATTTTACCGCGAAACCGGAACAATTCAGCTTTCGGTAACCTTTTGCGAACGCTCTCTTAACCTAACCTCTTCAATATGCGGCCCTTATAGTCCTCAGTGCGCCCATGCGCTGAGGCAGAAATGTAGTAATGGGACGGGGTACAAACCGTGGACGATTTAATCGCCGAGTTTCTGACCGAAACGGCTGAAAGCCTCGAGGTCGTAGATAGCGAACTGGTCAAGTTCGAAGCCAATCCGAACGAACGCAAGACGCTGGATAATATTTTCCGCCTCGTTCACACCGTGAAAGGCACCTGCGGCTTCCTCGGCCTGTCCCGGCTGGAAGCCGTGGCTCACGCCGGCGAAACCCTGCTCGGCCGCTTCCGCGATGGCAAGCTCGACGTCACCCCGGTCGCGGTGACGCTGGTCCTGCACTCGATCGACCGCATCAAGATGATCCTGGCCGGCCTGGAAAGGACCGGCTCCGAGCCCGACGGCGACGACCACGACCTGATCGCCCAGCTCGAAGCCATGGCCGAGGGCCAGGAAGTCGATCTGTCGTCGGTGCAAGCCGTAGAAGTGCCGGATCGCCCGATTGCCTCCGAACCCGAACCCGTCGCCCTCAACCTGGCGCCGGGCGATGTCGATCCCTCGACCGGCCGCGTCCTGCGCCCCGGCGAAGTCTCCGAAGCCGATCTCGAAGCGGCGTTTGCCGCCGCCGAGGCACCGGACTGGATGAATGACGAGCCTGAACCGGTCGTCGAAGACAAGCCGAAGAAGGGCAAGAAGGCCGAAGCCAAGGCAGAAGAGGCCCCGAAAGCCGCTGAGTCTGCCCCGGTCGCCGCCAAGCCGGCCCCGACCGCTGCCCCCGCCAAGGACGACGTCATCGCCGCCGCCGGCGACGACCCGCAAGGCATCGCCACGACGCAGTCGATCCGCGTTTCGGTCGACGTCCTCGAAGGCCTGATGACCCTGGTCTCGGAAATGGTGCTGACGCGCAACCAGTTGCTGCAGATCAGCCGTACCCGTGAAGACTCCGCCTTCGCCACCCCGCTGCAACGCCTGTCGACCCTGACCGGCGAGCTGCAGGACAGCGTCATGAAGACCCGCATGCAGCCGATCGGCGCGGCGTGGAAGAAGCTGCCGCGTCTGGTGCGCGACCTCAGCTACGAACTGAACAAGAAGATCGACCTCGTCATGGACGGCGAAGGCACGGAACTGGACCGGCAGGTGCTGGAACTGATCCGCGACCCGCTGACCCACATGGTGCGCAACTCGGCCGACCACGGCCTGGAACCGACCCAGGAACGTATCGATATCGGCAAGCCGGCCAACGGCACCATCAAGCTGGCGGCCTTCCACGAAGGCGGCTACATCGTTATCCGCATCTCGGACAACGGCCGCGGCCTCAATACCGCCCGTATCCGTGAAAAGGTCATCGAAAAGGGCCTGGCCTCGCGCGCCGAGGTCGATCAGCTCTCCGATCAGCAGATCCACCGCTTCATCTTTGCGCCGGGCTTCTCGACGGCGGCAGCTGTCACCAACCTGTCCGGCCGCGGCGTCGGCATGGACGTCGTGCGCACCAATATCGAGCAGATCGGCGGCCAGATCGACCTGACCTCGATCCCGGGTCAAGGCACGACCTTCACCATCAAGATCCCGCTCACCCTGGCCATCGTTTCGGCGCTGATCGTCGGCGCCGGCAAGCAGAAGTTCGCCGTGCCGCAGACCGCGGTCATGGAACTGGTGCGCACCGGCGTCAATGCCGAGCACAAGATCGAAAAGATCGATCAGTCGCTGGTCCTGCGCCTGCGCAACAAGCTGCTGCCGCTGGTCCAGCTTGGGCCGACGCTGCAACTCGAAGCCGCCAAGGACGAGGACGCCTCATTCGTCATGGTCATCCAGGTCGGTGAACGCCGCTACGGCCTGGTCGTCAATGACGTGCTCGATACCGAAGAAATCGTCGTCAAGCCGCTGGCCGCCATCCTGCGCGACGTCAACCTGTTCTCGGGCGCCACCATTCTCGGTGACGGTTCCGTCGTCCTCATCCTCGACCCCAACGCCATGGCCGAACGCGCCGGCACGCTGGAGGAAAAGGAAGCCACCGAGGTCGAGGACACCACCGCCGACGCCCAGGGCGAACGCTGCGCCATGCTGCTGTTCAAGGCCGGCAACGGCGCGCCAAAGGCGGTCGAACTCGCCCACATCACGCGTCTGGAACACATCGAGTCCCAGCATATCGAGGTCATGGAAGGCCGCGCGGCGCTGCAATACCGTGGCCGCCTGATGCCGATCCTGACGGTCAATTCCGATTATTCGGGCCTGATCCGCGCCACCACCGACGAGCATCACATCCAGCCCCTGCTGGTCTTCACCGGTGAAGGCTATGCCATGGGCCTGGCGGTCGATGAAATCGTCGACGTGGTCGAGGACCGCCTGCTCATCGAACTGTCGCCCGATCGTCCGGGCGTGCGGGGGACCGCGGTCGTCGCCGGCCGCGCCTGCGAAATTCTTGACGTCGATTATTACCAATTGCGCGGCCTGGCAGAACACCACCGCCGTGATCCCCATAGCGAGAACGCTGAAAGGGCAGTGGCATGAGCCTGCGAGACTATGTAACCCTGCGTGTCGGCAACCAGTTGTTCGGCGTCGACGCCGCGCGTGTGCACGACGTCTTCCATCCCCGCGGCCTGACCCCCGTGCCTTTGGCGCGCAAGGAAATCGCCGGCGTGCTCAACCTGCGTGGCCGCATCGTCACCGCCGTCTGCGCCCGTCAGCGCCTGGGCATGCCGCCGCGTGAGGAAGGCTCACCCGAGCCCCTGGCCATCGGCCTGGAAATCCATGGCGACAGCTATGGGCTGGTGATCGATTCCGTTGATGAAGTGCTCAAGCTCGACGACGAGAAGTTTCACGCCGCGCCGGGGAATCTCCCTGCTCGCTGGATGGAAATTACGGTCGGCGTTTATCAATTGGAAAAGGAACTTCTGATAGTGTTGGACCCGCACATGCTTCTGGACGCGGCCCACCTGAAAGCCGCGTAAGAATTTTAGTTGACGCGCACCTCGTCCAAAGCGTGCGCCACTTGGGAACAAACCGGCAATGAAAACCTGCCTCGTCGTTGATGATAGCCGCGTAATCCGCAAGGTCGCCCGGCGCATCCTGGAAAACCTTCAGTTCGAAGTCATCGAGGCCAATGACGGCCTTGAGGCGCTGAACGCCTGCAAGGACAAGATGCCCGCCGCCATCCTGCTCGACTGGAACATGCCGGTCATGGACGGCATCACCTTCCTGCGCCAGTTGCGCAAGGAAGACGGTGGCAAGGATCCGGTCGTGGTGTTCTGCACCACCGAAAACGACCTCGCCCACATCACCGAAGCCCTGACCGAAGGCGCCTCGGAATACATCATGAAGCCGTTCGACGGTGAAATCCTCGAAGCCAAGTTCACCGAAGTGGGCCTCATCTAACTTCGTCCACCATCAGTATCGCGCTCCGTCGCCCCGGACCGCGCCTTGCGTAAACCCTCAGAAGCGTTCCCAGGCCGCATGTCCCTCAACCCGAAACCCGCCGCCAGCCTGCGGCCCTTGAAGATCATGATCGTCGACGACAGTGCTGTCGTCCGCGGTCTTATCTCGCGCTGGCTGGAACACGAGCCGGACATGATCCTGGCCGGGCTGGCCATCGATGGCGCCAAGGGCGTCGAGAAGGTCAAGGAAGTCCAGCCGGACGTCCTCATCCTCGACATCGAAATGCCGAATATGGGCGGGCTCGAAGCCCTGCCCAAGCTGCTGGCCGCCAAGCCCGGGCTGAAAGTGCTGATGGCGTCGACGCTGACGACGCGCGGCGCCTCGGTGACCATTCGCGCGCTTGAACTGGGCGCCGCCGACTATATTCCGAAGCCCGACTCGACCCGCATCGGCGGCGCCGACGGCTTCCGCACCGAACTGCTGACCAAGATCCGCGCCCTGTGCGGCCGCACGCGCGCCTGGCCGACCCCGCCGACGCTCGGCGGCCCGCCCCCTGCGCCCACCGCCAGCTCGACATCGCTGCATGCCCCGGCGCCTGCGGCTCACACGCCGTCCGCGCCGCACGCGCCCCAGTTTCTCAAGCCCGCCGCCCCGGTCGTCCAGCTGCGTCCGCGCAGCGGCCCCAAGCGCATCGACTGCCTCGTCGTCGGCGCCTCGACCGGCGGCCCGCCGGCCCTGCGCAACTTCCTGCTCGGTCTCGGCGCCGAGTGGAAGCTGCCGATCCTCATCGTCCAGCACATGCCGGCGACCTTTACCGCTATCCTCGCCGAACACCTCGACAAGGCCTTGCCGCAAAAGGTGCAGGAAGCCAAGGACGGCATGTTGATCGAGTCGCGCAACGTCTATATCGCGCCCGGCGACTGGCACATGACCATCAAGAACGATCCGATCTGCAAGCAGATCAAGCTCGACCAGTCGGCCCAGGTCAACTGGTGCCGCCCGGCCGTCGATCCGCTCTTCAAATCCGCCGCCGACGTCTATGGCAACCATGCGCTCGGTGTTGTGCTGACCGGCATGGGCCACGACGGCCGTGACGGTGCCGCGGCCATGGTCGCCGCCGGCGCCTCGGTCATGGTCCAGGACGAAGCTTCGTCCGTCGTCTGGGGCATGCCCGGCGCCGTCGCCGAAGCCGGATACGCCGAAATCATCAAGCCCGTCGAGGGCTTAACCGCAGCCTGCAAAGCCTTCGCCAGAGGGGAAAGACCGTCATGACACCCGAAGACATCGAACACCTGGCGACGATGCTGAAGTCCCGCTCCGGCCTCGTGCTGGGCGCGGACAAGACCTATCTGATCGAAAGCCGGCTGGCCCCGGTCGCCCGTCGCGAAGGCTTCGCCACGGTCGCGGCCCTGCTGTCGGCGCTGCGCTTCAAGCGCGACGAAAAGCTCATGGCCTCGGTGACCGACGCCATGACGACCAACGAGACCTTCTTCTTCCGCGACAAGGTGCCGTTCGACCAGTTCAAGTCGGACGTCCTGCCGGCGCTCGCCAAGGCGCGCCCCAGCGGCGACATCAAGATCTGGTGCGCCGCCTGCTCGACCGGTCAGGAGCCCTATTCGCTGGCCATGATCATGGACGAGGTCCAGGGCCTCTATCCGCGGATGAAGCTCGACATCCTGGCCACCGACATCTCCAACCGCTGCCTGGAAAAGGCGCAGGCCGGTCTCTACACCCAGTTCGAGGTCCAGCGCGGCCTGCCGATCACCGTCATGGTCAAGCACTTCGAGAAGGTCGACGAGATGTGGCGCATTTCGCCGAAGATCCGCGCCGCCGTGAAGTACAAGACCTTCAACCTGCTCGACGATCTGCGCGGCCTTGGCCGTCAGGACGTGATCTATTGCCGCAACGTGCTGATCTATTTCGACCTCGAGGCCAAGAAGCGCGTGCTGGAACAGATGGCCACGCTGCTGGCCGATGACGGTTACCTGTTCCTGGGCGCTGCCGAAACGGTGCTCGGCATCACCGACGCCTTCAAGCCGATGCCGGGCATGCGCGGCCTGTACATCAAAAACCAGGCGGCCTCCTCGTCGGTGTCGAAGCTTAAACTCGGCGCGGCGTAAGCAAGAAACCCCTCCACCATTCGCTTCGCGAACGGTCCCCCTCCCCGGTCAAGCCGGGGAGGCACAATGGTTTATGCCACGCGCCCCTTTTCTTGATGTGAATATATCCTCACAAATTGCGTGATCGCCTTTGCGGCGCCCTCTCCTGCCCCCATTTAAACGGCGGCAAAGAGAGGGAGCCACATCATGAAAACACGTACACTCGGCAAAGACCTTGAGGTCTCGGCCCTCGGCCTCGGCTGCATGGGCATGAGCTGGGCCTACGGGCCATCCGACCGCGATCAGTGCCTGAAGCTGCTGCGCGACGCCGTCGATCTCGGCGTCACCTTCTTCGACACCGCCGAGGTCTATGGCCCGTTCACCAATGAGGAACTGGTCGGTGAGGCCCTGCGCCCGGTCCGAGACCGCGTCGTCATCGCCACCAAGTTCGGCTTCCGCATCGGCGCCGACGGGTCGATGCAAGGCACCAATTCGCAGCCGGACCACATTCGCGAGGTCGTCGATGCCTCGCTGAAGCGCCTCGGCATCGACCATATCGACCTGCTCTATCAGCACCGCGTCGATCCCAATGTGCCGATCGAGGACGTCGCCGGCGCGGTCAAGGACCTGATTGCTGCCGGCAAGGTCACTCACTTCGGCCTGTCCGAGGCGTCCGCCGCCACCATCCGCAAGGCCCACGCCGTCCAGCCGGTGACCGCCCTGCAAAGCGAATACTCGTTGTGGACGCGCGACCCCGAGACCAACGTCCTGCCGACCCTGCAGGAGCTCGGTATCGGTTTCGTGCCCTATAGTCCGCTCGGCCGCGGTTTCCTGACCGGGGCGCTGAAGGACGAAAAGCTCGACGCCTCCGACTACCGCAACTCCAGCCCGCGCTTCGTCGGCGAGGCCCGCGACAAGAATATCGCCGCGGTCGATGCCTTAAGCGAGATCGCCGAGGCCAAGGGCGTCACGCCGGCGCAACTGGCGCTGGCCTGGCTGTTATCGCGCAAGCCATGGATCGTGCCAATCCCGGGCACGCGCCACCTCAACCGGCTAAAGGAAAATATCGGCGCCGCCGAAGTCGAACTTGATGCCTCGGACATCACGGCGATCGAAGAAGCCATCACCCGCACGGGCTTTGCCGGCGAACGCTATACCGAAGCCAGCATGGCAATGGTCAATCTTTAGACCAAGCCTCCGTTCAGAACGGCGGCGGTATCGGTCATCGTGGCGAAATCCGCCGCCAGCAGTCCCATGGTAACATCGAAAATCATTTGGGCCGGGAGTCCGCCGAGGTCGAACCCCAGCACGGCGTCGCGAACGACGCTGACCCGGAAACCGAGATCGGCGGCCGAACGCACTGTCGAATTGACGCAAAACCCGGCGACGGCACCGACCACATACAAGTGGTCGATGCCGTGGAGGCGCAGATAGTCTTCTAGATCGGTCGTCGCAAAGGCCGATGAGCTCGTCTTGACGAACACTGGTTCGCCCTCGGCTTCGCGTGCTTGCGGCATGGGCTGGAAGGTTGCCGCGGATGGGTGAAATGCCCCGGCCGGATCGTCTTCACGATGGCGGACGTGCAGCACGGGCGCGCCAGCTTTCCGAAACCGCGCCAGAAGGTGTTCGATGGCCGCCCCAGCGCCGCCATTAACACGGTCCTGGCCACGATCGAGACGCGCCTGCATATCCATCTGCATGTCGATGATCAAAAGCCCCGACGCCATGCGTTTGTCTCCTGTGCGGCACCGGCTTAGTCTCAGCATAGCCTCCGATCAACGCAAAAAGCCTCCCCGATCGCTCGGGGAGGCCTTCATTTGCGGTATACGAACCTTAGCCGGCGTGAGCCTTGAGCTGCGTATCGTCGGCCTGCAGGGTCGGCAGGGTCGAGGCGGCGAAAACCTTCACCGCCGTATCGCTGCCGTTCTGCGCATACTGGCTGAACAACGAGGCGGTTTCATCGCTGACCGAGGCCTGCAATTGCACGTATTTGGCGTCGAAGTCCTTGCCCGCCGGCGTGCTCTTCAGATCGGCGATCATCGACTTGTACTTGTCGTCCCACGACTGGTCGAAGTGCATGTCAGACGTCGACTTTTGAATAGCGGCGATCATGTCCTGCCGCTCTTTCATGCCGTCGCTGAGCACCTTCTGCGCAGAGGCCTTGATGGCCGGGCTTTTCGATTGCGCCAAGGCGACCTGCGAGGCGGCAATGCCGAATTCGTTGGCGAGATAAGCCTTGCGCACGAAATCCTTGGCCTCGGTTGAATTGGGATCGGCGCCGATACTGCCCGGCTGGACATCGGTCGAGCCTTGCAAGGCGGTCGGCGTCGTTGACTGAGCCGCGACGGATGCGGATTGTTGCGCTTGAGGGTCGGCAGCGGGTGCAGCCGTTTGGGCATAAGCGCCGGTGGCGCCGGCGGCGGTGAGAACGACCAGAAGTGCGGTGAAGCCATAGGCCTTTTTCATCGTCATGGCGTATCCTTTCATCGAGATTGCACACCCCGCGCCCACGTGGTGAAGGTCTCAGCCTACCGGGCAATTGTGGCGGCATTCGCCGGACTTGATCAGGATCGGATGACCAATGCCCGGCGTCAGATAAGGGACCGATGTGTAATTCATAGGCTTTGGCGCAGGCATGAAAAAAGCCCGGACGAGCCGGGCTTTTGACGAACAGGAGTGAAGCCGGGCCTACTTGCCCTTGGCGGCCCGCGCCTGCGGCGCGGCGTCGCCATTGACCGGATGGTCCTTGAAATAGTCGTGCAGGCTGGTCGCGGCTTCCGGGTGGTTCAGCGTCAGATCGCTGAGCATGAAGCCGATCAGATCGGAGAAGTGACCGAAATTGGCGCGGTAGATGATCGAGCGGCCGTCGCGATAGGCGCTGAGCAGACCAGCGCCGGTCAGGATCGACAAATGGGTCGAGGCGGTATTGGCCGGGATGCCGACGCTTTCGGCGATCTTGCCCGCGGCCATGCCGTCGGGACCGGCCCGGACGATGGTCTGAAACACGTTGAGCCGGCCGGGGTGAGCCAGGGCAAACAGATTAACCACCGCGTCGTCGCTCGTCATACTTCCACCTTACCGGAACTAACTCAAACCTTAGCCAATTACTATTACCGAATCATGGAAATATAAAGGCGCCTGATGCCTCATCCCCATGAATTTTTCGTTACGTAACAAGCGTTAGCGGCCATTAACCACAGGAGCCGCGCACAACCGTTTCGCGCCGTCGAATCGGCCCGAAATACACCTACCGGTCTAATATAATGACAAAAGCGCCTGCCGCGAGAGGACGGCAGGCGCTTTTTTACAAAAATTCCGGAAATTTTCGCGGCCGGCGCCGCGCGGCGCTTTAGGCGGCCACCGTACCCGTCTGATCGTGCGGGTCACGCAGCACATAGCCGCGACCCCAGACGGTTTCGATGTAGTGATTGCCATCGGCGGCCACAGCCAGCTTCTTGCGCAGCTTGCAGATGAACACGTCGATGATCTTCAGTTCCGGCTCGTCCATCCCGCCATAGAGATGGTTGAGGAACATTTCCTTGGTCAGCGTCGTGCCCTTACGCAGCGACAGCAGTTCCAGCATTTCGTATTCCTTGCCGGTCAGGTGCACGCGGTTACCGCTGACTTCGACGGTCTTGGCGTCGAGGTTGACGACGATGTCGCCGGTGCGGATGACCGATTGGGCATGACCCTTGGACCGGCGGACGACGGCGTGGATACGCGCGATCAGTTCGTCCTTATGGAAAGGCTTGGTCATATAGTCGTCGGCGCCGCCGCCGAGCGTCTTGACCTTGGTTTCGATTTCAGCGGTACCCGACAGGATCATCACCGGGGTGTTGACCTTACCGACGCGCAACTGACGCAGGACTTCCAGTCCCGACATGTCCGGCAGCGAAAGGTCGAGCAGGATGAGGTCGTAGTCGTAGATCTTACCCAGATCGACGCCTTCCTCACCGAGATCGGTGGTGTAAACGTTGAAGCCTTCCGATTTGAGCATCAATTCGATGCTCTGAGCGGTGGCGCTGTCGTCTTCAATCAGCAGTACGCGCATTAAAGCCCCTCCCGGCTTGAGGTAACGGAAACGGCGACGAAGGCACGATGCCTCAGACAACCCGTTAACGTTGTCAGCTAAACAGGAAATCCCTTAAGATTCGTTAAGCTTAATCGGAGACTGTGAGACCTAAGGTGATTTGCGAATCGGGAGCAAGAGTCGAGAGTCAACCTTTTACTTTATACACAGGAAAAAGGACTATTTCGCGGCAAATGAGTCTTTTGAATCACACGGTTGCGTGAATCGGCCACAGCCTATCCCCGGATTTTTCCACATCTGTTTTGTGGGCATAAGCGGTGTTGAGCGGTACTGAATGACCCGTTTCCGAAGCCGCCAAGAACACTTTTTTGTCGCAAGTGTTTAAAAAAATTTTCTGATTTCATTAAATTTTTGCGCGCCGCCTCATCCAATTTAACAGGTCGCCGAGCGATAAGCTCCTGCTCCCGGAATGGGCTATTCGAGCGGCGGCAAGCCGCAGTCGCGCAAGAACCGATACGTATCGTCATAGAAGGCCGGCGGGCGGGTGGCGTCGATAGCGTCGCCGCGCGGGATGAAGATGACCATGCCCTGACGCGCCCGGGTCAACAACACGCGATAGGCGTTCTTTAAATACAGACGCCTGTAGCGGTCATTGACCGACTGCCATTTCGTTCCCTTGAAGCTGAAGGCCCGCCACGCTTCGCCGTCGTGGCGTAGATCGGCGTCCCAACACACGCCCGTCCAGTCGAGCTCCAGCCCCTGGACGTCGAACTCGCTGGCCGCATCTTCCAGATAGAAGGACGAGCGCACGTCGTCACGGTCATTGAGGAACCAGTTCGGCGGATCGATCCCGGCCTTGAGGTGCAGACCTTCCGGCCGCAACCGCAAGGCACCGGACGAGGCCACGAGGCCGAAACGCTCCGAGCCCCTCGCCTTGTCGCGCAACCATGACCGCGCCGCGGCCAGATCGCGCGTCAGCACGATCGGATATTGCGTCAGATGCGTGTGCGCCTCACGCGCCGCCGCGGCATCCCCATTGAGCACGTGGCCGACGAAGTCCGACAGGGTTTCGGCGCGGAACGAGCGCATCGACACGCCCAGGTGCAGGTCATGGCTTAAAGTGACCCGCTCCTGGCGCAGGAATGCCGTGGCCTCGCCGTTGAGGTCGTAGTCCGTCTGCTCGATCTGATCCGAGACGAAGACGCGCCAGTGCGGAAAACGGTCGCGCAGGGCCGCCATCCATTCCGACAGCCCGGCCTCGCCGGTATTGATCTCCTGCCCGCCACCGACCAGGCAGATGACCGTGCACCAGCCGGCGTGGCGATCCATGACGCTGAGCAGAAATTCCGGCTCGGACTGGTCGAAATCGGCCTGGCCGCGCTTGCGCTGCATGAAAGCACTGGCCTGGGCGCGGGTCCAGGCGCGCTGGGCCTCGTCGAAGATGACCACGTGGTCCGACGGCGGATCCGCTGAACGCAAATACTCGTCCCGGAAGTGATGAATATTCTGAATAAAGGCCTCGACGCGGCGCTTGGTGTCCGAAGCTGAGGTTTTCGGATGGCTGCGGCGGAAGTCACGCACAAGCGCCTCACGCAGCACGTCGACCAGAGGACCATTGCCGGACAGAAAAGTGGCGTGCTCACCGTCCTTGCGCTCACTGCGACGGGTGGCGATGTTCAACCCGGCCAAGGTTTTACCGGCGCCCGGGACACCTGTGATGAAACACACGGCTTTACGGCTTTGCGCCCGGCAACTTTCAACGACCGCGGTAATGGCGTCTTCCGTGCGCGAGAGATTGATGGCGTCGGCGTCGTGGCGCGTGATGTCCTCGACCCCATGTCCCGCGTACAAGGCGGTCGCCGCCTGGATAATCGTCGGTGTCGGGCGATAGCCGCTGCCGGCCCAGGCGTCCGCATCAAGCAAACGCGACGCATGCTGCGCACTAACCAGACGCAGAACATCGCCAAGATCGATGACATTGCTCAACAAGGGCTTCGACACCTGGTCTAGCGCCAGTTCCGGCTGTACCGCGGGAGAGGTCTTCGCTCGCGTCGCCACCAGCAGCGGGATGATCGATAAGCCATGGCTGCCGGCGTGGAAGTTCTTCAGGTCGAGCGCATAATCCTCGACCTGTTCGATGGCGTGACGGTCGAAGCTTTCGCTGCCGACCTTGAACTCGATGACGAAGATGGCGTCGCCGATGACCACCACCGCGTCGGCGCGCTTGCCCATGCGCGGAATGGCGAATTCGAGATAAAGCGTAAAGGCGGCGATACCGGTCAGGGCGTTGCGCAGAATGCGGATCTGCTGCTGCCACGCGCCCTTCTGCTCGGCTTCCAGCGCGAAATGGTGCCGCCGCGCCAGAACCCCCAGGATTTCGTCGTCGCTGTCGGCAAAGAACTTTTGCCGATCGGCTGAATAGTAGGCGCGCATCATTTCTCCCGTTTCGCGGCCAGGTTGCCTCGAAGCGGGGGACCGGGCAAGCCGGATTATTGCGGCACGGCCTCGTCGTAGAAGGCGCCAAGGTCCTTCTTCAGTTGCTTCAACGAATCCGGGTTGAGATAGGCCATGTGGCCGGATTCATAGTATTTGAAGCTGACATTCTTGATCGCTTCGCGCGGCAACGGCATGTGCTTGATATCGAATTCAGTCTCGAAGAACGGCGTCGCCATGTCGTAATAGCCATTGAGCGACAACAGTTTCAGATGCGGATTGATACGCAGCGCCTCGGCCAGGTCGAGCGCGACATCGGCATTGTTCTGACGGCCGCGGCCAAAGCGGTGATGCCAATCCCAGTCGAAATCGCCGCCTTCGTCGGCCGATTGGCGGTATTCCAGGTCGGTCTTGTAGCCGAGATCCTGACCGAGATAGTCGCGCACCGACGAGATGAAGGCGCCGGTGATGGCGGTATCCGACGGATCGCTTTCCGGGGCTTCGCCGGCGCTGTCGCTATCGGTGCCGGTAAAGCGCGAGTCGTAGCGGCCGACGACGACACCTTCGTCGCGCAGCAACTCCTTACGGAAGCGCGACAGGTCGACGCGCAGGCCAGCATTCTTGATGAATTGCGGGCTGAGACCCGTAAAGGCGCTCATCTGCTGGGCGACGGCGTCCTCTTCGGCCGGGGTGATGTCGGTGCCCTTGGCAAGCGCGGCGGCATAGGGGCCGGCGGCGAATTCGCGCGCCTTTTCAACGAAGTCGGCGACGCTGGCCGGCTTGTTGGCGACCTTGTTGTGATACCAGGCGGTCGCCGCATAGGACGGCAGGTAGCCGACATAGATCTGGTCAAAGCCCGGCTGACGGATGCCATAGTTTAGGATCGACGACAGGATGACGACGCCATTCAGCGCCATGCCGTCGCTCTCCAACCGGTCAGCCAGGGCCGCCGAGCGCGTCGTGCCGTAGCTTTCGCCAAAGATGAACTTGGGCGAATTCCAGCGGCCGTTCAGCGTGGCGTAGCGCTCGATCGTCTTGGCAAAGGTGTCGACGTCCTGGTCGACGCCATAGAACTGCGAACCCTTGGCGTCACCCAGCGGCCGCGAATAGCCGGTGCCCATGGCGTCGATGAAGACCAGGTCAGTCTTGTCGAGCAGGCTCTGATCGTTGGGGCCATAGGCATAGGGCGCAGGGGCAATGGCATTGGGGCCGTCGACCTTGACGCGCACAGGGCCGAACGAGCCCATATGCAGCCACAGCGAGGCCGAGCCCGGCCCGCCATTATAGAAGAAGGTCACCGGCCGCTTTGGCCCGGCATTGTCGGCGGTATAGGCGACGTAGAACATCGAGCCGATCGGCTTGCCTGCGGCATCGCGGACGGTCAACGTGCCGGCGGTCGCCTTATAGGCAATGACCTTGCCGTTCAGCGTCAGGGTGTGGCTGGTGACCTTGGACTGTTCGGTCGCCGGCGGACGGGCGGTGGCAGCATCGATCTGCTCGGCGGCCTTGCCCGGCTTGTCGCTCTTTTCAGCGGCCTTGTCGCCCTCGCCTTTTTCCTGCGCCCAGGCAACGGCCGGTCCGGCCATGGTCGCCGCCACGGCGGCCGCGAGCATGGCCTTGCGCCACGCGGAAATCTTGATCATGTCGGCACCCCTGCCCGTTAAAACGTAACAGAGGTAACAATGCCTCAGGCCGAGGATGAGTCAATCGCTCCGCGGCACGACGTATCTTAATTTTCGGTAATGTGACAGGTCAGGCCACGGCTTCGAGCAGGTGCAGGATTTCCGCCTGCTCTATCTTGGCTTCCGGCAAGCCCGAACTGCTGCGGCCAGTCGCCAAGGTCGCCAGTGTGATGAGCGTCGTGCCGCTTTTGGTTTTGAGTTTCGGATCGGCGCCGCCGTCAAGCAGCGCCTCAACCGCTCGGGCGCAGCGCGTGCGCACGGCACGATGCAGGGGCGCGGTGCCCCCCTTGTCGAGCGCATTGGCATCGGCGCCGGCGGCGATCAATATCTGGATCGCTTCAGCCTGAGCAGCAGGTGCCCAATAGGCCGATCCCGGCACACCCGTGGCCGCGTCATGCAAGGGCGTGGCACCACGGCGATTGCGGGCGCGAACATCGGTACTGGCGGCCAGCAGGGCTCGGATGATCCCGACGCGGTAGGCGGCGGCTGCGATGTGCAGAGCCGTATCCCCCACCATGCGGTAGCGCAGGATGTCCGGCATGAAGAAATCGCCCGCCTGTTCGCGCGTCGCGCCCTGCGTCAGGCTGGCCCGAGCCAGGTGAGGTGCGGCCTTCAATTGCGCCGCCGCGGCAGCCTCATCGCCGGCGACGATAGCGCGGATCAGGGTCAGAAGGTCGGTATCGGACATGGCATTTTCCGCTGAGGTACACCTGTCATAGCCGATTTTGGCCCACTCGGCGACCACTTAACCGGACCGCTTAGCCGGCCAGGCGCGACTTCAGCTCGGGATGATCCTGCCACGCCGGCATGGTCGCCATGTAGCTCAGGGTTTCGCGTTCGGCCTGCGGGCGCGGGCTGCCGCGGCGTTCCTGCCACGCCACCATGCGCTCAAAGCGCGTGGCGAAATCCTGAAGCTGGCCGTCGGCATCGACGCAGTGCTGGCAATAGGGGCCGGTCTCGATCGGCATGCCGCAGCTTTCGCAATTATGGCTCATGATTGGGTCCTTTCAGGGCAGCGACAAAGGTCTGAAATTGATCGAGAAACACCGCCCGTTCGGTTTCGGGTACTGCTGCGGCGGCGTGGGTCAGGAGAACCGGATCGAGGACTTGACGCGCCTCGATCAACGCTTCACGGCCGGCCTCGCTCAGCCAGATCAGGCTGCGTCGCGCGTCGAGCGGATCACGGTCGCGGATCAGCAGGCCTTTGGTCAGTAGATGATCGAGCATTTCGCTGAGCGTCGACGGCGCGCGGTCGAAGTGCTTGGCCATTTCGGTCGGTGACAGCGGCCCAGCCATGGCCAGATGATCGAGAAAGGCGACGGTTTCGGGCGTCAGCCGTTCGCGCTTGTCGCGCACACGCCGCACCGCCCGCAAATAGGTGTTGCGGAACAGATCTTCGAAGCGATGCGCAAATTCGGTCTCATCCATGGCCTGACGCTACGCGCCGACAAATCCTTCGTAAATCCCGAAGGATCAGAACTTCAACGATGGACCAAACACCACTGCATAGACGCCGATGGCGATGGCGCCCAGCACTAGCCAGATCAGATTGAACGGCAGGTCGAAGTCGACGCCTTTAAGGTCGCGCTTCATCATGCGGATGCCCCAGAACAGGCCCGACGTGCCGCCAAGCGACGACGCCACCGACGATTCCAGCACGATGATCCAGCCCAGCGGATTGAGAAAGCCGATCGAGATCGCCGCGATACCGCCGGTGATATAGGCGGCGTAGCTGATTGTCTGCGCCGCGCCGAAATGATCGCCGCCGGTGATGCGCCCGAGGAAGTTGGCGCCTTGTCGGGCCAGCCAGACATAGATGCCGATGCCCCCGGCGGCCATGACGACGCGCGCGACCAGCGCCCACGACAGACCGTAAAGCACACCTTCCGGCCCCGTGCCCCAGTCACCGATGCCGGCAATGCCGGAAAAGAAGAAGTATCCGGCCCAGGTGTAGCCATTGATGGCGTACATCAACCATAGAAACACCGTCCAAGCGCCGTGCTTGCCTTCGCGTTTCAGGTCGGCACTGAGCAGGAGAGCGAACAGGCCACAGAGGATAAGATTGACCGTGCTGCCAGCCGCGGCGACGGCGCGCCGCGTCCATTCGGGCAATCCGTGGCTGTCGCAATCGAAATAATAGGCGCCCCACGCGATTGGATGACCGCCAACGGCCAGGCACATGCCACCGTGGCCGCCGCCTTCGTGGGCGAGCGTCGTCAGCACATAGGCGACCCCGGCGATGCCGGCGACGGTCCAGATCGATACGCGTGGTGTGGAAGTGTCGGTCATGGCCTGCCCCGGATAGCCGCGTTCGGTGAACTGTGCCGCCTTCGCCGCCTGGTGACAAGTCGACAAATATTAATCTTTCTTAGCCGGCGTTAACCCTTCTTAACGGCGCAGGGCCTACACTCCGAAGCCATGGAAGACCTCGTTCAGATCGCCCGCAATATCGAGCCGCTGCACGTCTATGGCCGCGTCGCCGTGGTCAACGGGCTGTTGATCGAGGCTAAGGGCGGGCTGAGCTACATGCAGGTGGGCGCGCGATGCGAGATCATCCGCCGCCACGACGATCCCCTGCCCGTCGAGGTCGTCGGTTTCCGCGAAGACCGCGCCCTGATGATGCCGTTTGGCCCGGTCGAAGGCGTCACCCCCGGCGCCGAAATCCGCATCTCGTCCGAAGGCGCCAAGGTCCATCCGACCAAGGCGTGGCTCGGCCGCATCGTCGACAGTTTCGGCAATGCGATCGACGGCCACGGCCTGCTGCCCCAAGGCCCCGAAGGCTATCTGCTCAAGGCCGCGCCGCCGTCGGCCCATACGCGGCAACGTGTCGGTGAGCGGCTGAACCTCGGCGTTCGCGCCATGGACGTCTTCACCACCTGCTGTCGCGGCCAACGCCTCGGCGTTTTTGCCGGCTCGGGCGTCGGCAAGTCGGTGCTGCTGTCGATGCTGGCACGCGAGGCGACGTGTGATGCCGTCGTCGTCGGCCTGATCGGCGAACGCGGCCGTGAAGTGCGCGAATTCATCGAAGAAACACTGGGGCCTGAGGGGTTGAAGCGCGCCATCGTCGTCGTCGCCACTTCGGATGAGCCGGCGCTGAAGCGGCGCCAGGCGGCCTATATGACGCTGGCACTGAGCGAATATCTGCGCGATCAGGGGCTGGAAGTGCTGTGCCTGATGGACTCGGTGACGCGCTTTGCCATGGCCCAGCGCGAGATCGGCCTGGCAACGGGCGAGCCGCCAACGACCAAGGGCTATACGCCGACCTGTTTCGCCGAGCTGCCCAAGCTTCTGGAACGCGCCGGCCCTGGCCCTATCCTGCCCGACGGCACGCGCACCGGGCCGATCACCGGCCTGTTCACCGTGCTGGTCGACGGCGACGATCACAATGAACCGATCGCCGACGCCGTGCGCGGTATTCTCGACGGCCACATCGTCATGAGCCGCAGTATCGCCGAACGCGGCCGTTTTCCGGCGATCGATGTGCTGAAAAGTATTTCGCGGACCATGCCGGAGTGCCAGACCGTGCCCGAACGCGAGGTCGTGCGCCAGGCGCGCAAAGTCATGTCGGCCTACTCCAACATGGAAGAACTGATCCGTATCGGCGCCTATCGCCAGGGCTCGGATCCGGACGTCGACCGCTCGATCGTGCTCAACCCGGAAATCGAAGATTTTTTGAGCCAGGACAAGGACGAGTACACGCCTCTTGACGAGTCGTTTACAAATTTGGCGGCAATATTGAGCCAAGCCTAAAGCTCAGACCTTCCCTGCTTCCGGTCAAACAGAAGTAGACAATAATTTCCGAAACGCTTTTGCGTTTCGGCAAGGGCGACCGCCCGCCGCGCCTCATGGCGCGTAGCTTGCGCGGCGCTTGAGCGCCAAAAGGACAAAAAATGACCAAGTGGGCCAAGTCTCTCATCCGTCTGTCGACCTTCGAGGTCGAAACCCTGCAGAAGCGCCTGGCCGAGGTCGTGACGCGCCGCACCCATGCCGAGATGAAGATTGCCACGCTGGACGCTGAATACGAGATCGAATGCGTCAAGGCTGCCGCCGATCCGCACCTGTCGCGTCACCTGACCGCCTACAAGCACGGCTTCAAGCTGCGCCGCGACACGCTGGCCGCCGAACTCGACCTGATCGTGCGGGAGGAAGACGGCGTGCGCGACAGTCTGTCGATGGCCTTTGAAGACCTGAAGAAGTTCGAGCACGTCGCCGAAGTCACCAAGCTCAACCGCATCAAGGCCGAAAAGAAGGCCGAAGACGCGCAGATGGACGAAAGCGCCCTGCGTCTGAAGCGCGCTTAACGCTTGCCATGAACCGCAGGGCCCTTTTGACGGCTGCCGCCGGGTTTTGCGCGGCGCCGGCCCTGGCGCAGCAATCCAGTCTTCCTCCTTTGAAAAGCGCCGCCCCGTGGCCGCTCGGCACCTGCGCGCGCGTGCTGCAGTTCGACGATCCGCAATGGGTGGCGCTGGCCACGACTCACTTTTCCCGCCTGACGCCCGAGTGGGAAATGAAGATGGAATATGTGCTGCTGCCCGACGGGTCGCTGCGCCTTGACCGCGCCGACCAGATCGTCAATTTCGCTCGCGCGCACGGCATGGCCGTGCATGGCCATACCCTGGTCTGGTACGCCGAGGACGGGGTTTATTTCCGCAAGCTGACGGGCGATGCCTTCCGTAAAGCCTATGCCGCCTATATTCACGGTGTCGTCGGCCGTTATCGCGGCACGATCAAGACCTGGGACGTGGTCAATGAGCCGATCCTCGATGACGGCAGCGCGCTGCGCGACTGTTTGTGGACGCAACAGCTCGGCGAAGACCACGTCGCCCTGGCGCTGACCGCGGCGCACGAAGCCGATCCCGATGCATTATTGCTGATCAACGACTACAATCTCGAATACACGCCGAAAAAGCGCGCCACCTTGCTCAAGCTGGCGGAGCGGGTGCTGAAGGCCGGCGCGCCGCTACACGGCATCGGCACCCAGACCCATGTCGCCGGTGACGTCCCGCCGGGCGCTATTCGCTCAGCGCTGCGCGACATCGCTTCGCTGGGGCTGAAAATCCACGTCTCGGAAGTCGATATTTCCCGCCACGAGCAGCGACCGGTCAACGCGGTTGAGCCGCGTCTTGATCAGCTGCGGGTGATCGATGAGCTGGTGGCCGCCTATCACGAGGTGCCGGCGGCGCAACGGCTGGGCACGACCTTCTGGGGTGTGCGCGATCCGGATTCGTGGCTCAATAACGGCCATGAAAAGCGCCTGATCCCGGACGAGCCGCTGCTGTTCGACCGGCTGGGCCGGCCGAAGCCATTGGCGCGTGAGCTAGTAAAAGCGCTTAAGGCTTAAAGCCTCATGCCAAAAAGTGGATTGCCACTTTTTGGATAAACATGATGGCGTCAAATAAACTTAGATCGGAATGCAATTCCGATCTAAGGCTGTTTGCCGAAACGCGGCTGGAAGAACGGCGCGTCGACGACGTCGCCATCCGTCGCCGGTGGAATGGCGGCTTCAGACACATCCGCGGCGGCAACTGGATCTAGCGCGGGAGGCACCACATTCGCTTCAGGCGCAGCGACGGGAGACGCCAGCTTTTCCTGATGCTGACGCAGATAGCGCAGATCGTCGGCGATGCTCATCACCGCCATGTAGAATTCGCAGAACGACCGCCACAGCAAGGCGGCGATCAGGATCATCAACCAGCCGACGATCCACAACGGCAGGGCCAGGACGAAGCCCCACGGCATGCCTTCCTTGATCGCTTCGCCAATCGCCGTGCCGGCGACCGCCATCGCGGCGATGACCAGAAGCCCCAGCCCGACCCAGTAGACAATATGCACCAGGGGCCGCATCACCATGCGGTCAAAGGTCATCAGATTGAGATAGATATCTTTCGGCCGGGTGGTGCCGAACGCCTGCCGGATGATCCGGTTCATGCAGAATGTCCCAATAACGCGAATATGCGCTCGCTCACTCGTCTAAACGCGGTTTGTACCCGAATTGTCAAGGGTCACCCCTGCTCCGGTTAGGGAATGACGCTGATATGATCGTCTTCAGCCTCATCGCCGTGGCCGTTCCAACGAGCGCCGCTGAGATCGGGCTGCAGCGGTCGCAGCGAGGGATCAAAATCCCTTTGCCACGGGAAACGGCCGTTTTTGTCGGGCCACACCATCTGCCAGCAATCGAAGTCCTCGCCAGCATAGAACCAGCCGCTCCAGCTCAAATATTCGCGGTATTTCGAGCGGTCGACCGGCTGGAACCAGACGTCGAAACCGTTGATCAAACCCGGCCACGGCTGCGTGGTGTTAAAGCGCGCGCCGCCGCCCAGGTCGTTATAGATATCCCACAGAATGGCGTGACCGGCCTCAAGCGGCAGGCCGAAAACGACCAGTTCCGGCACGTTGAAGCGAAGCTGGAACCCGGTGGTCGAGTTGAAATCCGGCCGCTCGCCTTCGCGCACCGTGCGATTATCCGACCAGCCATAGGCTTTCAGCCGTTCGAGATACTGACGCTCATGCTCGCGCAGGATCGACGGATCGACGTCCAGTGCCGTTTTCATAAAAGACCGTATGCGCAGTCCCGCCAGACCGTCCGCTTCATTCGCCGCTCCCATCCGGCGAATAAGGCTCGCCGATTTTCCCTTTTAAGGAGGGATATCCGCCGATTGTCAAGGCAAGCTCCGAAGTTGGATTGATTGCCGAAGAGAGATGGCTATTATACCTATCGGGGGTGATGAAATATGAGCGAGTCCGTTAGACCGTCATTTGTACCAATGACCATTGCGAGTTTCGTGGTGGGTGCGGGCATGGCTTGTTGGTTTATGCTCTTCCATTTTACAGATAAGTGGAAGATGTCAGGCCCCCAACAACCGTCAGGCAACTATATTTACGCCCACGTTGAACATGGTGGCGTCACGTATTTCAATGCCATGCAATCGACCGCGTCTCATTTGTATCTCCCCGTATGGATTTTCTTCTTTGTCGGTATTTTAGCGGTCAACGCCAGTCGCGGGACAAATGCCTTCAAAAGAAGCGCACCGGACCGTCACGACTTGAATCAACTGCCCGTCATGTTGCTTGGAGCCGCAGTTGCCGTTGCGATCGTCTATTTTTGGGGTCACCAGATTCTGAATTCGCTGATCAATAGCCCGTTTGGCCCCAGTGGTGACTCCCTGAGCCAAGTAGATCATAACTGACGCCTAGCGGTCTTACACTTGGCCGACGGTCTTCAGCTTGACCTTGGGATGGATCTCGTTCTGGCTCATGACCACGGTCGAGGCGCGGAAGCGTTCGATGATCGAGCGCACGAACGGGCGGATATTGGGTGAGGTCAGCAGCACCGCGACCTCGCCGTTCATCGAGACGCGTTCGAAGACTTCGCGGACGTGGCGGATGAAGTCCTGCAGGGCCGACGGCGCCATGGTCAGCTGACGCTCCTCGCCGGTGCCGACCAGCGACGCCGAAAAGGCGTTTTCCCAGTCGTGCGACAGGGTGACGATGGGCAGCGAACCGTCTTCGGCGCGGTTCTGCCAGCACAGCTGTCGCGCCAGGCGCGAACGCACGTGCTCGACCATCTGGGTGATCGACTTGGTGTGACCAGCGGCCTCGCCGAGAGCTTCGAGAATGGCGGGCAGATCGCGAATCGACACGCGCTCCTTGAGCAGGGCCTGCAGCACGCGTTGCAGCGTCGCCGTCGACACCACGGCCGGGATGAGGTCGTCGGCCAGCTTCTTCTGATCGGCCGGCAGTTCGCGCAGCAGCTTGGTCAGTTCGGCATAAGACAAGAGGTCGGACATATTGTCCTTGAGGATCTCGGTCAGGTGCGTGGTGATCACGGTCGCCGGATCGACGATGGTGTAGCCAAGGAACATCGCCTCTTCGCGCAGGGCGGAATCGATCCACGTCGCCGGCAGACCGAAGGCCGGTTCCTTCATGTGATCGCCCGGCAGCTCGACCTGACGGCCGGTCGGGTCCATGGCCATCAGCGAGCCGATGCGCACCTCGCCGGTGCCGGCTTCCATCTCCTTGACGCGGACGCAATAGCCCTGGTTGGGCAGGCGCATATTGTCAAGGATGCGCACCGACGGCATGACGAAGCCGTATTCCTGGGCGAGCGTCCGGCGCAGGGCCTTGATCTGGTCGGTCAGCTTGCGGCCGTCGAGGTCGTTAATCAGGCCGAGCAGGCCGAGGCCGAGCTCGATCTTGACGTCGTCGATGGCCAGGGCCGCGGTGATCGGTTCTTCTTCTGGAGGCGCGACGGCCTTTTGTGCCGCAGCGACTTCTTCAGCGGTCGGGCCCTTGGGCCGCCGGCCAACGCGCCAGGCCATGAAGCCCGAGCCCAGCGAAATGGCGGCGAACGGGATGATCGGCATGCCCGGGACCAGACCCAGAACGCCGGCGGCGGCCGAGACCATGCCGAGCACGATCGGATTGGTCGCCAACTGAGCCACCAGCGCCTTGTCGGCCGAGCCATCGACGCCCGCCTTGGACACCAGAAAGCCGGCGGCCAGGGAGATGATCAGGGCCGGGATTTGCGTCACCAGGCCGTCGCCGACGGTCAACTGGACGTAGGTCGAGGCGGCTTCGCCGGCCGGCATCTGGTGGTTGACGATACCGATGAGGATACCGCCGACTATGTTGATGCCGGTGATGACCAGGCCGGCGACGGCGTCGCCGCGCACGAACTTCGAGGCACCGTCCATGGCGCCGAAGAAGCCCGATTCCTGTTCGACCTCCTTGCGGCGGCGCTTGGCCTCTTCCTGGTCGATCAGGCCGGCCGACAGGTCGGCGTCGATGGCCATCTGCTTGCCCGGCATCGAGTCGAGGGTGAAGCGCGCGGCGACTTCGGCGATCCGGCCCGACCCCTTGGTGATGACGACGAAATTGATCAGGATGAAGATGGCGAAAACGATGACGCCGATAATGAAATTGCCCTGCATGATCAGGTGCCCGAAGGCCTTGATCGTCGAACCGGCGGCCGCCTCGCCCTCGTGACCGCGCGACAGGATCAGGCGCGTCGAGGCAACGTTGAGCGACAGGCGAAACAGGGTGGTGACCAGCAGAACCGTCGGAAACGCCGAGAATTCCAGCGGTTTCTTGATCAGCAAGGCGGTCATCAGGATGAGGATGGCCGCCGACAGCGAGATCGACAGCAGCACGTCGAGCAGGATCGACGGGATCGGCAGGATCAGGAAGACGATGATCGAGATGACGGCCAGCGCCATCACCACTTCGCCGCGCTTCAGCCAGCCTTGAATCTCGCTGATCTTGAACGCGGGCATGGGGGATGCGGCAACAGCTTCAGCCACAAGGCCTCCAGGTAACGCGTCACGACGGGAAAGCGCCGCTGCGGACGCTAGGCAAAATCTACCCGGCAGATGGTTAAGATGGCCTTAATATCCTGTATTTTCAGGTCTGTTGGCGCTGCCAGCCAACGGCATTGAGCCCCTGTTCAATCGTGCGCTTGATGGCTTCACGATGCGGCGCGGCGGTCGCTGCACCCGACAGGATGACGAGCGCGCAGCCGCCGACATAGGTCGCTGGCAGGTGCGCCAGGGCCTTGATGCCGGCCACCGCGGCCAGGACATTACCGAGCGTCAGGGCGACATAGAGCCAGCTCAAACGCACGAACAGGCGCGGATCGCGAGCTTTCACCGCCATGGCCGCCAGCGCCAGGGCCGGATACATCAGGTAAAGGTCGTAGTCGTTGAGGCGCGGATTGATCAGCTGCGCCAGGCCGAGGCCCAGCAGGATGCGCTCGTCATTATTGAGGCCGCCCCATTCGGCGATAGCCATGACCGCGGCCGTAAGCGCCCCGGCGATCAGGACAAAGCCACCCATGGCCAGCGGGCTGTCATTGTGCAGGCCGACCGCATCGACCAGCTTGGCGAAACCGATGCCGGGCTGCTGAGTCAACACCACCTGGTGCAGCATCAGGCTCCAGTCATTGGCCAGCGGTCCGGCGGTCAGGAGGACGGTGGCGACGGCGATCAAACCGATGGCGGCGGCGATCAGGAAGGTTTTCATGCGCTCGAAAATCGGCCGATCCTCGACCAGCAGGACAAGCAGGTTGGCCAGGAAGATCGGCTTGATGGCGGCGCCGGCGATAACCGCGGCGATAAACGGCCAGCGGGCGCGCTTGAACCTGAGCAGGGCGCCGACGGCCAGAGCCTGCATGGCAAAGCCGATATTGCCGGTCGACAGAGTGCTGCCGCGTACGGCGGCGAAGCCCAGAAGCTTGGCCGACAGCGGCAGATTGCGAAAGCGGCGGATAACGACGTACCAGATGACGAAGGCCATGGCCGGCACGATCAGCAGCAACCCCACGGTGCGCGCACCGTCGAGCCCCCACCAGGTCACCGGCGCCTCGAACAGGCGGGCGACCTGCGGCGCGTAAACGTAAGGCTCCGGATCGAGGCCGGGGCACGCCAGATGCATATTGTAAGGGGTATGGCCGGATTTCAGCGCATTGGCGGCGCAGATCACGGTTTCCCAGTCGCTGAACCAGCGCCGATGACGCAGAAAGCGCGTGATGGTCGAGCTGATGGCCGGTTCCAGGCAGATCAGCGCCAGGATCCAGGCGACGAACCGGTTGCGGCTCCAAAGCGAAAAGCGACTGAAAGCGTCCACGACGACCGAACTTATGCAAACGATTGCGAAGATTTGCAGGCGGTTACCGCGCGGTCAAGGCGAAATCACGGAGTAGCCCTCATTTCGCCGGCGGTGTGTCCTGGCGCACATAGAGGATGAAGCCCGGATTGCCGGTGGTTTTTCCCATCAACACCTTGTCGTACCAGGGATATTCGAGCTTGGCGATGTGATAGCCGGGCGCCAGCGGTCCGGCGGCGGCGACCAGCTCCGGCATCAGGGCGTCGTCATAGTCATTGGTGTCGGTATGGGCATCCCAGGCGACGATCGGGCAGCCCTGCCCTTTCAGGCGCGCGGCAATGACGGCGCGAACCGCGTCAGGTAGATGATTATTGGCGATGTCGAGATGCTCGAAGATCGCCGTTGAGGCAAAACCATCGAGATAGTGACCGTAGAGGAAACCCTGATAGAGGTCGGGATAGTGCGGATCGCGCAGATAGGGCCCGTCCTCGCTGACCACGGGGATGACCTGGCCGTGGCACGCCTCGAAGCGGCGGACATCGACGGCGGAGTCTTTCCATGGCTCGTTGCGCTCGACGAAACGGCCGGCGACGACCGGCGCCATGGCCAGCAGGAATAGGCCGAAACAAACGTCAATGACGATCGCCCGGCGTGGCGAGGCGTTGCGCGTCCAGTGCTGATAGATCCGGCCGACGGCGCACCACAGGAACGGGGCGCAGACGAGGAAGTTCTGCGGCGAAAAGTTCGGCCGGATCAGCGAGCTCAGGACGCTGAACAGGAAGACCAGCGGCGGCACGGCCAGGCAGATGACGAAGAACGGGTCGGCGATACGGGCACGCTCGACAAGGCGCCGGCCGAAGGCCTTGGGCGACGGGCGGCCGCCCTTGGCCGCGGCGATACCGAGCTTGATCAGGCGCCAAAGACCGAAACCGATGACGACCAGCAAGGCGAGGATCGCTACTTCCTTCAGGCCGGTGAATTTCAGCGCGTCGAGCAGGTTGTCGGCATAGGCGCCCGGATCGTTGCTCATCCAGGTATTGGTGATCGAAAAGCGGGCAAAATGGTTGATAACCAGCTTGACGTACAGCGCATTGGCGATGACCAGGGCGGCCGAGAAGGCCACCAGCGCAATGCGCCGGCGCGGCAGATAGAGCGCCAGCAGCAGACACAGCCCGACCGCCTCGAACGTCATGAAGAAATGGCTGAAGGCGCCCAAGGTCGCGGTGATGAACAGGGCGGCCAAGGGCCAGCGTCGCTCGCGGTTTGTGAGCAACTCGCTGGCCAGCCACAGCAGCACGGCGCCGATCAGCATGCATAGCGCATAGGACCGGGCATTCTGCGCCATGTAGAACCAATAGCGAGAACCCACGGCCAGGGCGCAGGCGACGAGCCGGCCGTTCAGGCTCATCGACCGCTTCAGGCCGAAAAAGACGATGAGTACGGCGCCGCAGGCGCTTAGGGCGCTGTAGCTGCGCAAGGCGGCGTCGCCGGTGCCGAACAGCAGCGACCACAGATAGGTCGAAACATAATAGACCGGCGGGTGCAGATCGGTAACCAAGCGACCGAAGACGTGGGCCGGCACGGCGTCCGCCGTCGTCACCCAGGCTGTGAACAGCTCGTCGTACCACAGGCTGGAACGGCCCAGTTGCACAAACGCGCCAATCAGGCCGACGACGACCGCCAGCCCGAGGAGGTATTTGAAAGCCTGATCGACCCTGCGGGCGATCAAGCCGCGCTGGCCCCGCTGGTAACCCCGCCTTGCGGCGCCGGGATCGGCACGCCGGCGGCGGAATATTCATTCAGCTTGTTGCGGAGCGTCCGGATCGAGATGCCGAGGATATTGGCGGCGTGCGTGCGGTTCCCCAGGCAATGCGACAGGGTATCGAGGATCAGCTTTTGCTCGACCTCGGCGACCGTCGAGCCAACAAAGGTGCGCGCGGCACTTTCGGCGACCTGAGCGACGCGATTGACATAGTCCATGCCAATCGGCGCCACCGGATTGAGCGGCGCGCCGTCGGGAAGGCGGATGGCTTCGGCGTCGATCTCATTACCGCTCGACAGCAGCACGGCGCGGTGCATGGCGTTTTCGAGCTCACGCACATTGCCGGGCCAGGCATGGGCCTGCAGGCGGCGCTTGGCTTCCAGCGCGATCGGCTTGAGCGCAATGGCGTTAGCCTCGGAATACTTCTTGGCGAAGTAGTCGGACAGCGCGGCGATGTCGGCCGGGCGTTCGCGCAACGGCGGGATCGCCAGGTTGATGACGTTGAGGCGATAGAGCAGGTCTTCGCGGAAGGTGCCGTCCTTGACCGCCTGAACCAGGTTGCGGTTGGAAGTCGCCAGCACCCGGATATTGACAGCCACCGGCTTGGCGCCGCCGACACGGTCGATGACGCGCTCCTGCAAGGCGCGCAGCAGCTTGGCCTGCAGACGAGCGTCCATTTCCGAGATTTCGTCAAGCAGCAGCGTGCCGCCGTCGGCCTCCTCGAACTTGCCGATGCGCCGCGCCATGGCGCCGGTAAAGGCGCCCTTCTCGTGGCCAAACAGCTCCGATTCGAGCAGATTATCGGGGATGGCGGCGCAGTTGACACTAATGAACGGCTTTTGCGCCCGCTTCGACTTTTCGTGCAGGTAGCGCGCCATGACTTCCTTACCGACGCCGCTTTCGCCGGTGATCAGGATCGAGGCGTCGGACGCCGCCACCTGATCGGCCAGTTTCAGCACCTGCTGCATCGCCGGATCGGAAGTGATCAGCGGGCGGGCATCGTCGGAGACGGCGGCCAGCACGGCGGCGATCAGCTCGGCGTCGGGCGGCAGCGGAATGAATTCCTTGGCACCGGCGGTGATCGCTTGAGCGGCCTTGCGCGGATCCGGATTGACGCCGCAGGCGACGACCTGGACCGAGATGTGCTCGCGCTCATTGGCCTCGATCAGGCTGCGGATGTCGAGCTCGTAATCGACCATCAGCAGGTCGGCGCCCTGGCCCTTGCGCAGGGCTTCGGTAGCCTGCGAAATGGTTTCGACGTGGGCGACCTTGGCGCCCGAATCCATGGCCATCTTCACCGCGACGGAGAGCTGGCCGCTCAGTTTTCCAACGACTAACAGTCTCATTGACCGGTATCCTCGCTCTTGATGATTTCCGTCATGGTCACGCCCAGGCGATCGTCGACCACGACGACTTCGCCGCGGGCGACCAGACGGTTATTGACGTAGATGTCGATGGCCTCGCCGACCTTGCGGTCGAGCTCGAGCACGCTGCCCTGGCCCAGCTTCAGCAGCTGCGACACCGACATGTAGGATTTGCCGAGCACCGCCGAGATGTTGACGGGCACGTCGAAGACGGGGGCCAGGTCGACGGCGGATTTGTCGCCTTCGTCCTCGCCCGATCCGGCCACCATGCCGGGATCGTCGAAATCTTCCAGTCCGAGATCGGCCATGATCAGGCCTCCTTAAGGTGAGGCAAACTCAGCCTCGGGTTACAAGGTCGGAGCGTCATGCCGGCGCTCCACGCAAACGGTGATAGGCCTCGGCGTCCAGGGCCTCCTTGAGGGCCTGATCGAGGGCGTCGAACACGACCTGCGGGTCGAATTCGGCGCGGCCTTCGTTCCACACGACCTCGAAAGCGCCGGCGGGGGACGCCGGACGGTCGCGGAACTGAATGGTGCCGGCATAGCCGGCGAAAATGGCCGCCTCGGACGCCGCCGCACGCAGGGCTTCATCCGGATCGGGGGCGTAAAGTACAAGGCGCGTGGCGGTCTCGATCTCCTGGCCGAGCGCTTCGAGCGCGGCCTTGATCGGCGCCTCGGGGAACAGGGTCAGAGCCTCGGCGGCGATCTTTTGCGCGCAGACCAGCGCCAATTGCACGCTGGCCTCCTTGTGGGCGTGGACGGCGTCGGCCAGGACCGACAGGCCGGTCTGGGCGGCGTCGGCCAGCGCCTGCACGGCGGCCGACTGCGCCATCTGGGCGCGGGCAAGCGCGTTGTTTTCGCCGTCCTGATAGGCCTTGGCGCGAATGGCCTCGACCTCTTCGGGGGTATAGAACTTCTTTTCGCGCTTCTGTTCGGCGAGCACGCGGCCACCATCGCCGAAGACGGTGCCAAACTCGAAGCGCTTGTGCACGGGTTGCTCGGTCATGCGGGGACTCCGGTGGAAAGAAAGCAAGAAACCCCACCATCCCACTTCGCCAAGGCTTCGTGGGACAAGCCTCCCCCATCAAGCCCCAGATAGACTGGAGCGAAGCGACTAGCGCCGTTGAGGCGCGCAGGCCCAATTCTTGCGTTTCTTTGGCCGCCAAGCGCGCGAAGGCGCGCTGAACGCAAACTAGTAAATGAGCTCATCGTCACCTCCCTGGCCGGCCAGCATGATCTCGCCCTTGGCGGCGAGGTCCTTGGCGATCTGGACCATCGACATCTGAGCGGCGTCGACGTCCTTGAGGCGCACGGGGCCCATGCTTTCCATATCGTCGCGCATGATCTTGGCGGCGCGCTCGGACATGTTGGACATGAACATGTCGCGCAGGCCGTCCGACGCCCCCTTGAGCGCCAGGCCGAGCTGGTCTTTTTCGACCGCGCGCAGCAGGGTCTGCACGCCGCCCGGATCGAGCTTCGACAGGTCCTCGAAAACGAACATCAGGGCGCGGATGCGTTCGGCGGATTCGCGGTTGCGCTCTTCCAGCGCGGCGACGAAGCGGCTTTCGGTCTGGCGGTCGAAATTGTTGAAGATTTCGGCCATCAGTTCGTGCGAGTCGCGCTTGGACGTGCGCGCCAGGTTGGACATGAACTCGACACGCAGGGTCTGTTCGATCTTGTCGAGGATTTCGCGCTGCACCGGCTCCATGCGCAGCATGCGCTGCACGCATTCGAGCGCGAAGTCCTCGGGCAGGGACGACAGGACCCGCGCAGCGTGGTCGGCCTTGATCTTCGACAGCACGACGGCCACCGTCTGCGGGTATTCGTTCTTGAGGTAGTTGGCCAGCACCGCTTCGTTGACGTTGCCGAGCTTGTCCCACATGGTGCGGCCGGCCGGGCCGCGGATTTCTTCCATGAGGGCTTCGACTTTTTCCGGCGGCAGGAAGTTGCCGAGCAGCCGCTGCGTCTGCTCGAACGAGCCCATGATCGTGCCCGACGATGACATGCCGGAAACGAATTCGACCAGAAGTTCTTCGACGACATTGGCGGCGACCGTGCCGAGCGACGACATCGCCTGGGAGATTTCCTTGATCTCCTCCTCGTCCATCGACTGCCACAGCTGAACGTGATCCTCGCCGAGCGCCAACAGCACAACGGCGGCCTTCTCGACGCCGGAAAGCCGCTTGGGATCATCGATGACGTTTTTACGGGCCATACCGGTCCTTACGAATCATGCAGCCAGCCGCGAAGGATCGAGACCGATTCCTCCGGGTGGCGATCGACGAATTCCGACACCTTCTTGACCGAAGACGCCTTCACCTGGCCTTCGATGCGGGCGATGTCGATACGCTGTTCGGCTTCTTGGACCGGGACGACGCCCCCGCCACCTCCACCGCCGGAAATCGACAATGGCGACGATCCCGCGGCCACACCGGCCAAGGCAGCCCCGCCCATGCCCGCGGGTGCGGCACCGCCCGGCATGGCCAGGGCGCCGCCGGAATTGGCCGCCGCCAGATAGCTGGTCGCGCCGCCACCATTGATGAATTTGAGCAGCGGACGGGCGACCATGAAGATGGTCAGCAAGGCGACGACGAAGAGCACGGCCATCTCAGCGGCGCGCATCAGGTCGTCCTTGTCAAAGTCGAACATCGACTTCTTGCCGGCCGTGCCGGCGCCGTCGATATTGTGGTCGAAGCGGACATTGATGACCTGAAGCTGGTCGCCGCGCGTCGTGTCGATGCCGGCGGCCGCGGCCACCAGGTCGTGGATCTTCTGCATGTCGGCGTCGGTGCGCTTCTGGAAGGTGTCGGGCGTTTTGCCGTCCTTGGACGGGACGTCGAGATCGTCGACAGCGACCGAGACCGACAGCTTCTTGATTTCGCCCGGTGCCGTGACCGTCGTCGTCTTGGTCGAGGAGGTATCGTACTGCGTCGTTTCGGTCTGCTGGCCCGAAGTCGAGGTCGACGATCCGCCGGTCGTGCCGCCCTGCCCGCCCGGGATATTGTTGGTCGCCGTAGTGGCGCCGTTGACCGAGGGATCGGAATTCTGGTCCTTCGATTCCGAGGTCTGAGTGGTGTGCACCACCGAGCCATCGGGGTCGTAGGCGAGCTTTTCCTGGGTCATGGAGGTCGGATCGAGCGAGGCCGTGACCATGACGCGGGCCGCGCCCGGACCGGTAATGGTTTCAACGACGCTTTGCAGGCGTTTGCGCAGGCTTTCCTCGACCTCACCCTTATGCTGGGCATCGACGCCCGACAGGTTGCTGTCGTCTTCGCCGCCCAGCGCCAGGGCGTGACCGCGATCGTCGGCCACAGTGACGTCGGAGACCTTCAGATTGGGCACGGCCGAGGCGATCAGGTTACGAATGACGCGCACCTGCTCGCCACCCAGATCCGGGCCGGCCAGACCGACGACGACCGAGGCGGTCGGCTTGGCGGCCTCGTCCTCGAACAGTTCGCGCTTGGGCATGACCAGGTGGACGCGCGCTGAGGAAATGCCGCGAATGGTGCGGATGGTGCGCCCGAGCTCGCCTTCAAGGGCGCGCTGGTTGTCGAGGTTCTGCACGAACTCGGTCTGACCCAAGGTCGGCGCATTGTCGAAGATTTCGTAACCGACGCCGCCCGAGGTCGGCAGGCCCTTGCCGGCCAGCAGGAGCTTGGCCTTATCGACGGCGCCGCGATCGACCATGATCGTCGAGCCGTCGCCCTTGGTGGTATATTTGATGCCCGCCTGATCGAGGTCCGCCGTGATCTGGCTGGCTTCCTTAAGGTCGAGATTGGAATAGAGCAGAGCCTCGGGCTCCTGGCCGACGTGCAACAGCACCGCCGCCAGGACCGCCGCGACACCGGCGCCGGCACCGAGAATCGCGGTCAGCCGGCCGATGCCAAAGCGTTGCAAGGCTTGAAAAAAAGACTCCACGTGTCGTCTGCCCCATCATCATCGCAAAAGGCGAAGCGGTCTTGGCGCTTCGCCCCGGTGTAACTAGGCATTAATTTCCCAGTGCTGGGTTAACGCGGGCTTAAGATGGAGGGTTAAGTGTTAAGAAAAATCGCCGTTATTTTCGCGGGTTACATATAAAAGCTTATAAACCCAAAGTCGTTAAGACCAACGGCCTTAACCCTCAACCGCCTGTCGCGGTTAAGGGTTAGGACGATTTTTTCGGCGTCCGGCGCAAGCCACCACAGGCGCTTTCGCGATCGGACGGGTGCCGTTATGCTAACCGGATCGCGCCCGAAAGCGCGGCGGTTGCGTTAACGGTACTGCTGAATACGGGTGGTCCGCAAGCCAGCCATGCCGTGGCTTTCGATGGCCTTTTGCCAGCCCAGGAATTCCTCGGACGTAATGTTGTAGCGCTCGCAGGCGTCATCGAAGGTCAGAAGACCCCCGCGCACCGCGGCCACCACTTCCGCCTTGCGGCGGATCACCCAGCGCTCCGTTCCCGGAGGCGGCAGGTCGTTCAGGGTCAGTTTCGCCCCAGTCGGCCCAATCACGTATTTTTCGCCCTTACTATCGCGGCGTTGCTCTTGCAGCATGGCATTTTGCCTTTTATTGCACCATCACATATCCATCACTATACAGAGGGTGTCTCAACATCGGCTTAATCGGTTAGGTAAAAATTTCCCTAACACTTGCGAGACATTCTGATTAAAGTTCTGTTTATGGTTTAGCGCACCATGCCTTAGAGTCTTTACGCCGCTTAATTGTTCGTTTGGATTTGGTTTATTTTTTCGAGGCGTTACCGCCTATACTTAGAGCGCCGATTATTGCTTTATACTTAACAGCTCCTGCAGCATCTGATCGGCGGTCGTGATGATCTTCGACGCCGCCGAATAGGCGCGCTGGGTGGTGATCAGGCCGGTGAATTCCTGCGACAGGTCGACGGTCGATTGTTCCAGTGAGCTCGGCGTTACCAGGCCAGTACCGCCCAGGCCCGGCACGCGCAGGCTGAACGTCCCCGAGTCACGGCTGACCTGATAGGCGTTGCCCGAGACCGGCGTCAGGCCATTGGCATTGATGAACGTCGCCAGCGCCACCTGGGCGATGTTACGCGTCACGCCGTTGTCGAAAACCGCGGTGACCATGCCGTCACTGCCGACGGTGACCTTGGACAGGTTGCCGAAGGCGGTACCGTTCGAGGTCACCGACTGGGTCGAGCTGTCGCTGTCGAACTGGGTCAGGCCGGACTTGGTCCCCGACAGGGACAACTGAACCGTCTGGCCGGCAACGCCCAGGCTCGAGGCCCAGTGGACGCCGCTGGTCGCGGTCGAATCGCCAATGGCCAGGTTCGGGTTGAAGCTGCCGGCGGCGCCCACGGTCGGCGGCGACGTCGTCAGGTCGTCGCTGGTCGACTGGCTGGTATCGAGTTCCCCCGAAGAGGTGAAGACCAGTTGGCCGGTCGCGACCTGGCCGGTACCGCCCGTGGCGATGGTGTTGCCATTGGTGTCGGCGATGTTCGGCGACCAGATTTCGTAGGACCAGGTATTGGCGCCGGTTTTCAACAGCGACATGGTCATGCTCTGCTGGCCACCCTTGGAGTCCGAAACCGGAATCGAGATTTCAAAGTCGGGCTTGGTGCCGACCGCCGGCGAGGCGGCGGCGTTGTAAACCGACATCGATTCCGTGGGCGAGGTCGGGTCATAAGTGCCGGCGTCGTAGGTCGTCGTTGCCTGCGACGATTGCAGGTTGGCGTTGATCGCCACCTGAGTCGTCGCCTCGGCCGTGCCGCCGATGTTGGAAATGTTGATCGGCTGCAGCTTGGTCAGGTCCGATGAATCGGTCGACACCGAGCCATCGGCATTGACCGGCCAGCCTTCGAGATAGAGGCCGGCGGCGTTCTGCAGATAGCCCTGCTTGTCCGGCTGGAACGAGCCGTCGCGGGTGAACTTGACGCTCGAGGTAGTCGAGACCTGGGACGAGTCCTGCGACACGACGAAGAAGCCCTGCCCGTCGATGCCGAGGTCGAGGCTGGAATTGGTCGCCGCCAGCGCGCCGGTATTGCTGATGGTCTGGCGCGTCACCGCGTCGACCCCGCCGGAATTGTCCACCGCGAAGGCGGTCGAGCCAGTGACGATATCCTGGAAGTCCGTCACTTCGCGCTTGTAGCCCGTGGTGTTGACGTTGGCGATGTTGTTGGAGATCGTGGTCAGGGCCTGGGAATTGGCAGCCAATCCGGTGACCCCGGTTTGCATGGCGCTGTTGATACTCATGGCGTAAGGTCCTTATGCGGTCTTGGCTTAATTGGATGCGGTGTTGGTGACGCCGGTGACGTCGGAGAGCGGAACTTCGGTATTGCCGACCGTCAGCATGACGGTGCCGGAACTGTCCTGGGCGGAGGAGACGACACCCGAGATGCCGACCGTATTATCGATGGCATTGCCGGCGCCGTCGGTTGAGGTGATCGACAGCGTATAGTCACCGCTGGTCAGCTTGTTGCCGGTGGCCGAAGACCCGTCCCAGTTAAAGGTGTGATCACCCTGGCCGGTATCGCCGGCGCCGGAATAGACGACGTTGCCGCTGGTATCCTTCACCGTCAGGGTGACATTCGTGGCGGCGCCGGCCAGGTTGTAGTCCCAGCTGGCCGAACCGTTGGCCAGCGTCGCCGTATTGGTCGAGGCGGTGACCGTCTTGCCGATATAGGCGACGGCATTGCTCATATTGGCGGTCGAGCCGGCGGCGATCTGCGACAGATACTGGTTGGCCTTCAACTGCTGTTCGACCGAGGAATATTGCACCAGCTGGTTGGTCCACTGGGTCGTATCCATCGGCGACAGCGGATCCTGGTTCTGGATCTGCGCGGTCAGCAGGTTGAGGAAGGTGCTGTAGTTCGAGGTAATCGTGGTGGCGTCGGTCGACAGGTCGGAACTGCTGCTCGACGAACCGCTGGTCCCACTCGAATTGGTGGTGTTGCTAACGGTCGTGGCGTTGGGCGAGATGGTATAGGACATGGGTTTTTAGCCTTCTGGGGCCTAAACGATAAGGTTGAGCGCCAGGGTCGACGGCGCTGCGGAGAGGTTGGAAAGCGTATTGAGATCGAGGTCGGCGGCGTCATTGCCTTGGGCCGTGGCAGCCAGGGCGCGGGCGGCGTGTTGCGGATTGGGCTGCTGCTGGTTTTGCTGCTGCTGATTGAGGAAGGCGTTGTTCGAGCCGGACTGACTGCTGTCATCACCGCGTGAGGAAAAGGTCAGCGACCCGCTATCGACATTGAGCCCGGCTTGCGACAGCGACTGGCGCAGTTCGCCTTCGTGCGCGGCGAAGCTCGTCGCCGTCATCGGGGTGTCGAAGTTGAGATGGGCATTGACCTTGCCGTCGCGATCGATGGTCAGGGCGACGTCGACACGGCCGAGATCGGCGGGGTGCAGCTCGACATTGAACTTGGTATTGCCGTCGTCGAGCCGCTTGCTGATCTGCACGCTGAGCGCCGACAAGGTCTGCACCGCCGTCTGCGACATCGTCGTTGCCGGCTGGGCGGCGGGGGCCGCGGCGGGGGCCGCATCAGCCTGGATCGCTGGATGCGCCGGGGCGGCCTGGGCCGTATAGGTCGAGGGCGTCGAGGCCTGAGCGGTCTGGACGCTGAAGCCGGACGACTGGGTGCTGGTGTCGCTGTTTATATGCGTCGCGGCGCGCGCCAAGGTCTGATCGGCCGTCGCGTCAGCCTTGGCCGGCGCGGCCTTGGCAGCCGTCGGTGCGATCGACCCCGGCTGTTGATCGGCCGCTTTGTCACTGCCCTGCCCTTGCGGCGTGGTTTTGGCGCCCGTGGCCGCGGCCAGGGCATTATCAAAGGCCGCGGCGGCTTTCGGATCGACCGCCGGCTGAGCATTGGCGTCGGCATCGGCCGGTTGCGGCGCAGCGGGTCCCTTGGTCGCCGGCGCCAGAAGTGGATCGGCAACGGTCTTGGCCGGCGTTGCCGTCTGAGGCGTGAGAACAGGCGCTTGCGCCGCCAGCAGGCTGGCGATCAGCGCCATCTGGTTTGGATCGGCGTCGGCCGCCGCCGCTGGCGCGTTATCTTTGTCGTCAGCCTTGTCCGCAGTGGCGTCGCCCGCCTTGGCATCCGCCTTGATGCCCGCCGCCAGCGTATCGGCGGCGGCGGCAATGACGGCTACCGACGACAGGGCCTGCGGCGTGGTGGCTTGCGCATCGGCGGCAGGCGTCGCTGTGGCCGGGTTGGCATTATTGCCCGACGCGTCGACGCCTGCCACGGCCGGATCGGCGGGCTGGTCCTGCTGCAACAAAGCGATCAGATCGGCAAAGCTCGAGATCGTTACCGTCGCGCCCGCCGCGCCAGTGGCTTGCGGAGTCGTGGCCGCATCACCCGCGCCCTTGGCGGACGGAGTGGAGGCGGCAGGCTGCGGTACGGCAGCGGCAACGGACATAGGGCGGAACTCGCGCAAAATATGGGGCGGTAGCCATCACTTCGGCGATGGCGAACAGCGGCTGAGCGCATTTTGCGCGTCGAGTGCCAGACCGGATGCAAGCCCGATGCCAAGTTCAACTATCTGATTTAATTGAATTAATTATGGTTAACGCGCATTAACGGTGGCGGCTTTTGCCCTGTTGAGCGGTCAATTTTGCCTATGGGGCCACGATCGGAGGTCCGAAACAGGCCGGGCGCCACATTGTCGCGGCCGACGCTGAGCGAAAGCGGAAATGGCATAATGATACCACTTACACGCCCGTGATTGGCGTCTGGCACGTCATTTGAACCTGTGAAGGCCAGTTCCATTCGCCACGGCAGACCCAGAATCGTAAACGCATGAAAACGCTGATGTTTTCAAAACTGACATATTCACGCACTAGGCAAATATCGCCGGGCAGCGGGCAGGGTTTGCCGAAAATCGGCCGAGAAATCGCGCGCCAAACGGGTGAAGGAGACCTTAACCCATGTCGCTGAATTCGATCATGAACATCGGCGTGTCGGGCCTGCAGACAGCGCAGGAGCAACTGCGCGTCGTTTCCGACAACATCACCAATGTCAACACGCCGGGCTATATCCGCAAGGTCGCCAACCAGCAGGCCCTGACCGCCGGCGGCACGCCGGCCGGCGTCACCGCGGGTCAGGTCACCCTGGCGGCCGACAAGTTTCTTGAACAGGCGCAGTATAAGGCAACGTCGGACTCGTCCTCGGCCGACGCCTCTTATAGCCTGCTCGACCAGATCCAGTCGCAGTTCGGCGACCTGACGGATACAAATGGCATTTTCAACCAGGCTTCGGCGACCCTGACAGCGGCGGCTCAGGCCGCCGAGGATCCGACCTCATCCGCCTCGCGCCAGGCCGTCGTCGCCGACCTGCAAAGCTTCCTGTCGAGCGGCTCGCAGATCGCCGGCAATATCCAGGGCATTCGCCGCGACGCCGATCAGCAGATCGCCGGCGACGTCGGCTCGATCAACGACATCCTGAAGAATATCGCAAACCTCAACACCCAGATTTCGTCGGGCACAGCCACTGGCTCGGACGTCACCGCCGCCCAGACGTCGCAGGCCACGGCGATCCAGAACCTGTCGAAGCTGGTCGACGTCTCGGTCAACACCAACACCAATGGTGGCGTCACCGTGCGCACCCAGTCGGGCCTGGTCCTGGTCAATGATGCTACGCCGGTCACGCTGAGCTACTCGCCAGCCAGTTCGGTCAATGCCACAACCTCGTTCGCCCCGATCATCGTCACCGGCGCCAATGGCGAGAACCGCGACCTGGCCGACAGCCTGTCCTCTGGCGAGCTGAAAGGCCTGATCGACGTGCGCGACAATACGTCGGTCGCCGTCAACGATCAGCTCAACCAGTATATGGGGCAGTTCGCCAACGCGCTGAACACCGCGCACAATGCTTCGTCTGCCGTGCCGGCGCCGGCCAGCCTGACCGGCAAGAACCTGGCTCAGACGGTCGACGAAGGCGTCACCGGCTTTACCGGTGAGACCAACCTGGTCACGCTCGATGGCTCCGGCAACATCACTCACAAGCTGACCGTCGATTTCAGCGCCGCCGGTGACGGCACCGGCACCTGGTCGATGGACGGCGGCGCCTCGACCGGCACGTTTGGTGCCACCACGTTCGCCAGCGACCTGACCAGCGCCTTCTCGGCCGCGGGCTCCAGCGCCACGGTCGGCTTCAGCAATGGCGCCCTGTCATTTGCCTCCAACAACACCACCGAAGGCGTCGCCGTCACCAGCCCGGCGGCCGGATCGACTCCCGCACCCGCGACCAAGGTCGGCCAGGGCTTCTCGCAATTCTTCGGCCTCAACGACCTCGTCACCTCAACGGTACCGACCTCGGCCAATACGGGCTTAACGGCGACGTCGAACGCGGGCTTCACCTCGGGCGGCACGGTCAATTTTGCCCTGCGCTCGCCGGCCGGCGCGCTGTTGGGCGCGGTCAACTTCGCCATGCCGACCAGCGGCGACATGACCAGCCTGGTGAGCGCGCTCAACGACACCAATACCGGGGTCGGCCGCTACGGTACCTTCTCGCTCGATCCCAACGGCGCGCTGACCTTCAAGGGGTTCGGCAATCCGTCGAACACGATGAGCATTACATCGGACAACACCGCGCGCCTCAGCAGCGGCGGGCCGTCGTTCAGCCAGTTCTTCAGCTTAAGCGGTAATGCCTCGACGGTTGCCCAGCACCTGGCGGTCAATTCCGTGGTCGCCGCCGATCCGAGCCAGTTGGCGCTGGCTCAGGTCAATTTGTCACCCGGTGCCAATCAGGCCAACCTGTTGCCGGCCGACGGCTCGGGCGGCACGCTGCTGTCGAACGCCGCCAATGCGCAGCTGACCTTCGCCAAGACCGGCCTGAACGGCGGCGGGGTTTCGACGCTCAGCCGTTACGGCTCAGACCTTGCCGGCCAGGTCGGTAACCTGTCGTCCCAGGCCAAGTCGGCCAAGGATGCCGCCGACAGTCTGCTGACCGAAGCGACCTCACGACGCTCGGCGCAGGAAGGCGTCAATCTCGACGAAGAACTGGTCAATCTGACGACCTACCAGCAGGCCTACAGCGCGTCGGGCCGGCTGGTGCAGGCGGCGTCTGACATGTTCACCACGCTGCTCAACATGATGGGAACGTAAAATGCGTATCTCGACGAGCGATACCTGGGCCACGGCCCTCAATAATCTGCAACAGGCGCAGCAGAGCCAGAACGACGCCTCGACCCAGGTGTCGACGCAGAAGGTCGCCACGGATTTGATGGGTTTCGGCCGAACCAGCGAGGTCATCGCCTCGTATCAGTCGACCCTGACCCAGACCAATGGCTATCTCTCGGTCAACCAGACGGTCTCGGACCGGCTGAGCGACCAGGATACGGCACTTGGCACCACCGCCCAATCGTCGTCGGATGCCAAGGACAGCATCATGACGGCGCTGGCCAATGGCGACGGCACCTCGTTGATGCTGTCGCTGGAAGGCAATTTCGATTCGGCGCTCGACGGGCTCAATTACGAGCACAATGGCCAGTATCTGTTCGGCGGCGGCAACGACAACAACCTGCCGGTCAATGTCAATTCGCTGTCGGCGCTGGGCGCCCTGCCTCAGGGCGACGCGCTGGCGGCCTTTTCCAACGGCACGGTCAAGAAGAGCTCACAGATCGACGCCAATACGACGATCCAGACCGGCATGCTGGCCTCGGATATCGGCCAGAAGATGATGCAGACCTTCCAGGACATCAAGCAGTTCAACGACAATACCAACGGCCAAAATCCGGACGGCCCCTTCGGCGCCAACCTGACCCAGGCGCAGAAGGACTTTCTGACGACCAAGGCCCAGGAATTCAGCGCCGAATACACCCAGCTTCTGCAGCAGCAGGCGATCAATGGCACCATGCAGAAGCGCGTCGACAATACGACAAGCTCGCTGACCGGCCAGCAGACCGCGCTGCAGGGCATGATCAGCAACAAGACCGACGCCGACATGGCCACCGCCTATTCCAACCTGCAACAGGCCCAGGTGTCGGTCCAGGCCTCGGCTCAGGTGCTGTCGAACCTCAGCCAGTATTCGCTGCTCAACTTCCTCAAGAGCTAATCTTGACGAATGAACACAAAAAACCCCTTGCCGGAGCAAGGGGTCAGTGTTGGAAGAAGAAGAAAATTACAAAGCACGCTTCGTAATTTACATCCCGATCGTGGACGCGACCGGAATTCCCGGCGCGGACCGAGAGAAAGCCGTTTCAAGCTACAACCCCTGCCCCGCTAAATACTGCCCTGCGTTTGCCTCAAGCTTCGACGCCACATCAGTATTCAAATTCGCCAGCAAAGGGTACGGGAAGGGGTTTGGGCGTGCAATATTGAATACGTATGCATTTTTGGCGGCAAAGCCGGTGCATACGTATGCATTTCTTTGACGATATCCTTTGACGGACAAAGGCTTTCGCTCAATGGCGATTTTGGCTTTATTTATTCAAAATGCCTTTGTCAGAAGTCAAAGTTGACGGGGTGCAACCCGCCCAACCCGCCGCACGACTCGCGCACCACGACCTCGGCCTGAAGACGGATGTCGCGCACCGGCTGATGCTCGATCAGGGCGCTTAAGCCATCAACCAGGGCACGCGCCGCGGCCACCGTATCTTGGCGCACCGTCGACAGGGACGGCGACAGCGACGAACACACCCACAGGTCGTCAAAGCCCATGACCGAGACGTCGCGCGGCACGTGCAGGCCGCGGCGATTGAGCGCCTGCATCGCCCCCATGGCCAGCAGGTCGCACGAGGCGAAGATGGCGTCGAACTTGACGCCGGCATCGAGCATCAGCCCGACCTCGGCCGCGCCCTCCTCGCGTTCGAGAAAGCAGTCGCGGTGCAGTTTCGGATCGAACTCCAGCCCGCAGGCGGTCAAGGCGCGACGATAGCCGGCAAAACGCTCGGCAAATTCCGGATGCTCGGCCGACGACTTGCCGAAATAGGCTATGCGTTTGCGCCCCAAGCCAGCCAGATGGCGCACGGCGGCATAGGCGCCGCCTTCATTGTCCGAGCCGATGCACAGGCGGGCGCAGTCGGGCCGGTTGACGCCCCACACCACCCACGGATCGCCGACCTCGTTCAAATATTCGAACTTGTGGGTATAGCCGCGGAAGTCCTTGCAGCCCAGAAAGATGATGCCGTCGGCCCGGCGCGAAAAGCCGTAGTCCGTGCCCCAGTCGTCGGTTGGCTGCTGCAGTGAGGTGATGATGTCGTAGCCCATCTGCCCGGCATATTGCAGGATCGAGCCGATCAGGGGCAGGAAGAAGGGGTTGATCGGGTTTTGCGGATTGTCGAGGTCGGCCGAGATCAGCACCGCCATGGTTTCGATCTTTTTCGACCGCAGTTTGCGCGCGTTGGCGTCGACCTTGTAGTGCAGCGAGCGCGCCGCATCGAGCACCAAGCGTCGGGTTTCCTCCTTGACCAGGGGGCTGTGGCTGAGCGCGCGGGAAACGGTGGTCTGGGACACGCCGGTGATGGCGGCGATGTCGAACGAGGTCGGTCGCTTCATATGTCTTCTTCCTGTGGCAACGGCGCGATTGAGGCGCTCTATGTTATTTTTCGGCGAAAGCGTGGGACGTCACACCACCTCCCCGCCGCAGAAAAGTTCGAGATAGGCATCGTGGGTACTCTGCTCCGTCACCTGCTCGCGGATGAAGCCGAGCATGGCGCGAAAGTCCGATTTCATGGTCTGCGGCGGGGTGCGATCGATGCGTGGATCATAGCTTTCCGGAACGATGCCGTGGCCGAGCAGCACGGCGCGCCACGCATCCTCGCCGAAGCTGTCGTCGTCATAGGCGGTCACGACACCGCGGGCGCGGAAGGTGTCGATGCGCTGCACGAGGGTCGCCGGCGGCGCCGAGGTGAGATAGTGCACCGCCTGGAAGTCGCGGATGTTGTCGAAAACGGCGTTGAGGATGCGGTTATATTCCGTGCGTTCGGCGGCAAACGCCGGGCCGACCGGAAACAATGACAGCAGGTGGACGAGGCCCGTCTGCACGCCCAGCAGGTCGACGCCATCGATGGGATCGAAGACGCAGGCTGCCTCGCCGATGGCTATGCAATTGCCGACCCAGGCGCGAGCACGGCGGCCCGGGTCGGAAACGGTAACGACGGCGTCCGACAAGCTCATGCCCGTGGCCGTGGCGACGTTCCTCAACGCCGCATCGTCACTGACGCGCGCTCCGGCATAGGCGTGAACCAGATGGGTGGCGGCCTGCGACGGGTAGTAGGCGATCCAGCCATTGCTGCGCGCCTGAACCTGGGCATAGATCGGGATCGAGGTGAAACGCCGCGCCGAACTCGTCAGCACGCGATCGCAGGGAAACCACGGCCGCCAGCTGTGGCGATTGGGCTCGAGCGCACCGATCAGCCGCGCTTCAGATCCCGTGGCATCGACGAACAGGTCTGCCGTGACACGCTCGCCACCGAGATCGAGAGCAGCAATGCCGGCGCTGTCTCGCACGGGTTGCAGCGTGTGGGCTTCGCGGACCGCGACCCCGGCTTTGAGGGCACGATCCCTGAGGTAGGCGGCATAGGCGGCCGCCGGCAGGTGATAGCCGTAATCCGTGCGGCCGAAGGCTTCGGTCGTGGCGTCGGGCAGGAGCATGCGCCCCTGCTTGGCCGCTGCCGCCGTCAGCGAAAAATCCTCAAAGGCGACATTCAAACCAAAGGCGCGCGCCTTCAGCCAAAATGGAAAGAACGACTTGGCATCGATGGTCGTGCCATAGCCGCCATAGGCGTGAAAAAACGGGGGTTCGGCGCCATTGAAGCCACTGAACTTCTGACCGAGCGAAAAGGTGCCGCGCACGGCCTGCAACAGCTTCGACTCATCGATGCCCATCATCCGATGCAGGGCTTCGAGCGCCGGCTGAGTGGCGTGAACGTCCTCAGGCCGCAGCAGACTTGGCAATTCGACGGCCTGGATGGTGACGCCGACCGGCGCCAGGGCGTTGTGCAGCACACTGGCTGCCAGCCATAACGGCACATCGCGGCCGACGACACAGAGGCGGGTCATGACACCACCTCTTCGATGCCGCAATAGCGGGTGATGAAGGCGTCGTGCGCCGGCAAGTCGATGACGCGGCTGTCGATCCGGGTCTTCAGTTCGCTAAAGCGTTCGCCGAGCCGCGCAAGGTCGATGCTGTCGGCCAGGCGATCGTAACCCTGGGGCGTTATCCCCTGCCCCATCAGCACCGACAGCCAGCTGTCGCGGGCGAACAGGCCGTCGCGATAGAAGGGCACATAACCGCGGCCACGGAACAGCTCGATCTTGTGGGCCAGGCTGTCGGGAATGGCCATGGCGCGGCAGTGGTCCCACAACGGCTCACCGTGACGGATATTGGCGTGGTAGTGCAGGATCAGGAAATCGCGGACGCGGTCATATTCGGCGCCAACCCGACGATTGAACTCGGCGCTCAGGCGCGGATCGGGACGCGCCTTGGGCATCAGCTCCGCCAGGGCCAGAACCGCCTGCTGAATCAGGTAGATGCTGGTCGATTCCAGCGGCTCGAGGAAGCCCGAGGCCAGGCCGATGCCGATGACATTGCGTGCCCACGACGCCGTGCGGCGGCCGGCGGCGAAGCGCAACAGACGCGGCTCGGCGGCGGGGCGCCCGTCGATGGCCTGCATCAGGGTGTCGTGGGCCTGATCGTCACTCGTGAAGGCGCTGGCATAGACATAGCCGTTGCCGGTGCGGTGCTGCAGCGGAATGCGCCAAGTCCAGCCGGCCGTTTGCGCCGTCGAGCGGGTATAGGGCGAGAAATCCGCGGCCCGCGCGCTCGGCACTGCCAGCGCTCGATCGCAGGGAAGCCACGGTGTCCAGTCTTCCCACGGCGCGTTGACGGCGCCGAGCAACACGGCGCGAAAGCCGCTGCAATCGATGAATATATCGCCTCTGACGACAGCGCCCGACTTTAACAGCAGGCTTTCGACCTGGCCCGATTGCGGATTGAGTTTGACCTCGGCGACCTCGCCCTCGACACGACGCACCCCCTGGCGTTCGGCACGCTCGCGCAGAAAGGCGGCGTAGAGGCCGGCGTCGAAATGATAGGCATAGGCGTAGGACGAACGGATCGACGCCTGATCCTCGTCCGGAAAAGCGAAGCGGTTGGCCAGGCTGGCAGCGACGGCAAACGAATAGGCCTGGAACGGCGCCACATCGAGGCCGTTCAGCCGCGCCCGCGTCCAGTGGTGTTGAAACTCCAGCCCGCCCCAGCTTTCGCCGAACGTGCCAAAGGGATGGATATAGGACTCTGCGCCCCAGCCGCGGAATTCGATGCCGAGCTTGAACGTCGCCCGCGTGGCGCGCATGAAGGCGGCCTCGTCGATGCCCAGCAGATCGTTGAATTGCTTGATGTGCGGCAGGGTGGCCTCGCCGACCCCGACGGTACCGATGTCGTCGGACTCGACGAGCGTGAAGCTGTAGGTTTGCGGATCGAGCAGGCGCGACAGGGCCGCGGCCGTCATCCAGCCCGCCGTTCCGCCCCCCAGGATGACGACGTTTACCGCCGGCGTCATAATTTCTTCTTCCCCATGGGCCGCCTCTTGTCGTGGGCGGTGTTTTCAAAAAGAAAAACGCGCCGCCACGGGTGTCGTGGCGGCGCGTCTGACGCGGTCTTAGTACTTGAAGCGCACGCCCAGCGTGACGCGGCGGTCGCTGCGGATCCACGACGAGTCGAGCTTGATCGGCTTGGCGCCCGGAGTCTGCGACGAGTCGCCCTGCACCTGCTGCTGCATCACCGTGATGGTGTTGAGCAGGTTGGAGCCGTCCAGCGACAGTTCGATATTGTTGTTCAGCTTGTAGCGGAACGAGCCATCGAGGAAGCCGTTGGCCTTTTGCCAGATCGGCAAGCCGATACAGCAGTCGAGGTTGTCGGTCAGGAAGGCCGAGCGCCACGAATAGGCCAGGCGGGCCGCGATCGGACCCTTTTCGTACAGGCCGACCAGGTTGTAGCTATCGTCCGAGATACCCGCCAGACGGTGGGAATCGATGACGACGCCATTGACCTGATCACCGCCGCCATAGGCCACGGTCGAGCCGGCAATGTAACCGGGCTCATTGGCCAGGTTGGAGTTGTTGATGCCGTGCTGATGCGTGTGGGTGTAGTTGGCCTGCACGCCCAGACCGTTCCAGATGCCCGGCAGGAAGTCGAAGAAGGTCTGATAGGCCAGTTCGATGCCCGACAGTTGACCGCCGCCCTGGCCGTTGACCGGACCGCGGACGAGGACGTTTTCGGTGGCGCCGTTATTGGTGAACGAGCGCAGGAAGTTGCCGAACTGGATCGAACCGTTGAGCTTCTTGACGAACAGGTCGGCGGTGAACGAGCTGTCCGACTTGAAGTAGTTTTCGTAGGTCAGGTCGAACTGATCGGCGGTGATCGGCGCCAGGCCGGCATAACCGGAATCACCGTTGAACTGGAAGTTATAGCCCGAGACGTTGGCCGCGGTGTGCGGTGCGTTAGGGTCCTTCCACACCACGTAGGTCGAGCTCGGTGACGCGTCGAGGTTCGGTGCGTTCAGCCCGACATAGTTGCGCAGCTGACCGAAGTCCGGCCGCGACAGGGCGCGCGAAGCGCCGAAGCGGATGAACTGCTTGTCGGTCAGGCCGAAGCGGATATTGAAGCTCGGCAACAGGTTGGAGTGACGCTTGGTCAGCGCGTTGGTCGCCGAACCGCCATTGGAGAAGGCCAGCAGGTCAGGGGTCAGGTAGCACGAGATGTTGAGCACGGCGTTTGGCCCAAGCGGGGCGTTACACGGCGTGGTCGCGACCTGGGTGTACCAGCTGTTGGTCGGGTAGGCGACGCCGCCGCGGCCGGTATCCTCGGTCTCGACATAACGCAGTCCGGCATTGCCGACGACGGTGACGCCGTTGAAGATCGTCTTGTCGTTGCCGCCGAAGTTCAGCATGGCGTAGACGGCGTTGGTCTTTTCGCTGACGTCGACCTCTTCGGCTGGGATGAAGCACCCGTCCGTATTGGTGACGCGCTGGCACAGCGGGGTCCAGCCCATCGGCGAATTGGTGGTCGAGCCCGACAGATCCTGGATCAGCTTGTCGTGGTTGGCCAGTTCGTCCTTGCTCAGGAAGACCATGTTGCCGTTCGGGAACACCTTGCCGTTAAAGAAGTCGCCGAGCGAGGCCGAGGTCCAGATATTGGCGCCGTACCCCTTGAAGTTGGCGTCGCAGGTGGTGCCCGGTGCGGCGGGCGCGGTGTTGTCGATGTTGAAGCCGGCGCCATTGCAGTTCCAGTTGGCGGCGATCGGCGACCAGTTATAGGTGGTGTAGCGCACCTTCTGGTCACGGTCGGCATAGCGCACCCCGACCTTCAGCGAGCTCAGCCAGCCATTGTCCTTGAAGGCATATTCGGCGTCGGCGCGCAGGGCCAGTTCCGTCGCCTTGTTGTCTTCGTAGTGGTCCTGAATGAAGTGCGGGAAGTAGTTGTGCGGATTGCCGAGGAAGCCGGGCGCGTAATTGTTGTTAGCGTCGGGCGTCAGCTGAATCTGCGGGGTGCCATGCTTGTCGACGTTGTAGACGACGTCGGCCATGGTGTCGTTGGCGACCAGGATGTCGTAATTGTTGGTCGTCGCCTTGATGTACTGGACATCGAAATCGGTCTTTAAGCGATCGGTGACCTTCCACGTCAGGTGCGTCGACAGGTCCTTGGTGCCTTCGGAGTGGTCGAAGTCGCGGCCCTGGTCTTCGACATAGACCCCTTCGCGCGAGCTGGCGCACGGATGGCTGGTGCCGCAGTAATTGACGAAGGGCTGGCCCGGGACGGCCGAACCGTCATTGGTGTAGTCGGCCTGGCTGCCGCCGGCCCAGTCGTCGACCGGCTGGCTCAGAACGCCCGAGGTCAGCATGCCGTTGGAGCCGAAGGTGAAGGCCGGGGTATTCGGCGCCGGCGCGATGAAGGCCGAGGTTTGCGGCGAGAAGGCCGGCGCGCCCCACAGGCCGAACAGGCCGACATTGACCGAACGTTCAAGCCAGGCGTTGCGGTAGAACGAGTCGTTGTATTGCACCGTCAAATGAACGGTCTTTTCGTTGTTCTCGTATTCGAAGGCCAGCGCCGTACCGTGACGTTGACGATCATAGGTGACCTGCGAATAGTTGACCTCGTCCGGCATGTACTGCCAGCTGGTGCCGCCGTACGGCGTATGCGTACAGGGGATCGAGCCATCCGAGCTGACGGTCGGCGCTGTCGTCGAACCGAAACCCGTATCGCAGAAGGCGCCGATGCGTTGCATCACCACCGCCTGGGTCTGGGTCAGGACATGCGAATTGGCGTAGTCGACCAGGAAGCCGAAGCGGCCCGACGGCGTATCCCAGTTGTTGGAATAGATACCGGAATATTCCCAGGTGCCCTTTTTCGAGGTGTCGCCATAGTCGGCATTGACCGACGCCGAGATGACCTGGCCCTTGGTGTCGAACGGCAGGCGGGTGCGCAGATTGACCGTGCCGGCGATGCCGCCTTCGATCATTTCCGCGGTTTCGTTCTTGTAGCTGTCGACGCCGGACATCAGTTCCGGCGAAATATCGTTGAAGTTCAGGCCACGATTGGCGTCGGCCGAGAAGCTGTCACGACCGTTGAACTCGGTGCGCACGAAGGTCAGGCCACGGATCAGGACCTGCGACGGCTCAGCCGAAAAGTGCGAGGAGTCATCGCTCGACTGCAGGCGCGACACGGTGATGCCCGGCACGCGTTGCAGCGCTTCGGATACCGACTTGTCGGGGAAGGCGCCGATGTCTGTGGCGGTGATCGAATCGACTTCGGTCGGCGCGTCCTTCTTGATTTGCTGGGCGGTCTTGAGCGATTTGCGGACGCCGACGACGACCACTTCCTGCGATTTGTCGGCGGCTGCGGTGTCGGTTGAAGCCGCGGGGGCCGCCTGGGCCCAGACCGAGCCGGCCATGGCCATGGCGGCCAGTGACGCCAGCGACGCCCCCGTGCGCAGGACCATCATGCGGCTGGAATAACTCTTCCTCATTTACGTCTCCCTGTCGGCCCCCCTGTGAGGCCGGTGTTGGTGCTGATATGTCCGGACCTCACCGTCAGCCGCAGCGCGGCCGCCGATGGCGGTTCCGGTGTCTTTTTTCCAACACTGATAGGTTTCAAGCCTTCGCCCGAGACGCCCCGGATAACCGGTCCGGCCCTGGTGAGCGAAATCCCATCGGTTCGCAGCCTGTGCTGCATGCGCCGTTTTTTTGTGGCGCTTATGGTTCAGTCTTGCTGCCTTTTTTAGCAGCATCAGGGTCGGCGAGCGGCCCTCTCAACACGATTCAGACCTTTTCGCCTCCCCTCCGCGAGACTCACTGGTCCTGGCTTTTGATATGATGACCATCATAATGCATGATATGATGACCGTCATTCAAGTGGTTTTCTACGGGAAAATTTGCAGCGGGTAAATCCGTCTCCATGTCATCGATGTCACTATTCGTCGCCTTAATTGCAAAAATGCCACATTTCGGGACGAGGGCGCCGTCAGGGGCGGGCTTCGATAAAACCGTTAACGGTCAGTCGCCCGGTGCGCGGATCGTTGGCCAGGCGGCCGTCGCCCAGCAATCCTGAATGCAAAACGTGGCTGCGATAGACGATCAGCCGGTTGAAGACGGCGTCACTGCGGCCGATCAGATCGTAATGGCTCATGCCTTCACTGGCATAGGTTTGACCCTGCACCGTGGTGAGCTCTTCACCGACCGTAGCCAGATAGCCATTGTGACGGCGGCCATCGATGGACTCGAAGCCGGTCGCCTTGTGCCGAAAGAAGCCGGTGCCACCGAAGTCGCCACGGCAAAGATAGTGGACAAGCGCCAGCCGACCAGGATTGGGCGAATCATGATGCGGGATCTTCTGCACCGGCTTCGCCTCCGCCGCGCCAGTACTCGCCAGGGCAAAAAAGCCGAAATAGTCGAGGCCCGACGCGCGCGGCAAACCGAATGCCGCTTCCAATGGGCCACGAATGCCGGCGATCAGGGGGCCATAATAGGTCTCGGGCACGGCGGCGTTGCGGCCGGGGTAGTGGGTGTGCTCCGGCACGTACCACTCAGCCGCGGCGGCCTGATCGATCAAGGTATCGGGTTCGGCCAGGACCCGGTCGACGACCATCAGGGGATGACCTTCGCGCCCCAACCGGTGCAGACTGAACTGGATATCGGGGCTTAGGGCCAGCGCGGTCATGACTTGAGGTAGGCCATTTTCAGCTCCTGCTTCAGCCGTTGCCGCAGGGCCGGCGTCAAGGACCCCAGCGGGCCGCGCAGGGCGTCAGGAATGTGGTCGAGCGCGCCCTCACGCGCGCCGAAAACATAGGTGTCGAACATCTCGCGCCAGTAGCGCCGCTCGCCCGGCGGCAGGTCCTTCAGCGCCAGAAGGGCGGTCAGAAAGGCATCGTTGGCGCGCTCCAGCCCGGTGGCGAAATCGCCCCACCAGTAGTTGACCATGACGTTGCAGGCCTCAAGCGAGGTGACGTGATGCCACCAGTATTTCGGCATGAACAAAGCTTCGCCCGGCCCAAGATAGGCGACCCGTGCGGCTGCCATCGCCTCGCGAAAACGCGGGAAGCGCTCAAAATCGGGCGCCTCCGGATCAGCCAGCGATAAGGGCGGCGGATTGTCGAGCGGGCCGACATAAAGGTTATGCACCTGATCCGGCGGAAACAGGATGAAACGCCGCCGCCCGGCGACGACGCAGGCAATATTGTGGTCGCGATCGTTGTGTGTCTGGGTCTTGACGCGACCACCGACCCACAGGCGCGGCATGATCTGCGGCGGCAGCAGCGGCAACGGATTGGCGCGCACGAAGTCCGGCATATGGCTGCTGAGCGGCAGCATCTGCACCGCGACGAAGGAGGCATCGTCCGCCTCGTTCGCCTCAATCGCGTCGAGCGCCTCGGCCATCGGCCGCTGGCGCTTGGTGAAATTGAAGTCGCGCAGGTCGCCGCTATAGACGAAACGGCCGCCGCTCGACGGCGGCGCCTCCATCACCGGCACCGGCGCACCGCGATCGAAGCCTTTGAGGTAAGGGATGATCCGCCCGTCGCGCGCCGCTTCCAGGGCCGGCCAATGGTCGAACAGACCCGTCAGGACCACCGGCTGTTCGGCATCCATGATCGCCTGGAAATCCGCGGCTCCGGCGATGGTTTTGGTTTCGATCCCTGTCGTGATCTCGGGCAAATTTTTGGGCAGACTTTTTATGACGTCCATCATCTCATATGTATAATCCCTTCGCTGCCCGATGCAATGCCAACCGGCAGACTGGCAATTTCTGCGGTTTTGACCTATATGCGGCGCATCATGACTGAGTGTGCCGTTCCCGTTCTAAGCCCCGCCGATTTCGATGCCTGCGTTGCCGCAACGCGTGAGGCCACAGGCTTGCCGCAGGGCGCGCGGGTCGTGGCGGCCATGTCCGGCGGCGTCGATTCCACCGTGGTTGCCGCCCTGCTGCACCACGCCGGTTACGAGGTCATCGGCGTTACGCTGCAGCTTTACGATCATGGCGCGGCGCTGAAAAAGACCGGCGCCTGCTGTGCCGGCCAGGACATTCACGACGCCCGCGTGGCGGCGGAAAAGATCGGCATCGCCCATTACGTCCTCGACTACGAAAGCCGTTTTCGCGAAAGCGTCATCGAGGAATTCGCCGACAGCTATCTGCGTGGCGAAACGCCCGTGCCGTGCATCCGCTGCAACCAGTCGGTCAAGTTCCACGACCTGCTGCAGGTCGCCCGCGACCTCGGCGCCGAAGCCCTGGCGACCGGCCACTATGTCGGCCGTCACGACGACGGCGGCCGCGTCACCATGCGCCGCGGCGCCGATCTCAGCCGCGACCAGAGCTATTTCCTGTTCGCCACGACGCGCGAGCAGCTCGACTACCTGCGCTTTCCGCTGGCCGGCATCGAAAAGCCCAAGGTGCGCGACATCGCCCGGCAACTTGGGCTGAAGATCGCCCATAAGCCCGACAGCCAGGACATCTGCTTCGTGCCGGAAGGCAAGTACACCAATCTGATCGACAAGTTACGCCCGGCCGGCCATCCTAAGGGATCCGGGCGCGACAAGGGCGTTATCCGCCACGTCGACGGCCGCGTCCTCGGCGAACATGCCGGCATTACCGGCTATACCATCGGTCAGCGCCGCGGACTTAATGTCGCCGTAGGCGAGCCGCTGTTCGTCGTCAAGCTGGCGCCCGAAGCGCGCGAAGTCATCGTCGGGCCGCGTGAAGCCCTGCTGACGCGGCGCTTAAGGCTGAAGGAAACCAACTGGCTGGGCGATGGGGCGTTCGATGCCGCCGCCGCAACCGGTCAGCCGGTGCTGGCGCGCGTGCGTTCGACCCGGCCGCCGGTGCTGGCGCGTCTGGTGGCTGGAGACGGCGGATTTGACATCGAGTTCGACGCCCCGGAAGAAGGCGTGGCGCCGGGCCAGGCCTGCGTGCTCTACGATCCGGCCGATGATGGCCGCGTGCTCGGTGGTGGCTTCATCGCCTCGACCCAGGCCGCCATTTAGACTGCCCTACAAGGGGTTTCCGGCGTCACAAAACCGTTAACGCCGCTTTACGCACCCGCACAAACATGGTTAATGGCACGTAAACTGCGATGACAGTCGCAGGATAAATGAGCCTGTGCCGAACCGGGACAGGCCGAGGAAACCGAAAGGTTGCGTGGTGGTGGTCTTGCGTTCGATGATTATGGCGGCGATGTGCGCTGCAATGGCGGGAACAGCGGCGCATGGCGCGACGCTGACGCCGGACCTGCACGCGCAAAAAGCCCCCGTCACCCTGCGCACCGGCGATTTCGACGGCGATGGCCGCGTCGATACGCTTTATCTCGTCGATGAAGCCGATACCGGCCGCGTGGCCGTCCATGTGCGCCTCGATACCGCTTCAGGCCCCAAGGATATCCGTGTCACCTCGCTCGATACCGGATCGGCTGCTGCCCCCGACCTGCGCGTCGTGCCGGCCGGTTCCTATGCCGCCGATTGCGGCTCCTACGCCACCGGCTGCACCAGCGCCCCGGTCGAGGCCAGCCACGACAGCATCATGGTGGCGATCGATGGCAGCACCACCGTCCTGGCGCATTGGCAGGGCGACCACTTCGAGCAGGACTTCGTCAAGAACGCCGACAGCCTGCTGGCTCACGCCGTGGCCGCGCTCTACGCCGTCAATCCGTAAGCGCTGAAAAAATAATTCCGGAAAATGGGATTTTCTCATTGTCGCACAAGTGGTGTGCCAATCCGCCACATCGTGCTGCAATTTTTTGCAAAAACCACTGAATATTTTTGAGAAACCTTGGCATAACGCTTGCAGGGAGTGCCCTTGTTTGCGCCGTGAAAGCGGCTGCAAAGCCTTGAAAAACAATGTTTTTTGAAACGATCGGTAACCGTTTGTTCAGACCTTCATGGTGTGGTCGCCGCCGACAGGGGCTGTGTTGAGCATCCATCGATCGCGAGAGTTCAGGGGCTAGCGCATGGGACGTTCCGCCAATTATTCAAGGGAAAATTGTGCTGTCGCGGCATGCCTCGACGTTGTGGGCGAACCGTGGACCCTGCTGATCATCCGTGATGCCTTCGCCGGCACCACACGCTTTGAGCAATGGCAGGAAGGCTTGGGCCTGGCGCGCAATGTTTTGGCGGCGCGGCTGAAGTCGCTGACCGCCCAGGGCGTGTTCGAAATGCGCCTCTATTGCGCCCGCCCCCGCCGCTACGAATACATCCTGACCGACAAGGGCATGGAACTGCGCCCGCTGATCATGCACATGATGCATTGGGGCGCCCGCCACGTTTACGGCGAGACCAAGCCGGGCTCGGAATATGTTCACATCAGTTGCGGCCACTCACTGACGCCCGGCACCTATTGCGTCCACTGCAACGGCCCGGTCGAGAACGGCGACTTCTCGCTGCGCACCAATGAAGAGGCGCCGACGCTGAAGGACATCGCCAAGCCCGGCTTCCGCGAAGACCTGAACTAGCTTCGAATTACGGGTTTAACTGAAGCGCCCCGACGACCACCGGATCTGGGTCGGCTTTCAACGCATTGCCGTGATCGTCGAGATTGTCCCACTGGCTTTTGGCGATGAAGACGAAGTGATCGCCATCGACCAGGCCGCCCGCCGGTTGCGACAGCGTATCGCCACCGCGCAGGACGACTTCCTCGCGCTCGACCCTCGACCAGTCCGCCGACATGTGCAGCCGCACGACCCGCTCTGGCTTGAAGCCGGTCTCCACCGCGATCAGGTCATTGCCGTAGCGCGCCAGCTGCGACAGGCCGAGCAGCGACCCGCCCGCCGGCGCAGCCAGATGGCTGAGCGCGCCCTTGGCCAGGTCGACGCGATAGAGGCCGGAAATGAAATCCGAAACGATCAGCGTATTGCCGTCAGCGTTTTCCGCCAGGGCCTGCGGGCTGTCGAGATAGCCTTCCGGCACCAAGGTCTGGAACTTGCCGTCATAGCCGCTAAGCCGCAGCACCTCGCCGTGATTGCTGTCGGTGACGTAGAGATCGTTCGTCCCCATCAGCAGACTGTTGAAATTGCGGTCTTTAGCCGTGTCGACGAAGGTATTGGTGACGGCGCCATTGTCCGGATTGATGACGACAACCCGCGACTTTATATCCGTCTTCGGGTCATAGCCCCGGGTCTGGCGTGAAGCGGCGGTGACGGCCCACAGATTGCCACCATGAAAGCCCATGGCGTAGGCGGCGACACCGGGACGGAAGGTCAGCAGTTGTTTGCTGCCTGAGGCATTGACGACGGTGACGGCGCCAGTGCGCACGGCCGAAACATAAAGCGCGTCGCCACCGCTGCCATAGGCGATACCTTGGCCGAGCGCAAAGCCAGGCAAGGAGGTAGCGACATGCATGGCGCCGACGGGCGTCGTATTGGCGGCCTGCAGCGCATCGAGATCGCTGTCCCACACCGCCGCCAGATCGGGATTGGTCTTCAGGTCCAGAACGTAGCCGCGCTTTTCGTATTCGGTCAGGACGGCGTGGGCTTCGGCCTTGCGGTTCTGTGCCGCCAGCATTTGGGCCTTTAGCAACAGGATCGACGGGGAATCGGGCAGGATGGCGCCCGCCTTGGTGAAGGCGTCGAGTGCGGCGGCGGTGTCGTGGGCGTCCATCGCCTTCATGCCGGCTTCGCGCAGGGCGCGGAACTGACCAAGGTCGGAGCTTGGATCAACGTCCTGAGCGGCCGCGGAGCCCGTCCAAAGCGTAAGCAGAGCCAGACCTGTCAGCGCCATTCGCTTCATTTGCCGTCTCCCGGAAGGTGGCGGCCATTTCCCGCCCCGTTGCGCTGGCTCATCGCCAGGCCGATCGGAACGGCTGTGGTCATCTTCACCGAGCGCATGATGATACGGCTTTCGACACCGGAGACGAGATCCGAAGCCAGCAGCTTGTCGCGCAGGAAATCGTCATAGGCGTGCATGTCGCGCGTCATGATCCGCAGCATGTAGTCTTCGTGGCCGGTAACCGTGGCACAGGATACCACTTCTGGCCATTCGTCGAGGCGCGCCTCGAAGGCCTCGAGATTGGCGCGCGACGGCAGGCTGAGCTTGACCGCGGCATAGACCTCGAAGCCTAAGCCGAGCTTGTCCGGATCGAGCACCGTGACCCGCCGGCGGATCACCCCCAGATCTTCCAGACGCTTGATGCGACGCCAGCACGGCGACGGCGACAGCCCGACGCGTTCGGCCAGGTCGGCTACGGACACGGAAGCGTCCTCCTGGATCAGGTCCAGGATGCGGGCGTCGAGCTCATCGATCAAATCAGACAAATTTTTCCCCTCGGCGACTCAAAATTCCCCCGAAATCGGGAGGTTGGGCATTTCTGACGCAAATTTCCACCTCCGATAAGGCAAAATTCAGGCCGCGGTTCCCAGCGGGTGAAAAACGGTCTACACACCTTCACCTTCCTTGCCCCGGGGCGGTGAATTTTCAATGCGGATCGTCAATATCATGCTGGCGCACGTGCGCGGCGGCGTCGAAACCATGGCGGTTCGCTACCACCAGGCCATGCGCCGCGCCGGTTTCGATGTGCTCAGCGTTGGCCACAGCCAGGGCGAGCTGTTCGCCGCCGTCGAGCGCGGCGACCTCCCGTCGGCAGAAGTCGTACGCATGGACGCCCCGATCAATCACGATCCCTTCGCCGCCTGGAAGCTTCGCGGCATCGACCGAGATTTCAAGTCTGACATCATTCTGACCCATGGCAACCGGGCCACCGGTATTTCGCTCCTGCCCTTCCTCGGCACGGCCGGCAAAACGGTCCAGGTGGTGCACAATTTCCGCCACAAGAATCAGGTCGGCCGATTGCGCGCCGCTGTCGCCGTGAGCCTGTCGGTTCGTGACAGCCTGCGCGCCAGCCACCCGGCCCTGCCGGTGTTCGAGGTGCTCAACTTCGCACCGCTCGATGTCCGCCCGGTCAAAGCCGCGCCCGAGGCCGTTCCGGTCATCGGCACGCTCAGCCGGCTGCATCGCAACAAGGGCGTCGATGTCATGCTGGAGGCGATGGCCAGACTGCGCGACCGGGGTGTCGAAGTGCGGTTGCGCATCGCCGGAGATGGTCCCGAACGCGAGACCCTGGAAGCATTGAGCCACAGTCTCGATCTCGAAGACCGCGTGACGTTCGAAGGCTGGGTGTCGCCGGCCGCCGACTATCTGACGACGCTCGACCTGTTCGCTGCGCCCTCACGCGTCGAGCCGTTCGGGCTGGTGGTCGCCGAAAGCATGGCCGCCGGCGTGCCGGTCGTCGCCTCGCGCATCGATGGGCCGCGCGAAATCCTCAAGGATGGCGAACTGGGGCGGCTGGTGGCGGCCGAGGATGCCGACGCCTTGGCCTTCGCCATCGAAGCGGCGGTCAAGGATTGGCCGGGCACCCTGGCACGGGCGCAGTCGGCGCAGGACTATGCCGCGGCGCATTTCAGCCTGCCGGCTGGGGCGGCGCGACTGAAAACCGTCCTGCAACAAATTGCACCGATCGTCGCGAACAAGACTTGATAGGGCCCCGGCTTTTCGCTATACGCGGGCGCTCTTGCAGACGGCGCCCATATGGCGCTGATCTTTGCCTGGTTCGGTTGGGTAGCTCAGATGGTTAGAGCGGTGGATTCATAACCCACAGGTCGGCGGTTCGATCCCGCCTCCAACCACCAAAACTTTCAAATAGTTAGCTTTGAGATTTGGCGAGACAAACAGACCGTCGCTTGGCGTGTCCGGTCTGAGCGTGACGGGAAATTTCGAACGGTACGACCTGGCAGGCGCGGAAAAAGCGACCGCGCGATAGAGAGTCTGGAAGACTTTTGAGTAACAGGCCTAGTGCGTGGTGATCCCGACCGCGCGGTCGATGGAATCCTGGATCTTCATCGCGTTCTGTACCGCCGCCGCGTCGGCCTGGTATTGCGCCAGGTTCGGGATGGTCAGCGTGATGGCCGTATTCTGGGTGATATTGCGATTGTCGGCGGTATTTAGCACCGCATTGGCGATCTGACCGGGATCGACCGAATTCAGCACCACCGTGCCGCCATTGGTCCCCGGCACATAGGCGCCGGACGCGTTTGCCGACAAATGGATGCCGCCCGCCGCGGCCTGAGCGGCCAGGTCACTCGCCATATTGCCCTGGCTGGTCTGGACCACGCCCTGATCCGTCCAGGTCAGCTGGGTCTGAAGGGCCAATTGGCCGTCGATATAGGTGCTGACAACGGCGCCGAAAAAGAATTGCACCCCCGATGGCGTCGACATACCACCGCGCTGATCGTCGAGATCCGTATCGCTCATCGGCGCGGGGTCCGCAACCACGGCCGTCGTGTCTTCGGCCAGGGCCGGCCGCGCCGCCGGAAGCAGCAGCGCACACAGACAGGCAATGCGGACAAGGGTGCGGGTCATGGTGCCGGGGCCTGAATGACGACGGGGCTGACTTGGTAGAGCGGTGGCAGTTCACGAGTCAGCTGCGACAGCGACTCATCACCCAGGGGCTGACCGAGCGGCGCCACGGTCCACGGGCTCCATTCACGGTCGCTATTGAAAGTCACTTTTTCGCCCGGTGCCGACCGGATGGCGAAGATGACGCCATTCCACATCTTGGCAAATTCGGCGGTGCTATAGGTCTTCAGCCCCAGCGCCGGATCGCCGACCAGGATATTGCCGTCGCGCGCGCCCTTGACGACGACGAAGTGACGATAGGCGCCGGCGGTGACCACAGCGATCCCCGGCCGGTTGATATGGATGAGCTGATCCATCGTCATACGAAAGCCGTCAGACTGGAAGCCGCGTGTTTCGAGGTAGTGCTTGATGTCCAGCAGGGAAAAGCCGACCTTCTGGATCTTGGCCTGGTCCCCGACGATGTACATCGCCTTGAATATCTCGGCTTCGTTGACATTGACGCCGTAGTGGTACTTCAGCAGGGTGGCCAACGAGGCGGACCCGCAGGAATAGTCGTATTGCTGCCGCACGACGGTGCGGAAGGGAATCTCACTCAGGCTGGTCACGGGCACATTGTACAGGCCGCCGCCTTCAAGCAGCGTCGCCTGGGCACGAGCCTGCGCGCTGCCCATTACCAGGGCAACGGCCGCAATAACCGCCGAAATGACAAAACGCAGACGCATCAATTACAGACCCGACGGCACGCCGTTGACGCTGACATTGACGCTGCCTTGCAGATTATTGTTGTTGCCGGTGTTCATAACGAAATTACCGACGCCATTATATCCGCTCAGCGCGTTGCCGGCGAAACTGATATTGCCATTGGTGACCGTCACGGCATTGATCATGTTGCCGCTATTGGTGGCCGTCAGTTGCTGGTTCGTTATCACATTGTAGCTGGTGTCGGTACCAGCGCTGATACCGTCAAGATCGCTCAGGCTCAATGGGGCCGGATCGGTAGACGGCGCAGCGGTCGGCGCGACTTGCGTCTGAGGTTGCACAACGGCGGAAGCCGGCGATGCTGGGCCCTCTTCGGCGTGGACGAGGCCAGGCGTTCCCAAAAGGGCAAGCGCCGAGACCGATAGATAGAAAACTTTCATGACACACTCTCCGCGGCTTCAGCCGCTATTACATCGTCAGAAAGGCCGGATCGGCGGACGGGAGGCCGCCGATCCGGTTTTCGAGTTCAACCTTATTGGTGGCTGAACGAGATGCTCGAGTTAGCCGACAGCGAGGTCGCCGCTTGGTTGGCGGACGCGATGCCGGTGTTCTGGCTGGCCGTTTGGATGCCAGCGAAGTTCGAGTAGGCACCGCCATCAGCCGAGATCGCACCGGTGGCCAGTTGGCCGGCCGGCATGCCCGGAGAGGCGCTGAAGCCGATCGTCGAGCCGGTGACGTTGGCTTCCAGGTCTTGGTTCGACAAGGAGACAGCGCCGACGCTCAGCGTGGTCGAGCTGTTGCCGACGTTCGATTCCGAGTTGTCGATGTTCTTGGTCACCGAAGTGTTGCCAACGTTCGACTTCGAATTGTCGGTGTTACCCGAGTCGGAAACGGCCAGGCTGGTGGTCGTGTTGCCGACGTTCGACTTCGAATTGTCGTCGTGCGAATCCGTCATCGTCGTCTTGGTCACCGAGGTGTTGCCAACGTTCGACTTCGAGTTGTCGCTGTTGTCCGTCTTGGTCACCGAGGTGTTGCCGACGTTCGACTTGGAAGAATCGGTGTTGCCCGAGTCAGCGACGCTGGTGTTGACCGTCGTCGACTTGCTCACCGTGGTGTTCTTCGAAGCGTCGATGTTGGTCGTCGTGTTCTTCGAAGCGTCGGTGGTGTTACCCGAAGCGACCGTGTTGCCCGAAGCGACCGGGTTCGACGAGTTGTCGGTCTTGGTCACGTTGGTGTTGGTGGTCGTCGTGTTGCCCGAGGCGACTTCGTTGCCCGAAGCGACTTCGGCCGAGTTGGTCGAGTTGTCGGTCTTGGTCACCGAGGTGTTGCCGACGTTCGACTTCGAGTTGTCGGTGTTGCCCGAGTCGGCGACGCTCAGATTGGTGTTCGCCGTCGTGTTCTTCGACTTGTCGACATTGGTCGTTTCGTTACCCGAATCCGACACGGTGGTCGTCTTCGAGCTGTTACCAACGTTCGACTTCGAGTTGTCGCTGTTGTCGGTGGTCGAGCTGTTGTTATAGGAGTCGACCGGCACGGTGTTGTTGTCAGCTTGGAGCGAGGTCGTGCTCGAGCTGTTGCCGACGTTCGACTTCGAGGCGTCGGTGTTGACCGTGGTCGTCTTCGAAGCGTCGACATTCGTGGTCTTCGAATTGTCGCTGTTGTCGGTCGACGAGCTGTTGTTATAGGAATCGACCGGCACGGTGTTGTTGTCGGCCTGAAGCGACGTCGTGGACGAGCTGTTGCCAACGTTCGACTTCGAGCTGTCGTTATAGGAATCGACCGGCGTGGTGTTGCCAGTGGCCGTTTCCGTCGACGAGCTGTTGTTGTACGAGTTCACCGGTACGGTGTTGCCGTCGGTTTGGTTGTTCGACGCGATCGGCACGGAGTTGTAGCTGTCCGAGTTGGTCGGCGGCGTCGTGGTGTCTTGCGCAAAAGCGGCACCGGCCATCGTCAGGCCAAGCACCAGAGCCGACGCTGACGCCAGCAATTTGATATTCGTGGTCATTTTAAATACACCTCAATATTGAGCTCTGGAGAATGGTCCTCCATTCACCAAAATCGAGGTTTTAGGAAAAAGTTCGGTCGATCACGATTAATTTTATATTAAAATGAAGTAACGTTCTTGCTGCATAGCAAAATAAAGATGCAGAAATACAATCCCTCGCCATCACACACGAAGGTAATACTACATTTTGACTGTACGTGAACGCGAAAATATACACAAGCCTTACAGTTTTTTACATAGAACTAGAACTTCATCGGCAGACTGATGGTTGCCTGCAGATCCGGCGCGTCACTGGTAACGCCGAACTCGAAATTGGTGGACAGGGTGGTGTGGTCGTTGATGCGATACGACCAGCCCATGAGCAGCGATCCGACCTGAAGGCTGTTGGCCCGTTGCCAGTTGCCGTTCAGTTCGGTCCGCGTCTCGAAGATGTAGTTGTGGCTATAGCCGAGAGATACCGAGAAGCGCGGGTTGAGCGACAGCCCGAAACCCATGGTGGCGCCGATCGAATCCCCTGGGATGACCTTGCCAACCAAGGCACCGCCGATCGTCTTGTTGACGTCCTTCGAGAAATTGTGATTGAAGGTCAACCCGCCGAAAATAACCGCCGGATCGCTGGGATACAGCATGGTGATGCCGCCCTCGGCGCCCCAGAAGCCGGACCCGGTGGCCAATGTCGTCGCCACGCCGAATTGATCGTATTGCGTGTCATAAGGCCCGCGCCCCGTGGGCGGCTTGATCTGGGCGTTGGCGATAAAGATCGGCATACCCGGGCGGACATCGTTGATCTGATAGCGCGCAGATATGTCCACATCACCAATGTCGTTGCCACGCAGTTTTTCGGTCTGCTCGACGGTCTGGTCGCGCTGGGCCACCGTGGTAACTAGGTCGGAACGCGTCACATAAGGGATCTGCGCCTCGATCTCGAAGCGGCTGGTGACGCCATAGCGCATCGACAGGGTGCCGACGCCGGTGTCGCTGGCCGTGGTATTAGCGTCGATGACCCCAAGCTGCACGCCAGGAACGATTTCAACACCGCGGAACACCAGGCGATTATTACTGGCGCGGACATACTGGAAGGACGGCTCGAGCACGAAGTGTCCGCGCGGCGTCAGGACGCCGACCGTTTCCGGCAAGGCCGCCAATTCCTGGACCTGGTGAGCGCTGGCCGGCGCCTCGCCGACGGGGCGCTGCGGCGACGGCATGGGTCCGGGCACCGCACCGCCGGCTGGCGGTGTATTTTGCGCCAGCGCCATATTCGGCGTTGGTGCGGCGCCGGCGGCGGGGCGCACCGGCAGGCCGTCACCCGACGGCAGGACCTGCGACGGCACCATGGTCGCCGTCGGCGATGCCTGCGCGATCTGCGCCGCGATCGGCTCTTGGGAATGGACGTCGGCCAGCAGCTTGTCCTGCTGCTCCTGATGCATCTGGTCGATTTCCGCCTGTTGCGACTTGATCGTCGCGTCCTGCTGCGTCACCCGGTCTTGAAGGGCCTGAAGCTGCTGCTGGATGGCGGTCAGTTGAGTACTGCTGGTACTGGTATGGCGCACGTGACGCGTCGCCGCTTCCGCCGGCGCCGCCAGGGCAAGAACACTTACACCGATCATCAATCCCGGCCACAGCCCCACACGGCCGTACGCATACGCCCTCATACGAAAGCCCCTTTCACCGAACCACCATGCCCGTCCGTCAGTTCCGCCAGCCGCTCGCGGGCCCGGTTGACCCGGCTCTTCAAGGTGCCGACCGGGCACCCCGAAATCCCCGCGGCCTCTTCGTAGGAGAAGCCGTCGGCCACCACCAGAACCAGCGCCTCACGCGTATCGGGTGTCAGCCGGTTCAGTGCCGACAGGATTTCATTGTAGCGAAGGTGCCATTCCTGCGTCGGTGCGGCGATCTGCTGGGCCGCCCAGCGACCGTCGACGTCTTCAATGACGCCGCGCCGGCCATGGCAATCGGCGTAAAAGCAGTTCTGCAGGATCTTGCACAGCCACGACTTCAGGTTCGTGCCCTCATGATAGGTCTCGCGGTAGCGCCAGGCGCGGACCAGGGTTTCCTGCACCAGATCGTCGACGTCGCAACGCGCCCCGCCCAACCGCAAGGCAAATGCCCGCAGCGCAGGGATAAGCGCGATAATCGCGTCCCTGAAAGGCACGGTTGCCTGACTCCCCTGGTTCATCACCCCATCCCGGCGCGCCCGGAATTCGGACGGCGTCACGTTTAGATCTTGTTAAGGCTTTACGAGTGGTCGCTGCGTCTCGGATGCACGCAGAAAAAATTTCACAAACCCACCGAGGTAAAAATCGGCACTAAGCAAACAAATTCTATTAAATCAGCAACTTATATAAATTTAGAGCGACAGGCTTCGGCTTTTCAGCCCAACCTCCCGATTTCGGCACATAGCGGACCACACCGTTTTCGGTATCGAGCCCACCCTTGGTAATCCAATTACATCTTAAACGCGCAATACGCCTTGCCATGGCATGTGGTGAAAAGCGTCAGCCTGCGGAATATGCGTCAGGCGACCCACAAAAAAACGTCCTGGCCTCAACACCCTGTATTGGGGACAAAAAACCCCTTGTAACAAGGTTCTCTATTAACATATTGTAAACGAATTGGGAGTGGCGATTTTGGCCATCTCCATTGATTTTATTGCACTCTCTTTGTCTGTGAAACGAAAATGCCACAGAATTGCGTTACATTTTTCGCGTAAGCCGCATTGCCTCTTTACTATTGATTAAGGGATAAGCCCTCGAATTCAGGGAGCTTTTTGGATGGGCCAAGCCATCATAGACGGGCCAAAACCCGCGCCGATTCTGTTTTCAGTTGCCGATAGTTTTAATCTCGATTTCCTGCTTCCCCGTATCGCCTGTGGGGATCGCGACGCTTTAAAATCGCTTTATGGGCGAATTTCGCCGCATCTTTTTGGCATTCTGGTGCGTATGGTCAGACGACGGGATGTTGCCGAAGACATCCTTCACGACGTTTTCGTCACCGTCTGGCACAAGGCGTATCAGTTTGATGCCCGACGCGGTTGCGCCCAGGCCTGGCTGATCGCCATGACCCGGCGCAAGGCGATCGACCGCTTGCGGCGCGCTGCCCGTGAAGTGGTCGGCGCCGATGAGGACGTCGCCGGCATGGAGTTGCAAGACGCCGTGGGATGGACGGACACCAATATGTGTCTGGCCGTTCGCCGCGGTCTGGGGACGTTGAAGCCTGAGTTCAATCGCGCCCTGGAGCTTTGTTACGAATACGGGCTGACCCATGAGGAGGTCGCCCGCGAAATGAAGGTTCCGCTGGGCACGGCAAAAAGCTGGGTGCGCCGCGGCCTTGCCGAACTTAGGGAGTGCCTGACGGGGAATGACGGCATCGGACGCTAACGACTCAGCGCAAAACGCACTGAACCCGGCGATTGTGTCAGGGAACGGCCTTGATCCGGCTGAGGACGGTATTGCGCTTTTTGTCCCGGCAACCGTCACCGATACCTATCTGATTATCACGCCGCACCCGGCCCCCGTCTCGCCGCCCGCCTCGCT
>FTCZ01000466.1_pt1 | contig 158565 bp, 128 predicted proteins | sample 1658871 | NCBI WGS metagenome assembly FTCZ01 (sample SAMEA3914864, study PRJEB12502) | metagenome | biome: forest; material: soil | place: USA | collected 2012-03-12 | depth 0.3 m | reverse complement strand
GTCATGCTGACGCTCGGCACCATGACCGTGAACGGCAACCACTACCGCTTCCACCCGCCGCAGGGCGCAGATACCGCAGGAACCTTTGTTCCTAATGGTAATGGCATCCGCTGGACCGGCGATGTCGGCATCATTAAGAACGCCGACATCGTTGCCAGCGGTCGTGACCAGGGTACGCGCACCGACGACTTCTGGCTGACCTTCGCCAATGACTTGACCCGCGGTGAGAAGGTGTCGCTGAACTGTAAGCTGTAGGGAGGGCAGTTCGCAGACCGTACGACTAAGCTCTTACGCAATTTCGTACATCGCCAAGCGCCAAAATGTTTTCCCTTGGTCCTCGCGCCAGCGGCTTGAATGGTCAGACCATGAACATCTAATATTTGGCATGAAAGTCATACAATTTCCGGCATAGGCCGCAGCGCTTATTTACGACTTTATCTATAGACCTGCGCTTATAACAACAGGTCATTTCATGTATCCCGCACTGATTACACTCCTCATCGCCGCCGTCACAGCTGTTGTCGGCCTGCTGGCCATCCAGGAATTCCAGCGCTCCAATCCTGATCTGTAGTCCGACGGCTCCATCTTCCGGATCGTTTCCCTACTTTTTCTGCCGTAAGGGCGTGGGGAAACAGTCGAAGCGAGGATGACATGGACGCGCCCCAATCCCCCGAAACACCCTTCCTGAGCGATGTCAAAACGCTTCGTGATCGCGCCAAGAAGGCCTTGGATGACGGTGCCATTATGCCCTCCTACACGGGCGATGTGCGGAAGGCGATCGATCTGCTGCAGGCCGTGGTCGCCACCGAGCTTGTTTGCGTCCTGCGCTATCGTATGCATGCGATTTCAGCTGAGGGCATCAACAGCAAGAGCGTGGCCGAGGAATTCGTCGAACATGCCGAAAGCGAATATGAACATATGTTGATGGCGGCCAACCGCATCGATCAGTTGGGTGGCGTGCCGAACCTTAATCCGGAAGGCCTGGCGTCGCGCTCAGCGACGGAATACGGCAAGGGCGGCGACCTGGTACAGATGCTGAAGGAAAACCTGATCGCCGAACGCATTGTCATCGAGCATTATCAGGAACTGATCCGCTATTTCGGCGATACCGATCCGACAACGCGCAAGATGCTGGAAAAGATCCTTGCCGATGAAGAAGATCACGCATCTGACATGCATGACCTGCTGGTCGCCCAGCAGGGCACCCCTTTCCTGAAATAGGTGATTGCCACAGCCTAGATTTTCAGGCGCTTAGGTTGTCAGACGCTTAGCCAAGCTTTCTCTGCGCCAGGAAGAAGCGCATCATTTCCCGGCTGGCATCGGGGCCCTTCGGATCGGTATAGGACCCGGCGGGACTGCCGCCAGACCAGGCATGGCCGGCGCCGTGGATCGTCCATTGTTCGAGAACCGGACGGCCACCCTCTTCCGCTTGCATCGTGCGCGTAAACGCAGCCCCGCCCGGCGACCGGCCATGCTCGATCGTCGTGGTCAGCCGGGCCTTCCCTCTGGATTGAGTGATGACGTGGTCGCCGTTGAGCGGATGGACGGTCGTGTCGCGATCGCCGTGAAAGACGATGGTCGGCACGGTTTCAGCGCGCGATCGCGCGTTACGAGGCGCCGCCCCTGATCCCATGGCGGCAAAGGCTGAGGGCATGTCGCGCGCCGCCCCACAGGCAAGACCCGAATGGACGCCGATCGCCGCGTATAGATCGGGATAGGCGTTGCCCATGATCGCCGCTTGGGCGCCGCCCGCCGACAGGCCGGCGACGAAGACACGACCGGGATCGACGGCGAAATCGCGCATGACCTCGCGAGTGATGCCGGCGATCAGCGCCGGCTCGCCCTGGTCGCGATTCTGGTCGGCGCTGTTGAACCAATTCCAGCACTTCTGGGCATTGGCCGCCTGAGTCTGGCCGGGATAGGCGACCAGGCAGGTATATTCCTCCGCCACCTCGTTCATGCGCGTGCCGGCGGCGAAATCGTCGGGCGACTGGGTGCAGCCGTGCAGCATGATGATCAACGGCACGGGCTGGCCGTGATAGCCGCTGGGCACGAAGAGCTTATAGGGCCGCGTGCCACCAGGCGCGGAAAAGACGCGGCTTTCGAAGCGGCCTTTTTGCCCAGAAGGCGCGGTCCACGCCGTGCCCGTGCGCGGCGACGGCGGCACCATGTCGATCGTTCCGTCATCGACGTCCCGCGTCTGCGGCGCAAGGACGCCGGTGAGCAACCCCATGGCTTCTTTCAGCTTGCCCTGTCCGGTCAGGCGGGTCACTTCCTTCATGTCGATATTCAGGCGCAGAGGCATGGGGTACTCCGATAAGCGTTACTTGGAAAAAGAAGAAGATCAACGGATGCGATCGTGAAGGGCCGCGCGAACCTCTGGGCTGGCCTGAAGCGCGCCCAGGACGTAGATCGAGGCGATGGTCTGCCGCGCCAATTCGCCCGGAACATCGCCGGCAATGATCAGCAGGCCCAGAACCTGCAGATCGAGACGCTCACCCTTGGCGGCAAGCGCTTCCAGTTCGGCGCGATTATAGACGCTGACGCCCAGCGTCAGCCGATGCCGGGCCAGCGACTGTTTGACGGCGTCGTTCTGCCGGTCGAGCTGGTTGCGAATAGCGGTGCGGATGAAATCGGTGCGGTTGGAATAAAAGCCTTCCTGCACCAGGAGGTCGATGTGACCGAGGTCGACATAGCCCAAGTTGATCGTAATTTTTTCGCTGTCCGGAACGCGCGGGCGCGATCCTGTCTTTACCGGCTCGACCATTTGACCATCCAATTGCCATCCATATGGATGGTATATGGATGTTATATTGGCGTTTTAAAGGGTTAGGGACGAATCAAAGAGCCGATTTCGTTTAATGCACGGTCTGCGCGTCGATCAGGCGGAGCAAGGTCGGAAAATCCAACGGCTTGGTCATGTGATGATTGAAGCCGGCATCCGCAGTGCGGCGCCGTTCGGCCTCGCCGCCCCAGCCGGTTTGCGCGATAACCATCATATCGGCGAGGGATCGATCCTCGCGCAACTGCCGGCAGACCTCGTAACCGTTCATCTTCGGCATGCCGAGATCGAGCAGCACCACATCCGGATGGAAATCATGCGCCATTTCAACGGCCGACGGACCATCGAAACAGGCCACAACCTCATAGCCGTTCAATTCCATGACCCAGGCCAGACTCTGCGCCGATGGCCGGTTGTCGTCGACGACCAGGATACGCTTGGCAGGTCGACCGTTCTGGTCCGCTATCATCGGCATGAATCCTCGCAGCTTTTTGCAGGGTGAAAGTCCATCGCCTTCATCGGCAGGACCCTTTGCAGCTTTGATTCGTATGCTTAATGATGGATGAATCGGCGTAAGCGAACGCCCCGGTTTGCGTGAAGTTCATATCAGATACTTATAATGGCCGGGCCAGGTGCACGGACGGCGCATCAGCGCCCGCCGCGGCCGGCCGGCAGATGATTTCCGCGCCGGCGGCCGCCATTGATACCGTTTGCCTCGGCACTGTTCAGATCCATCACCCGAACCTCGACCGACAGGCTGTGTCGCGTGGTATCGGCGGCGGTGAAGCTTCCGGTGACGGGGACCATGGCCTGGATGTCGCGGCCGATCGCCACAGGGATCAGGTTATAACCGCCCATGCGGCGATTGGTCGGATCAAAGGCAATCCAGCCGGCACCCGGCACGTAGATGTCCGCCCAGGCGTGAGTCGTGCCGCAGGGACCGCTACTGCCGATATCGCCATCGGCCGTGTTAAGATAACCCGACACCAGGCGCGCGCCAAAACCGAGATTGCGGGCGGCTTCGGCGAACAAGACCGCCAGGTCCCGGCATGATCCGCGCGCCCGCAGCAGCGTCGCCACCGGCGACTGTGTGCCTTCGCTGTCGCGTGCCTCGTAGGCGACGGCCGTGCACACACCCGAGCTCAAATCTTTGAGCAGGGAGAGCGTATCGGTCGGGTGGCCTTGAACAAAGCTGTGCGCCCAGGTGCGGAGTTGGCCATTCGGGTCAGGATATTGCTGCGCCATCAGCGGCCCTAGATCGGTGTAGTCACGATCGGAGTAGCGAAAGGGGTAGGTCATGGCAGAAGGGTCGATGCGGAAAACCGGCCAGGCCTCGCTTTTCAGATCCAGGCGCGAAGCGGCTTCCACCACCAATTGGCGTGTGGGTTCGGAGAATATGGCGGTTGCGACGGCGTTGCCGTGAACGTCCTCCGACCAGATCAGTTGAGCCTTGGGTGAAATCGTTACCTCGAAGGACATCAACCGCAGGGACGGGCTTTCGCGCGGCCGCAACAACAGCCCATGTGCATTGAGCCCAACCGTCTCGCTGAAATCATACTGGGTTTTGTGGTGGATCAGCAGACGCGAAGTCTGGCCGGAGATTACCGGAGCCAGATCGGCCTGGGGGAACGCGGCGTGCGAAGACATCTGAGCTCCATCTACCGACAGCTCGGCAGGAAAAGACCGGAATGGCGCTGCCCTTCCGGTCGAAAGCTAACCTAAATTTCGGTCGCGGCGTCCGGATCGAGGTGTTTCGCGGCATCGCTGTCCGTCATGTGACTCTTGTCGTCGACGCCGTTGCTGCGATCGGACCAGGCCTGGTTCTGTGTCCCGGCTTGCGACGGGTTCCCGCCGCCCGCGGCATCGTCGCGAAAATAAGACCGAACACGGGCATTGCCGATATCCTGGTCGCGCGTGCCGGATGATCGCGGCTGTTCGATCACGGATACGATCGTGTTGAACGATTGCGGTTCGTCAAGGTCGATGACCACCGGCGGTGCATCCTGCCCATCGGCGTCAGCGGCCCATGTGCTGTCTTGCGGCTGCCAGCCGTCGTTGCGCCATTCGTGTTGCGCGCCTTCGACATCGGTTGGATTGAAGCGATCGAGAATATCGACGGCATCTGCAGTCCGGCCCTGTTCGGCGTGAACCGTGACCATGGTCTGCCCGCGACGCAGACCTTCGCCGTACACCCCGGCGTCCTCATGGTCGCCGAAGAAGGCCTTGATGCTGGCCCAAAAGCCATGCTCGTGAACGGGTTTGGGCTGATCCGTCGCCGCTTCGCCGTTCCAGGTGACCTCGACCTGATCGAAACCGGCCTCGGTCAACGATGTTTGAGCATTGCGGGCGTCGTCTTCGCTGGCGAACAGCGCAACGACCGCGCGGTCCTGAATGGCCCGATTGGGCTGGTCGATATTGGTAATAGGGGTATTTGTAAAGTCGTCCATGGGAGTTCCAATTCTATGTTGCAGCGATAGCCGCCGGCCGTCGCCGGACCCGAAGACCGCGGCGAGGACACGAAGCGTTCGATTGTGGTGTCAGGCGTTGCGGCTACTGCGCCGGAGCCAGTTCTTTCGCTTGGGCCAGGGCTTCCTTGTTCACTTCCGACAGCGCGATCGTATTGAGCTTTTCGTCGGTTGCCTTTTCTTCGGCCAGGGTGGCGGCGAGCAGCTTGGCCGCGTCGTTGTGGCCGAGCGACTTGGCGATGGTTACCAGGGCGCCGTAGGAAGCGATCTCGTAGTGTTCGACCTTCTGGCCGGCCACGATCAGCATGGCGTCGCGAACCGGGCCTTTGTCGATCTCGTCGATGGTTTCCTGGCCCTCTTCGCACAGGCCTTCCATGGCGAGGCACTTGATGCGCTGCAGCTTGATGCCGGTCAGCTCGACGATCTGGTCAATACGCTCGATCTGACCGCGGGTTTCTTCGAGGTGGGTGGTGAAGCCGGCGGCGAGTTGCGCATTGCTTGAGGCCTTGGCCATTTTCGGCAAGGCCTTGGTCAGTTGCTTCTCGGCGCTGTAAATATCCGACAGGGCATGAGTAAAAGCGTCTTCGAGAGAAGTGATCTTGGGCATGTTTGCCTCCAAATAATCTGGTGAAGGCGACACATTATCGGATATCGCATAAGTTCATGATGGGGAAAATTTAAATTCGCAAGTATTGTTGCAGTGTACTAGTGCCCATTACATTTGATCGTGCGTTACTCTTATGACAATTTGATTAGCCGGCATCATCTGTCTGCGGCTTCTTTATGAAGCCCCTGTTAGGTGTGCTCGCAACCCATTTAGCCGCACCTCCATCCGGCGCATTCGCAACACCTTTCCGAACAACCATTTGTGCCGCGTCGTGAGCGCGGCCGATCAAGGGAATTCCCATGGCTGAAAACATGGACGACCGTCTATTGAACGACGCCGAATTTGATGGACAGGTCGTCCAGCAGGGCGCGGGCGGTGAGACGCACCAGACGGATGGTGGCGCCATCCTGACCACCCAACAGGGTGCGCCCATTGCTGACGATCAGAATTCGCTGAAGGTTGGCGGCCCGCGCGGACCGACGGTTTTGGAAGACCATATTCTACGCGAAAAGATTTTCCACTTCGACCATGAGCGCATTCCCGAGCGCGTCGTTCATGCCCGCGGCTACGGCGCCCACGGCTATTTCGAGACCTATGACAGCCTGTCCGATATTACGGCTGCTGATATCTTTGCCCGCGGCGGCGAAAAGACACCGGTTTTCGTCCGCTTTTCGACCGTGGCCGGCAATAAGGGCTCAGTCGATCTGGCGCGGGACGTGCGCGGCTTCGCGGTCAAATTCTATACCAAACAGGGCAACTGGGACCTCGTCGGCAACAATATCCCGGTCTTCTTCATCCAGGACGCGATGAAGTTCCCGGATCTGGTCCATGCCGCCAAACAGGAGCCCGACCGCGACTTCCCGCAAGCCCAGACGGCGCACGACAACTTCTGGGACTTCATCTCCCTGATGCCGGAAGCCATGCACATGATCATGTGGACCATGTCGGATCGCGCCATTCCGCGCGGTTTCCGCTTCATGGAAGGCTTCGGCGTCCATACCTTCCGCCTGATCGACGCCGGCGGCCGGTCTACCTTCGTCAAGTTCCACTGGAAGCCCAAGCTCGGCGTGCAGTCGGTGGTGTGGAACGAGGCGGTCAAGATCAATGGCGCCGATCCGGACTTTCATCGCCGCGACCTGTGGAACGCCATCCAGTCCGGCGCCTTTCCCGAATGGGAACTGGGCCTTCAGCTGTTCGACGACGCCTTTGCCGACGCGTTCGACTTCGATGTGCTCGACGCGACCAAGCTCATCCCCGAGGACATTTTGCCGGTGCGTATCGTCGGTCGGCTGGTGCTGGACCGCATGCCGGATAACTTCTTCGCCGAGACCGAACAGGTCGCCTTCTGCACCCAGAACATCGTCCCGGGCATCGACTTCACCAATGATCCGCTGCTGCAGGGCCGCAATTTCTCTTACCTCGACACTCAGATCAAGCGTCTCGGCGGACCGAACTTCACCCACATCCCGATCAATGCCCCCAAGTGCCCGTTCGCCCACTTCCAGCAGGACGGCCACATGGCCATGCACAACCCCAGAGGGCGGGCGAATTATGAGCCGAATTCCTGGACACCTGACCTCGGCGCCGACGGTGGCCCGCGCGAAGTGGCAAACGGCTTCCGCTCGGTCACCGAAGCCTCAGACGGTGAAAAGCGCCGTGTGCGCCCAGAGTCGTTCGCCGACCACTATAGCCAGGCGCGGCAATTCTACATCAGCCAGACGCCGATCGAACAAGGCCATATCCAGGACGCGCTGGTCTTCGAACTGAGCCGCGTCGAACGCCCGGATATTCGCCAACGCGTTGTCAGCCACTTGCTCAATATCGATGATGCGCTGGCCCAGGCCGTGGCCGACGGTCTCGGTCTTGCCGCATTGCCGAGCCCAGCTCAGGCAGCGCGACCGACGCGTCAGGATTTGCCCGCTTCTGATGCCCTGAGTATCCAGAAGACCAATCGCGGCACCTTGCAAGGGCGCAAGTTCGGCGTACTTTTGACCGATGGAGCCGATGCCGAGCTGTTCACCGCGCTCGTTGCCGCCATCACCGAAGCCGGCGCCGTGTTCGAGCTTGTCACCCCCAAGATCGCCGGCGTAACCTTAAGTGACGGCTCGTTGGTCCCGTCGCAGTACAAGATCGACGGCGGCCCCTCGGTCCTGTTCGATTTTCCTGTCGTGCTCGCCTCTGCCGACGGCGCCGCTATCTTGGCCAAGCTGCCGCCCGCCCGCGATTTCGTCGCCGACGCCTTCGCTTATTTTAAATTCCTGGCCTATTCGCCGGAGGCGCTCCCGCTCCTGGACAAGGCCGGAGTTTCCGCGGACCTTGATGACGGCTGCATCGAGCTGAGCCGCGAAACGCTGAGTGCTTATATGACGGCGCTCGGCGACATCCGGCACTGGCCGCGCGAGGAAGCCATGAAAGCCCGACACTAGGAAGATACTGGGGAAAGCCAGATAGCACGCGTGGCAAGCCTTGCGGGCTTCCAACCCACCTCAAACACCATGGCTTCAGACTAACCGCAATCTTGCCGGCCGGGCTTGAAGGCCAATCGCCCGCTTACGGCCAATTGGGGTCTTATAAGACGCGGGACGTTCAAAGGAGGCCATTATGCCCAAGGAATCGTCAGGACAACGGTCAAAAGTCCACAAGGTAATGCACGAAGCCAAACACGGCGAGCTGAAAAGCGGTTCAGGCAAGACTGTGACATCGCACAAGCAAGCGGTCGCTATCGCTATGCACGAGGCGCACATTCCGAAAAAAGGCTCGCACGCCCATCACTAATGGGCAAAAGGCGTCGGCGCCTCTTCCCTACCCTCGCCTATTGCGGCATCGCCGCCGTCTATACTGGAGAGATGCCCCATGGATTCGCAAGACCCGATCCAACCGTCCGCCACTGCCCAGCCGCTGCAAGATCCCACGACAAAATACCCCAAGCCGCCCTTCGCCCGTCAGGAACAGCCCTGGCCCGGCCTGGCTTCACAGATGCAGCCGCGCCCTGATCATGGCGAGACCAGCTACAAGGGGTCGGGTCGGCTTTTAGGCCGCAAGGCGCTGATTACCGGCGGGGATTCAGGCATGGGACGCGCCGCCGCGATCGCCTATGCGCGCGAAGGCGCCGACGTCGCCATCAACTACCTGCCCGCCGAGGAGCCCGACGCCCAGGAGGTCATGGCGCTGATCAAGCAGGCCGGCCGCACCGGTGTCGCCATTCCTGGTGACCTGCGCGACGAAGCCTTCTGCCAACGGCTTGTGCAGCAGGCGCTCGAGGGCCTAGGCGGTCTTGATATTATCGTCAATAATGCCGGCCGTCAGCAAAGCCACGCCTCGATCCTCGACATTTCCACGGAGGACTTCGACGCCACCATGAAGACCAATATCTACGCGCCGTTCTGGATCATCAAGGCGGCGTTGCCACATCTGAAGCCCGGCGCGACCATTATCGGCACGACCTCGGAACAGGCATACGACCCGACACCCGATCTCTATGACTACGCTCAGACCAAGGCGGCGACTATGAACTACGTCAAATCGCTGGCCAAGCAGCTCGGGCCCAAGGGCATCCGCGTCAATGGCGTGGCACCGGGGCCGGTTTGGACGCCGTTGCAGGTCAGCGGTGGCGCCAGTCAGGAAAAGCTCGAACAGTTTGGCGTCAATACGGCGCTCGGCCGCCCCGGTCAGCCGACGGAACTGGCGTCGATCTACGTCCAACTGGCCGCCGCCGATGCCAGCTTTGCCACCGGTCAGGTCTATGGCTCATCGGGCGGCGCCGGCCAGCCCTGATCTGCGCCGCCCTGCCAGCTCCCCATTCTTATATCGGTCGCCAGGTATTCCGACATAAACCTTATCCGGATGCCGATAGGCTCGCGAAATGCCCCTCACCAAAGCGCAGCCGCGACCCAAAACCGTTTCCGTGACGATGGTGACCGGTTTCGCCGTCGTAGCCGCACTCGCCTTGGCGGCCTGGATATTGCCAGGCCATGTCGATATCGCCGCGCTCAAGCGGTGGATCGCGCCGCTGCTTCGCGCGCAGGCGCGGGCGCCCTTGGCCTTTGTTCTAGCCTACTTTGCGGCCTACGTTGCCGTGACAGCCCTGTGCATTCCGCTGGAAGTACCCTTCGCCTTGGGCGCCGGTGCATTGTTCGGTTTGGCCGGCGGTGTCGCTGTGGCGTCATTCGCCTCTATTTTTGGGGCCACCCTGGCCTTCCTCTGGGCCAGGTTCCTGCTGCGCAATCACGTGCGCCGCTTCTTCGGCACCCAACTCGATATGATCAATCAAGGTATCGAACGCGACGGGGTTTTTTACCTCGTCAATCTACGCCTGTTGCCGTTAGTCCCGTTTTCGCTGTGCAACCCGCTGATGGGCCTGACGACCATGCCGGTCGGTGTGTTTTTCGTCGTATCGCAGGCCTGCATGATCTTTGCGACCGTCATTTTCGTCAATGCCGGCACGGAATTGCTCAGCCTGCATAGCCTGCGCGATATTATGTCGCCGCATCTCATTGCCGGCCTGGCCGCCCTGGCCCTCTTGCCATGGCTGGGCAAGGGGTTGATGCACGGCGTCAACGCCCTTCGCCATCGCCCGGTCGCGCTCAGGTGAAAACATCAGCACTTCATAAGGCCATTAACGACACGGGGGCCGCCTGCACGCCGCAAGCTTTACCGTCCCGATGGCGCCGCGACTGGTGGACCGATTTCGCCTGGGACGACGGGCATCTGCTGATCCCCAAAACCGGCATTCGCCTGAAAATCAGCGGCGCCCTGATCCATGAAATTGTCCAGTGGGCGCTCTATCTCGCCGTCCTCAACACTATGGCCCTATGGACCCGTATTTGCCGCGTCGAGCGCCGGCGCATCTGGTTCGCGCCCGATCGCCCGCGTCCATGGTACCTGGTGCGCGGTGCCGCCATGTGGAGTGGTATCGACGTCGCGGACCGGCCGGCAAACGCCGAGGCGGCGCTGTACTTCGATGACAGCACAACGGGCGCTCCGCCGCCGGTCGCCTGCGCGCGCCGTCTCAACCACGCCTGCACTGATATCGGCAAAAGCCACGTGGCGCGCGTGTTCGAAGAGATATTCGGCTATCCTCTGACAGTCGATCCTTTAGGCGTGTCAGGCGAGATCGTCGAAAAGCCCGAAAAGAACGGTGTCCATGGCGGCCGCATCGTCACGGCCCCCTTGCCGCCCAAGCCCGGTTTTACCTATCAACGCGTTGTCGACACGTGTGACGAAGACGGCTGCTGCCGCGACCTGCGCACGCCTTGCGCTGGCGGATCCCCAGTAATCGTCTGGATCAAGGTCAAGACGCCTCAGGGCCGCTTCTCGATCAACAACCGAAGTGCCATGCTGGCCGATCCAGCAGCGGTCTATTCGCCGCACGAGCTTGAGCTGATCCGTCTTTTTTGTATGCGCGTCGGGCTGGATTGGGGCGGCCTCGACATCCTGCGCGACCGGACAGACGGGCGCATCTACATTGTCGACGTCAACAAGACCGATCTCGGTCCCGTCATTGCCCTGTCGTGGCGCGACAAGCTGGTGTCGATGCACCGGCTGGCGCAGGCCTTGCGCGCTCTGGTGAGTTAGGCCTCAACGCCGTAGTGGATCGGCTTGAAGGCGTAGTTGTTTGATTGCAGCGCCGAACACGCCGTCAGGGCGACGATCAGGTCCATCTCCGCCTCGAATAGGATGTGGTCGCCCGCCCCGCTTTTCGGCGGATCGACGCGCAGCTCGCCGCTGTCGCCATCGACCTGGACGTTCATGAAGATGTTGAAGGCGACCGGGATCTGATCCGGTTGGATGCCATAAGGCTCCAGCGCGTGTGACAGGTTGCCGAAGCAGCCCTGATGCGGATGTTCGTCGCCATAGATGATGCGAAACGTGTCCTTCGAACATGGCGTCAGCAGGAAGTCGTGGCGCCCGACGGTGTCTTCGACGATGCGCAGCATGACGTTGCTGCGATTGGAATAGAGCGGATCGCCCGTGGTCAGGAACAGTTTGCTGGCATAGTCCAGCGTGCGCCCCGACGAGATGACCTCATCTGTGTCGTGCGCGTTGAAGGCCAGCATGTCCGACACCTGCTCACCCTGGGGATCGATCACCCGCAGGCGCTGGCCCTTGTTCAGCCTGAATGCCGTCCCCGAGCGCGGGGGGATTTCCGTGACCATATCGCCATCTCCTTCGTCTGCCTCCGTCATAAGGAATGGTTCATAAGGCCCAGATGGCGAAACAGGCCCACCATGTAATGAAACCATAAAGTGCAGCAAATTCAGTGTATTAATGTGCGCTTATGGACCAAAGATTCTTACGCGATCCTTTTCCGATGGTGCATAGGCGCCCGCTTCATCCTTAGCGGCGGCGGTTTATTTTGAGCTTCCAACAACAAGGAAGCGTTCCCTGTGTTCATGACGTCGCAGCCCCCCGACGGTTCGTTCACCGCGCAAAGTGCGCTGATCGAGCGATTTGAGGCCCATATCCGAGACAAGACCTTTCCCTGCGTCGGCGCCAAGTCGGCCCTGGCGCGCGGCCAGATGCAGATCATGGTCGCCGGCGACCTGCGTTGCCCGCGCGACGACGCGGCGGTCTATTCGGCGTTGCGCGACTTCGCCAAGGCTTTCGGCCAAGTCCCTGAGCCGTTTCAAACCTTCGCCGTCCTCTTTCCGACACGGGATGATCTGTCCGAAGCCGATTTTGAACGCGCGCTGTGGGAACGAATTCAGCGTCTGGAAGCCCTGGACGCCGACGCAGGTGAAGCCTACGACCCACGGGTCAGCGCCGACCCCAACGACGAGGCCTTTTGCCTGAGTTTCGGCGGGCAGGCCTTCTTTGTCGTCGGCCTGCATTCGCATGCATCGCGCCTGGCGCGCCGTTTCGAGGTGCCGGTGCTCGTCTTCAATGCCCACGCCCAGTTTGAGGCGCTGCGCGCCGAAGGCCGCTACGAGACCTTACGCCACAGCATTATTGACCGCGACACCGCCCTGCAAGGCGCTCCCAATCCCATGCTGGCGCGCCACGGCGAAAGTTCCGAAGCCCGGCAATACAGCGGGCGGCGCGTGCCCGACGGCTGGAAATGTCCTTTCCAACCCGTTCATAAGGAGGCGAGCCATGCCCGCTCTTGAAGCGCTTCCTTTGCTTGGGCTCATCGCCGCCGCCATCATTCATTGGATCCGCAATCCCAAGCTGACCTTCTGAAGCCGGGCCAATCACTTCGGCATCGAATCCTTTCGGGCGACATGGGCTAGTGCGGGGATGAAACAAAACAGCACGCAAAAAAGTCATTTTACCGTATTTGCTCAGGCGGTCTCGAATTGGGCCGGCAGTCAAATGGCTTTTCTATTGGCCTTCGGGTCAGTGGTGGTCTGGGCCATTACGGGTCCGATCTTTCACTATTCCGAAACCTGGCAGATGGTCATCAATACCGGGACGACCATCGTCACCTTTTTGATGGTCTTCCTCATCCAGCACGGCCAAAACCGTGATGGGCGCGTCATCCAGCTTAAGCTCGATGAACTCATTCGGGCGATTGAAGGGGCTGAAAACCGCCTCATCAACATGGAAGAGATGGCAGAGGACGAGCTTGTGGCCACTCAAGCCGCCTTTACGCAGATTGGCGAGGACGCCTGTCAGGCGGTCGCCGGCAACGAGATGCTCGCCCGTCCGTCATGAGCCCAACCCCCGTAACCGAATTGCCGCACTATCCGCATCGCGCGGCGCGCCTGGCCGATCTTGTCGTCCACGTGGCAGGCCTTGTCCTCGCGGTGATTGGCGGTGGTGTCGCACTGTGCCTGGCGGTCAGTCACGGCCTGATCGGCCGAGCAGCTGCTGTCAGCGTCTATGCGCTGGGCTTCATCGCCATGTTCGCCTTTTCGACAGCCTACAATTTTGCCCGGCCGAAATGGCAGGCCTTTTTGTACCGGCTCGACCACGTCGGGATCTTCCTGATGATCGCCGCCAGCTACACGCCCTTCACCACTCAGCTTCTGCATGGCGCGTGGAGCTGGGCGATGACGATCACGGTGTGGACCCTCGCCTTGCTGGGGATCGTCAGCAAACTCTTCCTGCCGGCGATGAAGGATGCGGTCACGATCGCCCTTTATCTGGCGCTTGGCTGGGTCGTCCTGATCGCCGTTAAACCGCTCATCCACAGCGCGCCGCTGGCAACGTTGATTTTGTTGGCAATAGGCGGGGCCGTCTACTCGGTTGGCGCCCTGCTTTTCATGATCAAGCGGCTGACGTTTCGCCGGGCGATCTGGCATGGTCACGTCCTGGCCGGCGCCGCGACACATTATGCCGCCGTCATGGTCGGCGTCGTGCTCGTCGCCGTGAAATAGCGAGCGCGTATTCTTTCGGCAGTCCACGCACAGCCCCACGGCGATCGAGTCGGCAAAAACTTATGCTGCAGCCGCTCAATCTCACTGAGACCTTAGCTAAAAGCGCCTAGGTATCAGCTTGTGTTAGCGTGAGGGAAACAGGCGATGTCACCGGATATTTTATGGATTGCCGCAGCCGCAGCGGGACTTTGCTTTATTGTTACTGTGGCCGCCGAATGGGGCCGTGTCGTGCGCCAATATCCGCGGCGACCAGACCGCCCGGCGCACCGTATGGACGCCATCTTCGACAGCGCGCCATCCGAGCCGGCCGAGGCGTTCAATGCCACCGACTATGCCCGCCCTCAGGTCATTCCCGTCCAAAATCTCGCCGAGCCCCCGCCAATCGACCCGGTACCCGCGGCATCACAGGAAATGGTTGGCTTGAAGACTTTTGCTGCGGTGATGGCGCAACGGTGTTCCCGGAGCGACGCTGCCGACAGCCGATACGCGTTCGGTCAGCAGGCGGCCTGACGACCAGCGCTTAACCGCCGGGTCCGCGCGACTGTGCCGCATAGCGTTCCAATAGGTTTTCGAACTTCGCCGCATCGATCGGCTTGGCCAGATAGTCGTCCATGCCAGCAGCAATGAAACGTTCGCGATCTCCGGCCAGGCCATAGGCCGTCATGGCGATGATCGGCAGCCTTACGCGGCCTTGCTTGCTTTCCCAAGCCCGGATATGGCGCGTGGTTTCCAGTCCGTCCATGCCTTCCATTTGAATGTCCATTAAGATGAGGTCGAAAGCCTGTTGCTGCAGCCGTTCCAATGCCTCTGCTCCACTCGTCGCGGTAGCCGACGCGAAGCCTAACCCATCGAGAAACCCGGTAGCGACAATCAGGTTGGCCTGATTGTCCTCGACGACCAGCACTTTGAATTCGCCAGGTGCCGGCCGGTGATGGCTCGCGGTATCCTCCGCGAGGCTGACCGCCGATTGCGCCGGTTTCAGCGGCAGGGCGAGGGTAAAGATCGATCCCTCACCCACGTGGCTCGTCGCCGAAAGCCGGCCGCCCATCAGCTCGGCCAGGCTGCGGGCGATCGACAGGCCAAGGCCACTGCCACCAAAGCGGCGGGTGGTCGAACTGTCCGCCTGGACGAACTTCTCGAAGACTTGGTCGATCTTCTGCGCCGAGATGCCGATGCCGGTATCGGTGACCGTCATGGTGACCCACGCAGTGCCGTCGTCCATGACGGTGTCGCAGGCCGCGACGATGACACTGCCCTTGGTCGTGAATTTGACAGCATTGCTCATCAGATTGAGCAGGACCTGATGGATGCGCTGAGGGTCGCCGCGATAGGCGTCGCTCAGAGGCTCGCCGCGATGGTAGGCAACCTCGACGGCCTTGCCTTCGGTGCCGACGGTGGCGATTTCGACAACGCGTTCGATAACGTCGGACAGCGAAAAATCGATTTCTTCCAGAACGATCTTGTTGTCTTCGATTTTGGCAACGTCGAGCAGATCGTTGAGGAGAGCGGTCAAGGACGCCGCGCTCTGTTGCAGCGTCGAGACGAATTTGCGCTGTTGCGCGGTCAGCTCGCTGCGGCCGAGCAAGGTCGTCAGGCCGACAATGGCATTCATCGGCGTGCGGATTTCATGACTCATATTGGCCAGGAAGTCGGTCTTGGCGTTGCTGGCCATTTCCGCTTTTTCCAGCGCAGCCTTCAGCGCTTGTTCCGCCGCCTTGACCCGCAACAGAGCCTTGACCGTGGCGGTGAGCTCCAACGCGTCGATGGGTGTTGTCAGGTAGCCTTCGGCGCCGCAATCGAAGCCCAGCGCACGATCGCGCCCCTCGATGAACGAGGCCGAGGTCATCAGCACGGGAATCGACGCCAGATTGGGCGTAGCCTTCAGGCTGACGCAGGTATCGAAACCGTTGCCGTCAGGCAGCTGGACGTCGAGGATGATCAGATCGATCGCATGGGCTTCGAGGATATCCAGCCCATCGCGGATCGTTGAGGCTTCGCGCGTCGCATAGCCGACCCGCTGCAGCAGGCGCCCGAACGTATAGCGGTTGACCTCGGTATCATCGATGATGAGGATCGTCTCGGTCATGAGAGGTCCTTTTTGCCGCCGGCCTTCACCGCCAGATCGCGGAAAATGCCGTCGACCTGCTTGCGGCGTTCGGAGTGCGACTGGGACTTCGAGACGATGGCGATGGCCATGCCGTCGCCGGTCAGGCGCGCCCGGTCGGCCTCGCTCAGATCGCTGCCGCTATGGATGATGACCGGCAGGTCCTGCGACTGCGGCATCTTGCGGATCTCCTGAAGCACGGCCTCGCCCGGCATGTCGGGCAGGTGGAGGTCAAGGAAGACCGCCGTCGGCCGCGCCCGGCGAACGACAGCCAGAGCTTCGGTGCCGGACGCCGCCTCGATGATCAGGTCGGCATAGGCGCGGACATATTTGCGCAGGATGTACCGGTCGGTCAGTTGGTCGTCGATTATCAATATGCGCTCGAAACGCGGCGCTTCACGATTTTCCGTCATCGCCGAGCGGTATTCGGCCTCGTCCGGACCCTGATATTCGCGCGGCAGGATGACGCAGAAGGTCGAACCCTGGCCAAGGGCACTGTCGACCGTCACTTCGCCGCCCAGCAGGCTTGCCAGCTTGCGGGACAGCGGCAGGCCAAGCCCGGTGCCGCGCACGGCCTTTTGATGATCGCCTTCGATCTGGGCGAAGTCCTCGAAGATGCGTTCATGGTCTTCCGGCGCGATGCCGACGCCGGTATCGCGGACGCAGAAGACCACCCGCTTCGCATCCAGTGGTCGCGCCGATACCCGAACCTCGCCCGCCTCGGTATATTTCAGACTGTTGGAAATGAAGTTGCGCAGGATTTGCGACACTTTGCCCTCGTCAGTGACCAGGGCCAGGCCCGGCGGCACGTCGTCGAACACCAGTTCGACGGGCCGGTCGGTGCGCAGCAGGGGCCGCAGCATGCCGCGCAGGATGCGAAACATGTCGTCGACCTCGAACAGGCTGGCCCGCACGGCGATCTTGCCGGCCTCGACCTTGGCCAGATCGAGCACGTCATTGACCAGATTGGAGAGCTCCTTGGCGCTGCCCTGGATGAAGCCGATCTGCTTCTCCTGTTCGGCGGACAGCTCGCCGTCGAGACGGTCGAGCAGCATGCTGGAAATGCTGATCATCGAATTCAGCGGCGTGCGCAGTTCATGGGTGATCGTCGACAGAAATTCGGTCTTCATTTCCGACGCCCGGCGCTGATAGTCGGCGCGCTGCTCCAGTTCCGCCGACAGCGCCATGACGCCGCGATTGGTTTCTTCCAGCTCGAGATTGAGCTGGGTCAGGCGCTGTTTCTGCCGCTCGACCTCGTCGAGCGCTGCCAGCAGTTCCTGGTTTTGCCGCTGCATCTCCTCAAACGGGTTTTGCGGCGCCTCACCGGTCAGGGCTCCGGCGATCTTGGCCACAAGCTCCGGCACAGGCGGCGCCTTGCGTGACAGGGTGTGGCTCATCTCGACGGTCGTGCCATCCCCGGGTTTCGATATGATCGAAAAGCCGTCGGCCAGCCGTTTTGCTCCCACCAGGCCCAGCCCCATGCCGGTCTTCGATTGGTAGTCACCGGCCAGAATGGCATCAATATTAGCGATGCCCGGCCCCTTGTCGCTGACACGTATCTTCAGACTTCCCGGGGTACCGGCATCGACAAGAAATTCGGCGCGGCCGCCGCCGGCGTACTGAAAAGCGTTGCGCGCCAGTTCCGAAACGGCCGTGGCGATACGTATCTGATCCTGGGAATCGAATTCCAGCAGTTGGGCGATCTGGCGCGCCCGGCGGCGGGCCAGAACGACGTCGTGCTCGAAGCGGATTTCGACTTTCAGCAGGGCCAAGTCCATGGCTTAGCTCCGCCTCAGGACGACGATCGTCGCATCGTCCTTGACGCGGCGATAATCGCGATAAAACACCCCGGCGATCAGGCTCGGCGAACGATAGGCCAAGCCCGGATAGTCCTCCATTTTCCAATGCGCCGACAAGCCGTCGGAATGCAGAACCAGGACATCTTCGGGCGCGCAAGGATAGGTGAATTCGGCTACCCGGGCGATCTGATGGCCGACAATGCCGTTGAGCGAGACCATGCCGCGCGATTTCACGCCGGTGAACAGGCTGGCGCCGATATTGCCGATCCCGGCGAACGTCGCTTGGCTCTGCACGAGGTCGATGTCGACAATGGCGATAGCGGCACCCCGCGTCGGTTTCAGCGCCAAATGAAAGGTCTGTATCACCTGCGCCGGTGACGACCGGTCGTTGACGGCGAACAGGGAAAGCGCCGCGTCGGTGGCCTTTGCGGCCAACGGCCCATGCCCCAGTCCGTCGCTGACCACGACACGGATATGGTCGGGGCTGTAGCGAATGGCCCAGCCGTCGCCGCACTCATGCTCGCCATCGACCGGCAGGCAAATCGCTCCGGCGGTGACGTCCGGCGTGGCCTTGCCATAGATGCTTGGCCACAATGCGGCCACAAGCACCGAGCCGCGTTGTGGCAGGGAGTACACCTCCAGGCTCTTGGCCAGACGCGCCACCGCGCCCAATCCAGTTCCCGGGCTGCCCGAGGTCGAATAGCCGTCCTGCAGGCATTGGTCGGCGTTAAAACCCGGCCCCTTGTCGAGCGACATTACTTCCAGGCCGAAATCATCGCCCGATTGCAGGGCGCGCACGAGGATGGTGCCGCCGCCGGCGTGCTTGACCAGATTGGTGGCGAACTCAGTGACGACCAGCGCGACCTTGCCGGCATCGGTCTCGTCGAAATGGACCGTTTTGGCGATCGCCAGCGCGCGGCGACGGCAATCGCCGACATCGTGCAGTTCGCGGACGGGAATGGCAATCGATTGCCGCAGCGGCGTCATTTCCACCTCGCTACGGTGACGCGCGTGCCTTCGCCGGGCGCGGAGACGATATCGAATTCATTGCACAATCGCTTGGCACCGCTCAGGCCCAGTCCCATACCGCCGCCGGTGGTGTAGCCGTCGGTCAGCGCCAGGTCGAGATTGGCAATGCCCGGCCCCTTGTCCTCAAAGGTCAGGCGCACACCACGTCGCGCGCCGTTTTCAACGTGCTCAAGTCGTAGTAAGCCGCCCCCGCCATAGACGACGGTGTTGCGAGCCAACTCGCTGCACGCCGTCACCAGCTTGGTAACGTCGACCAGCCCCAGTCCGATTTCGGCCGCCCAGGTGCGAACCTCCTTGCGCGCCAGGATAATATCGGACTCGGTGAGCAGCGGCAGGGTCTCAGGTGTCCTCACCGTCATCGGTGTCACCTTCCTGAGGAAGGGTGATCATGCCTTGCAAAAGCGCCATGCCCTTTTCGACGTCGAGCGCCGTCAGCACGCCCGGCAGGGTCAGGCCCAACTCGACCAGGGTGATGGCGACGGCCGGCTGCATGCCGACAATGACGGTGCGCGCGTCCAGGATGCGCGACATGCCCGAAATATTGGCTATGACGCGGCCGATGAACGAGTCGACGATTTCGAGCGCCGAAATGTCGATCAGCACGCCCTGGGCGCCCGTCTGGGCGATGCGCGTGGTCAGATCGTCCTGAAGGGTCATGGCCAGCCGGTCGTGCATGTCGACCTGGATGGTGACAAGCAGGTAGGCGCCCATGCGCAGAATAGGGATACGTTCCATTACCGCTTACGCCTGCACCTTGGTCTTGACGCGGGTGATCGCCATGCCCAGACGATCGAGCGCCATGGCGAAGGCCGCCGCCAGGGTGGCCTTGGTGGCGACATTGCCGAGTTCGACGCCGAGATGGACGATGGTTTGGGCAATCTGCGGGCGGATGCCACTGATCAGGCAGTCGGCGCCCATCAATCGCGCCGCGGTCACTGTCTTCAGCAGATGCTGCGCCACCAGCGTATCGACGGTTGGTACGCCCGTAATGTCGATGATTGCCACGGTCGAACCGGTCTCGACGATGCGCTGCAGCAGCGATTCCATCACCACCTGAGTGCGGGCGCTGTCGAGCGTGCCGATAAGCGGCAAGGCCAGGATGCCTTCCGCCAGGCTGACGACCGGGGTCGACAGTTCCAGCATGTCTTCCTGCTGGCGCAGGATCACCGCCTCACGCGTCTTCAGATAGACTTCGACCGTGTATAGACCCAGCCGGTCCAGCAGGACCGTGGCGTCCCAAATGGCGGCGGCGAGATCAGAAGCATTACCGTCATTGGCCGTGGCTAGAGCCGCGAATAGCGGCTTTTTGAACGACAGCACGAAGGTCGCTGTTTCAGATGGCGTCAGACCAAGCTCGGTGCGCTTGCGTGAGACGTCCTCAAGCAGCTTGTAGACCGATTGCCATTCGGCGGTCGTCATGTCCTGGGTATTGCCGTCACGGCTAGCGGCGATAAAGTGCTGAAGGAATAGGTCGCACTGTTCCGCGAGCTCTTTTTCCTTGATCACACCCTGCCGGCTGAGTGCGGCCTGCTGTTCCTTGACCCACTCGCCAAGTAGGCTCGCGCGATCCTGCTCGATCGCCCGGTAGAGCGACCGTTTATCCTGTGATTTGTCCAATTGAGGCCCCTTCGACACCCAAAGCGCTGCTTTTTCTGCTGGAAGGGAGGTCCTAGAGCCGAGTGCGCTTGTGATTCAGCCTAGCGCGTTATGGGAATAAAAAAGCCATAAGGAGTTTACGGAAATGTCAGCGCATTGGACTGGTCAACCAAGGTAATCGCCTAATGCCTCAGGCGTGAAAATGCAGAGGGCGGGCTGGCGCCCTCTGCATTCCTTGAGGCTTGACGAGATGGGTCACGATGCAGCGTGGGCCGATGCATGCGCTACGCCCCATTCCGCCGATAGCCTCAATGGGCCGGTGACCTCGCGGATAGCCGGCCCGCCACTTTGCGGGTGGCATGATTTGTACGACCGTTCTGTCGGGTAGGATGACTTAAAGTACAAAAAAATCATCCGCCTAACGCTTTAGGCGGTAAGCCGTGCATCTGAAATCACCCGCGCGCCGTATCCTTGCCCGGACAGTTTCATGGCTCCGCGCGCCTTATGTACATCGCGAATTCAGATCGTCTGACGCTCCCTTCGATCGCTGTTCAGCAGCGGCGCCTTTTTGTGCGCGCGGGCGTCATCATCGGCGTCATCCTTGGGCACATAGCGCTTCTGCTATTGCTGATGTTGACGCCAAAAGACGCAATTCCAGCCGGGCCCGCCGGGTTTAACGGCAGCCTGATCCTCGCCGACCTGATCGCCGCTTCACCTGCTGAAGCGGCAGCGCCAGTGCCACGTAAACCCCTGACCTCCAAACCGGCCCGTCGCGTCGCCACGCCACGGGCCGAGCCAGCCGCCGAAGTCGCTGACGAGGCCATCGATATGCCGTCCGTCGATCCCGCGCCGCCGTCACCCGATAGCGGCGCGCCAGTGTTGTCCACCGCAGACGCCGATGCCCTGTCGAAATTCCAACCGTCGTCGAGTACCGGCCGACCCGATACGCCGTGCGATCTGACATCGACCGTCGTGCACGACTTCGCTTCGAGTCCCGTTGTGCGCCAAGGCGTTGAGGAACTGCCGGTATCCGAAAAGTCCGTCGCCAATGCGGTGCAGATGTGGGACGGGGCGTGGCCGGCTGAAACCCAGGCCGGTGGCAAGGCTTTGTTACGCGCCTTGCTCACGCGGGAGATCAGCGCCAGCCGCCCCGACTGCATGCAACAGGTCAATCAAGGCCCGGTTTTCGTCTTCGTGCCTGACGGCGACGCCACGGTCGTGGTCGCCATCGGCTCAGGGACTTGGCAGTGGGGACAACTGGTCGAATAGCCCCGGGCATTTCCCCGGCGAAATAATTCTTCGTCGCCCAAATCCGCGGCGCATCTGAATCCGTCACATCCCCGTAGAGCGCCCGGGCCGATATTTAAACAGGACAGGGCCGCGATGCGGTCAGGAGGGTTTCGTGAGGATTCTGAAACGCGGTGGCTTAGCCATCCTAACAACCGTAAGCGTTTTGGGGCTCGTGGCGGGCGCTCCCGCTATGGCATCCAGTCACCGGGAAGCACCGGGTATCACCAAGATGCCCAAGGTCGACGGCACCGACTTTTACATGTTTCGCAGCTACGAACCTGGCCGCAGCGGCTACGTCACCTTCATCGCCAATTATCAGGGCCTTCAAGACCCGGGCGGCGGACCCAACTACTTCACCATGGACCCGGACGCCGTCTATGAAATTCACGTCGACAATGTCGGCGACGCCAAGGACCACATCACCTTCCAGTTCAAGTTCACCAACACTCTGGCGGGTAACAACGCTGGCGTGGCGTTGAATATCGGTGGCACGACCAATGCGGTCGCCCTGCGCGATGTCGGCATGATCAGCAAATCGCCGACCGATCCGAACCTGAACGAGACCGAGACCTATACGGTGACGATGATCACCGGCGATCGCCATTCGGGCTCCCGTCAGACGGTCACCAATGCCACAGACGGCACCTCGACCTTCACCAAGCCGTTCGACAATGCCGGCCAGAAGACGATCGCCAACTACCCGGCCTATGCCAACCAGTTCATCTATAATGTGAACATTCCGGGCTGTTCGGCGCAGGCCAAGGTCTTTGTCGGCCAGCGCGCCGACGCCTTCGCCGTCAATCTCGGTGCCATCTTCGATCTGGTAAACTTCGTGCCGATCGAAGGCGACAGCGTCCCCGGCGCCGGCGACGGCAAAGGCTTCCCCGGCGGTATCACGCAAAACCACGCCAATGACGAGATCATGGGCAAGAAGAACGTCACCTCGATCGCCATGGAAGTGCCGATCTCGTGCCTGACCGGCTCGGGCAATGGCGTTATCGGCGGCTGGACGACGGCGAGCCTGCCTCAGGCGCGCCTGGTCGACCCCAATCCCGGCTACACTCACCCGACCGTGTCCGGCGGTGCCTATACGCAGGTGTCGCGCCTGGGCATGCCCCTGGTCAACGAACTGGTTATCGGCCTGCCCGACAAGGACAAGTGGAATGCGTCAGAGCCCTCAGGCGACGCGCAATTCGGCGCCTATGTCACCAATCCGACCTTCCCGGAAATCCTGAACCTGCTGTTCAAGGCACCGGTGAATGCCACGCTGAAAACCAATATCTCTGATCTCGCCCCCAGCAACTTCCCGCGCAAAGACCTGGTCGCTGCCTTTCTGACCGGGATCGCCACACTTAACCAGCAGAGCACGGTGACAGCATCGGAAGAACTCCGGCTGAACACCGGTGTGGCACCGACCGCCCAGGCTAATCAAAGCACCTTCGGGGTGGCCGGCGACGACCTGGCCGGCTTCCCGAATGGCCGCCGCCCGGGTGACGACACCGTCGACATCACTCTGCGCGTCGCCATGGGCGCCCTGTGCTATCCCGTGCCGATCCAGGGCAAGGCAACGGATCTCGGCCTGTGCAAACCTTCGGATGCCCCGGTTGGCAATGTGCCGTTTACCGATGGCGCCCCGGTCCACGCCACCGACGTGCTGAACGCCTTCCCGTACCTCAACCCGCCCCTGCCGGGCTCGCCCTATTCGGCGCGCCACTAAGCCGGCTTTCGAGGAGTCTCGCTATGAAGAAACTAGTCATAACGACGTCGATCGCCGCTCTTGCCGCCGCTCTGGCGGCGTGCGGTGGCGGCAGCGGTGGCAGCGGCGGTGGGACGACCATCGTCTCGACACCGCCGACGCCATCAAACGAAGCCAAGTTCGGCTCGCAATTCGCCGCCGACTTCAGTGCCAGTTCAAATGCCTCTCCGGCCTCTGTCTCGTCCGGTGATGTCGTGCCGCCCGATCCCACCGCAACCCCCTCAACGGTGCCCTAAGGCGTCATCGGTATTTGGACGAAAAAGCGGCCCATGGTTCATCGCCATGGGCCGTTTTGTTTTATGGGCGGGCGCGGACGTAGAGCCGCTCTGTCAGTGTGAACCCGGCGCGTAACCAAAGGTCAGGCTGGAAAAGGTCGTCTCGAAATCAGCCTTGGGATCGCCCTGGATCGGCCGGCTCCACACCACATTGGCTTGCCAAAGGCCGAGGTGCGGGAAGTTGAGCGTGGCGCGGCCATTAGCGTCCGACAGCACGATCTGGGTCGGACGATCGTCGAAGTCGAGATTGTTCATCATCACGGTCGCGCCGGCCAACGGTTTGCCATTGAAATAGACGCGTACCGGCAAGACGCCCTTGAAGCCCGGTGCATAGGGATTGACCTCGGGCACGATCTCAAGCGACAGACCGACGACGTGGGTCACCACCGCATCGTCGGATTTATCATAGGGCCCGACCTGGATCAGCGCCTTGGCGCGCCGGCTATAGACCTCCTTGCCGTCGGCCGTGGTCTGATGCAGCCGCGCGCGCTGCTCCATCGGCAGGGTCAGCCCTTCGAACTTGGCGTAGTCGTTGTAGCGGATATCCGGCAGGTCGCTGTAAGTGCCGTTGGTCTCGAACGACAGTAATTGCACGCCGCGCTTGGCGAATTTGAGCTGGGTGTCGACATTGGCGTCCCCCAGTTTCAGCCACGGCCGCAAATCCATATGGCCGTCCGGATTGATGTCATCGAACCGCGTCACCCGGTCGGCCTCGATCAGCGATTTCTGGCGATCGCGACCGTGCCCAACCTCGACGATCATCGACGTCGCCTGGCCGGGCGCCAGGGTAAAGGTGGTCGGCTGCAGCCAAAAATCGTGCGCGCCCGCCATGAGCGGCGACACAAGTACCGCCACGACCGCGATCGCACCTATTTTTCGGCACCGACGCATCGGCCCGGCCCTATGCGTCGTACTGGTCAGGAACTGAAAAGGGGATTTTTCGAATGTCATTACCTGGCCCTTGCCCTGTTGCTACCCCCACTACGCGTGACAGTGGCTTTCGGTGGCATCGGCCGAGAAATTCTTTTTCCCTTATCGGACTTGCGGCTGTGACAGCTCTGCTGGCCATGGCAGCTCCGGCTGAGGCGCACACAGGCACGGGGCTGCCGGGCGGCTTTCTGTCGGGTTTTCTACATCCTCTGAGCGGCTGGGATCACCTGCTGGCTATGGTGTCGGTCGGCCTGTGGGGCGCCATTCTTGGCCGCCCGCTGCTCGTCGCCTTGCCGATCATCTTCCCGTGCATGATGGTCGTCGGCGCCTTTCTCGGCATCATGCACGCGCCCATGTTGCCGGTAGAGATCGGCATTGCTGCCTCGGTACTGATCCTGGGCGGGGTCATCGCCTTCGAGTACAAGGCCCCGGTCTGGCTGGCCTGCGCCATCGTCGCCCTTTTCGCCGTCTTCCACGGCTATGCCCATGGCCGCGAACTGCCGTCAGCAGCCGATCCGGTCGGCTATAGCGTGGGTTTTGTTCTAAGCACGGGTCTGCTGCACGTCTGCGGGATCGGGATTGGCTTCATCAACGATGTCGACCGCGGTCGCTTCAAGGGCCGCTACGTCGTTAAGGGTCTTGGCGTCGTCGTCGCCCTAGCCGGGTGCATATTCATGTATCAGGCACTTGTTTGATGCGCGGCGCTATTTTGCCCGATGCGCTGCTGTCGGCGGCCCTTGGCCTGGCGCTCAGCTTTTCGACCCCCAAGGTGGCGCGCAATTCAGCCCTGATTCTGGTTGGCGTCGCGATCGTCACGGCGATGGCGCCGATCGCCGGCTTCAATGACGATGTCGCCTTCACAGGCTGCTGGCTAAGTGTCCTGGCAACCGCTGCCCTGGTGCATTTAAAGGGGGGCGCGGGACCTATACTGGCCGGCATCATCGCCGCCAATGACGGCATTTGGGCCGGGCTGATCACCCATGTCAGTTACGGCGCCTCAGCTCTGGCTTTCGCCCTGCCGGCGGTGATCGTCTTCCTGCCGGGCTTGCTGATGGTCCGGCGCGGTTGGGGTATTTGCGTCAAGGTCGCCGCCAGTTGGCTAATAGCCATTGCCTTCCTTGAGGCCGCTCTGGTCCTCGTGCCAACGCCTGGGTACAAACCCGACCACATGGATTAGCAACCGGCCTCAAGGCTGGATTTGTAAATCCCCACGCACGTAAAGCAGGGCGCCGGTCCGGCTGGTAAGAACGCCATGGCGGGTGTGCGCGAAAGCGATATGCACATCGCCGGCCAGCACCGTGATGCCGTCAATCTCGATCTCGCCTTCAAGAACGAGGCATTCCTCGGCGATCAAATGCCCATGGCTGGCGAACTGCGTCCCGGGTTCGACCTTGTAAAGCACGATCTGCGCGCCGGCCTTGCCGTCCGCGTGAACCAGTTTGCGCTTGATGCCGGGCGCGAACGGCTCCCAGGCTTGAACAGCCGGTCTGACGGTTCGGGTAAAGGGCGATTTCTCGAATTCGCCGACCGATGCGTCGATGCGCGACCACAGGCCTTTCGGCAGCAGCGTGCCGGTCGTCTCGTTATCGAGCTCGGAAAAAAGGGCATCGTAGGACGCGACGCATTCGATAAATGCGTCGTCCGTAGCCAGGCGATTTTCCGCCGCGGCGACTTCAGCAACAGACGCGACACCCAAGGCGTACCTCGCCGCCAGGGCATCGCCATTTTCTTCTAGGTCGAGGTCATACATATCTTCATTTGCGCCAGCCCGCGCTTGATCCAACTCTTTGCCGTGCCCAGGGGAACCTTTAGCTCGGCAGCGAGTTCTTCATGAGTAAAACCGTAATAGTAGCAGAGCTTTACAGCCCGCTTGACGTCCGGCCTCAGCGTATCGAATGCGCGCCCGAGGGAAATCTGCGTCTCGCTGTCAACCACGGGGGCCCACGGTCCCGGCCTGCCGTCCGACGCCGCAACGTCGTCAACATAGCCAAGACTTTCCCGATTGACGATGCGCAGGCGATCAATCGCCTTGCGCCGCGTCATGGAAAACAGCCAGGCGCGAGCATTGCCCCGCCGGGAGTCGAATTGATGCGCCTTCTTCCATATCGTCACGAAGGTATCGTGTAACAGGTCTTCCGCCACCTCACGCCGCCTTACCATACGCATCAGTACGGAAAAAAGGCGCGGCGCTATGGCATCGTAAAGGACATGTAGGGCTTCACGATTCCCGAGCGCGACGTCGATTATCAGGTAATCCAGGTCAGGTTCGTCGTTGGATGTCGAAATACGCACTTGAGCAGGTATTTCGAGCTCGGCACCAATCATCTGTTCCTCCAACGCTGAGCCACATTTCCGCCATGAAGGCGTAAGGTTTCAATGTGACCCACCCTGAAGCTTAAACGCTTGGCGCCGTGAATTGGATCATGGTGGGGCGCTTGGTACGTTCACGACTCATCCCAATGGCAGACGCACGGATGCCCGAACCGAGCGAGGTTCGAACGGATGGAAGTGATAGTCGTTGACGCCGTCCGCCGGTTCGCCGGCGAGGCGCGAGGTGTAAAAATACTGGATTTCGTCGTCGTGGCTATCGAACACGTTGAGACACTCCAGCTTAAGATCAAACCGGCCGGCATCGTAATCCAGCAACCCGTTGAACAGGGTCGTTGCCTTCGACCGGGCCGAGTTGTCCTCGATCAAAGGCGCAGGCCCCAGCACACGCGCGGTCATCGTCGCGGCCAGCTTCGAGGTCAGGTGGGCGGTGGCTCCGCCCGTGACAACGTACTCCAAGGCGTTGGGAATGCGGTTGCCGCCCGCCGGATCGCCGGCGTAACGCGCGTGCGATGCCGCCGCGGTAAAATTGAGGTCGAGGCGCGGCGACGGATTATATTCGACCAGAAATTCGACACCGCGGCGATTGGTCGCCCCGGTCGAGGCGGTATCACCGCCGTCACCGTCATAGACCAATTCCGAATCGAGATGCAGGACCCACAGGGCCAGCGTCGCGGTCAGGTCGTGGTCACTGAAGCGGCCGCCGATCTCGGCGCCCTGCGATGGCGCGATCAGATTGACCTTGTCGGCGGCCTCATTGGTGTCCGGGACGACCGTGATCGTCGCGCCGCGCAAATCGTTACTGTGAAAGCCTTGGCCCGCGTCGGCGTAAAGCTCTGCCTGAGGGGCGATACGCCAGGCGGCGGTGATCTTCGGACTTAGCAGGGCCTGGCTGTCACTGCCGCTATTGCGCGGATCGCTGGAATGGACATCGCCGCCGATGGTGTCCAGGCGCAAGCCTGCCGTCACACGCACCGGGCCGAAGGCTCGGGCGGCATCGGTGTAGGCCGCAGCGTCATACTCATTGACGCGATCCTGCCGCACCGTCGAAAGATACTGACGTTGTTTGGTGTAGTAGAGCCCAACCTTGCCGATATCGTCGTCGCGAAGCTGCACGCCGCTGCGCAAGGTGAAGCCCCACATTGTCACCGGCCACGTCCGGACCAGTGATCCACCATAGATCATGCGCTGGTCGGCCTGCTCGAACTGATCGCCATTGACCGGGTCGCGCAGGAAATAGGTAAAGTCCGAAAACAGCGCTAATCGGTAGCGTTCGACATAGAGGTCGGCATCCCAGCCGTCGCCGCGGCGCTGCGCCGACACGACGTAGCGCGAGGTGATCCCGCCGTCACTGGCGTCGAGGGCACCCAGACGGTCAATCAGGCCCTGATCGACGGCGCGTTGCGGGATCTGGTCGTTCGACTGCGTGTGAGCGTCGTAGGCCATCCCGGTCAGCGACCATTTGCCGAGATTGAACCGCCCGATGATATCGATCTTGCGCAGGTCGTCGGGATGATCAAACGCGCCGCCATAGCGTTCGAGATCGACGGCGACGAAACCTGACTTGCCGAACCCCTTTATGCCGAGAAAACGGCCATAATCGTGCTGCCCAAGCGTCGTCTGAACGTATGATGGCGCGTCGTCCGAGAACGTGCTGAACCCAGCGCCGCCGGCATTGGAGAAGTCGCCAAGGTCGGCATAGTAGGGGCCTTTGCGGTAGCGGATGGTCTCGATGACTTCGGGGATGACGCCGTTGAGGTCAAGATAGCCCTGGCCGTGGCCATGCGTCGGCAGGTTGAAGGGCACACCATCGAACGACACCGAGAAGTCGGTGCCATGATCGAGGTTGAAGCCGCGCAGGAAATACTGATTGGCTTTGGTGTTGCCCGAATGCTGGGTCGCCGCCATGCCGGGCACGACCTCGACCAGTTCGCCGGGCCGCATCAGGGGGCGGTCCTCGAACTTGGCGAACGATACGGTGCCTTCCGACGCCGAGGTCGCGACGCCGATATCGTTGTGGCGCTTGCCGAAAACGTAGACTTCAGTGGTCTCCGACGGTTCGGGATGGGTGGTCACCACCGCCTCGCTCGGTTCAGCAAACACCGGAGACGAGATCAGGGCGGCGGCGCACGCAATGAGCCCCAAATGCCTTGGCAAGCCTCGTTTCACGACTGAACCCCTGAGCCGGAGATCGTCACCCCGGCCCGGCCTCATTTCATCATCATCGGGCCGAAGCGGTAGGTCAGGGTAAGCGACATTTGGTCAACCTTGAAACGCTTGTCGCTGCGGCGGATATTGGTGCCCTGGACTGAACTCATCACGAAAGGGTTGGAGGCGAAGGTCTGGCTCGACGGCCCGGCCAGGATCGTCGGCCCCTTGTCGCGCAGAGAGGTCGCCAGATATTCGAGCCCCAGCGACCAGTTGTGGCTGACCTTCCATTCGCCGCCGGCGCCGATCTGGGTACCGCCGCTCATCTTGTTGCGAATCGAGCTGAAATGGTTGAGCGCGTTTGTCGTCGCGAAAGTGCGGTCAATATCCGCGGAAGCCAGGCCAGCGGTAGCGTAGACCAGCCAGTGGCCGGCGGCATAGCCGATACGGCCGCGCACCGTCGTCAGGGTCTTGAGCTCGCGGGTAAAACTGTAGGCGTCCGGCGCTGACGAAAAGCCGGAGACGCTATCACGCAGCTTCAGCCCGGTGATGTCGACCACGCCGCCATAGACCATGTGATCCATCTGCCAGTCATAGCCGGCACGGATGCCGGCGCCGGACTTGCTGTCATCCTTGGCGCAGCCTGCGGACGGCGTCGTGCCCTGCGCCAGGCCGCGGCAAAAACCCGGCGCGAAATAGTCGGCATTGGTGAAGGTGTGAACCGTATCACCATACTGGCCATCGAGGTTGGTATCGAAGGTGAGCGCGGCACTGTGGCTAGGGACCTTTGCCGAGCCAAGGCTGGCACCAATATAGGCTCCACTCCAGCTTTGTGCGTGCGCCGCTGGTGCTGCGGCCGCACTCAGGGCTATGAAGACTATCGACGCGGATATCTTGGTCATGGGACGCCCCTGGCGATGTGATGTGCGATGCGCGCCCAATACGGGGCGTTTCGCCATTCAGATGCAGGGGGACGGCATTTATCTCATTCGACGCGCTCGACCCAGAAGCCGACCTCGGGATTGGGCTTGCGGACACGGCGGGTCCTGAACTTGCCATTCATCTTGCGAAGATTCGCCAAGATGAGGTGCTGTGTGATCGCCAGGCTTTCGATGATGATACGGTCGCCCACTTCCATCGCTTCCACGCGATTGCACCACTTGGGTCTCAACTTAACCATCGCTTCCTACGCAAAGCTCCCCCGATGTCCGATTACGCTCTTTGCGTTGAATTGGATGATTTCGATTGGAACAAGCAAACATGCGTACGGCGACGTTGCGACAAACCTACCGATGCGAACGGAGTATTTCCATTATTGGCGAATTGACAACCAGCCTTGGGTTTTAGGCCAACTCCCGCTCCTCAGATTGGCATTATAGCATCGCCTAAAATCTGTTCGTGTGCAGCTTAAATACGAGCAAATACGGCCACTTACGATTTCTCTGTGAGCAATTTTTGCACACGATATCAAGTAAGTATTTGATTATATTAAATAAGAGGGCCAATCCATCATCGGGGCCACAGAGAAGCGGAAAACTCTGTCGTGCGCGGCGGGTGTCAGCGGGTCACTCATCCGCGCCTTATGCCGCAAGGGGGCGGATCAGACAAGGTTTGGGCACTCTGCAAACGCTTATCGGAATACCACGCATGATCAGCCATGGCCTGAATTGCCGCTTCTTTGACATTTCAGCCACATCTGGGAAGGCCTATCTTGGGGTGGGACGGCCTTTAAACCCAAGCGCCATCCTGCGCTACCTCATACCGGAGCCCCCAAATGCCCTACCTTCAACTCGACCTCAATGAGCCCTACTCCGTTGCCAAGAAGCGCGAGATCGCCAAGGCCATGAGCGAAACCTACGCACGCCTGATGTCGGTAGATATTCGACGGATCAGCGTGGCCATTCGAGAGCTGGGCGAAGGCGGCGTATGGCGATGCACGGACACCGGCGGTGACCCTGAGCCGGTATCGGTGATGATGCTGGATATCCGGCGTGGCCGCTCGGCGGAGCTTCGCATGAAGGTCGCAAAGGCGCTCTGCCGGCACTGCGTGGACATATTGGGGCTGGACGAGAACCGCCTCAACGTCGAATTCACGCAACATTCCGGCGACGAAATGTATCACCCGGCGCTCGGTGGTTACAGCCCGGATTGGCAACCTGGTGAACAGTAAACGGGCATAAGCCTCCGCCTATTCGACGCTCTCGTCGAGCGCCTCTTCGCCTTGCCAATCCTGCGCATTGTGGCGGGCGAGGCGGCGAAGAACCTGAGGTGGCTGCTTGAAGGCGCGCAGAAACGCGCGACGCATCTGATCGCGATCGCTGAAACCTGTCTGGCGCGCGACAACATCAATGGGATGGCGGCTCTGTTCCATCAGGGTCCGGGCCGCTTCGACCCGGAGATTTTCGATCGCCTTGGCCGGCGACTGGCCGGTTTCGGCATGGAAGGCCCGGCTGAATTGCCGTGGACTCAAGTGCGCCGCCTCCGCCAAATCCGGCACAGCCAGCGGCTTGTGCAGGTTTTCTCGCGCATAGGCGAGCGCCGTCTGGATACGATCCGATTTCGGGGACAGGTCAAGCATGGTCGAGAATTGCGACTGTCCGCCCCCGCGACGATGGTAGATAACGAGCTTGCGGGCAACCGCCTTTGCCGCGTCGGCACCAAGGTCGCTCTCAATCAGCGCGAGACCCAGATCGAGACCGGCCGTCATACCTGCCGACGTCCAGATCGGCCCGTCGTTCACGAAGATCCGATCCTCCTCCATCTTTATCCTGGGATAGGCTTTTTGCAGGTCGCGCGCGTGCAGCCAATGGGTCGTCGCATGGCGGCCGTCGAGCAAACCAGCTTCTGCCAGCACGAAAGCCCCCGTACAGATGGCGGCGATACGGCGGTGCCGTTTGGGCGCATTACGGATGAAGTCGATCAAGCCGGGTGTCGACGGCTCGGTGAGCGTGCCGCCGCCAACGACCAATGTGTCAAATGGCATGTCGGTGAAAGGCTCACTGTCAATCGTCATGCCGGCCGAGGTTCGAATCTTTCCGCCCGTCTCGGAGACGAAATGAAGCTCGTACGGCGGGCTCTCGGCCATTTCGTTGGCCACTTCAAACGTTGTGACAACAGCTAGCGCCATCACGGAATAGCCCGGATAGACGACGAAGGCGATATTACGCATGGCGGGTGCCTTTAATGTCCTAAATCTACGTATATATGACATTTGAGACACCGCCCGACAAGCCTATATTTGGCTCCAGGCCGAACACAAACCCTCGGAAAGGAACCAAACCCATGACCCCATCCCCCAAAGGCACCGCGCTCGTTACCGGCGCTTCCTCCGGCATCGGCGCCATTTACGCCAACCGCCTCGCCAAGCGTGGCTACGACCTCATCCTGGTTGCCCGCAACGAAAACCGCCTGAACGCCCTGGCTGAGCGCCTTCGCGGCACGGGCCGCAACATCACCGTCCTGCCGGCGGATTTGAACGACAAAACCAGCCTGCTGACCGTCGAAAACGTCTTGAAGACCGATGAGCGGATCACCCTGCTCGTCAACAATGCCGGCGTCGGCGCCGTCGCCTCGATCCTCACGGCCAATGTCGATGAGATGGAGTCGATGATCGATCTGAACATCACGGCTCTGACGCGACTGACCTATGCAGCGGCCCCCGCTTTCGCCGCGCGCGGTCACGGAACGATCATCAACATCGCTTCGGCCGTCGGCATCGCCGCCGAGTTCCTGAACGGCGTTTATAGCGCCTCGAAGGCCTTCGTCATCGCCTTCGGTCACTCGCTGCAAAAGGACTTGGCCGACCGCGGCGTGCGTGTTCAGACCGTAGCGCCCGCCGCCACAGCGACTGAATTCTGGGACGTCGCCGGTTATGCGCCGCAAAAGACCTCACCGGTCACGATGTCGGCTGACAATCTGGTCGATGCGGCGCTCGCCGGCCTCGACGCCGGTGAACTGGTCACGATCCCGAGCCTGCATGACGGCGACGCCTGGACTCAGTGGGAAGCCGACCGTCGTGAGTTGTCGAAAAAATTCAGCAATGCCGAACCGGCCCCGCGCTACGGCGTGCGCGCCTAAGGCCCGCTGAATCGGGCGCCGCCCCTCTCCGCGACGCCCGTAAAATCCCGCATACTCCCTCATCATCACATCACCAGGAATACGAATATGAAACGCCTCAAGTTCGGGAGCGTCGCGATGACGCTCGCCATGGCTATCGGTTTGTCCAGCGGCGCCTCCGCCGCGCCATCAAAGGGCAAGGTCCTCGTCGTTATGTCGAGCGGCCATGAGCTGGCTCTCAAGGACGGCAAGACGTACACCACCGGCTACTATCTGAACGAATTTGTCATCCCCTACCAAAAGCTGATCGCCGCGGGCTATGAGCCAGTCATCGCCGATCCAAACGGCGACACGCCGGTTATGGACGCCAATTCGAACAACGCCATGTTCTTCGGCGGTGACGAAAAGGCCCGGGCCGAGGCCCTGACCTATGCGCAAGGCCTGGACGCCCTGAAGCATCCGAAGACCCTGGCCTCGGTCGTCGCCGAAGGTACGCAAAACTATGTCGGTCTGTTCATCCCGGGCGGTCACGCACCGATGGTAGATCTGCTGAAGGACAAGAACCTCGGCAAGATCCTGACCAGCTTTCACACCACCCACCGCACGACGGGCATTATCTGCCACGGCCCGATCGTCCTGCTGTCGACCCTGCCAGATCCCGACGCCTTCATGGCGTCGATGGCGGCGGGCGACGGCAAGGCCAACGCACTCGCCACGGACTGGCCTTATGCCGGTTACCGCGTGACCGTGTTCTCGACCGGCGAAGAGGAAGTGCTTGAAACGCCGGGCCCGCTCTATCTCGGCGGCAAGGTCCGGTTCTACCCAGTCAATGCCCTGGCCGAAGCCGGCGCCCGCGTCGAAACCGTGGCCAACTGGCACCCGAATGTCGTCGTCGATCGTGAGCTGATTACGGCTCAGCAGCCGATGTCGGCCCCTGAGTTTGGCGATACCCTCGTCGCCAAGCTCGCAGCCTCCAGGAAGTAAATCCTCACCTGTCCTTGTTGGCTGCGGCGGCCGTCCGTGATCCAAAGAGGATTGCGGGCGGCCGCGCCTTCAGCATTTTTATGACAATTTGGGCACGCGCCTGCCAAATCCCGCGCGCGTCCGGCTTTGGCCTTATTTGACCCTTCATGGCACGCGACACAGCTCTCATAACGGGGGTATTGGTTGTCACCGGGATGACGCCCTGCTGCCGGTCGAATTCGCCCCTCGAATTCATCGCGCCAAAGGGCGCCGTTCCGTTCTTTTAAGGTCGAATGCGCGATTTGCGCGGCTCGATCCAGCCCGGCCGCATTTCGGCCGACACCAGGCCTGCCCCTGGTGTTTGTGGCAGTACTTTTGAGAAAGTCTGTATTCGGACAATTTTCCCGTACAGATTTACACGTTCTGCTCGTTTCGATTTTTACTTCATTTCCGGCGCGACTATAAATTCCAGAAGACGCATTCAACGACTATCAAGTTTTGTGTAAATGTGCGCATAATGGCTAAGGTGACAGTTCTTGACTCGGTACCAAAGCGTTATGCAGACGTCGAAACGGCGTTTGACGAGTTGGAAGGAAATCAGCCTCTATTTTGGGCGAAGCCTTCGAACGGTCAAACGCTGGGAAATTGATCGCGGACTTCCCGTCCATCGCATGCCGGGCGATGGGCGCAGTTCCGTATATGCCGAAGTCGCCGAACTGGAGCAATGGCTGAAGAGCGCCGCCGATATCGACGGCCCTGACGCGGTTGAAGCGCCCGCAGCCACCCCGGCCGAACCACCAGTCTATACGCCGCCTCCCCGTCCGACCCGATTTATCCGTCTCGCCCTGCTCGCCGCCGGCGCGGTCGCCGCGGCAAGCGTCATCGCGCTTGGTTTCGGTCCGGTTTGGGCCGGCATGCAACCCGTCCCCGCCGAGGCCAAGAGCCTCTATTTCACCGGCACCCAGGCGTGGCAGACACGGACACCTGCCTCGCTCAATGCGGCGCTCGACGATTTCAACCGGGCGATCGCGCTCGCCCCCGCCTATGCCGATGCCTATGCGGGCCTGGCCAATGCCTATAATTTGATGCCGGAATATACGTCCATGCCGGCATCCATGGCCTATCCGAAAGCCGAGATCGCGGCGCAAAAAGCCATCCGCCTCAACCCCGGCCTGGGCACGGCGCATGCCGCCCTGGCCTTCGCGCGCTTCTACGGTCAAGGCGACGTCGATGTGGCCGTTCGCGAATATCAGACGGCGCTCGCCTTAAACCCCAGCGACGCCAATGCGGAGCACTGGTTGGCGACGACGCTGTTTACCGTCGGCGACTTCCATAACGCGCTGACGCACATCAACCGCGCCCGCGCCCTCGATCCCGATTGCCTGTCCATCCAGGCCGACCGCGGCGTTATCCTCAGCGCCAGCGATCCGGAGGGCGCGCGCGTCCTTCTGCGTCAGATCGAGGCGGGTCACCCGGACTTTCTTTCGCCGCACACCTACCTCTACTACGTCTACAACCACCTGAAGGACTATGACTCAGCGGTCAGCGAGCTCGAACAGGCGGCGCGCTTACGTGGCAATGTCGAGGAAATCGCCCTCGCCGATGCCGCGCGTGACGGCCTGAAGGCGGGCGGCGAGCGGGGCATGTTGCAAAACATGCTGTCGGTTAAGCGCGATCAGTTCCTTCATGGCCGCGCCGAGGCCTATGAGGTGGCGCAGCTCTATGCACGGCTCGGCAGCCGCGAAAACGCCCTTACCTTCCTCAACACGGCTTTCCAGCGCCACGAAGCGGCGACGTTCAGCATCCGGGTCGACGAGGCCTTCGACAGCCTGAAGGGCATGCCCGAATTCGAAAAGCTGGCACGGCTGGCGCCGGCCGTGAAGCGCGATTCCATCTGATCTTCGCCTCCCTCGCCAAGGCGGTTTTTTGCCCCTGATTTCAGCTCTTTGGCCGCCCTCCCGGCACATAGCGGCACGAGGCCGAGACCTCACGCGACAACGTTGCGCGCTCTTTGACACAGCTCCGGCCACCGTCCCGATATTTGAAACGCGCAGCTCGAAGCCTTGGGAATGTCAGGCCAATTTGAGCGGCCTCCTGATAGCCTAGCCCTCGTCGCTACAGCGCGCTTGCCATGGGCATGAGCACACCATGAGTTTCATGCAAATTATGGGATTATTTCCGCTTTGTTACAGCTCGACTCTTAACGATTGTAACAAACTTGAAAAGAAACGTGCCATGCGCGCCACACATGTCAGGCCAATTGGATAAAATATTTGATACAGCGCTTCTATATATGGACCGAAATCGAGATTCTTTGTAAGGCCAATCTGCACAGACATGGCGGTCTTCAGCCCCAATCGGGATCGCCTCATATATAAAGACAGGGATACATATGCCGAAACTCTCCCCTTCGCGCTACTTCGCCGCGGCCACGGTCAGCCTGTTGGCGCTGGCTACGGCGACGACCTCACACGCACAGACGCAGACTTCTGCTCCCCAGGCCACCAAGGATGACGGCGGGATCCAGGAAGTCATCATTACGTCGACCAAGCGACCCGAAAAGCTCGCCAATGTGCCGGCATCGATCGTGGCTTTCAGCCCGAAGGATCTTGATGCGGCCAATGTGTCGAATTTCGACGATCTGGCCAATGTCGCGCCCGATCTGACGATCACCAACCAAAGCAATCTGGCCAATGCCAACCCGACCATGCGCGGCATCGGCACTTTGAGCTATGGCCTGGGCTCCGAATCCAGCGTCGCGGTGATCACCGACGATCAGGTCGCCGGTCGCGCGGCCGCCGCCTTCGGCCAGTTGCCGGATGTGCAGCAGATCGAAGTGCTGCGCGGGCCGCAAAGCACCCTGTTCGGCATTTCGGCCGACGCCGGCGCCATCTACATCACGACTATGTCGCCGACCAATACGCTGCGCGCCCACGTCGAAGCCGGGCTCAGCGACGATCACGACGAAACCTTCAAGGCGTGGGTATCCGGACCGATCAGCAGCTCGCTGAAAGGCAACATCGCCGTCGCCCAGGAAGATTTCCGCGGCACGGTCCACAATCTCGTCCTGAACACCTACGATAACGGCAACAAGTCGCAATCAGCGCGGGCCCATTTGGTGTGGACGCCGAATGCCGACTGGACAGTCACCCTCATTCCGAAGGTCAGCGCCTCGTCGATCAACGGCAACGTCGCCACCTATACGACGTTCGATGGCGTAACGACCTTCGGCAACAAGGCCCTGAACCTGCCGATCGCTCAAGATCTGGGTGGCGTGGTCCCGGGCCGCGGCAACACCGACTACGCGGCTAATTTCGATCCCTACAACAAGCAGACCGATCATGGCGTCGTGCTGAAGATTGCCCATGATTTGGGCAACTGGGGGACCTTAACCTCGACGACGACCTACGATCATTACCGCTTCAGCGACGTTGCCGATTCAACGGCGACTGCTTTCAACTGGTCGACGCTGAATGGCACGCTCATCGGCGGCAAACCCAGCGAAGTGGTCGGCGAAGGCGATTACGGCTTCTACACCAACTTCCACACCGACACGACCTCGCAGGACTTCCGCCTTGTGTCGCCCAGCGGCGGCCGCTTCCACTATGTCGTCGGCGCCTATTACAGCTCCGAGACGATCTCGACCCTGTTCGAACGCGGCTTCATGTACGACTTCACCCAGCTGGTGCCGCCGGGCTACTCCAACGTCACGACCTATAATCCGACGACCTATGCCGCGACGACGACTCTGAACTACTCGGAGCCCTATTCGTCGAATGCGCCGGGCCAGCAAACCTATTACGCCAAGGGCACCACCAAGACGGCTGCGCTCTACACCGAAGACAGCTACGATCTGACGGACAGCCTGACGATCCGGGCCGGCCTGCGCGCCCACACCGAAATCCAGCGCGCGATCGAAGACGACCGCACCAACAACATCCAGTTCGGCGGCAATTGCAGCTCGACCATCCCGAGCACCACGCCGGGCCTGCCGGCTCTGACCGGCAAGACCTGTTCGACCCAGGATGTTCTGCTGGGCAAGCTTGCCTTGGAATGGAAAGTCAACACGAACATCAACCTGTTCGTCGACGGATCGAACGGCTTCAAGGGCCGTGCCTTCGATTTCAGCTCCGGCACCGTCAACCTGGCCCCGCTCACCTCGGGCCCATTCAAGGGTCAGCCGACCGACGCCGTTCTCTGGTCGCAACAGCCCGTCCCGGGCGAAACGACCGATAACTACGAAGTCGGCATCAAGAGCAACTTTTTCCATCGCAAGCTGATCGTCAACGCGACGGTGTTTGACGAGCGTATCCATAACTTCCAGTTCGCCTATACCGACCCCGCCACTATGCTGTCCGAATTGACCAGCATTCCGGCGCTCCGGACGCGGGGTATGGAGTTTGAAATCGATGCCCGGCCGATGAGCAATCTGTCGATCACCTCCAAGGGCGCCTGGGATTCGGCGCGCATCGTGAATTGGACCAACGCGCCCTGCTTCCCGAGCGAAATCGCCGCCCAAGGCTGTAATGCCAGCGTGCAAAACCTGTCCGGGGCCCGCATGGCGACGACGCCGAAGTTTACGACGTCGAACAATGTCCAGGACACCATTCCGCTCCCGGATAATTATGACCTCTTGCTCAATGCAAACATGCGTTGGCAGTCGGGTGAATACCTGAATATCAACCAGGACCCGGGCAGCTTCCAAAAGTCTTTCGGGATCACCAACCTGTCCGCCGGCGTACAGCACGGCTTCTGGAAGGCGATGCTGTCGGTCAACAACGTCTTCAACCAGTACTACGCGACCTATAAGGCGACCGTCTGCACCCAGTGCACGATCAATCCTTACAACACGGTCACCTCGACCTCGCCGCGTTCCGACGCGATCGTCTCGGCGCCTGCCCGGGATTCGCATCGCTTCGTCATGCTCAAGCTGTACGCCGACTACTAATAAGGCCGTGGGCTGCAGGCGTTTCCCGCTTGCAGCCCACATGCCATTCGCCTTCAAGTTTGCTTATCTCGCGGACACACCCCGCGCTTCCGCGATGGTCCTGCGCCTATTTTAGAGCCCGTTAGAGGCATCGCGCCCAGGATTTGGGACCCGAATTCAAATGAAGCCGCAATTGCGCGCTGATCAAGACCCTTCCGCGGTCAATGACCATGCCGACGACTCTCAAAAAAACAGCTCCAGCGCCTTGACGTTAAAAAAGGGCCTGGACGTCCTCGATCGCGTGTCGAAAGGCGATTCCACGCTCGGCGAGATTGGAAGATCACTCGGGGTCAATAAAACGACCGTCCACAGATTGGCGTCGACGCTCGTCGAAATGGATTTCCTGAGCTATTCCCCGCGCGACGGCTATTGCCTGGGCAGCCGCTTGCTTGAACTCGGATTTGTAGCCTCTCATCAAATCACCCTGACTCGCATAGCCCATCCGCATCTTATGCGGCTGTCGGCCGATACCGGCGATACGGTCAGCCTCGGCATTCGCGATGGTCATGACGTCCATTACATCGACAAGATTGCCGGAACACGCCGCATTGAGGTCCGGTGCATCGTCGGAGAACGTCAGGCCTTGCGTAACACCGCGCTTGGCAAGGCCTTGCTTCTGGACGAGAGTGAAGAGACTTGGCGAGACGTTTATCGGCGGGAGGCGGCCGTCATGCCCGACTATCGCTACGAACTCAAAACATGGCTTGGCGTGATGGCTGATTATCGGGCTTCGGGCTGTGCCCTCGACCTTGATGAGAATGAAGATCACATCCGATGCGTGGCCGCGCCCATCCGTGGGATCCGAGGCAGAATTATTGCCGCGATAAGCGTCTCCAGTGCCAAGCAGTATATGGACGATGAGCGGATCAAGACGCTCGAAGTGTACGTGCGTGAGACGGCTAAATCGATCAGCCGTGGCATGGGCTTTAAGTCTATGTCGGGCCAATCTTAACCCGGCACCGCAATCACAGACAATTTTCGCTCGAAGACGGGTAAAATTCGGCTAGAACGGCTGAACCAGACTCGAAAGGCGAAACACCATGCACACCAGAGCGGATGGGATCGACATCAACGCGGTACCGAGCGGCACCGGATGTGTTGAGTGTTTGGCATCCGGCGGATGGTGGCTTCATCTGAGACGCTGCGCCAAATGCGGGCATATCGGCTGCTGCGACGATTCGCTCAGCAAACACGCCACCCGGCATTATCGCGAAACCGGGCACTTCATCCTCACCAGTTTCGAGCCAGGCGAGGACTGGTTCTGGGATTACCAAACCGAGGACGCCTTCGAAGGGCCGAAGCTTCTGCCGCCACACGCCCACCCGGCAAGCCAGCCGACGCCGGGCCCGGAAGGCAAGGTTCCCGACGATTGGGAAGAGCAGTTGGGCTGAGCCTGTCTCCACCAAGCACCGGATAATCAAGCATGGAAACGATCGGCCCCAACCTCAAGGAAATGGTGCGGCAGCCATTGGCGGCCGCGCACGTCGAGGCCCTTCGCCGGGCAGGGTCGATCGTCGAATACCCCGCCGGCGAAATCATCATCCGGCCCGGGCAGCCGGTCGATCGGTTTATCTACATCGAAGACGGCGAAGTCGAACTGGTCAATGTCTATACCGGTGAGCGCCTGGTGCCGTCGACGCTCGGGCCGACCCAGTTCATCGCCGAGATTCCGCTCCTCAGCGGCGGCAACTGGAGCAACCTGCTGCGGACGACCAAGCCGACCCGGGTCATCGAGGTGCCGCGCGAGGTCACGCTGCGGCTGATGTCCGAAATCCCCGAGATGTCCGACCTGATCATAACGGTCATGGCGGCCCGGCGGCGCAAGCACATCGAAGAGCGCGAGAGTACGCTGGTTCTGATCGGTGAGGAGATCGACCGCGACGTCCGCCGCATCGCCGACTTCGTCAGCCGCAACAAGGTGCCCTACACATCGCTGGCCGCCGATAGCCCGGAGGCCCTGGCAATCGCCAAGGGCTGCTCGATTAAGCCCGGCAGCGCCGCCGTGGTCGTCGGTCCTTGCGATGTCATCGACCAGCCGACGCCTGACAAGGTTGCGCGCTGGGTGGGCCTCAGCCACGATTTCCCGCAAGACCAGGATTTTGACGTCATCATCGTCGGCGGCGGCCCGGCGGGCGTCGCGGCGGCCGTCTATGCCGGCGCCGAAGGCTTGAGCGCCCTCGTCGTTGAGGATGTGGCCATCGGCGGCCAGGCCGGCACGTCGAGCCGCATCGAAAACTATATGGGCTTTCCGACCGGCATTTCGGGCTCCGACCTGATCTGGCGGGGCGAAGTCCAGGCGATGAAATTCGGCACGCAATTTGCCACCCCTCAGCGTGTCGACACCCTTGAAAAGCTTGAGGACGGCGATTTCTGTGCCACGCTGAACAGCGGACGCCGTGTGCGTGGCCGCGCCGTCGTGGTCGCCACCGGCGTTCAGTACCATCGCCTGCCTCTGGAACGCATCGCCGACTTCGAGGGTGCCGGGATCTACTATGCCGCCACCGAATCGGAGGCGCGCTTCTGCCGGGACTGCGACGTCGTCGTGGTCGGCGGCGGCAATTCCGCGGGCCAGGCCGCCATGTTCCTGAGCCGCTCCGCCCGGCAGGTGCGCCTGCTGGTGCGCGGCCAGACCCTGGCCACCTCGATGTCGGCCTATCTGTCCAGCCGCCTGGAGGCCGAGCCCGGCATCACCATCGAATACGGCGCGGAGATCGCCGCCCTGCATGGGGCCGAAGCCCTCGAAGCGGTGACGGTGAAGGGCGTGGCCGACGGGACCGAGCGGATCATCGAAATCGGCGGTCTTTTTCTGATGATCGGCGCCGCGCCCAACACGTCGTGGCTATCCGAGCTGTTGACCCTGGACGACAAGGGCTTCGTTATGACCGGACCGGCCGTCGGCGCGACATCGCCCTACGAGACCTCCGTTGCCGGCATTTTTGCCGTCGGCGATGTGCGTGCGGGATCGGTCAAGCGCGTCGCCTCCTCGGTCGGCGAAGGCTCGGTCGTCATTTCCCGAGTGTGGGACTTCGTCAACCGCCGCTGACGTGGCCTGAAATGGACCTTCCAAAAAAGAACCGCCGGCGGATGCCGGCGGTCAAGGGGGAAGTTTCCAGGCGGAAACGATCAGGCGTGCAAGCCTGAGGAGGAGACGAAAGTCCAGGCGATCAGAACTTGCCGCGGATGGCCAGGCTGAAGGTGCGGCCATTCAGGGCATAGGACGAGGTCGCGACCTTTTCGGTGCCGTACTTGCGCAGCGGACTGTCGAGCAGGTTGGAGACCTGAGCGTCCAGGCTATAGTTCGACGTCAGCTGGATGCGGCCCGACAGCGACAGGTCGTCGCCGGCGTCGAAATAGATCGGCTCGCCGCCCGAGCCCAGCTGGTCGAGGAACTGGCTGCGGCGGTTATAGGCGATGCGGACGCCGTAACCGGCCTTTTCGTAGTAGAGGACAAGGTTCAGATTGTCGCGCGACAGGCCGGGCAGCGGAATGCTTTGGCCGGTGCGGACCGAGCGCGTGCCGGTTTCGCTTTCGATGATGCTGACATTGGCGGCGGCGCCCAGGCCGTCGAACGGTGCCGGCAGGAAGTCGAAATTGTCCTGATAGACGAATTCCAGGCCGTCGAGCTTGGCATTGGCGCCGTTATAGGGGCGCGTCACCAGGTAGGCGATGCCGTTATAGGTCTCGGTCGTCGCCTTCTTGATGATGTAGCTTTGCAGGTCCGACTTGAACACGCCGAGCGACAGCATCGAGCCCGGCTTATAGTAGTATTCCGCCGACAGGTCGTACTGGTTGGCCTTGTACGGATTGAGGTCGGCATTGCCGGCATTGGCGACGTAGGGAGCGACGGTGGCCAGGTTCAGACCGGGGTTCTGGTCGACCGAGTTCGGCCGGGCGATGACCTTGGCGGCCCCAAAGCGGATCAGCAAATCGTCACTGAGGCTGGCGCGCAGCGACAGGCTGGGCAGAGCGTCGGTATAGCTCTTGGTGACGGTCAGGGGCTGCGGGGCGGCCGAACCGACCTGATAGGCGCCGATGGCGGTGAAATCGGTATGGATTTCACGGACGCCGACATTGCCCTTCAACGGTACGCTGCCGAGCTGGGTATCGATATCGGCCTGGACGTAGGCGGCGGTGTCCTTTTCACTGGTCGTAAACGAGGCCAGCGGCACGTAGACATAAGGGTGGAACGTGCCGGCCGCATAGCCGTGGACGTCGTAGGCGTAGGTCTTGCCGCCGCCGAAAATGACCGGATAGAGGGCGCTTTGCGCCTGATAGCCGCTGGCACCGCCCAGGATGTTGAGGGTCCGCAGACCGTAGGAGTCAGGCACAGTGTCGGCCGAGACATTGCCGGTCAGCTGGCTCTGATACTTGACGACGTCGACGTCGAGCTTGTTGGCGCGCACGCCGAAGTCGATCGACGAGAACGGCCCGTCGAGGCGATAGGAGGCATCGGCGCGGATGGCACTCTCCTTTGAGTCGGCCGTATCGCGGTTGTCGAAATAGTTGGTGAAGTTGAAGCCTGTCGGATCGGTCAGGTTCAGCGAGCCCGGAATATTGAACTGCGGCGTATCGACACCGCGGAAATCGAAGCTAATCGCCGCCTGCTGCTTGGTCGTCAGGCGCAGATATTGCTGATAGCCATCCTGCTCGGAGCGCGAATAGCTGGCGTCGGCGCTGAGCTTGAGGCGGTCGCCGTGCCAGGTGCCGGTCAGGCCGGTCGCCAGGGTATCGCCGGTATTGGTGTAGACTTCGGTATTGGTCTGGATCGGCGCCGTCAGCGTCCCGGCCATAAGCGTATTGGCCGATGAGAAGATGGGGTTGGTGTAGGCGGCGTAGCTGGCCGACAGGGGCAGCGAAATCCACCAGCGATTGCGGTCGATATTCTGCTTCGAATAGAGCAAATCGTAAGTGATTTCGGAATTGTCGGTCGGCTTCCATTGCAACGTGCCGCTGACGCCGGTGCGCTTGCGATTATCGTTGATCTGCATGTCGCGGATGTCGGCGAGATAGTAGGAGTTTGCCGGCGCGCCCGCGCCCGTCAGGGGCACATAGCCGGTGAACGAGAACACCGATTCATCGCGGATCGTCCGGTCGGACTGCGAGAAATTGATCAGGCCCGCCAGGCGGTCGCTGAAATGGTGGGTGAACAGGATCGAAGCGCGATCCCCGCCGCGATCGGCGCGGTCGTTATAGAGGCCTTCCAACGAGAAGGCCATGATGTCCTTCTTGGAGTCGAGCGGCTTGGCGGTGATGATATTGACCGTCCCCGACAGGGCGCCTTCGATATCCGACGCCGCCGAAAGTTTGGTGACGTCGAGGCGCTGGATGATTTCCGACGGCAACTGCGCCAGCAAGCCATAGGAGCCGGTGCCTAGGCTGTCGACGCCCGAACCGCCGCGGCCGGCCGAGTCGACGACGTCACGGCCATTGACCAGGGTCAGGTTCTCGGTCAGGCCGCGGATCGAAACCTGCGTGCCCTCGCCCAGGCTGCGCTTGATCTGCACGCCCGAGACGCGTTGCAGCGATTCCGCCACATTGACGTCCGGCAGCTTGCCGATGTCGTCGGCGATGACCGAGTCCACGAACTGCGCCGAATCGCGTTTGACCGCGGTCGCCTTCTTCAGCCCTGCGCGCGTCCCGACGACGACGACTTCGGTCGTTTCCGGCGTCGCGGCGGCCTTCGCCTGAGACGCGTTTTGAGCCGCATCCTGAGCGGCGGCCGCGCCGGCGCCGAGCGCAAGCGCCAGCAGGCTGGTGTGCAGGCAGAGGGCCACGCGTCGCATGTTCTTATTCATGATCATCCCTGTTGTTTGTCTTTGGCATTGATCCCGGTGATCGGCAAGCCGTGCACCGGGGCGTCATAATGTCGCTTTATTAGCAATACATCTGCCAAGGCGACGATCTTGTCAAGCGGCAGGATGATGGCGCCAAAGACCCGGCAAAACCTGTTGGCAAATTACCACAGCGAAAATCGCCGCCCCGACACGAAAAAGCGCTGCAATTCAATGCGAAGGGCGCCTCACGAACGGAATTATTTTGAGTGATTTCAGCGTATTGCCGCGGTGCAAAACGGCCCAACACGGTCGTAAAACAGCGCCTGAAACGCCATATTACAAGGCAGCAAATTGTTGCGCATGATGCAACGTTTTCAGACAATGTGAGGCAAGGGTCGGCACCAAACGTGCGGCACAAACAGCAACAATGGGCGTGAGGATCAGTCCGCCAGCTTGGCGGCGGCGTCCTGCAGGGCGTCGTAAACCGACTGAGCGTTGGTTTCGGGGATCCAGCCCGACAGGCCAATGGCGGCATAGACCGGATTGCCGACCGTGACCGCCAGGGTGTGCTGCTCGATGTCCGGCTTGACGCGCAGGCGGGCATAGCCCTTGGCACGGACCTCGATTATGGCCTTCATCAGGCCGTCTATGCCATCGGCAAAGCCAGGGACCGGCTTATTTTCATAGATTTCGTGGATATAGTCGTCGTCATGCGCCGCCAGCAGCACCAGGCCCAGGCCCGAGGTCGAGGCTGGATACAGACCGATACGGCCGAGCGCTTCGGACGACGCCATGCCCGGCAGCTGGTGATAGAGGAAGCTGACATTGTCCTTCCACAACACCCCCATGGCGACCGTCATGCCGAAGCGTTGCAGGCCTTCCAGCACCGGCATGGCGCGGCGCACGAAGCCCGACGCATAGAGGCTTTGGGCGGTCAGGACGTGCATGCCCGGGCCGCCGATATATTTGCGGTTGGTCGTCTGGCGCACAATGCCGAGATAGGCCAGGGTCTTGAGCAGGCGGTTGACGCGCGACGGCTCAAACCCCAGTTGCCGCGCCAGTTCCCGGCACCCCACCGGCTCCGGCGAAATCGCCACCGCCTGAAGCGTGGCGATGCCGTCGATCAGGCTCTGATTGGGCTGGGCATTGAGTTTGGCGCGCATGATCTGGGTTCAGGACTCCACGACATATTGCCACAGCGCGTCGTCGGGCTCGACGCCGAGACCCGGTCCGTCGGGCACGGTGAAGTGACCCTTATCGCACGCCATGACGCCCTTCAACAGCTTTGTATTGCGGTCGAAAATCGACGGCTGATACTCGTGATAAGGCAGGTTGAGCAGGGCCGCCGAAGCGTGCAGCGACGCCGCCATGAAGATGCCGGTGCCGATGGTCGCGTGCGGCATGATCCGCGCGTGATAGGCCTCGGCCAGGCGGGCGATGCGCATGAACTGGGTGACGCCCTTGTGCCCCATTTCCGGCTGCAGGATCGACGCGGCGCCAAGTTCCAGCCGCGCGCGAGCATCGAACACGGTGCGCCATTCCTCGCCGGCGGCGATCGGGATCGCCGACGCCCGCGCGATCTGCGCCAGGCCCTGGACGTCCTCGGGCTTGCACGGCGCCTCGACCAGGGTCAAACGATAGGGTTCCAGCGCCTTGATCAGCGCAATCGCTTCGGCCGGGCTGAACATCCAGTGCAGGTCGACCATGAGATCGACCTTGGGTCCGAGCTCGGCGCGTAAAGCCGCGAAATCCTCGACGATCGAATCCGCCGACATCACGGCGTGAATTTTGAAGGCGTTGAAGCCCTTGGCCATCCACTCTTTCGCCAGGGTGATGCGCTCAGGCAGGGTCGGCTTGGGCAGGCCCGAGACATAGGCTGGTATCGATGTGCGCCGCGCCCCGCCCAGCAGCTTGTGAAGCGGCTGGCCGGTCATCTTTCCGCACAGGTCCCACAGCGCGATGTCGATCCCGGCCAGGGCGTCGAGATAGAACCCCGAATGATAGCCGCGCACGCGCATCAGGTCGTAAAGGTCTTCCCAGATGACCTGGACGTCGAACGGGTCACGGCCTTCGACGACCGGGGCCAGTAATTCCTCGATCAGAACGCAGACGACGCGCGGGGCGCAGATGCCGTAGGTTTCGCCCCAGCCGACGCGGCCGTCCTGCGTCGTCACCTTGACGATCACCGACTTGTCGGCCGTCGGATAGAGGGTGCGATTGTCCTTGCGCACCAGATAGCCGAAGCGGTTGGGTTCCTCACCCGGCCGTGCCGCGCCGAGATAGGGCACTTCACGCGGGATATTGATGATGAAGGTCTCAATCGACCGGACGGTGTCGCGCAAGGCAGGTCTCCGCGAAAAACTCAGGCCGTGATCGGTCCGACCAGATCGGCCAGCCGCGCCAGCATCTGGCCCAGTTCCTTCTGGTCCTGAGCGTCGAGTTCGGCCCCGGCGGCGCGGGTATAGGCCGATTTGATCAGCCCGCGACGGCGCATGACCTCCTTGGTCAGGCGCCAGCGGAACACCGCCTGCATCGCCAGGATCGGCAGCATGCGCTCATACAGCGCCCACACGGCTTGGGCGTCGCCCGCGGCATGCGCCTTCATCAGCTTGACGTGGCCCTCAACCAGTTCGATCGCCGGCATGGTGCCGATGGCGCCGCGGTTGAGCTCGTCGACGATATAGCGGCCGCCGGCGCCGCCGAAAACGCCGATCAGATGGTCGGGCCGGCCCTCGTTCAAACGCGTGATGCGCTGGCCGCAGGGCATGTTCTCTTCCTTGACGTAGCGGATGGCCGGGACCTGGCGCACGACCTGAAGCACTTCGGCGGGCGATAGCGCAATGCCCATGGGCTTGGGCGCGTTTTGCAGCATGACCGGCAGATCGGCGCCCTCGCCGACCTCGCGATAGAAGGCGATCAGGCCGTCAAGATTGCCGGCATAGACGCCAGGCGTCACCACCATGGCCGCGGCCGCGCCGGCCTTGGCGCCGGCCTCGATCAGTACCGGCGTTTCACCGGGCGTATGGCCCGAGGCGCCGACGACGAAATCGACCTTGCCGCGCGTCAGTTCGCCCAGCAGGGCGATCAGGTGGCGGCGTTCGTCCAGGGTCAGTTCGTCATATTCGCTGGCCAGGCCCGGAAAGACCAGGCAGTCGACGCCCTGGGCGATGGCGAAATTGACGATGTTGCGAAAGCCGTCCTCGTCAACGCGGCCCTTGTCGTCGAACGGCGTCGGCAGGACGGGTGCCGTGCCGGCAATGCCCTTGGTCATCTTGGTCGGTCTCCGGAAAGTCTGGTTCATAAATTTATGTCTATAATAGCAACATAGTCAAGCGAAACGACGCGCCTATTGCCGCGTCACGCCGGCGCCGCCGTCGATGGCGTAGTGGGCGCCGGTAATCCAGGCGGCGTCATCCGACACCAGGAACAGGGCGAGCTTGGCCACCTCTTCCGGCGTACCCCAGCGGCCAAGCGGATGGCGGGCGATATTGGCGGCGACAGCGGCTTCGCGGTCCGGCCGGCTTTCGAAGCCCTGGACCAGAAGCGGCGTGGCGATCGAGGCCGGCTGCACCGTATTGATGCGGATATTATCGGGCGCCAGCTCAAACGCCAGGGTCTTGACCAGGGAATCGAGCGCGGCCTTCGAGGCGGCGTAAGCGCCCTGCCCCGGCGTGGCGAAACGGGCATTGATCGAGGAAATGTAGAGGATGGCCCCGCTTTTGCGCGCCCGCATGTCGGCGGCAAAGGCATTGGTCAGGCGCAGGGCGCCATAGACATTGAGGTTCATGATGCGCTCGACATCGGCCATCGGCGTATCGAGCACCGCGCCCTTGAAGCTCGTCGCCGCGCAGTGGATCAGGATATCGGGCACGCCGACCTCAGCGCGAACGCGCCCGGCGGCCTCGGCGACGGAAGCATCGCGGCTCAGGTCGCACTCGATCCAGATGCCGGTCGCCGCCGGCTTGATGTCCAGCGCCACGACACTGGCACCGGCTTCGGCCAGTCCCTTGGCGATGGCGGCGCCGATGCCGCTGGCCGCGCCGGTGACGACGGCGATCTTTCCGGTGAAGCTCATGCGTGGTCTCCCGCCGCGAGGATAGGTTTCGGCTTGATCCCGCCGGTCAGCCAGACAATCAGGGCCATGGCGATCGGATAGACGCAGGCCATGACGACGAACATCGGCCGGTAGGAGACGACCCCGACCAGTTGCCCGATCAGCCAGGTCGTGCCCATGCCGCCCAGGCCGCTGGCGACGCCCGCCACCGCAAAGACACGGCCGAAACTGCGCGCCGTGAACAGGTCGGACGCCAGTGCGGTCAGGTTGATCTGCCAGTACATGTGAACGAAGGCGACGGCCGCACCGACCAGCAGGCTGATCAGGATCGGCGGCTCAAAGGCAATGATTACGCCGACCGGCGCCAGGATGCAGACGAGACCCAGCACCCACAGCTTGGCGCGCGCCGAGCTCAACCCGAAGCGCATCAATATGCCGGGCGCGGCGCCGCCGGTCAGGCAGCCAATGCCGGCCGCCAGATAGACGACCCAGGCCTGACGCCCCATTTCCAGCGTCGACAGGCCGCGCTCATCGGTCAGGTATTTGGGAAACCAGTTGAGATAGAAGTACCACACCGGCCAGGTCAACATGATGCCGAGCGCAATCGCCCACACGCGTGGCGATTTCAGCGCCTGCCACCACGAGGCGATGTCGGCGTCACCCTCGACGGGTTTGCTGGCCGGGGTTTCAGCGGCGGCCTCGGCGCGATCAAGCGTGCGCGTATAGAGCCACCAGCCCACCGCCCAGACGAGGCCGACACCACCGGTGATGAAAAATGAGGCGCGCCAGCCGGTGATTTCATTGACCCAGGTGATGACCGGCGGCGATACCGCGGCCCCGAACATCGCCGCCGCCGTATAGATGCCGATGGCCAGGGCGCGTTGCTTCGGCCCAAAAAAACCGTTGACCAAGCTGACCGCCGTCACCCAGTTACCGACCTCCGCCAGCCCCAGGACAAAGCGCGCGCCGGCCATCTGATTGGCGTCCTGGACCAGGCCCGAGGCGATGCCGGCGACCGACCACAGACCAACCAGAATGGCCAGGGTCAGCCGCGGCCCGATACGGTCGATCATCCAGCTGGCGACGATATTGCCGCCCATATAGGCAAACATGAAGACCGTGACGACGAAGGCATAACCCTTGTCGTCCATATGCAGCGCCGCCTGGATCGGCTTGGCCAGCAGGGCCAGGGTCTGACGGTCGATATAGTTGAGCAGGGTCGACACCGACAGCAGGGCAATGATCACCCACTTCACAGCCGATCTGGTCATGATACGCTTTCCGGTCCCTGTTGCCAGTTGTCTGGCCTTTGCATCAGTTAGGCATAAAAAATTTATAATAGCAACATTTTAAAGCCAATTGACCTGAATTTCGATTTACACCCCAGTTCAAATTTATTATAGCAACAATAACGATACAGGGGAGCGCTATGCCGGACGCCTATGACGCCATCGCACGAGTCGAGGCCATCTATCTGCGCATTCCGCGCGCTCAAACGCCTCACGCCGGACGCATGCCGCCGGTCAATGAACGCGGCTATATCGTCGATCCCGACAACGGTACCATCTACCCGGCCGATGATCGCACCGTCATCCTCAAAATCACCTGCGACAGCGGCCGCGTCGGCTGGGGCGAAACCTACGGCATTACCGCGGGCACCGTCATCGGCGAACTGGTCCGCGACCTGATCGATCCGGTGTTGCGCGGGCGCGATCCACTGGACGTCCAGGTGATGTGGCAGAATTTGTACAATATGATGCGCGTGCGCGGCTATACGTCGGGCTTCTGGCTCGATGCCCTGGCCGCCGTCGACATCGCGCTGTGGGACCTGTGCGGCAAGATTCTGGGTCAACCGGTGCACAAGCTGCTGGGCGGGCAGAGGCGGGCGCAAATCCCGGCCTACATCACCAATATCGGTGGCGCGACCAATGAGGCGCGTCTCGAAACTGTGCGCGGCCTCTACGATCAGGGCTTTCGCGCGTTCAAGGTCCACGCCGCCAGTTCCTTCGACTATATCGCCCTGCTGCGTGACCTGCGCACAAGCTTCCCTGACGCCGCCCTGATGCTCGACCTGCACTGGGTGCATACCTCGGCCGAAGCGCTGTCGATTATCCGCAAGGTCGAGGCCTACGACCTGACCTTCGTCGAGGCGCCGTGCCGCTACGAGGATATCGACGGTCTGGCGCGCGTCGCGGCGGGATCTTCGATCGCCATTGCCGGCGGCGAGGAGTGGCGTACGGTCTATGACGCCCAGGCGCGGCTGAAGGTCGAAGCCCTGACCATCATTCAGCCTGAAATGGGCCGCTCGGGCATCACCCAGTTCATGCGCATGGCCAATCTGGCCGAGGTCTATCATGCCCGCGTCATGCCGCACGCCACCATCGGCTTCGGCATTTTCATGGCCGCCAGCCTGCAGGCCTCGGCGGCGATCGAGGACCTGCCGTTCCACGAATATCAAAACACCGTCCTGCCGCGGCATCTGCCGCTGTTCGAGACGACGATGCGTTGCGAGGGCGGGCTCTATGCCGTGCCGGATGCGCCGGGCCTCGGCATCGAGCCGAAGGACGCGCTGTGGGAATACATCGTTGGCTGACGCGCCGCTTTGCGAGGTTGGCGAAGGCCCGCGCTGGGAGGCGCGGTACAGGCGCTGGTCCTGGGTCGACAATGCCAACGGCCGGCTGTTCGTCCGCGATGATAGCGGCCTCACCGGCATCGATCCCGGCGTGGACGTCGTCGCGGCCGTGCCAAAGCGTGATGGCGGCTGGCTACTGGCGGCCTCTGACGGGCTCTACGATTTCGACGGTGGGAGGGCAACCAAGCGCTCAGGCCCGGTCCTCTCCGGCACGCGCTTCAACGACGGCGCCTGCGACGCACGGGGCCGCTTCTGGATCGGTACGATGAGCCTGAGCGGCGAGCCAGGACGCGGCGTGCTTTATCGCGTAACCGATGAAGTCGTGGCCATGGCCGAGGGCTTCGACGTTTGCAATGGCTTGGGTTTCAGCCCGGACGATCGCTGGCTCTACATCGTCGATACCGTGCCCCGCATCGTCTACCGCTACGCCTTCGATGTCGAGAGGGGTGCGATCGGTGAGCGCTCGGTCCTGTTCCAGTTTCCGGCAGGTATGGGCAAGCCGGACGGTCTGGCCGTCGATGCCGAAGGTGGAATCTGGTGCGCCATGTGGGATGGCGCGGCCCTGGTGCGACTGACGCCCGATGGCGCGTTGGTGGAGACCATCGCCGTACCCGTCCCACGCCCGACCAGCCTGGCTTTCGGCTACGGCGAAATATTGGTCACCACGGCGCGCAAGGGGCTGACGGAAGACCAGCTGCGCGATTTTCCGTTGTCGGGTCAACCCTTGTGGCTACCCTCACCCATCGCTGGCGCCAAGACCTATGCTTTCGCTTTCTGAGTAATTTGTGCTGTCAGCACCGTCGATCGCGTTTCACCCGGCATGAGCACAAGCGCCGTGCCGCGTTCGACCGCGGCACTGAGTGAGGGAAAATCAACCGCGGGTTCGACCGCCAAAATGCGCCGGCTGCGATAGTTGGGATAGCCCTCGCCCGCGTCCCATACCCGCCACAGCCCCATGACCGGGAACAGTTTCTCATCCCAGGTCAGCGTGAAATCGAGGCCGAGACGTGGATTGGAGACGGTCACGCAGCCCTTGGTCGCCGCGATAGCGCGAAAATCGTTGACCGGTGCGTCGAGGCCGATCTCGGTGCCGTCGGGCAGATGAATGCGGCAATCCACGTCGAGGAAAGGCTCGCCGAGGCACGGATGATGCCCCCACAGCACGTCGAGCTCTTCCGCGCCTTCGTTGCCGATGGTCTCGGCGATCGCCAGCCGGTCGTCGCCGCGCTCAAGCGACAGGCGGCGCTCGACCCACAACGGCATACGGCGCAGGCGGACGCGAAACACGACCTCGATGCGCTCGGGCCGGTCGTCGGTGATCGCCACCGACCACGCCAGTTGCGACGCTTCGCCGTGATGGCCGAAATCGGCGCCCTTGTGCGAGCAGCGCTCCGGCCCATTGGGCAGCATCAGGAACCAGCCGCCGGCAAAGCGGTCGCGAAACGGCCCGCAGGGCGCAGCCGTGTGGCGGTCGTGCGGCGAGCCCAGGCCCCAGGGCGACTGGTACAGCACCTCGGTGTCACTCGGCTTATGCGTCAGCTCAAGGATATCGCAGCCCTTGTCGGGACAGACGACGACACGCAAATGGGCGTTTTCCAGCGACAGGCACCGATAACCTTGCCAGGTGACATCGCGTAGCCGGCAACCGTGATTGCGGTGCTGCCCCGTCAGGAAATCTGCGTGCTCGCCCTTGACCATATATTGCTAATATAGCTACAAATGACCGACGTAAACAAAAAAGGCGGGCGAGGCATGACCACGGGATTGTTCATCGGCGGCGAATGGGGCTCAGCGGTCATGCGGCTATATCTCTGTCGCGCAGACGGAGATGGCGTCACGCTTATCGAGACCGTCACGGGTGGCGGCGTCGTCGGTTGCGACGATTTCGAAGCGGCCTTTTTCGCTGCTGCCCAGCCCTGGTTCGACACGCATGGTCCCCTGCCCGTCATCCTGGCCGGGATGATCGGCTCGAACATCGGCTGGCGCGATTCCGGCTATGTCGACGCCCCGGCAGGCGTCGCTGAAATCGCGACACGGCTGACATCGCTGCGCGTCCGCGGCGTCGACATTCATTTCACGCCCGGCCTCAAATGCCGCAACCTGTTCGGACAACCGGATCTCATTCGCGGCGAGGAAATGCAGGTCCTGGGCCTGTTGGATGACGAGCCGGCGGCACAGCGCCTGATCTGTCTGCCCGGGCGGCACACCAAATGGATGCTGACCGAGGCCGGCCGCATCACCTCATTCACCACCAGCATGTATGGCGAACTCAACGACCTGCTGCTCGGCCATGGCTTGCTGGGTAAGGGTGTCAATCGTGCCGCCTGGAGCGATGACGCCTTCGATGCCGGCCTCGATATCGTCGTTTCCAAGGGCCCCGCCTTTGGTCATGCGGTGTTCGCCACCCGCGGCCGGCTGGTGCTTGGCGAACATACCGCCGACGATGCCGCGGCCTTTCTGGGCGGCGTGACGATCGGCTGTGATGTCCGCGATATCCTGGAAGCGCTCGATCGTCGCCACCCGAGCAAGCTAGAGGTGCTCATTCTCGGCCACGACTCTACGGTCGAACACTATGCCCGGGCGTTCGACCGCCTGGGTGTGCCACACACGCTTGTCACCCTGCCGGCACTCGCCGCCAAAGGCCTGGGCGGCATCCTCGAAGCCGCTCAACACCGGCAAGCCGAGGCCCATCATACCCAACTAAGTTAGTAGACAATACGCGCCCGCCCTGCCTATAGTTTGCGTTACGGGTCTGCCGTCGGCTATCGGCGCATGCGCCCATTCGGTTTCGCCGGAAGGAATTGTCGGATGCGTTGGACAGCGATCGTTGTGATGATGGGGATAGCCGCGAGTGTCACCGCTTGCCATCGAACGGCGTCCACGCAAAGCGCTTCCACAACGGCCAGCACCACAGGCGAGGCCATTGCCTGGCGCGAGGGCGACGTCGATGACGCCTTCGCCGAAGCCAAGGAAACCAGCAAGCCGGTCATGCTGTATTGGGGCGCCAAATGGTGCCCGCCCTGCAACCGGCTCAAGTCGACCGTGTTCAAAGACCCGGCCTTTATTGCCGAAACGCGCCAGTTCGTGCCCGTCCACCTCGATGGCGACACCGCCGGCGCTCAGCATTGGGGCGAACGCTTCGGCATCAGCGGCTATCCGACCGTCATCGTGCTGCGCGCCGACGGTTCGGAGATTGCGCGCCTGTCGGGCGCTTCGCCGCGTATCGCCGACGTCCTGCGTCTCGCCGCCGGGCGTTCGACCTCGATCGATACCCTGCTCGACAAGGCGCAAAAGGCCCCGGCGACGCTGTCGTCCGACGACTGGCAACTGCTGGCGGCGTTCGACTGGCGTAACGACCCCAAGCGGTTCGGCGATCAGGCCCATCTGGCAAGCGTGCTCGGCGGGCTGGCCAATGCGGCGCCCGACGGCGCCATCAAGCGCCGCTTCGCCCTGCTGGCCCTGGCCGTCGGCATCGACAAAGGCCCGGACGGCAAATACGCCCTGACCCCGGCGCAGTCATCGCAAGTCGAGCAGGTCGTGCCGGCGATCCTGGCCAATGCTGACGAGGTCACCGCCAATCGCCAGGAGCTCAGCTATTCGATTGCGCCCCTGATCGCCGCCCTGCCCGATGCCGCGCAAAGGTCGAAGCTTTCCACCTCGCTGGTCACCGCGCTCGACCGCGTCTACGCCAATGACAGCCTGCCGATCCCCGATCGCCTGGGCACGGTCGATGCCGACATCCTGCTAGCCAAGACCAACGGCGGGGGAGTTTCGCCCGCCATTCTCACCAAGGTGCATACGCGCGTCGCCTGGGCCGATCAAACGGCGAACGACACCATGGTGCGCCAGTCGGTCATTTCCGACGCCGCCGATCTCCTGCATCAGGCCGGTGACGATTCCGGCGCTAAATCGTTGCTGCAAGCGGAACTCAAGCGCTCGGCGTCGCCCTACTATTACATGCTCGACCTCGCGGGCATCGCCGAGGACGAAAAGGACAGCAAGGCCGCGATAGGCTGGGCGCGCCAGGCCTATGAGACGGCGCAGGGCCCAGCGACCCGCGTGCAGTGGGCGATCGAATATTCGAAGACGGTGCTGCGTCAGGCGCCCGGCGACAAGGCCGCCGTCGAGGCCAGCGCCGCGGCGGTCATCGACGCGCTCGGCGCAAATCCAGGCGACTATTATCAGCGCACGCGCGTCAAGGTGACGGCCTGGGGCGGGCTCGTGCAAAAATGGAGCGATGAGCACCACGGCAGCGCGGTGCTGACGCGACTCGACGCCAAGATGAATAGCGTCTGCGCCAAGCAGGGCGACGCCGCGGCCCAGTGCCGGGACTGGACCCGGCCGGCGTGATAAAGCGTTCGACGTCGCTGACATCCTGAGCCATCGCGCGTAAACTGCCTCTAACTCCGAAAGGGATCACATGAATCTCGCCCGTTTTCCGCGCGTTCAGCTCACTCAGGGCGCACCGACGCCGCTGCATCCGCTGACCAATCTCAGCCGGCATCTCGGCGGGCCGGACATCTGGATCAAGCGCGACGACCTGACGGGCCTGGCCTTTGGCGGCAACAAGACGCGCAAGCTCGAATTCCTGATCGGCGAAGCGGTGGCGCAAGGGGCGACGCACATCGTCACCCAGGGCGCGACCCAGTCGAACCACGTGCGTCAGACCATCGCCGCCGCCAATGTTCATGGCCTGAAAACGACGGTGCTGCTGGAAGAACGCGTCGGCGACGCCCACGACGACTACTATACCAATGGCAATGTCCTGCTCGCCCAGATCCTGGGTGCGACCATCGAGACGCGGCCGGCCGGCCTCGACATGAACGCCGAAATGGTCCCCGTCGGTGAGCGGCTGCGCGCCGCGGGTGAGACGCCCTACCTCATCCCGGGCGGCGGGTCGAACGCCACCGGCGCCTTGGGCTATGTCGTCTCGGCACAGGAAATCATGGCCCAGGCCAATGAGCGGCAACTGGGCATCGACCACGTCGTCGTCGCCACCGGCTCGACCGGGACCCAGGCCGGCCTGGTCGTCGGTTTCGAGGCCGCCAACAGCCATATCCCGGTGCTTGGCATCAGCGTCCGCGCCCCCAAGGACCGCCAAGAAGACAATGTGCGCAAACTGGCGCGGCTGACCTGGGACAAGCTTGGCGCGCGCGGCGACTTCCCGGACACGGCCGTGATCGCCAATAGCGACTATGTCGGCGCCGGCTACGGCATCCCGACCGACGGCATGATCGAGGCGACGCAATTGCTGGCGCGCTACGAGGGCATTTTCCTCGACCCGGTCTATAGCGGCAAAGGTTTTGCCGGCCTGGTCGACCTGATCCGCAAAGGGCATTTCACCAAGGGCCAGACCGTGGTCTTCATTCATACGGGTGGCGCCGTAGGCCTGTTCGCCTATCGCTCGGTGCTGGCACCGCAGGCGGCCTTCGCCAGATGACGGCACCTTCGCCCCTGATCGGCGTGCTGGGCGGCATGGGGCCGCTGGCGACCGTCGATTTTCTGCACAAGCTGGTGACACTGACACCAGCAGCGCGCGACCAGGACCACGTGCCCACCGTCGTGTGGAACGTGCCGCAGATCCCGAGCCGCCCCGATGCTCTGGCTGGCACAGGCCCGTCGCCCCTGCCCGCCATGATCGCCGGCATCGAACGCCTGAATGCCGCGGGCGCCTCGCGCATCGTCATCCCGTGCAATACGGCCCACGCCTGGTTCGACGACCTGCAGGCGGCGAGCGCGGCGCCGCTGATCCACATCGCCGAAGCCACCGTCGCGGCCCTGCCCAAAGGCCTGTCATCGGCGGGCCTGATCGCCACGCGCGGCACGCTGCAGTCGGGGCTTTATCAGTCAAGGCTTGCGGCGCGCGGGATACAGCCGGTCCTGCCGACCGACGACGAGATCGACACCCTGTTCGTGCCCGGCTGGTCGGCCGTGAAAAGCAATGACCTCGACGGCGCCGCAGAGGTGCTTGAAGCCGCCGTCCAACGCCTGCGCGATCGCGGCGCCGAACGCGTCATCCTGGCCTGCACCGAAGTCCCGGTGGCACTCGAACACAAGCGCTCCCGGCATCTGGCGGTCAGCATCGACCCCGCCGTGGCGCTGGCTACGGCCTGCATCGACTACTGGACCGCGAACCGGACCTAAGCGCCCAGTCCGGCGATTATCTATACTTAAAATCGAGGTAACCCAAAGGAAGGTTTGCGCGACAGCAAGTCTTCATGTACTCTCCTGTCGAGGCTGCAAGATTGTTGCGTTTATTCCCAGTCCTGCCTCGCTTAGATACATACGCCCCGTAATCATGTCGCTTTTGTGAACCGCTCACCGGACGCGCATAGCCTTGTCTTGCGTTCGTGATTATTGGCCTGCTCTGCTTCGTTTTTCAAAAGAACTTACAGTCGCTTCATAGCCTTATTGACAATCGACGTGCTCTTGTCAGCGCGCCCATACACGCACGCCTGTACGCGTGCCGGTTGGCGGCTGCCTGCCCGTTCCGCACATTCCGGGGAGAAACCCTTATGCGAACCCTTACCACCCTTCACCCGCCGCGCCGTGCGGCCGTTTCCACTCTGGCGCTGATCCTGGCGGCTGTGGCCACACCCACCCTGGCCCAGTCGATCGACTTCAAGGCCGAGATTCCGCAAGCGCCGGCGGAAATGAAGGTCTTCAAGCTGGCCCCGTCCAAGCCGCCGGTCGCCTTGGTCAACGAGGCCCTGCGCACCGCCAAGCTTTCGCCGCTGGCCCAGGAAAACAAGGCCCTGGTGGCGCACGATGCCCGCGTCAAGGACGATCCGCAACTGGTGCGCGCCTATATCAGCGATACCGGCGACACCTATCTAACGCCATCGACCGCCGACCTCGTCGCCCTGCCCGTGCGCACGGTCAATGCCGACGCGGCGCTCGGCGTGGCGCGCAAGGCCTTTGCCGACGAGGCTTTCATTCCGCACGACACCACCGAGCTCAAGCTTGGCGCTCTCATTCCGGTCATGGGCGGCGCCGGCGCTCCGCCCGCCAAGCTGACCGCGACCAAGCCAGCCCTGACCGTCGCCGCCAAGGCGCGCCAGGCGCCCGGCGGCAGCATAGCCCGCGTCGAACCCAAGACGGTGATGGTGATGGTACCGGCCGTTCGTTATGCGGCGGGCCTGCCGGTCTATGGCCGCGGCTCGCACGCCGTGATCACCATCGCCGCCGACGGCACCCTGGCCGGCGCCTTGCGGCGCTGGCGTACCGCCGATGCCGGTGAAAGCGTCAAGACCGAGATCAATGCCGACCAGGTCCACGCCGACATCCTGCGTCAGCTAAAAGGCAAGGTGCCGGAGGGCTCAAGCGCCGTCGTCGATAAGATCGAGCTGGCCTATTACGACCGCAATGCCGACTTCCTGCAGCCCGTCTATCGCTTCGAAGCGGTGATCAAGCCGCGCGACGAAAAGACCTCGCCGATCCGCATTGCCGGCTTCGTGCCGGTGGTCAAGCCGCGCGAAGCCATTCCGGATCTCGCCGGGCCGCCCGCCGGCGAAGGCCCCAAGGGCGCGACCGAAAAGCTTCAGCCGCAGGCCGCACTGACGCCGGCCGAAGACGCCAGGCTGCGGGCGAAGATCGGCGGCGCCGGCACCGCCGACGATTTCACGCTCGGCGAATATGCCAATCAGGATTGGCCCAACGACAGCGGCTATGTCGACATGTCCTATGCCTTCCTCAACGGGCTGCAGGACTCGACTTCGGCGGTCAATCGCACCCAGTGGTACGAGGCTCACAACTGGGAGGTCGTCGGCCCGAATTCGCGTTACTACATGAACGCCGTCAACGTCGCCTACACCGTGCCGCACGGCAACTGGCTCTACAACACCACCCTGCGCAACAATGCCGAGGGCTGGAACGTGCCGAACATCGGCACCGGAGGCAACCCAGGCTTCGGCCATGCCGCCGGCGGCGTGCTGGCGACCTGGGTCATCATGTCGTGCGAGGTCATCCCGTCCTATTACGACCGCCTGCACAAGCAAGGCGGCACGGGCAGCGGCTACACCGCCTTCGACGCCTGGTGGGGCGTGTTCCAGGGCTTGCACAATGTCATCGGCTTCCGCACCATCATGTTCTATCCGGATGACGACCTGAACTACGACTTCGGCCAGGACGCCGCCCACGGTGGCGACATCAATACCGCCTGGTTCCAGGAAGTGGCGGCCGACGACGGCGACGACGGCACCTATGCCAGCCAGTATCTGACCGGCGCGCCCCAGGTCCATTACGACCGCGCCTCGACCATGATCGATGGCCGCGACCTCGGCCATTCGATCTTCCACATCTCGGCGCAAAGCGCGTCGACGACCCTGTGGAGCTTCTGGATGGGGAACTGATACGTGGTAACCGGAGCAGCCTAGGCCGCTCCGGTTTAATCCAAGCGTAAGGGCGGCAGGCGCCCAAGGAGCAACAGCACCTGCGACTGGCTGCGCGTCTCGGTCTTGTCGAAGATCGAGGCCAACTGGCTGCGCACCGTGGTCAGCCGCACGCCCTTGTGCTCAGCGTGCTGCTCCAGCGTCTCGCCGGCTGCCAGGCTGTCGAGCAGGGCGGCTTCGGCGGCGGTCAGACGGTACATGGCGGCGGCGCGGGCAATCACCGTCGGCGGCAGAGGCGCTTCCAGGGCGACCATGGCCGTGTGCCCGCCGGCCATGACGGTGACTATGGCGCGCAAGGGCGGGCGACCATCTCGCGCCACCGGCAAGGCCGCACCCTGGCGGTTCTGCGATGCCGTCGCCGCTTGCAGGGCATCGGCCAGGGACTGGTTAGAAGCGGCATCAAAGGCCTCAAGCCTGCGGTCGCGCACCGACAGTCCGTCCTTGGCCGTCAACAGGGCTTCGGCGGCACGATTGGCCATCATCACCGTGCCGTCGCCGCGCACGATCATCAGGGCGCCGTTGAAACGGTCGATGGCGCCCGCCGCTAGCCAGGCGCGGTCCTCGGTGGTGCGAAAGCGGCGACGGGTGTCGTGCAGCCGGTTCAGCGCCGGGACCAGTGCCTGCAGCCGGGCAGCTTCCGTGGCGTCGAAGGCGCCGGTCGCATGGGCGCGATGGATGCCGACGAACATCACCCCGCCCGCGCCGCTCAGACGCCCGCCGAGACAATGGGCGGTGTCGTCGCCATTGGCCCTAAGGAAGTCATTATACAGTGTCGTCATGCAGAACGCGCCGTAAGACACCATCTCGTCGAGCGCCAGGATGTGGTTGTCGGCGATCGTGCGCCCGGCCTGCATCCACACGTCCTCGACATAGAAACCGTCGAGATAGTCAGCGTACATGGCGTCGCTGAAATAGCTGCCGGCGAAATCGAGGTGGCGCAACGCCGGATCCATCAGTTGCAGCGTCGCCGAACGGCCGCCGCTCCACTGCGCCAGGTGCTCCGGCAAGTGCGCAAACGCCGCGTCATCGACAGCGGCATCGTGGATCAGGTCTATCAGAGGATTGGGGTCAGACCCGGACATCGCTTCGCTTCATGGCGCGACGCGCCGGGAGAACTGTACTTTGCGATGATAACCTCGGGTACGATGCGGTCAATATGCTACCGCGACGAAATAGGGCGGCGCTTCGATGAAGACGCCGCCCGATCGTGCAATATCCCACGCGAATCCTTAAAAAGGCCCCGCCCCCTCGAAATCTGATGCGGCATGCAGCGCCCGCCAATGGATCGGACGCTCCTTCTGATACGCCCGGCGTTGACGGCGCGCATCCTTCATATGACGGAGGCTGTGGATTATTTTTAAGGGGGCCGATTTCAGGACGGACGCACGGCCGGCAGGCGCGACAGGACGGCGATCAATTGCGCCTGGCGTTCGGTTTCCGTCTTGCGCAGGACCGACGACAGCTGCGACCGCGCCGTGGATATCCGCACATCATGGGCGGCGGCGAAGTCCTCAAGGCTGTCCCCGCGCATCAGGGCCCGCACCAGATCGATCTCACGGCGGCTGAGATGATAGAGGGCGGCGATATGCTCCAGGGTCCCAGTCGCCGCATCGCCGGTTTCGAAGACGATCAACGCCGTGCGCCGGTCGGGCATGGGTGAGACCAGGGCGCGCACGGCCTGGGCCTCCGGGCGGCGGATGGTCACCGCCTCGGCCGCCGCCGGCAGGGCGGTCGCCCCGCGCACCGCCTGTTTCAGCAGGCGATCGGCGTCCGTGTCCTGGCAGGTCAGCCGCCCCTTCAGCCCGCTGATGCCGGCGCGTTGACGCAACAGGCGCTCGGCGGCGCTATTGCCGAGCGCGATCGTCATATCCGGGCGCACCACCATCACCGGATAGGCAAAACAGTCGAGCGCCGCCCCTGCCATATCGGCACGGGCCTGAGCGTCCTTCAACCGGCCACGCAGAGCATGCAGGCGGACGAGGTGCGGCAGCACCGGCTGCAAGCGCCGCGCTTCGTCGGCGGTGAAGGCGCCGCCCTTGCGCGCGCGATGGATCCCCAGCGCCACCATGCCACCGCCCGGCACCGTCAGCCGGCCGCCGGCGCCGTGCACCGTATCGTCGCCGTTCTCGCGGATGAAGTCGTTGAAAAACGCCGTCCTGACGTATTCGGCATAGGGCACGTAATCGTCGAAGATCAGCACCTGATTGGCTGGCTGGTTCATCGCCCGCGTCAGCCACACGTCCTTGTCGCGGAAATGCGGGATGTAGCTCTCCCACATCTGCGGCGTGAAATAGTGTTCGGCATAGGCCAGATAATCGAAATCGCGGTCGAGCAGTTGCAGCGTCGCCGAGCGCCCGCCGATCAGGCTGGCCAGGGCCGCGGGCAGGCCTTTCAAGGCATCGTCATCGAAGCCGGCATCATAGATCAGATCGATAAGCTCGCCCTGCTGGCGCGCGACGTCCACCGGCGCCTCCGCGGGTTACCGTGTCCGTGATCACGATAGCACGAAAAACCGGCCGGGCATCCCTTCATTTGGGGCGGCCGGGCCGGTCATTTCAGCCTAAAATTTGGTCGGTGCCGATCAGTCGACCGGCATCATGCCCGGCATCATATTGCTGTTGAGATGATACATCACCCACAGCGAGCCGACGATCAGGACGCCGACAATAATCAGCGTGAAGACGAAGGCGGCATTGTTCCACACCTGACCCGACGAGGTGTTCATGTGCAGGAAGAAGAACAGGTGGACGACGATCTGCACCACGCCGATGCCGATGATCACCGGGATCAGGGTGGCGACCGGCAACAGGTGCATCATCACCAGGGCGAACGGTACCGCCGTCAGGAGGACCGACAGTACAAAGCCGATGATGTAGGACTGGGTGGTGCCGTGACCGGCGCCGTCATGGTGGTCGTGATGCGCACCTTCAGCCTGGGTCTGATCGACATCGACCGGATGGCTGATGCCATGGGCAGGCTTGTGCGCTGTGGTCGCGGCGGCCTTGGGTTGGGCGCCCTTGAAATCGGTAGATTCCGGCTTCTTGCTCATCATGCCGCTCCCATCAGATAGACAATGGTGAAAACCCCGATCCAGATGATGTCGAGGAAGTGCCAGAACAGGCTGAGTTCCATCAGCCGGATGCGGTTGGCCGGGGTCAGGCCGCGCTTGGCCAAATGGACCAGCATGGTGATCAGCCAGATCATGCCCGAAGTGACGTGCAGACCGTGGGTGCCGACCAGGGTGAAGAAGCTGCTCAGGAAGGCCGAGCGGTTGGGGCCGTTGCCTTCGGCGATCAGCTTGGTGAACTCGTGGATTTCCATGCCGAGGAAGCCCAGACCGCACAGACCGGTCAGGATCAGCCAAAGAAAGACGCCCTTCAGCTTGTTGGCTTCCATATTGATCATCGCCAGACCGTAGGTCAGCGACGAAATCAGCAGCAGCGCCGTTTCGACCGCGACATAGGGCAAGTCGAAGATGTCATGACCCGAGGGCCCGCCCGCCGTCCCGTCCTTCAGCACGGCATAGCCGGCAAAAACCGAGGCGAACAGGATGCAGTCGCTCATCAGGTAGATCCAAAAGCCCAGCGTGACTTTCGGACCTTCGTCGTGATGATCGCCCGCGTGGTGATGGGCGTGGGCGTCGTGGTCGTAGGCGGAGGCCAGTTCGTCCTTCAGCCCGGCAATGGGATTTGCTGTCTTACTCATCTTAGGCCACCGCCTTCAGCTCGGCCTGATGGGCCTGTTCTATCTTCGTCACCTCTTCGGCCGGGACGTAGTAGTCGCGGTTTTCGTTGAAGGTGTGGACAATGCCCGCGGCGATCATCAGCAGCAGGGCGCCGCCGGCCATCCACCAGATGTGCCACACCAGGCCAAAGCCCAGGCCGACACTGAGGATACCGATGAGGAAACCGGTCGGGGTATTGTGCGGCATGTGGATCGGCGCATAGGAAGCCGGCACGACATAAGCCTCGCCACGCTCCTTGGCGTCCCAGAAGGCGTCATGATTGCCGATCTGCGGCACGACGGCGAAGTTATAAAACGGCGGCGGCGACGAGGTCGCCCATTCCAGGGTGCGGCCGTCCCACGGGTCGCCGGTGACGTCGCGCAATTCGTCGCGCTTCCACACCGAATAGACGATCTGCACCAGTTGGGCGATGATGCCGCAGAAGATCAGCACCGCGCCGCACATGGCGACGATGAGATAGACGTGCCACACCGGATTGTTGACGAAGTCGAGGCGGCGCGTCATGCCCATCAGGCCCAACGCATAGAGCGGCATGAAGGCGATGTAGAAGCCGACGATCCAGCACCAGAACGACACCTTGCCGATGCCTTCGTGCAGCTTGAAGCCGAAGGCCTTGGGGAACCAGTAGTTCAGACCGGCGATGCAGCCGAACAAAACGCCGCCGATGATGACGTTGTGGAAGTGGGCGATCAGGAACACCGAGTTGTGCAGGACGAAGTCGGCCCCCGGCACGGCCATCAGCACGCCGGTCATGCCGCCGATGACGAAGGTGATGATAAAGCCCGTGGTCCACAGCATAGGCAGTTCCATGCGCACGCGGCCGCGGTACATGGTGAACAGCCAGTTGAAGATCTTCACCCCGGTCGGGATCGAGATGATCATGGTGGTGATGCCGAAGAAGGCATTGACGTCGGCGCCGGCGCCCATGGTGAAGAAGTGGTGCAGCCACACCAGGAAGGACAGCACGCCGATGCACATGGTGGCATAGACCATGGCGTCGTAGCCGAACAGGCGCTTGCGCGAGAAGGTGGCGACGACTTCGGAGAAGACGCCGAAGGCCGGCAAGATGAGGATATAGACCTCCGGATGGCCCCAGGCCCAGATGAGGTTGACGTACATCATCGGGTTGCCGCCGGCATCGTTGGTGAAGAAGTGCATGCCGAGATAGCGGTCGAGGCCGAGCATCGCCAGCGTCACCGTCAGGATCGGAAACGCCGCGACGATCAGCATGTTGGCGCACAGCGTGGTCCAGCAGAAGACCGGCATGCGCATCAGGGTCATGCCCGGGGCGCGCATCTTGAAGATGGTGGTGATCAGGTTGACCCCGGACAGCAGGGTCCCAAGCCCTGAGATTTGCAGCGCCCAGATATAGTAGTCGACGCCGACGCCCGGCGAATAGGCCAGCTCCGACAGCGGCGGATAGGCCAGCCAGCCGGTATGGGCAAACTCGCCGATGACCAGCGAGACATTGACCAGGATGGCGCCGGCTGCGGTCAGCCAGAAGCTCATGCTGTTCAAGTACGGGAAGGCGACGTCGCGGGCGCCGATCTGCAGCGGCATGACGACGTTCATCAGGCCGACGACGAACGGCATGGCCATGAAGAAGATCATGATGACGCCGTGGGCGGTGAATATCTGGTCGAAGTGTTCGGGCGGCAGGTAGCCGTGGCCGCCGGACGACGCCAGAGCTTGTTGCGTGCGCATCATCAGCGCGTCGGCAAAACCGCGCAGCAGCATGACCAGGGCCAGGATGATGTACATGACGCCGATCTTCTTGTGGTCGACCGAGGTCAGCCACTCGGTCCACACATACTTCCATTGCTTGAAGTAGGTGGTCAGGCCCAGCACGAGGATGGCCGCGCCGACCATGCCAGCGCCGGCGACCATGATGATCGGCTCATGCCACGGCACCGAATCGAGGCGCAGCTTGCCGAAGACGAAGTTGATCAGAGGGGAATCAGTATTGGACATGGGAACTCAGCTCTTGCGCGCGGCGGGCTTGGCGGCGGCGGCGTCCGCTTCCTGGGGCGTCTTCGCCTGGCAGGTCTTGGCGCCGGGGATGGCCTGCTGCATCTGCGCCATCTTCATGGCGGTGTCGGTGCACAGCTTGCCGTCGGCGCAGCCATTGAGCACGTTGTGGAACAGTTGCGGATCGACCGAGGCGTAATAGAGCGGCTTGTCGGCCATGCCGCGCTGGGCCAGGGCTTGATAGGCGGCACCGTCGAGCGGGGTGCTCGACGACTTGGCCTTGGCGATCCAGGCATCGAAGCCCTTCTGATCGGTGGCCAGGGCCTGGAACTTCATGCCGGCGAAGCCTTCGCCGCTATAGTTGGCTGACATGCCGTCATAGGTGCCGGCCTTGTCGGCGCGCAGCGACAACTGGGTCTGCATGCCGGTCATGGTGTAGATCTGGCTGCCGAGCTGCGGGATGAAGAACGAGTCCATCACGGTGGCCGAGGTCAGCTTGAAATGCACGGGCGTACCGACCGGCAGGGCCAGTTCGTTGACGGAGGCGACGCCGTAATCGGGATAGATGAACAGCCATTTCCAGTCGAGCGAGACGACCTCGACCTCGACCGGCTTGACGTTGGGCGAAACGGCGGCCAACGGCCGGCGCGGATCAAGCTGATGCGTCGAAATCCAGGTCACGGCGCCGAGCGCCAGGATGATCAGGGTCGGGATCGCCCACACCACCGCCTCGATGCGGTTGGAATGCTCGAAATCGGGGGCGTAGGTCGCCTTGGTGTTCGAGGCGCGATAACGCCAGGCGAACCACAAAGTCATGACGATCACCGGCACCACCGGGATCAGCATCAGCAGCACGGCCAGGATGATAAGGTCTTTTTCCTGCTGCCCGACCGGCCCTTGCGGGTCCATAACGGCCATGTGACATCCAGACAACATGATCGCGCCGGCGCCCAGAGCGGCGGCGGAAATGCTGCGACGCAACATATTCGGGCGAACGGAAAACGCACGGCGCATACGCTGCGCCACGGAGCGGATCAAGTCAGTCACGTTAATAAAACCCAAACACACAACGGAAGTTAGCTGGCTTTTCGCCACCCGCGCGGGCGGTTGTTATCAGCCTTCAAAACAGGAAATCCCGCCAGGCATCAAGGGGCAAATTGTCGCACTGCGGGATTTATTTTTTCGCAGGTGCGTGAAAAACGCCGTTAGCCAGGCCTTAAGAGCGCGCTCAAAACTCACAAATCCGTGATATTTTGACATTTTTGTCAGCGATTTTACCGAAAAAACGCTTGTATTATCGTAATTTGCCGTTAGCCTTGGTCAAATTGACGCAGGCGTAAAAATATCTGACGCGCCAATTTGATCTGTATGAGGACAGTATGGAATCGAACCAAGGCCAGCCGCTCGTTTACAGCTTCGGCCCGATCATCAAGACGCTCACCGTGGCTGCCGCCATCGTTCTGATCGCGTTTGGGGTCTGGGGTGTGATGAATGCCTATGCCAATCTGCATGGCGTTGTCGCGCAATTCGGCGGCGTGCTGCTGTCGATGCTGCCGATTGCCCTGGCTCTGTTCGGCGCGCCGATGGTGTGGCGCTGCAAGCTCTGCCTCTATGAAGATCGCCTGGAATATACCGGCCTGATGCTCGACGCCGTCATCTACAAGGCCGACATCGTCGAAGCCCTGACGCCGGCGCCGCATCACGGCATGTTCGACATCTTCCTCAATGTCGTTGGCAAGCCGTTCAAGAAGCTGCACATCGCCGTCCTCGGCCGTCGCGACGAAACCATGACGCGCTGGCTGAGCGCCCTGCCCCAAAAGGCGTAAGGCCCGGTCACAACCGAAATTCAAAAAGCCGCCGGTTTCCGGCGGCTTTTTTCATGCCTGATCGGCACCACGGCGGATTAGCCAGACACCTGCCCCGGCCAGCAAAAGCGCCAACGAGAACCAGGTAATGGCGTAGACCAGGTGCGAATTGGGGAACTTGACCACGGTCAGACCGCCATGTGGCCAGCCTCCGGGATTGGGCGTGGCGTCAGCGTCGACAAAGTAAGGGGCGATGGCGCCCAGATGATGCGCGGCGGCCATGGCGGCGACATCGCGATGATACCAGGCGTCGTGCGCCGGATCATTGGCCTGAGAAAACAACCAGCCATGGGTTTCCGGCAATCGTAGAAGCCCCGTGATCGTCACCTCACCGGATGGCATAGGCCGCGTTGCCGGATCGCGCCTGTCCTCGGGCACGAAGCCGCGATTGATATAGACGACCGAACCGTCGTCGCGGCGCAGCGGCGTCATCACCCAATAGCCGGCACCGAGCTCGCTCAGCGTATAGACCTGCGACTCATCGCCATTGAGAAACTGGCCGTGCACAGTGACATGGCGATATTCGTCATTGGCCTGGCTGATCGCGATGCCCGGTCCCGGCGCAGCCACCGCCGGTGCGTGAACACGCGTATTGACCCGCGCGATCAGGTCGGTCTTCCACGCCAAACGCTCGACCTGCCATACCCCCAAGGCGCCAAACAGCGCGATGGCGGCCACCATTCCTCCGGCGAACAGATAACGACGCATGGCCGCCCTATAGCGCCTTTTGCTCGCCCGATACAGTCACGGGTTTCATGTCTTTGAGCACGGTCGGCCACAGCTCAGATACTGTCGGGTGAATCGGTACGGCCCATTGCAGGGTCGAGACCGGCGCCTTGGCATTCATCATGTCGAGCACGCCGTGAATGGCCTCATCACCGCCGGTGCCGAGGATGGCCGCGCCCAGGATCTGATGGGTTTCAGCGTCGGCAACGACCTTCATGAAGCCCTGAGTCTCGCCCTTTTCGACGGCGCGGCCGACGCGCGTCATCGGCCGGTGGCCGACCAACAGGGGCCGGCCGCTGGCCCTAGCTTGCGTTTCGGTCATGCCCACCCGGCCGAGCGGCGGATCGATGTAGAGCGCATAGCCCAAAATCCGATCGCTGACCTTGCGGTTTTGGCCGTCGAGCAGGTTGGCGGCGATGATCTCGAAGTCGTTGAACGCCGTATGGGTAAAGGCGCCGCGGCCGTTGCAATCGCCCATGGCCCAGATGCCCGGCACATTGGTCTGCAGGTCGTCGCCGACCGTGATGTAGCCACGCGCGTCAAGCTTCACCCCGGCGACGTCGAGCCCAAGATCGTCCGTATTCGGTTTGCGCCCAGTCGCGACCAACAGGTCGCTGCCGTGAACCTCGCCGTCCGACAAGGTGACCTTGACGCCGTCGCCATAGGCGACCTTGTCGATGCCCACACCGGTATGCACGGCAATCCCCTCGCCTTCGAGGATGGCGCGGACGGCGTCGGACACTTCGGCATCCTCACGCGCGATCAGCCGTTCGCCCTTTTCGATCACCGTCACCTGGGCACCGAAACGGCGATACATCTGGGCAAATTCCAAGCCGATATAGCTGCCGCCGAGCACGACGAGATGCTCGGGCACGCGATCGAGGGTGACGATCGAGCTGTTGGTCAGATAAGGCCCGTCACTCAGGCCCGGAATGGGCGGCACATCGGCGCGGCCGCCGACATTGAGGAAGATCTTCGGCGCCGTTAAGACCTGATCGCCGACGCGAACCGTGTGCGCGTCTTCAAAGCGCGCATGGCCTTCGATCACCGTCACCTTGTCCATGCCGCGCAGCCAGGTTTCCACGCCATTGCGGGCATTCATCGTCACCTGATGGGCGCGGGCGGCGACTTTCGACATGTCGATGCGCACCTCCCCGGTCAGCACGCCATAATCACCCCCTCGCCGCGCCAGATGCGCGGCATAGGCGCTGGCGACCAGCGCCTTGGTCGGCATGCAGCCGGTATTGACGCAGGTGCCGCCGAAGAATTTGCGCTCGACGATCGCCACGGTCATGCCGGCGTCGTTGAACCGCCCGGCCAGCGACGGTCCGGCCTGACCGGCGCCGATAATGAGGACATCAAATGAGGCCATGGCCGTTCTCCCGCGCCGATGCGCTTCCTATATACGCAGGGTTCATCGATCGAGTGACAGCGGAGAGCGCACCCATGCCTGACAAAATCGTGAAAATTCCCGGCCCCGACCACCCCATTACCGTGACGCCGAGCCACGACCACGTCGTCGTCACCGCCGGCGGCCAGGTGATCGCCGATACCCATCGCGCCCTGGTGCTCAAGGAGGCGAGCTACCCGGCGGTCTATTATATTCCGCGCGAAGACGCCGATATGACGCAACTCAGCCTTACCGACCACGCCACCTATTGCCCGTACAAGGGCGATTGCCGCTATTTCAGTATTGTCCCCAAGGGCGACGTCGGGCGCAATGCCGTCTGGAGCTACGAACATCCCTATGATGCCGTCGCTGCCATCCAGGACCACCTCGCCTTCTATCCCGACCGCGTCGATTCGATCCAGGTCAACTAAGCGGACTGGCCGCCGTGGCGACAAAGCGCGCGACATAGTCGTCGGCCGGATGGTCGAAGACCTCGCGCGGCGTGCCGGTTTGCACGACTTCGCCGTCGCGCAGGATGGCCATCCGATCGGCGATGCGCGCCGCTTCCGCCAGGTCATGGGTGACAAAGACCACGGTCTTTCCGAGCTTCTGCTGCAGGTCGCGCAGAAGCGTCTGCATGTCGGCGCGAATCAGGGGATCGAGCGCACTGAAGGCCTCGTCCATCAACAGGACCGGCGTATCGACGGCCAGCGCCCGCGCCAGGCCGACGCGCTGTTTCATGCCGCCCGATAGCGCGTCGGGTTGAGCGCGTTCATAGCCGCCGAGCCCGACGGTCTTGATCCATTGTTGCGCCTTAGCTTCGGCGTCGGTTTTGGCCTCGCCGCGCGCCGTCAAACCGAAGGCGACATTGTCGATGACGCTGAGATGCGGCAGCAGAGCGAAGCTTTGAAACACCATGCTGACGCTTTGGCGGCGGAACTCGCGCAAGGCCCGGGCGTCGAGGTCGAGAATGTTCTGGCCATCGAACAGCACCTCGCCCGACGACGGCTCGATCAGGCGGTTGAGGTGGCGGATCAGGGTCGACTTGCCCGAACCCGACAGGCCCATGACGGCAAACAGGCCGCCAGACGGGATGTCGAGGCTGACATCGCGCAGCGCCAGGGTGGCGCCGGTGGTGGCGAGGATATCGGCCTTGCCGGCGCGCTCGGACGCCATTTTCAGCGCCGCGTCGGCATGTTTGCCGAAGACCTTGGTCAGGTGGCGGATGGCGATCGCGGTCATTTGCGCGCTCCGCCGAAGGCTTGCGAGATGCGGTCGAACACGAAGGCCAGGATGACGATGCCGATACCGGCTTCCAGCCCCTGCCCGGCGTCGAGCGTCTGAATGCCGTTGAGCACCTGCTCGCCCAGGCCGCGCGCGCCGATCATCGAAGCGACGACGACCATCGACAGGGCCAGCATGATCATCTGATTGACGCCGGCCATGATCGTCGGCCGCGCCTGGGGCAGCTCGACGCGCCACAGCATCTGCCACGGCGTCAGACCGAAGGCCTGGCCGGCTTCGCGCATCTCGGCGTCGACGCGCTCAAGGCCGAGCGCCGTCAGGCGGATCATCGGCGGCAGGCAATAGATGACGGTGGCCAGGATCGCCGGCACCTTGCCGAGGCCAAACAGCATCAGGGCCGGGATGAGATAGACAAAGCTCGGCATGGTCTGCATGACGTCGAGCACGGGCGTGACCGCGGCTTTCAGTTTGGCCCACCGCGCCGTGGCGATGCCGACCGGCACGCCGATGATGAAGGCGATCAGGCACGAGATCAGCATTAGGGTGAGGGTCTGGGTCATCAGCGGCCATAGGCTCAGTGCCCCGAGCACAAACATAAGTCCGCCGACGACGACCGTCAGGACAATCCGCCGCGAGCCCCACCAGGCCAGCCCCATCAGAGCCAGGATCAACAGCCACCACGGGATGGCTGAGAATACCGCATCGAGGGCGACGACGACGCTTAGCAGGGCGTCGGATACAGCGCGAAACGCCGCGCCGTGGCGGGTGATCAGGGCATCGATGGCCTTATCGACCGGCTGACGAATCGAAATCGTGAACGGGAAGCTCGATTTCGCCTGGATTTGCGGCTCGGCGAGGCTGGCCTTGATACGTTGCGCCGTTGCCGCATCGACCCAGCCTTGCCACAGGTCAGGCCGCGTCTTCAAGAAGGCAAGCGCCTGAGCATCCGGATCGGCGTGGCGGTCGACAATGGCAACCAGATTGGCATTGAGCACGTCGATCGGCACCGTCGCCTTTTCCAACACGGCGACCAGTTCCGGCGCCCGGGCGGCAAACGGCGCCGAGACGCCATAGGCAATCTCGGCCGGCGGCGCGGCGCAGCCTTGGTCGTGGCGGCCGGTATGGCTGGTCAGGTCGCTCCAGCACGCCGCAGTCCACGCTGGCTCCTGCAAGCGATGCAGCTTAAGCTTGCCGGCGATGGCGCTGGGCGACCAGTAATAGAACAGGATCGGCCGCTTCTGGGCGTAGGCCGCGGTAATCGCCGCGTCCATGGCCGGGCCGGTGCCGGGGCGAAAATCGACATAGCGTTGGTCCAGGCCATAGGCGTGCAACTTGGCGGTATTTACCCCTTCACAGGTCCAGCCGGAGGGGCAATTCAGGAAACGCCCCTTGTCGGGTTGTTCCGGATCGGCGAACAGGCGCAGATATTTCGCCTGGCCGAGTTGTGATACGTCGCGCAGGTCGGGCGTCGTCGCACCGGGCCCCTCGACCATATAGTCCGGTACATACCAGCCCTCAGACGCGCCTTCGAACGGGTGACCGACGGCGCGAACGTGGCCGGCATCGGCGGCCTTTTTCCAGGTATCGCTGCGGCTGACCCATTCCTCCGCGATGACCTGGATGTCATCGGTCCCCAGCGCCTGTTCCAGCGTCACCGTATTGCCGGGAACCGTCTCGGTGGTGCAGCCATAGCCGCGTTCGAGGATTTGCCGCGCCACGGCCGTCAGGAATTCGCCGCTTTCCCAGTTCAGGCCGGCAAAGCGCACGGTCTTGCCGCCCGGGCAGGCGGCCTCGGCTGGTGCTGCGAACACCAGCGCGGCGAGCACGCAGAGCCATAACAGGAAATTTGGCGTCCGGCCGGTCATGTGACGATCCACGAAGGTGACGGACCTAATGCGCCCATTGCCCACAAAACGTCAGGAACGAAGATTGCGCAAGCTTTTCGACAAAACGCGCGTCTGGCGTGGGCGCTGGCAAAGGCGTGGAATCGACCGTATAGTTGTGCACACAAGCGGTCGATATGGCCCATGGCGCGAAAGCTTCCGTCGATGTACGACGATACCCCTTCCCTGGCCTCATGGCGCATGGCCGAGCTTTCGCCGGAGTTGGAGCGGCGCGTCACCACGCACCCTGCCTTCGCTGACGCCGTGCGCGCCCTGATTTCCGCCATGCGCGATATTAAACGGCAGCACCCCAAGTTCTCGCGCATGACCCGCGATTCCGGCCACTATGTCGGCGCCATGCTGGCCGTTTATCTGCATTGCAATGGCGGGCTGACCATGGCCAATCTGAAGGCGTTTTGCGCCTGGAGCGGCTATCTCAGCCCCGGACGGGCGCGGGCCGTGCTGCTTTACCTGCAATATCTCGGCTTCGTCGAGCCGATCGCGACCCTGCGTCAGGGGACGTCGGCGCAATGGAAGGTCAAGCCTTACCTGCTGGAAGTCTGGCACTTGCAGATGCGCCTGGCGCTTGAGGCCACGGCGCTGATCGATCCCGCGGTGCGCCAGTTCGCCGACCGCTTCGCCGAACCCGGCGTGGCCGAGGCCTTCACCGTCGCTCATTGCCAGAGCCTGCTGGCGCAAACCCACCTCGAAGGCCGCATCCTCAGCATCCGCAATCACTTCCTGCAGCGCCTGGGCGGCACACAGGTCCTGCATCATATCATTTTCGAAGCCAGGGAAAGCTTCCCGCCGACCGCCCCCTTCACTCTGCCGGTGACGGAGCTGGCGCGCGATCACGGCGTCACCCGCATGCATATCCGCCGCATGGTGCGCGATGCGCGCGACGCCGGCGTGCTGATCGAAACGCCGGAGGGCCTGATCTTTTCCGATGCAGCCAGAGACGGGCTAAGCGTCCTGTTCGCGGCGCAACTGGCCTGCCTGCTCCACGCCGCCTCCGTCGCCGAAGAAGGACTGGTCGAAGCCATGCCGATGGCTGCCCGAGCCTGAGGTTTCAGGTTTGACGGTTTCAAGCGGGGACGAACGGGCAGTACTGCTTGAGAAAGGCGTCGTGAGGCATCATCGCCGTCACGGCATGGTCGACGGTCTTTTTCAGCCCATCGAGCGCCCCTTCCAGTTCCTGACGGCTCATCATACCGCCAAAGCGATGCCAGCCCTTGGGTTCCAGTCGCTGTCCCATCATCACCTGGACCCAGGAATCGACCCGGAACAGCTCGCCCGGCCCCTGGAAGGTGACGCCGGAGTCGCGGAAGAGATCGATGCGCGCCTGCAGATCGTCGGGCACGGACATGGCCGCCCGGTCCTTCCAGAAGTCGCTGTCGGTACGTTTGTTCAGCTTGTAGTGCAAAATGACGAAGTCGCGGGCATATTCCAGCTCCTTCAGCGACAGCTCGTTATAGTGCGCCGAGAGCGCGTCGGTGACACCGAAGAAGGGGAAGTTCTGGACCAAGTGCAGCACGCTGCGTTGGAACAGGTGGATGCTGGTCGATTCGAGCGGTTCGACGAAGCTGCTCGACAGACCCATGGCGATGCAGTTCTTGTCCCAGAACTTTTTGCGCCGGCCGGTACGGTATTTAACGATACGCGGCTCGGTGGCCATGGGCTCGTCGAGCAGGCCGCGCAGGCGCTTTTCGGCCTCATCGTCCGACAGATAGGCGCTGGAATAGATCAGGCCGTTGCCGACACGGCTCTGCAGCGGGATGCGCCAGCGCCAGCCCTCGCTGTGCGCGCTGGCCCGGGTCGCCGGCGTCGGCGGCTTGTCGGAAAGCGTCTGCACCGCCAACGCCCGGTCGGTCGGCAGCCAATGGCCCCAGTCCTCCCAGCCGGCCTTCAGCGTCTGCTCGATCAGCAGGCCGCGAAAGCCGGTGCAGTCGATGAACAGGTCGCCTTCGACGACCTCGCCCGAGGCCAGGGTCAGCGAGGTGATAAAGCCCGTTTCGGCGTTCTGATTGACGCCGGTGATGTCGCCCTCGATGCGCTTGACGCCTGAGGCTTCACTCAGCGTGCGCAGATATTTGCCGTAGAGCGAGGCGTCGAAATGGTAGGCGTAGTTGATCGGCAGGTTCTTGTGGATCTGGAACTTGCCGGCATGGGAGGCCTTCAGTTCCAGACTGTAGTCATCCAGCGATCCGCCGAACCCCTGGTCGCGCGCCTCGAGCCACAGATTGTAAAAGTGGGTCATCCACGGCGACTTGCCGAGGCTGCCGAAGCCGTGGAAATAGCGGTCGCCGTCGCGCGCCCAGTTCTCGAACTCGATGCCGAGCTTGAAGGTGGCGTTGGTCGCGCGCATGAAAGCTTGCTCGTCGACATTGGTCATGGCGTGGAAGGTGCGGATCGTCGGGATAGTGGCTTCGCCGACGCCGATGATGCCGATGTCCGCCGACTCGACCAGGGTGATATCGAGCACCGCCCCCATCAGGCGCGATAGACCCGCCGCGGCGCACCAGCCCGCCGTGCCGCCGCCGGCGATGACCACCTTCTTGATCACTTGTGCAGTCATGGCTTCCTCGGATTATCGATTGAGACGATTGAGAATAAGGGCCCGCAAACGGCGCGCCGACATCGTGTCGAGCGGCCCGAGCGGCCCTTGGGCGTGCGGTGGCAGGTGGTCCGCGGCCGCGGCCTCCGGGCCGAACAGGTAGTAGTCGAAGACAGCGCGCCAGGCGGCCTTTTCGGTGCCCGGACGGCTACGCAGACTGAGCAGACCGTGCAGCAGCGTATTCATCGGCGTATCGACGAAGCCCGGCGTCGTGTTCCACCAGTAATTGATCAGGATATTGAAGGCATCGAGCGCTTCAACCTGATGCCACCACATCGACGGGTAAAACAGCACATCGCCCGGTTCGAGCTCGGCCACCCGGGACGCGGCCAAGGCCTCGCGAAAGCGCGGATAGGCCTCGAAATCAGGTTTGGTGAAATCCACCAGGCTGATGACCTGGCCGCCCGGCGTCGGCTCCAGCGGGCCAGGGTAGAGGTTTTCGATCTGATCGGGCGGAAACAGGGTGAAACGGCGATGGCCGGCCATGCACACGGCGATGTTGTGCGAGATGTCGAAATGGGCGCAGGCCGTGGTGCGGTTGCCCAGCCAGATGCTTTTCAGCACGGGGTTTTGTGTGAACATGTCGCCGGTCAGCGGCAGGCCGTCGCTTGCCAACAGGCCTGGTATGAAAGTGTCGATATCGGTCGAGCCGCAGTAAAGGGACGGTGCCTCCGCATCGTTCTCATAGTCCACCAATAGACTGAACAACCGGTCCAGCGTCATCTGTTCGGAGGTGAAGTTGAAGCCGTCGACAGTGTCAGTGTAGCCGAACCGGCCCTTGATCGCGGCATCCCCTTTGAAGACCAAAAGAGGCTTGCCGCCGTAGTAGGGCCGCAAATGATCCATCGCCGCCGTGGCCGAGCGCAACCCAGCCTGAACCAGCGGCAGATTCGTTGCTAAGCCCTTGAAGATCATCGGCGTCTGCGTGGCGATCAACGCTTCGAAGTCAATATCCGCGAACGCCGCGACCGTGGTCTGCGCTACTTTTGCCGTCGAACCGGTCATCAGGCCATCTATCTCAGGCCGGCGCCAGCGCGGCGTTGCGGTTGGTCTTCAAGGTGATCATGTGGCCAAGATTGCCCATGGACGATACGACATCGAAGGCCAGGCCCAGAAACCCCGCCTGATTTAGGGCCTGCAACTGCGTCCCCTTCAGGCCGTGCAGCGCCTCGCGGCTAATGGTCAGCATGTCCTTCAACAAAAAGGACTGGCCACCGTCGATCTGGACGTTGATTTCAACCGGCGCCAAGAGGCCGGCCTCATAAAACGCGGCAAACATGCGATCGCCGACCTGAGCTCCGGCGTAGACCTGTTGCAAAAGCTGGGTGATATGCGTCAGGAGCGGACTGTTGCCGCCATGCGCCAGAAACAGAGGCTGGCCTCGGTCGCGGCTGATGCGGACGTGATCTGAATCGACCAGAATCATGGCCTCGGCATTGTCCGGCAGGGTCTGTCCGGGCGCCGCCTGAGGCTGGCCGATCAGGAACGGACCAACGCGGTGCATGGCCGGGACGTAGGCCGCGCCCCAGCGATCGCCTTCGAGAAAGAGATTTTCGTCGCGATCGAAGCCCAACAGGGCGACCGACTTCAAGCCCCCGCCCTCGACCTGACGGAAGAAGATCGGATAGTGACGCTGGATTTCCTGGTATTCGGACGGAAAGATCAGGGCCTGATTGACGGCATCGCCAAGCGACGCGCCGGGCTCGGTGATCAGGCGCAGGTCATGATGATCGACATTGTTGAGTAAGACGTGCTGTCCCAAGATATTCCGCCCTAAAACGCTTTTATGTGAATCTACGATGGTGCCACGAGCGCCAAAAGGCAAGCCTGTCACGCAACGGAGAACGGCGAGGACCAAGGGTCAAATCGTCGCGGTCAAAAACCCATCTCTCAAAAAAAGAGGACCGCGGTTGCCCGCGGCCCTCCTGGTAATTCCAAACCCAGCTTGGGGATTAGAACTTGTAACGAGCACCGAGTTCGTAGCGCGTATCGAGTTCTTGATACAGCACGACGTCGGCCGGTACGCGGATATACTGGACGATGTGACCCTTATTCAGGTTCAGGGCTTCCAGCGACAGGACGATCTTCGGCGTCAGGTCGTAGTTGACCGTCGCATCCCACTGACCGTAGGCCGCGACGTAGCGACCGCCGTTTTGGGAAGCATTGGCCTGCGCCAGGTACTTGTCGCGCCAGTTGTAGACGACGCGAGCTTCCCAGCCGTACTTCTCGTAGATACCCGTGACGTTGTAGGTATTGGAGAGGCCTTCCAGAGCGAACTGGTTGCTGCCGCCGGGATCGGCCGCGTCGTTCAACCGCACGTCACCATTAACCGTGGTGCCGCTGGCGGCGACACCGAAGCCGGTCTCTCCGAAGAAGTGTTGCCACGCGAATTCGAAGCCGTCGATATTGGCGGTGTGGTTATTGATCGGTTGCGACACGGTGAAGGTCGCAATCGGGTCGGTGCTGTTGCTGATCACCTTCCACGCCCCGTTCGCCCACAGATAGGTTTCCAGGTCATCGGTATTGGCGGAGACGTGACCGTCCGGCGCCTTATTGGCCTGGAATTCGGCTTGAGCCGTCGCCTGATTCCCGCCGGCTTGGTCGACGAGGATGGTCATGGCGGACAGGGTGTTGGTCGTGATCGGAACGCCGATCGCGTTAAGCGCCGCAACGGCGGTACCCGAACGCGTGCCAGCCTTGCCGGAACCCGGATCGGTCAGGCCGAATTCGGTGCTTTGAGTGGTACCGTTACCGACGAAGTTTTGCACGGCCTTGCGATAGTAGCCCAGCGAGACGTAGCTGTTCTTGCCGTAGTACCATTCACCCGAGACGTCGAAGTTTTGCGACACCAGCGGCTTCAGGGCAGGGTTGCCCGACGACGCGGTGTAGATCGACCCGACATAGCTCGGATTGCCCGGCGCGTTAACCCCAACCGTCGCATACATCGAGCTGTATTGCGGACGCGCATCGGTCACGGAGAAGGACATACGACCGATGAAATTATCGGTGACGTTCATCGCCATGTCGAGGCTTGGCAGCAGGTTGGAGTAGTGCGACTTGTAGGCATAGGCCTGAACGTTCGTTCCCTGGACGATCGAGAAGTTGTTCTTCTGATCCCAGCGAATGCCGGTCGGGGTGTTCTGGAAGGCGGTCACGATGACGTCGGTGTCTTCGTAACGCACACCGGCCAGGATCTTCACCGGGCGCGCCAGGAAGTCGGACTTCATGGCGAACTGGGCGTAACCCGACTTCACGTCTTCTTCGACCTTGTTATGGCTGAAGCCGTTGGGGTTAGGCTTGTTCGCGGTGGCGCCGCCGGTCGGCAGGACGTTCTTGAAGGTCGCGGAGGGTTGGCCGTAATAGGCGGCCAGACCGGCATAGGCGACGTCAGCATTGAAGCGGTACGCCACATTGGCGTCCGGATCCATCGGAACCGTCTTGAACTGGCAGGCCAGGCAGTAGGTTTCGATCGGCGTATTGCCGTACTTCTGCAGGTCGCCCGGGTTCAAGCCACCCCAGTCGCCGAACTGAGCCTGGAAGGTGTTGAACGCTTCTTCGTTGATGTTCTTGTAAGCATCGAGGCCGAAGCTCAGGTGGCTGTTGTCGTCGACCTGATAGGTGGCGTCAAACTTGGCCTGGTCGATCTTGTCGCTTTGGCTGGAGAAGTTCTGGTTGCTGTAGCCCGACGAGATCGAAGCAATGTCCTGCTTACCGGTCGCCGACTTGGTCGGATCCAGCGTGACGTTCTGCACCGGACCCTGCAGATTGCCATAGGTCGTGGTGTTGGTAGCGACATAGGTTTGCGCCACCGAGACCGTCGTCGACGACGAACCGTCCGGATTGCCGCCCTTGGCGTCGGACTTGGACGAAGACGCGTCAACCGTGAAGGTCCAGTGATCGTTCGGGTGATACTTAAGATTCACGCCATTCGACAGGATGTAGCTGTTGATGGAGCGCATCTCGTTTTCATAACCCTGGTCCTTGCCCGACGGAACGTAGTCGGTGACCACGACCGCGGTGTCGATGACGGGGTTGCCGTCAAAGGTCAGGGCCTGATAGGGCGATTGCGAGAACCAGTTGGTCAGTTCCGAACGGGCTTCCAACTCCTTCGACTGGGTGTAGAAGCTGTTGGCCTTGATCGTCAATTCTTCCGTCGGCTTCCACTGCAGGACGACTTCCGCGTTGTCACGCTTGGTATCCAGTTCGGAATAGCCGATCCGGCTGTCCGACGGCGTGGCAATCAGCTGGTTGCCATTGGTCGGCGCATTGGTAATCGCGGTCGTTTTCGTGACGCCCGCGACGAGGCCAGTATAAGAACCACCGTTGGTGAACGCCTTCGTCGTAGCGCTGTCGATGCTGTACGGCTGAATTTTCCAGCTGTTGACCGTGTCTTCACGGTTCGAGCCGGTCTTTTCCTGAACCGAGCCGAAGGCCGCGATGCCGAACTTGCCGCTGTCGTCGGTCCATTGATAGGAGCCGGAGATTTCGGGCGTGACGCTCTTCTTCTTCAGAACCGTGCCGAGACCCGGATTGTCATTGGTCAGAGCCTTGACCGTGAGGCTGCCCTGCTGGCCCGGATGGCTGAGCGGCTGCAGCGTCGCGACGTTGATCGAAGCGCCGATCCCGCCGGAATCGATGTCCGCGCGGCCGGTCTTATAGACCTGCACGGCCTGGACGCCGTCCGAGGCGATCTGGCTGAAGTCGAAGGCGCGCGTATTGCCTTGCGAGCCGTCGGAGCCTTGACCGCCGCCGATAACGCCGATCGCGGTGGCCGGCATGATGCGGCCGTCGACGGTTACCGAGTTATAGCCGGGACCGAAGCCGCGAACCGTGATTTGCTCACCTTCACCGTTGACGCGGTTGATCGACACACCGGTGACGCGTTGCAGCGAGTCAGCCAGGTTGGTGTCCGGATACTTGCCGACGTCTTCGGCCGAAATACCGTCGACGACACCGTCGGCGTTCTTCTTGATGTTCATCGACCGCTGCAGCGAGCCGCGGATGCCGGTGACGACGACGACGGTCGAGTCGTCCTTCGCCGCCGGAGCGGTCGTGGTTGTGGTCTGGGCCATGGCCGGTCCCGCAATGGCCACAATGGCCAGCGTCGAAACCCCGCCGAGAACCGCACTGCGGAGCAGCCCCTTCGCATTCATGCCGGTTACTCTCATTTTCATTTAATATCCTCCCAACGTGATCCAGCCGGAACCCGTTCGACAGCCCAGGGGTCACCAAGGCCGCTCGTCACGGGGTGCAACTCTCCGCACCGCGACGAGGCTGGCGTCGTCACGGCATGAAGTTCGTCATCGAAAGCGCCTGGGGAAATTCGACCCCTAAAGCGTTCACATTCCCTGAAGGCGTTATGGCCGCCGCCGGATTGCGCATCCGGTCAATCGACCCGCCTTTTTATCGTTACGCGTTACTCAGATTTTCGAAGCATTGCCGCAATGGCGACAAGACCACGAAAGACCTCACTGGTCCGACTCACAGACACTCAACTGTTAGCGATACCAGCCGATACATTCAAGCGATAACATCAGCATGATAGCGCTGTCAATTGAACAGCCCGGCGCCACTTTGAAATTATATCTGTCCTTTCCGGACGTTACATATTTGCCGCAGTTGGGACATATTGCAGGTGATTTTATAATATAAATTAAAAGAAACGCACACCCATAGTTGTTTAATGCACCAAAACAGCGAATTTTACTGGCGAAAATATTTTCAATTGGCCAAATCATTAAGACTATCAAAGGTCTGACAAGGAAATGTCCAGCGCTGGACATGAAGCCAGCCGGCGTCCGCAGCCGGCGGCAAGCGCCAGCCGGCCCGAAAATGCTGCAAAGCACACATGCCATTGCGCGATATATAACCAATACAGGACCAACCGCCCCCTTGATCGCCGCGCTGTCCCGGCTATGGTTCCATCGGCAACCAACGGGGGCGCACATGATTTCGAAACGAGCTTTTCTCGGCAATCTTCTGGGCGGTGCGGCCGTCACCGCGGCAGGGGCATCGTTCGCACACACATCCTTTGCCGATACGCCGCCTGCCGTCCCGCCGGCTCAGCCTCTGACCTCGATGGCCACGGGCGCCCAGCCGATCTCCGCCGCCGAGCGCAAGACGCGCCTGGCCAAGCTGCAAGGCCTGATGCGCGCCCAGGGCATCGCTGCCTTCGTGGTCGAGGCCGGGACGTCGCTGCAGTACTTTACCGGCGTGCAATGGGGCAAGTCCGAACGTGTCACCGCCGCGGTCATTCCGGCGGAGGGCGACACCGTCATCGTCACGCCATTCTTCGAGGCGCCGTCGGTCCGCGAAACGCTTCAGATCGACGCCTTGGTGCGCACCTGGAATGAAGACGAAAGCCCCGAGGCGCTGATTGTCAAGGTGCTGCCCGGCCATAAGCGCGGGGGTAAAATTGCGATCGAGCCGCAGACGCGCTTCTTTATCATCGACAAGATCCGCAAGCTGGGCAGCGGCTTCACCGTCGTCTCCGGCGAAGGCCTGATCAATGCCTGCCGCCAGATCAAGTCGCCGGCGGAACTTGAGCTGATGCAGATCGCCAACAACATCACCCTGGCAGCGCTGCGTTACGTCCACAGCAACGTCCAGGCCGGCATGACGCAAGGCGACATCGCCAGGCTGATGGACAAGACGACGGCCGCGCTGGGCGGGCCATCGGAATTTTCGCTCGTCCTGCTCAATGAGGCCAGCGCCTATCCCCACGGCTCGCATCAGCCGCAGAGCGTGCGCGAGGGGTCGACCATCCTGATGGACTGCGGCTGCAATGTGCACGGCTATCAGTCGGACATGTCGCGGTCTTGGGTGTTCGGCGAGCCTTCGGCCAAGCAGCGCAAGGTGTGGGACACCGTCAAGCGCGGCCAGCAGGTGGCACTGGAGACGGCCAGGATCGGTATCCCGACCGGCGCCATCGACGACGCCGTGCGCGCCTTCTACACCAAGGAAGGCTGGGGCCCCGGCTATCAATTGCCTGGTCTGTCGCACCGTACTGGTCACGGCATCGGCCTCGATGGCCATGAATCGCCCTATCTGGTGCACGGCGATGCGTCGCATCTGCAGGCTGGCATGTGCTTCTCCGACGAGCCCGGCATCTATATCCCCGGCGAGTTCGGCATTCGTCTCGAGGACTGCTGGCACATGACCGAGACCGGTCCCAAGCTGTTCAGCGAGCTGGCGGTGTCGATCGACAATCCGGTGTAACCTCCGGCCCCAATTGTACGATTATTGACGCGGACCGATAGCGGCGATATCCCTGACGTATAAAAACAAAGGGGGACACCATGACGGACTTGTCACGCCGCTCGGCCTTGCTGGCGGCCGCCAGCCTGAGCGCCGCGGGCCTTGCCACCGCAGCGCCTAAAGCAATGGCCAAGGTCGCGGCCCTGTTGGCGCCTACACCGCCGATGGGCTGGAACAGCTGGGACTCGTTTGCCACCACCATCACCGAGGCTCAGGCGCTCGACGTTGCCCACATCATGGCGGCCAAGCTCAAGCCGCACGGCTATACCGTCTTCACCATCGACATTCAGTGGTACGAAGGCGGCGCCACCGGCTTTGAGTACAGCAAGACACCGACGCCGGAGCTAGACGGCTACGGCCGGCTGCTGCCGGCACCCAATCGTTTCCCGTCGAGCGCCGGCGGGCATGGGTTCAAACCGCTAGCCGATCAGATCCATGCGCTTGGGCTCAAGTTTGGCGTTCACCTGATGCGCGGCATTCCGCGCCTGGCGGTCGAGCGCAATACGCCCGTCCTCGGCACCGCGCTTCACGCCCGCGACGTCGCCAATACCAACAGCACCTGCCCGTGGAATCCGGACATGTACGGCGTCGACATGACCAAACCCGGCGCCCAGGCCTATTACAACTCAGTCTTTGCCCTGCTGGCTTCGTGGGGCGTCGATTTCGTCAAGATGGACGATATGAGCCGGCCTTACGACGCTCATGCGCCCGAGATCGAGGCGGCGCACAAGGCGATCGTCGCTTCCGGGCGTCCGATCACTTTAAGCCTGTCGCCCGGCGAAACGCCTGTTGCACGCGCCGATCACGTCGCCCAATACGCCCAGATGTGGCGTATCAGCGACGACTTCTGGGACGACTGGAAGCTGCTGGAACAGCAATTCACGCGTCTGGAAAACTGGAACAGTCATCGCCGGCCGGGCGCCTGGCCCGACGGCGACATGCTGCCGGTCGGCAAGCTGCGCATGGGGCAGAGCGACACCAATTTCACCCATGACGAACAGCAGACCCTCCTCAGCCTGTGGTGCATGGCGCGCTCGCCCTTGATTGTTGGCGGGGATCTGAGAAGCCTCGACGACTGGACGCTCGACCTGCTGACCAATGACGAGGTCCTGGCGATCAATCAGACAAGCCGCAACAACCAGCCGCACTTCCTGGCCGACAATCAACGCATCTGGACAGCGGAAGGCAAGGATTGTCACTATCTGGCGCTGTTCAATACTTCTGATAAGCCGGAAACGATTGGCTTCAACCTGTCGCGTATTGGCTTCAAATCGGCGCGCGTGCGCGATCTGTGGGCGCGTCAGGATATCGGCCAAGCAAATGGCGCGGTCACCGCCGAGGTGCCGCGCCATGGGGTCAAGCTGTTGAAGCTATCCTAAATCCTGGCGAAGCTTTTTGCTTCGCCAGGCAGCGTGCGACCGCACGCCGCCGCTCGTGCGGCGAGTCTGGAGGCGCCGAGCCCGCGCGGCGCTTGAGCGCACTTTAATGCGTCGGATCAAAGTCCGTCGGGGCGGTCTTCACGTAGGCGTCCCAATCGGCTTTGACGTGGAAGTCGAGGCTGTGCGACCAGGTCGAGCCGGCATAGTAGACGAACGGCTTGCCCGGCGTCACCTTGACCAGGATGAGGTAGTTGTCGGCGTCCGGTCTGACGTCGACGATCTGCGCCGGATCGATCAGCACGGCGACGCCCATGGCGCCCTTGTTGGGAATTTCCGGACCCCACCAGGTGAAGCGGCCATTGACGCGGTCGGCCTCGAAAGTGCCGTTCTGGTCGGTGGTCGGATGCTTGCTGATGCCGATGCCGACAATCAACGGTTCCGACTTATCGGAATTGATGGTCGAGACCATGCGCGTGAAGTTGGTGCCCATCGGCAGGGTGAACTTGCGCGTTTCCCAGACCTTGCGATCGACGTCGACCGGCCACGGCGCGTAATCGACCTCGAAGCTGGCCTCCTTCGGTCCCGGGTTGAGGATGCGCGCCTTGACGTAGTTGCGCGACACCCACAGCTTGTTGTCGTACCAGATGCCCAACCCGCCCATGCCGCGGAAGGTGTTGACGTCGTAGAAGTCGAGCCCTTCGCCGTGATATTGGTGCTGGTCGCCGCCGTGCAACTGGCGCTCCATGAACGGCCAGCGCACATTCTTGCCCCAGGCGTCGACGCCCGAGGATGACGGCGGCTCGGCCTTTTCCAGGTCGGTCGAATAGATGCGGTGCGCCGTGCGGTCGTTTTCCCACAGCACGTCGTTGAAGCGGTAAGGTGCGATGCCGGCAAAAGCCGCCGGCTTGTCCTGACCCGGCGCCGGCGGCGGCAGAGGCACGCCCGGGGCCAGCTTGTTCGGATGTTGTTGATCCTGCGCTTGCGCGCCGGTCAGGACGAAGGCTCCAGCGGCGGTAGCCAGGGTTGCGGCGAGTGCCAGTGCGTAAGTGATTTTACCCATCGGTATGTCTCCTGTGACTCCCCGGCATGTCTTTATGATTGTCAGGCAGACGTGCCATATCTTGGCGAATTGGCCAAGCCTCTTTCTGAAGCGCAATCCGATAAAGTGGCCACCACTTTTCGGCTAAATTGCGCGACCAAGCAAAAACTTAGATCGGAATGGCGTTCGCTTTAACGCCTTCCGATCTGAGATAAAAGCCGGATTGCCTGTTTATACGCTCCAGCGGCATGGTAGCCGTCTGAGAGGTATTTATGCTTGGTCGATGTGTCGTGATTACCGGTGGCGATTCCGGCATAGGCGCCGCCTGCGCCGAGACGTTCGGTGCGCTCAAGGACAGGGTTGCCATCCTCTATCACAGTCAAAAGGACGCCGCAGAGCACGTCACCGATGCGGTGCGCCATGACGGCGGCCAGGCGATCGCCGTTCAGTACGAGTCGGGCAATGAAACCTCGGTCGACACAGCGTTCAAGGCCGTCGAACAGGCTTTCGGACCGGCGTCGATCCTGGTCAATTCGGCCGGCGTCAATATGCACGGCACGCCTGTGCGCGATATGAGCTTCGAGGCCTGGAAGCAAACGCTCGATACCGATCTCAGCGGCGCCTTTCTAGTGTCGAAACGTTTCCTGAGCGGCCTTGGCGACGCGACGGGTCCGGCGTCAATCATTCACATCTCGTCGATCCACGCCGAGGTGGTGCGCGCCGGTGGCGCCGACTATTGCGCCGCTAAGGGCGGTCTGACGCGCCTGGTGCAAACCCTGGCCATCGAGGAGGCGCCGCGCTGCATCCGCGTCAATGCCGTCGAGCCCGGCATGATCCTGACCCCGATGAATGCACGCGCCATGAGCGACGACACCTACCGCAAAGGCCTCGAACAATATATTCCGCTGCGCCGCGCCGGAAAGCCCGAGGACGTCGCCGGCCTGGTACGGTTTCTGGCCTCGGATGAGGCCAGCTATATCACCGGGGCAACCCTGGTCGTCGATGGCGGCCTGTCATTAATGCTGGGGCTTGGCGCATGAGAGATACCGACACCAATACCGGCGACGTCAAGGATACCGTCCAGCCGGCGACGACCGATATCGCCTTTACCGTCGAAGAGCTGCAGACCGTCGAGTTGCGCGGACCCGACGCTCTGATGGCGCGCGAGCTGATGAGCCCCTATGTCTGGCAGGACCCCGGCGGCGGTTTCGGCATCATGGTTCGCGCCGTGCAACCGGTCGGCACCAAATGGACGGATACCGGCCTGATCTGGGCCGGCTGGAGCCGAGACGGCGTCACCTTCGACATGCTCGACGAACCGTCCCTGGTGCCTGGCCCCGACGAGCGCGACATCGGTGGGGTCGAGGACCCGACCGTCCTGATCATGCCCGACAAGTCCTATGTCGTCTATTATACCGGCGTCGCCGCCGATATGACCCACGGCGAGATGTTCTATGCTTGCGGCCCCTCGCCCGACCAGCTGACCAAGGCCGGTGTCGCCCTGGCCTCGACCAAGACCGCCGGCAACACCAAGGAGGCCACGGTCGTGCGCACGCGCCACGGTCAGTGGGCGCTGTTCTACGAATACGCCGCCGAGGTCGAGGAAGGCCTGTTGGCTTCACGCGTCGGCCTGGCCGTAGGTCCGACCGTTTCCGGCCCGTGGGAAGAGCGGCCGACGCCGTTCATGCCGCGCGAGGACAGCTGGGACAACTGGCACCTGTCACCGGGGCCGGTGCTGATGGACGATCCCGACCGGCCGGTGATGTTCTATAATGGCGCCACCAAGGACGCGCGCTGGCGCATCGGCTGGGTCGCCTTCGATCGCAAGCGGCATGAGGTGCTCGATCGCTGCATCGAGCCGCTGATCACCCCGCCGCCGGTCGATGACCGCACGGCGACCGACATCGCCTTTGCCGCCTCGATCATCGAGCAGGACGGGGCGATCTGGCTCTACTATTCGCTGGAAGACCGCAAGCTGGCGCGAGCGCGGTTGAGGCGCTGGGGTTAAGCTCCAGCCTTGGTCATTTGCCACGTCCCCGACGCATCAGGCGCGAAGTCAGCGGTGTAGGGCTGCGCGTCCTCGACGACGCAGGTGAAATGGCGATCGCCCACCGCCTTCAGATCGCGGCACGGCGTCGGCAGGTGAAACAGGACCTGGCGCGACACCCAGTCGACAATGTCGGTCGAGCCATAGGTCAGGAGCACGATCTTGCCATCGGGCGATACGGCCAGGCCCTGTGGGGCCGGCAGCGGATCGGCATAGCTCGGCGCCAGTAGGGCCATCTCGAATTCCCCGCGCTGACAGGCGACCCGCGCCACGGGCGCCATGGCCTTGAGATTGGGGTCGTAGAGCGAGACGGCGTCGTGGAACCAGTAATGGCAGCCGCTGGCGATATCACCCATGCGCCGTGCGTCCTTGCCATTGTCGAGGATAACGAGATCGGGACCGTCGCGGCGCACTAGGCCGGGATGAGCCGCAATCGCCGCCGCTTCATTCTGCGCCATGACGAACGGATCGCCGCCATTGCTGATGACCGCCAGGTTCGACTTGGCCAGCACGTCCTGGCCTACCGTCATTGTCCAGAGGCCAGAACCATTGACCAGCCTGGCGACGTGAACGTCCTTATGCTTGGCGCAGTCGGCCACAAAACCATCGATGCCTTCGGCGCGCGCATTCGTGCACGGCATGTCGAAGGTTCCGGCCATGTAGCCGGCCGCCCAGTTAAAGATGCCGGCGCCCGGCCGGTCCGGCATCTGGTCGATAAAGACGTAGTGACCGTCACTAGACGCGACCGCATGCGCACCGACCGGCTGGACGTCAGCGTCGGGCCACAGCAGGACGTGTTTGTCCGCCGCATTGCAGGTCAGCTCGGCCACCGGCTGCACGCGATGGGTGCGCGCATCATAGAGCGGCAAGGCATCTACGAAATGATAGCTGTCGCAGCCGCTTTCGCCGTCGACCATTTGAATGACCGCGTGGCCGGCATAGGTGACGATCAGCTTGTGGCCATCACGACGGACGAGGTCGCTATGCGCGGCGATAGCGTCGGCCTCGCTGACCGGCCCCGAGGCGGCTACGGCGCCTGTCATCAAGGCCTGAGCCATCATCAATGCCGCGATCATCCCGCCCTCCCGGTTATGCGGGGAGGATGGCACGCCCGGCGCGTGCCTTCAAGGCACGGCCTTCAGAACCACCGGCCCGAACAGGCCCGATTCCGGCGGCTCCGCGCCCTGCGCGAACATCTGGCGAATACCGGCCGCCGAGGGCAGGACTTTTTGCTCGGGCGGCAGAGCCTTGTCGCCGTCGATGCGGTTGGTCCATTCGTTGGTGACGCGGATTTCGACCGTATTTTTGCCGGCGTGCAGCCCCCTGGTGACATCGACCGCATAGGGCGGCGCGAAGACCACACCTTGCGACGCACCATTGACCACGACTTCGGCGACGTCGCGCGCCTTGCCGAGATCGAGGACGATGTGGCTCTTCAACTGCGCCGGGGTGACGGTGATCGTTCGCGTATAGACCCCGGTGCCCGAGAAATACTTGATCGCCGGATCGCCGCTGGCCGTCCATGAGGTCAGGCTGGGCAGGGTCACCGGGGCTTTTGGCGCACCGGGACCCGGCACGAAGCTGAGCGACCACGGCCCGTCGAGCGTGGCGATGGTTCTGCCCTGTGGCACGGTCACGGTTTGCGCGGGCAACGAGGCGACCTTGCGGAACACGACATAGACCGACTCGCGTTCGGCCAGATCGAGCGACACCGTCGTCGTGCCGTCTTTTGCTATGTAGCTGGCGGGTTTGGTTTCGCCGCTCATCGGGTACCACAGCTCAGGCACTTTTCCAGAAACCCGGAAGCGTGCCTCGACGTGTTGCGGGCCGTCCTTCTGGCTGGCGACGTAATAGAGATCACCGTCGCTCAATTGCCGATGCAGCCAGACCACGCCCCCATCGAGATCGGAACTGGTCTCGACGTCGGGACCGAGCCCGGCCTTTTGCAGCACTTCGTCGAGGTGCAGGCCCCACGAGACCATGCCCTTGCCGACCTGGCGCTGGGTGTTGGCAACGCCGTCAAGTCCGCCCCATAGATCCTCGGCCGCGGTCTCGACCTCGGTCTGCGACTGTGGATAACCGGTCAAGCCCGTCGAATGCGCCGGACGTTCGCCGACGACCCAGGCCCCGGCCTTGACCAGCTCCGAAATCTTGTGGATCGCCGCCACTGACATCTGATCGGTCGGCGGCAGGACAAGCACACGATAGCTCATGCCACTCGGCAGATGGATGCGGCCGTCGTCGCCGACCGTCATCGATGATAACAGCACGTCGGTATTGACGAAGTCGTAGTCGTAACCCTTGGGCAGTTCCGGCTTCAGACCCGGCCCCCAGAACGGCATGGTCGCCGGCGCGCCTTCGGGCAGCAGATAGGCGATATCGGCGACAAACCGGCCCTGCTGCAGCATGTAGTCGTTGCGCGCCACATAGGTCATGAACGGCGCGGCCTCTTCGGCCCAGGTGATATTGCGGTTGAGGTGGGTGCCGACCATGGTGTTGCCGGGCTTGGTGTCCAGCGGCTGCATCGCCGTCGAATGGAAGACCAGGCGATTAACGCCCTGGGCGAACCAGTAATCGGCGACCTTTTTCAGCGTATAGGGGCTTTCATAGCCGCCGCCGGTGAAGGATTCGGTGGCGATGATCGGCTTGCCGAAGACGTGACCGGCCGAGGCGGCACCGCGCACATCGACATAATATTCCGACTCCGGATGCAGGGCGTGCACCCAGAATTCGGCCATCGGGATATCAACCTTCGACTTGTTGCGCAGTGTGTCTTCCGGGATTTCCAGCGCCACGCCCGAAGCCTCGGCATAGGTCTTCAGACCGCGCTTGTTGAGCTCGCTCTCCATGGTGCCGTAGAAATTGTCGGCGAACATGTCGGCCAGGGTGCGGCGGAAGTCCCACAGAAAGCGGTCGCTGACCTCGCCGCTTTGCACGACGTGGCCGGCCAGGACCGGCAGGTAAGGCGTCGGATCGTAGCCGCGGCGCGCCTTGAACTGCTCGACCATGTCGTCGGTCCAGTTCTGCATGCCGGCTTCCCAGCTGTCCATGGTCACGTAAGACGGATGATCGCCGAACGAACCCAGCGCCTGCTGGATCGGGTCGAGATAGCCGTGCAGGTAATCGGCAACGTATTTGGCGTTGAGCTTGTCGACCTCCAAACCGCTGCCCGCCGGGACCGACGGCCGGTTGCGCGCGCCGGTATCGGCTTCGCCAAAGCGGATGACGGTCCAGGTGCCTGCCGGCGGCGTCCAGTGCAGCGTGCCGTCGGCGTCCATCTTCGAGGTCAGGTCGATGACGTCGCCGACGACCGCGTCTTTTGCCGCATCCGGCGTCGGCACGGTCTCATAGACGTTCATCAGGCTGCCATAGGCGCCCTTGTCTTCCCAGCGATTGACGCGAGCATCGCCGAAGAATTTCAGCTCGGTCAGCTCGAAGCTCGAGGCCGGCACCACCGGGCCCCAGTGAATGATCTGGGCGGGCTTGACCGGCGCGCCGTCGAAGCTGACGCGGAAATAGCGCGCCGTGACAGCGTCAAAGCCATAGGTGCGGATCTGCGCGCCGTGATAGCCCTGCGGGCCCGGCGTGACGACGATGGTTTTCCAGTGCTGGCCGTCATCGGAAGCCTCGACTTGACCCACCGGAATGCCACCGTGCTGGCCGATCGACAGGGCGCGCGCGGTGAAGGGCTGGCCGTAATCGAACTGCACCCAGGCGGGGCCGGACGTGGCCGATATCTTGACCGACGTGTTCAGGCTGTCGTCGAGCAGCGCCGCCGCATTGACGGCGCCCGAACTGGCCGTGATCTTGGGCGTGACGGCAGAAGCGGCGGCGGGCGTGCGATAAGCCAGGACGGCAGCGTCCCGATAAAAACCAACCGCCGGCGGTTGCCCGACCGTGACATTGGGATCGGCTTGGCGGGCGCTGCCCACGACCCAGTCGCGCACTGGGCCTTCGTTGGACGGCGGTTGCATAAGCTTGCCGGTGAACGGCTTGCCGCCCGCAACCTCGGTCTCCGTCCAGACCAGGCGCTTCATCGCCTTGTCGGGCGTCACCCAAGGCCCACCAGCCTCGGACCAGCCGGGCGAGCTGAACAGCGACATTTCCAGATCGCGCTTTTTGGCGCCTTCGGCGGCGTGCTTGACGGCGGCGAGCCATTCCGGCGTGCCGAAATTGACCTTGGGCTCGACGACCTGACCGCCGCCCGAGGCGACGTCGACGATCTGGAAACCGCCGATGCCGACACGCTTCATCCAGTCGAGATCCTTGTCGATCCCATCCCCGGTGACATTACCGTTGGTCCAGTGCCACCAGGTGCGCGGCTTGGCGCTGTCGGGCGGCGACTGGAAGCCTTGCAACAGGGTATCCCGGGCGAACGCATGCGAAGACAGCGCCATAAGGGCGCAGGCGGACAGCAGCAGCTTTTTCATGCTCACGCCTCCGGCTTGAGGTGCGTCTTCAAGAAGGTCAGGTAGATGTCCCAATCGCTGGGCACCGTGCCGTGACCACCATCGTGCATGTAGTAGCTGAGATCGGAATAGATCGGCTGCTTGGCCTCGGGCCAGACATCGGTGCCGAGGTCCTTCTTGCCGAGCAGGCGATAGACCGGGCCGGCGGCAACGGCGGCCAGGAACTCGCCCTTCGGGTCGGACCAGTTATCGGTATTGCCGGTTTGCAGCAGCAGAGGCCGCGGCGCGTGCAGGGCGATCAGCATGTGCGCGTCCATCGGCGCGTGATCCGGGAAGCCGCCATATTGCGCCCAGTTGGCGCAGAACTGATACGGATAGCGCGTCGGCGCCATCAGGTGGGCGACGGTTTCGCCGAAGTTGCGGTGGCTGAGCGCCGCCCCGCCCTCACCCGAACACGAGGCGATCGTTGCTGCGACGCGGGTATCGTGGGCGCCGGCCCACATCACGGTCTTGCCCAGGCGCGACACGCCGTGGATGGCGACGCGCTTGGCATCGACCGTCTTGTCGGTCTCGAAATAGTCGATGACGCGGCTGATGCCCCAGCCCCAGGCCGAGATCGTGCCCCACTCATCGGGCGCCACGGTCGTCTGGCCCGGCTTGAGATACAGAGCGCGGATGCCATCCTGCAAACCGTTGAGATCGTCCGGATCGACGTCGCCGTAGCAGAAGGCGGCAAAGCCCAGGCCAGCGTCGAGCAGCGGCTTGGGATCGATATGACCGAACGAACGGCCGCCAGGCACATAAGGGATGCGCTTATGATCCTTGGCGCTCCAGATCGTACCCGGTGCTACGCCCGGATCGTCGACGGTCGCTGCATTGGAGCTGAAATTGATCGCCAATAAGGTCGGTACAGCCTTTTTTGCCGCCGCCGGGGTGTAGACGACCAGGTTGAGCACGGGGCCGGTCTTGTCCTTGGTAAAGGTAATGCGCACCTGTTTGCGCTTGGCCTTGCCGTCGAAGGCCGGGGCATCGTGCTCGTAAACCTCGAAGGCCAGACCGTCGGGCTTGCCGGGCGCCTTGCCGTATTGCTGGGTCTCGAACAGGCTGACGATTTCCGGGCGGCGCTTGGTGTACCACGCCTTGGCCGAGGTGATCTTGCTGCCGTCAGCGGCGGTCAGGACGTCGGGCAGCGTATAGGTGCCGGTCTTGGCCTCGTCGTAATTGACCGGAATGCCGGCGACGATGTCGGGTGATCCGGGCTTGCCGCCAGTGGCTGCGGCCGAGGATGAGGACGAAGATGAAGCGGCCTGCTGGGCCCGCGCCATGACCGGCACGGCGGCCAAGGCGATCGATGACATCAGGAACGCGCGACGTGTGTCGGCCATGATATATCCCTCCCGAAAACCGCGGTGAATGCGGCCGTTTTTTGTTCAACGCCGATCAGGAGCGATCCCGTCTAATCTTTAACAAGCGTTTTTGATCGTGCTCAGAAAGGATTGACCGTAGCGCCGGCGGCGATCTCTTCCGCCGTCGACGGCCGGTCAAGCACGGCGTTGCGGTGGGGAAAGCGGCCAAAGCGCGCGATGATGTCGCGATGGTGTTTGGCGAAGTCGAGCGTGTTGGCATCACCCAGCGCCGTGAACAGCTCAACGCTTCTGTCCTGCGCCCACATTTCCTCGGCATGCTCGAACGGCAGATAGAAGAAGGTGCGTTGTTCCGGCGCCACCTCTTGATCGAAACCGCGTTCGACGGCGGCCTGGGCGACCGAAAGGGCCAGGGCGTCGGTCTCGAAGGCGCGGGCGTCGTTGCGGAACAGGTTGCGGGGAAACTGATCGAGCACGATGACCAGGGCCAGGGCCGAAAGCGGCTGATCCGACCACGGCAATTCGCCACGCAGGGCCAGGCCATAGAGGTCATAGAAGCGTTCGCGGATTTCGGCGTCGAACTCAGGCCCGCCACCGAACCACTTGGACTTCACCGCATCGGAAAACCAGAAATCGAGAACGGCATCGGGAGTCATGCGCGATAGCCTTTCGCCTGTTCGGCATAGGCGGCGACCTGGACCGCCTGCCAATCCTCATCGCGGCCCAGGTCCTCGGCCATGATCGCCGCCACGCGCGAAGCCACGACGATGCTGGCGCTGGCGTCCAGCAGCAGGGCGCGCAACCGCCGCGCCAGGACGTCTTCCAGCGTGCGCGCCTGTTCGCAGCGCACCGCCCAGCGCACCTCGGCTTCCGTATAGGGCAGATTCGGATGCAACGGGATATCGGCACCCGGCAAGGCGCGGATGGTGGCTTCATCGCTGCCGTAGATCGTGGCGTTTTCAGCATCGGACCAGCCGTGCAGGCGCAAGCTCTCGCTGCAACTGCTGGCGGACTTGAGTCCGGCCATCTCGGCGGCACGATCGACCGTATCCTGACCCATGCGGCGATAGGTCGTCCACTTGCCGCCGGTCAGGGTGATCAGGCCGCTGTCCGACACGGCAATCACATGATCACGCGACAGCTTGCGCGTCTGGGCGTGGCTCGACGCCTTGACCAGCGGCCGCAGGCCGGCGAACACGCTCAAAATATCGGCGCGTTGCGGCGCCGGCTTGAGATAGGCGCCGGCGGTGCGCAGAATGAAATCGATCTCGCTCTCCAGCGCACGCGGCTCCAGGCTGATCTCGGGCACGGCGGTGTCGGTCGTGCCGATCAGGGTGCGGTCGTGCCACGGCACGGCGAACAGCACGCGGCCGTCCTCGGTGCGCGGGATCATGATGGCGGTGTCGCCGGGCAGAAAACGCCGCGAGACAACGATGTGCACACCCTGGCTCGGCGACAGCAGCGGCTCGGCCTCGGGATCGTCGAGGTGGCGGACCTGATCGGCGAAGATGCCGGTGGCATTGATGACGGTGCGCGCCTTGACCGCGTGCGTTTCGCCGGTTTCAGCGTCACGGAAGGTGACGCCCGTGATGCGGCCGTCTTGCTTGATCAGGCCGGTGACGGGTGCGGCATTGAGCGCTACACCGCCAAGCCCTTCGAGTGTGCGCATCAGGGTGATGGCTAGCCGGGCATCGTCGAACTGAGCGTCAAAATAGAGCACCCCGCCCTTCAGGCCTTCGGTGCGCAAGGTCGTGACATGACCGGCGGCGGCGTCGCGTCCCAAATGCCGGCTGGGTTGCAGGTTGAGTTTGCCCGCCAGTAGGTCGTAGATTTTGAGACCCGCGCCATAGAACGGGATGCGCCAGCCCTGATAGGCGGCGATCAGGAAGCCGAGGTCGTGGACGAGATGCGGCGCGTTACGCTTCAACACGCCGCGTTCGTGTAGGCTTTCGCGCACCAGATGCAAATTGCCCTGCGCCAGATAACGCACACCGCCGTGGACCAGCTTGGTCGAGCGGCTCGACGTGCCCTTGGCGTAGTCGTGGGCCTCGAGCAGCAGGGTGGTGTAACCTCGGCTGGCGGCCTCGACCGCGGTACCCAGCCCCGAAGCCCCACCGCCAATGACGACGACGTCCCAAGCCTTGTCGGCCAAGGCCTTGGCGAGGATTTCGGGACGCGGGTCCATCACGCCTCCCAATTCGAGGCGCGTTCGACCGCCTTGCGCCACATCGCCATGCGTGCCTCGCGATCGGCGGCGTCCATGGTCGGCTCAAAGACGCGGTCGGCCTGCCACTGGCTGGCCACCGCGTCGGGCGAGGTCCAGTAGCCGACGGCCAGACCGGCGAGATAGGCAGCGCCGAGCGCCGTCGTTTCGATGATCTTCGGCCGCACCACCGGCACACCCAGTAGATCGGCCTGAAACTGCATCATCAGATCATTGGCTGCACCGCCACCATCGACGCGCAGCTCGTTCAAGGTCACGCCGCTATCCTTTTGCATGGCGTCGAGCAACTCCGCCGACTGGAAAGCGATGGATTCCAGCGCGGCGCGGGCGATATGCGCCTTGGTCGAGCCGCGCGTCAGGCCCGAGATCGAACCGCGGGCATAGCTGTCCCAATGCGGCGCGCCCAGGCCGACAAAGGCCGGCACCAGATAGACGCCGCCGCTATCGGGCACCGACTTGGCCAGCGCTTCGACCTCGGCCGACGAGCGAATAATGCCCAGGCCGTCGCGCAGCCATTGCACCACCGCCCCGGCGACGAAGACCGAACCCTCCAGGGCGTAGCTGCGCTGACCGCCAAGCGACCAGGCGACAGTCGTCAATAGTTGATTTTGCGACGGCACAGCCTCATCCGCCGTGTTCATCAGCATGAAACAGCCGGTGCCGTAGGTGTTCTTCGCCATGCCCCGCTTCGTGCACACCTGGCCGAAGGTCGCCGCCTGCTGGTCACCGGCGATGCCAGCAATCGGGGTGCGGGCGCCAAACAAGCCGGCTGCGGTTTCACCATAGACGGCGCTACTATCGCGCACCTCGGGCAGGAGGCCGCGCGGCACATTGAGGATGTGCAAAAGCTCGTCATCCCATGTGCCCGCATGGATATCGTACATCAGGGTGCGGCTGGCATTGCTGGCATCGGTGATGTGCAGGGCGCCGCCGCTGAGGTTCCACACCAGCCATGTGTCGACCGTGCCGAAGGCCAGGTCTCCGCGTTCGGCCTTTGCCCGCGCGCCGTCGACATGGTCAAGCAGCCAGGCGATCTTGGTGCCGCTGAAATAGGCGTCGATCAGCAGGCCGGTCTTGCGCTGAAACGTCTCCGCATGGCCTTCGGCGCGCAGACGGTCGCACAGGGGCGCGGTGCGGCGGTCTTGCCAGACGATGGCGTTGTGAATGGGTTGCCCCGTCTTGCGGTCCCAGATCAGGGTGGTTTCGCGCTGGTTGGTCAGGCCGATGGCGGCGACGTCCGGTGCGCGCAGGCCGGCCGCGGCAATGGCTTCCTGGGCGACGCCGAACTGGGTCGACCAGATGTCGCGCGGATCGTGCTCGACCCAGCCCGGCTGCGGGAAGATCTGGCGAAATTCCTTCTGCGCCTGGCCGCGCACGCGGCCTTCGGCGTCGAAGACGATGGCGCGCGACGAGGTCGTTCCCTGATCGAGGGCCAGGATGAAGCGAGTCATGTTTCCGATATGCCCGATATTTTGTCGGAAACAAATGTGTTTTGGCCAATTCCATGGGACCGTGCGCCACAATCCGCTAGCAAGACCCCCACCACCATTTCGCGCGCTTGCGCACGCTCATGGTCCCCCTCCCCGCGTGGCGGGGAGGTACAAGAAAGGAAAGGTTGCTCTTATCTTACACCGCCCCACTTGTGGACGCGGCCCGGCGAGGGCGGGGGACCGAACGAGCGATAGCGCGGCCGGCGAGGCGAGTTCGGTGGTGGGGGCCTTACGGACGGCCGTGCGTCTCCGGCCCAGGTTTACTTCCGTGCGATGGTCACCTCGGCAGCGCCGGCGATATCCGGCAGGGTGAAGCTCAGCGTCTGCGCCGTGGCGTCGACCTGAGCGGAGACCGACTTGCCGGCCAGCGTCACCTTGGGCGCAGCGCCCGTCCAGCCGTGGACAACGACGGTAAAGCCCGTCCACCACGGCTTATAGCTGCCCGCGCGAGCGCCGAAACTCAGCTTGCCGTCGGTGCAGGATACACCCTGCCGCAGAAAACCGCCGCGCTTATAGGCAAAGCTCTGGCCGTCATCGAGATAGAGCGCGCCGTGACAATCGCTGCCCGGGTAGACATTGAGCTCCAGCGTGCCCTTGGGTGTCTCCATAGTCGACTGCACCACGGGCTGCTTCGGAATGATCGAGCCCGGACGGACATAGACCGGCAAGACATCGAGCTTGGGCGTCACCGAAACCGTATCGGCCGTGACGCGCGCACCGGTCCAGTAATCGTACCAACCTGCGCCCGGCAGATTGACCGTATAGGCCGCGGGCGATTCCATCGTCGGCGACGGCGCGATCAACAGGTCGCCGCCCAACATGAACTGGTCCTGGGTTTCGCCCAGACGATCGCCCTTGCTCAGCACCATCGGGTAGTTGAGGAAGACCGGGCGCATGATCGGCATGCCGTCGCGGCTGCTTTCGTCGGCCAAGCCATAAATGTATGGCATCAGGCGATAACGTTCCTCGATATAACGGCGGCGGATGGCCTCGTGATCGGGGCCATGCACCCACACTTCTTGCGGCGCCTTGTCCTTTTGATAGTGGTCGCGGAAAATCGGATTGAAGGCGCCGACCTCGATCCACCGCGTCAGCAGGTCGGGCGACGGCGCTTCGCCGGCAAAGCCGCCGATATCGTCGCCGGAATAGGTAAAGCCCGACAGGCCCAGGTTGTTGAGCTGCGACACCGACAGCTTCAGATGCGCCCAGGAAGACGAATTGTCGCCGGTCCAGGTGGCGGCATAGCGCTGACCACCGGCGTATGAGGCCCGCGTCAGTACGAACGGCCGCTGATCGGGGTTGAGCTTGAGCACGCCGTCATAGGTCGCCCGCGAATTAAGCATGCCGAAGACATTGTGCATCTCGGCCTGGGTCGCGGTGCGCGGCGTAAAGCCCGGCTCCTCGATGCGATCGAGATTGTCGAGCGGCATGGTCTTGCTGCGCGTCTTGAAGATCGCCGGCTCGTCCATGTCGTTCCAGAAACCGCCAACCCCGTCCTTGACGAAGGTCGTATAGAGGCTGCCCCACCAGTCGCGCGCCGCCGGACGGCTGAAGTCCGGGAAAACCGCGTCGCCCGGCCACACCGGGGCGACATAGGTCGAGCCGTCGGCCTTCTTGACGTAGAGGTCCTTGGCCTTGCCGGCCTCATAGGGCGCATAACCCTGATCGGGCGCATAGGCGATGTGCAGATCGGTGATCAGCACCAGGTGCATGCCTTCGTTCTTCAAATGCTGCACGAAACCCGGCAGGTCGGGATAGGCTTGGGTGTTGACGGTGAACGGCCGGTCGCGGTCCTGATAGTCGATGTCGAGATAGAGGACGTCGGCCGGCACCTTGTCGGCGCGCAGGCGATCGGCGATGCCGGTGGCCTCAGCCTGGGTCATATAGCTCCAGTGCGATTGCTGGAAGCCAAGCGTCCACAGCGGCGCCAGCGGCGCCGTGCCGGTCAGATAGGCGTATTGGCCTTCCACCGCCTTGGGATCGGGACCGGCCATGACGTAGTAGTCGACCGGACCGCCTTCGGCGCTGATGTCAAACGCGTCGCGCTCGGCCTTGCCGAAATCAAACGCCGTGCGCCAGGTGTTGTCGAGGAAGAGACCAAAGGCATGACCTGATTCATCGGCGCCCAGAACGAACGGGATCGCCTTGTAGAGCGGGTCGGTGGCGACGCCGAAGCCGAAATTGTCGGTGTTCCACAGGCTGAAGGCCTCGTTGCGGCGGTCGAGCGGCCCGGCCTTGTCGCCAAGGCCGAAATAGTGGGCGTCTTCCGGCATGGCCTTGCGGATACGAAAGCCCGCGCCGGTGCCGGTATCGTCAAAGGTCAGCGCCTTGCCCGGCGCATCGGCCAGGACGACGCGGCCCGAGGGGTCGGTGACAGTCACGGAGAGCGTCTGCTCATCGAGCGTGACGCTTAGGGCCGAGGTCTTGATATGAGCGACGCCATTGGCCTCGGTGACATCGAGCGGCGTCAGGTGACCGCGGACATCCGGTGACACCGCCCAGGAGGCGTCTTCCGGCAAAGCGGTCTTGCCGGCGCGGATGCGGACGATGTCGGGGCGCGGCGCCGAGATTTCGAGTTTGACCCCGCCATGATCGAGCGTGAAGCGATCCATCGGCTTGGCATAAGCGGCCGTGGCCAAAGCCGTAACCAGGGCCATGACCGAGGTCGCGAGCGCAAACGCGGTGCGGCGATAAAGCGGCTTACGGGTCATGGCGTCCTCACTGTCTTATGTCGCCCGTCATATGGACGATCTTTGTCGCGCGATGTCAGCCCGGCTTTTGACGCTGTGTCAACGCGAATACCTATTCATGGCCGCAACTCGTTTCAGGCGGCCGTCTTCCTCCCTTCCCACCCCTGTGATAAGCAGGGCGAAAGCGTTTACATAGTAATCTGAAAAACAGGGACTTTTGCCATGACCGAGCGCGCCGCCAACCGTTTTGTCGTGGTCGGTGGCGGCACGGCAGGTTGGATGGCCGCCGCCTGCCTCGGCAAGCTGCTGTTGCGCCCACACGTCCAGGCCAAATCGGTGACCCTGGTCGAGTCGGCCGAGATCGGCACGGTCGGAGTCGGCGAGGCTACGGTGCCGTCGATCCAGGACATGCTGCGCTTCCTGAACATCGACGAGGCCGATTTCATCCGCGAGACGGATGCCACCTATAAGCTGGCCATTCGCTTTCGCGACTGGAACGGCGCGGGCAGCGACTTCTGGCATCCGTTCGGCGAACTGGGACCGACCGTCGAGAACCTGCCCCTGTTTCAGCACTGGCTACGCGAGCGTCTGGCTGGCGCCCCGGTGCCGCCGTTGGCGAGCTTCAGCATCGCCGCGCAAATGGCCGAGGCCAATCGCTTCGCCAAGCCGGTACGCGACAGCTCATCTCCGTTGAGCGGCTCGGGCTTTGCCTATCATTTCGATGCTGTGAAGGTTGCGACCTATCTGCGCGGCTATGCCGAACACCGCGGCGTCAAACGGCTGGAAGGCCGCATCGTAGACGCCAAACGCGACGGTAGCGGCGCCATCGACCATCTGGTTTTGCAGGACGGCCGCACCATCGACGGCGACTTCTTCATCGACTGCTCGGGCTTTGCCGGCCTGCTGATCGAAAAGGCGCTGGGTTCGGCCTATGAGGACTGGTCGCAGTGGCTGCCGTGCGATCGCGCCGTCGCTATGCCAACCGAAAGCGTGCGCCCGCTGACGCCCTACACGCTGGTCACGGCGCGCGACAATGGCTGGACCTGGCGCATCCCGCTGCAAAGCCGTATCGGCAACGGTTACGTCTGGTCGAGCCGCTTCGGCGATGAGGAGACGGCGACCAAAACCCTGACGGCGGCGGTCGAGTCCAGGCCCCTGGCCGATCCGCGCCACCTGCGCTTTACGCCTGGCCGCCGGCGCGAGCCGTGGGTGAAGAATTGCCTGTCCTTAGGGCTGGCCTCGGGCTTTCTGGAGCCGCTGGAATCGACCAGCATCCATCTGATCTTCGCCAACCTTTTCCGCTTCTTCGACCATATGCCGCACGGCCGTGAGGCCGAAGTGTTGCGGGCCGCCTACAATGGCCGCTGTAATCGTGAGATCGAGGAAATCCGCGACTTCCTCATCCTGCACTATTGCACCACCAAACGCCGTGACAGCGAGCTGTGGCGTTATGTGTCGTCGATGTCCCTACCCGACTCGCTATCGGCCAAGATCGAAGCCTTCAAAAGCCAGGGCAAGATCCTGGCCGACTATTACGACCTGTTCAAACCAGTCAGCTGGATGAGCATCTACACCGGCATGGAGGTCATGCCGGAGCGCGCTGATCCCCTGGTCGAGCTGGTGCCACGCGACTTCTCGCAGCGCGTGCTGCAGAACGTCAGCGGCGCTATCGCTCAGGCTGCCCGCGCCCAGCCGGCGCACGAGGCGGTCATCGACCAGCTCATGCGCGCGTCTGCGGCTAAACGAGGGTGAAGCTGGCCGGCGTGCCTTCGACCGAAGACGGCGCCACCCAGACGTCGAACACACCCGCTTCAGCATAGGTTGTGCGATCGAGGTGGACGAAGCCGAGATCGGCCGCGGCCAGGGTAAAGCTCACGGTCGCGGTTTGGCCCGGATCGAGGTCGAGGTGCTTGAAGCCCTTGAGCAGGCGCACCGGCTGGGTAATCGAAGCGACGCGCGTGTGGATATAGAGCTGCGCCACCTCGTGCATGCGCTTGCTGCCCGTATTGGTCACCGTGGCGGTGACGGTCAGCGACCCGTTTTTGGCCATCTGCGCCGACGACACCTTGGTCGCCGTGTACGACACCGACGAATAGGTCAGGCCGTGGCCGAAGGCATAGAGCGGCTCGTTGGTGACCTCGCGATAGCGCGCCTTATAGGCGTGGTCGTCCGTCAGCTGCGGCCGGCCGGTGTTGCGGTGATTGTAGTAGAACGGCTCCTGGCCCGAGGCCTGCGGGAAGGAGACCGGCAGGCGGCCCTGCGGCGCGAAATCGCCGAAGACGACATCGGTGACGGCATTGCCGGTTTCGGAACCGAGGAACCAGGTGGCGACGATCGCCGGCGCGGCCTTGACCGCCCCTTCAAGCGCCAGGGCGCGGCCGTGGCGCAGCAGCACGACCACAGGCTTGCCGGTGGCGGCGACGGCTTCGGCCAGCGCCAGTTGCGGTGCCGGCACGCCGATATCGACGCGCGCCTGGGCTTCACCCGACATCGAAGCGGCTTCGCCAACCACCAGGACGACGACGTCGGCCGCCTTGGCCGCGGCAACGGCGGCCTCGATGCCGCCGGGCAGAGCCGCTTCGTAGTCCGACCCGCGGGTTACCGACAGCTTGGCGTTGGGGCCGAGCGCATTGCGGAAGCCTTCTTCCATGGTGACGCAGGTCTTGACGTCCGGGAACACCGCCCAGGGGCCCGGATAGTCACCCTTGTCCGACACACATGGCCCGATCAGGGCGATCGCTTTCGACTTCGACAGCGGCAGCAGATTGCCGTCGTTCTTCAGCAGGATCATCGACTTGCGCGCCGATTCCCGCGCCAGGGCCAGCGTTTCCGGGCGGCGGACGTCGGACGCTTCGCGCTTCGGATCCATCGACTTATAGGGATTGTCGAACAGGCCGATGGCCTTCTTGACGCGCAGCACCCGGCGCACCGATTCGTCGACCACCTTCATCGACACGCGGCCGGCCTTGACCAGGTCCGGCAGGTGCTTGTTGTACAGGCCCGATTGCATCGACATGTCACAACCGGCATTGAGCGCCTTGGCCGTGGCATCGGCGCCGTCGGCGGCATAGCCGTGCAGGATCAGCTCTTCGTCGGCGGTGTAGTCGGAGACGACCAGGCCCTTGAAGCCCCACTCGCCGCGCAGGACGTCGGTCAGCAGGTAATGGTTGGCGGTCGAGGGCACGCCGGCGACGTCGTTAAAGCTCGACATGGTGGTGATGGCACCGGCATCGAAGGCCGCCTTGAAGGCCGGCAGATGGATTTCGCGCAGGGTGGTGTCGGGGATGTCGGCGGTATTGTACTCCATGCCGCCCTGCACGGCGCCATAGGCCGCGAAGTGCTTGGGGCAGGACAGGATGCTGTGCTCGTCCTTAAGATTGTCGCCCTGGAAGCCCTTGACGCGCGACAGGCCGATCTGGATGTCGAGATAGGTGTCCTCGCCATTGCTTTCGGCGACGCGGCCCCAGCGTTCGTCACGGGCGACGTCGACCATCGGCGCGAAGGTCCAGTGCAGGCCGACGGCGGTGGCTTCAAGGGCTGCGGCGCGCGCCGTGCGCAGGGTCAGGTCGGTGTCGAAAGACGAGGCTTCGCCGAGCGGGATCGGCATGGTCGTCTTCAGACCGTGGATGATGTCGCCGGCGAAGATCATCGGGATTTTGTGCGGCGATTTCTCGACGGCGATCTTCTGCATTTCGCGCGCCTGGGCGACACCGATGCCGTTGAACAGGCCGGTGATGTGGCCCTTCGCGATGTCGTCATAGACCTTGTCCTTGCCCGAATTGTACTCGGGCGTCGGGTTGATCGGCGGGCCGTCGAAGCGCGTGGTGTCACTGTAGAGGCTAAGCTGGCCGGCCTTGTCCTCGATGCTCATCTTGGCGATGAGGTTTTCGATGAACGGATCCTGCGCCGGCAGCACCTTGTGCTTGGCGAAGGCCGGCGCGGCGACCGCCGACAGCGCCGCTGAGGCGGCGGCGCCCTTGAGCAGGAAACGGCGGGAAGGACTGAAGGCGGTCATGCTAGGTACTCCTGTAACGGCGTCGGAATAGGGTTCGAAAGGGGCTGTAAGAGAGGCATTTACTTCACACTTCCCGGAAGTAGGCCGCGCACATACTGGCGCTGCATGGCGAGGAAGAGGATGATCACCGGCAGGATGGTGACGGTGGCGCCGGCCATCACCATGCCGGCGTCCTGAATGTGCTCCTGGGACAGCGAGGCGATGGCCAGTGGCAGAGTGTAATAATGGTCGTCCGACAGCACGATCAGCGGCCACAGGAAGTCGTTCCAGGCGCCCAGAAACGTGAAGACACCGAGCGTCACCATGATCGGGCGCAGATTGGGCAGCACGATGCGGCGGAAGATCTGCCATTCCGAGGCGCCGTCGACGCGCGCCGCCTGCAACATCTCGTCGGGCAGGCCGAGCGCATATTGCCGCACCAGGAAGATGCCGAACAAAGAGGCGGTGAACGGCAAAACGACGCCGACATAGGAGTTTAGCAGATGCAACGTCTTCAACAGGAAAAACAGCGGCAGCATGGTCAGCTGCCCGGGGATGACCAGGGCCGCCAGCAGGCCCTGAAACAGCTTGTCGCGCCCCTTGAAACGCAGCTTGGCGAAGGCGTAGCCGGCGGTGACGTTGAAGGCCAGGGACAGCACCATGGCCAGGGTCGCTACCAGCAGACTGTTGAGCAGATAACGGCCCATGCGTTGGCGCGAGAACAGCTCGGCATAGTTGGCCAGGGTCGGGTGATGCGGGATCAGCCGTGCCGGGAAGGCATTGGCTTCGGCCGCCGGCATGAACGACATCGACATCATCCACAACATCGGAAACACTGCCAGGAACGAAGCGACGACGAGCAAGGCGGTGATGGAAAGTGTCTGGGCGTTAGGCTTCATGCATAGGCCTCCCGCGAGCGCGTCTGGACGAAGCTTAAGCCCAGCAGAATGGCGAACAGGATGAAGGCGGTGGCCGAGGCGTGGCCAAGATTCCACCACTTAAAGCCGTCCTGGTACATGAAATAGAGCAGGCTGACCGTCGATTGCGCCGGCCCCCCTTGCGTCATGACATAGGGCTCGGCGAAGAGCTGGAAATAGCCGGCGATAGTCAGCAGCGCGACCATCCACAAGGATGGCGCCACGCCCGGCAGAGTCACATGGACGAAGCGGCCCCAAAAACCGGCGCCATCGATGCGCGCCGCCTCATACAGATCTTCGGGGATATTCTGCAGCGCCGCCAACAGGATCAGCATGTTGTAGCCGAAGTTCTTCCACACCGAGAACAGGATGATCGCCGGCATCGACCAGTGCGGATTGCCGAGCCAGTCGACAGGATGAATGCCGAAGAACTCGAGCGCCAGATTGACCCAACCGTAGTGGAAATCGAGCAGATAGCGCCAGATGACGGCGGCCGCGACCAGAGTGGCGACGTTGGGCGCGAACAGGGCTGTGCGATAGACCGATTTCAGCGCCACGCCCGGCACGTTGAGGGCCATGGCCATGGTCAGCGACACGGCGATCGACAAAGGCGCGCCCACCAGGGCGAAATAGCAGGTATTGGCGAAGGCCCGCCAGAACAGCGGCGTGGTCAGCAGGTCAAGATAGTTGCCAAAGCCGATGAAGCGCAGGTTCTTCAGGTCAGCCAGGGCATAGATGTCGAAATCGGTGAAGCTCATCACCAGGGCACCCAGGACCGGCCCAAGGAAGAACACGACGAGCACGATCAGGGCCGGGCCGATGAAGACATATCCCGGTGATATCGTCCTGAAGGCGATTTTCCAGTCGCTCATGCCGCCGTCCTCCGCGCCAGCATGGCCCGCCGCTTGGCAAGGATGGTCCAGGCGAATTCGTCGAGGCCTTTCAGGGCCTGATCGAGGCTGACCTGGCCGCGCACGACGCGTTCCAGCGCCGCCACCATCTCATTGGCGATGCGCTCCCATTCCGGTACCTGGGGCGCCGGCCGGGCCAGGGTCAGCTGCTCGAAAAAGGCGTGGGCGCGGGCATCCTGCATCAGGCCCGCGGCCGGCCAGGCGCGCTGGTCCGACGGCAGGTCGCCGGTGGCGGCATAGAAGGCCGCCTGTTGCGGCGGCGCGCCCATGAATTCGATGAAGCGGAAAGCATCGTCTTTGCGTTTGGAGGCCTTGGTCAGGCACATCGACGCCCCGCCGGCCGAAGAAGCACCCGTGCCGGTCGGGCCGGGCAGCGGCGCCGTCGCCCACTCGCCCTGCAAGGCGGCCGGCAGGCGGCGGCCGAACTCGGCCAGATTCCACGGCCCGGTGATGATGAAGGCGAAATCGCCACGCGCGAAGGCCGAATAGAGGTCGGTGACTTCGGAATGCGTGACCGAAGCCGCATAGCCTCGCTGATATATCGAGGCGGCATAGGCAAAAGCCGAACGCACCCCCGGCTGCTGAAAGCCGCCACGGGTGCCGTCGTCGAGCAGAATCGGCTCGGCGGCCTGCAGGCAGAAGGCCACCAGCGGCTCGTACTCGTTGAACGGCATGAGGAGGCCATAACGGCCGTCACCGGACAGGGCGGACAGTTGTTTGTCCCACTCCGCCCAGGTCGCAGCGGGCGTGCTGAAACCGGCCTTGGTCAACAGGTCGCGGCGATAAAACAAAAGCCGCGTATCGACGTACCACGGCATGCCGAGGATCTGGCTGTCGACCGTGATCGAGCTCAACACGGCGTCGAACAGCCGGTCGGTGCGCAGCGGGCTTGTCAGCAGGCGTTCGTTCAGCGGCTCCAGGGCGCCAAGCGCGTGGAACTCCGGCACCCAGGTATTGCCGAGCGCCACGATGTCGGGCAGGTCGTCGGCAGCAAAAGCGGTCAGCAGCTTTTCGTGAGCCGCGCTCCACGGCAGGGCCTGGACGCGCACGGCGACATCGGGATTGCGGTCGGTGAAGGTGTCGGCAAAGCCGGTCAGGGTCTCGCCTTCAATGCCCATAGCCCAGACATTGACCGGACCGCGGCGCGGCGCACAGGCAGTGGCGGAAGCGGCCGTCAGGGCCGCCAGCGTCATGCCGAACCTGCGCCGATCGATCATCATGCCTTGAGCCAGTCTCCGGCGGTGGATATCGGGGTGAAGCCGGCCGTGGTGAACGCCTTGCGCACCATCGGCCCGGTCAGCGGACTGCGATTATACAGGTCCCAGACGAGGCCCGAGCGATAGTTTTCCAGCATGCACAGGATCGGTCCCTGGTCGATACCGAGACTGTCATAGGATACCCAACCGGCCTTGGCCGTGTGGTGCCCGCTTTTCGAGGCCAGGCTCGCCGGAAAGGTCGGGTTGAAGGCGTCGGCGAAGCCGTAATCGCCATAGATATCGCTGCCATAGCGGTGGCGCAGATTATGGACCAACGGGATGCAAATCTCGGGCGCGAAGGCGATCGAGGAAATGCCTGCGGAGGGCGCAATGGTGCCGTCTTCGACCGATTCGTGATCCTGACCTTGGGGACCACGGGCGCTGTAGTCATAGAATTGCACCTTGCGGCCGTGGATGACGGCCGAGGCGTCGCCTGGGCCGAGGCACGCCGTCATGCCCCAAACCTCGCCGCTCAGATCCTTGAAATGGCCGGGATTCTTGATGGCATAGTTGCGTTGGGCGTAGGTCGCGTGGCGCGAATTGGTGAAGTAGTCGCTGTTGTGGCGACGCATGAAGTCGTCGGCTATGCCGCGGAAATCATACCAAACGTGGCTGTACTGATGGCCGAACAGCGGCGAGAAGCCGAGGTGCGGCTCGCCATAGTTCTTCCCCCAGGTGCCGCCGATGGTCTGCGCCCACGCCGTCCAACTGCCGGCTGGATGGGTCGGTGAACCCAAGGCCATCAGATAGACCATCATGCTGCCTTCGTTATAGTGGTCCCAGTTGCGATTGATCAGGCCCCGGGCGTCGTGGTCGGGCAGGTTTGGCTCCGGGTGCCAGCCCATGGAAATCAGGCCGTTGTCGCGGGCGAAGAAGGTCCAGTCGGCGCGTTGGTAGAGATCGATGGCTAGTTTGCGGATTTCGGCTTCGTCGGGCGTGGAACCGTCGAAATAGGCGGCCGCGGTCAGGGCGCCGAGGAAGAACATGGCGCTGTCCACCGTCGACAGCTCGACATCCTTGTAGCGCAGGCCGGTGTTCAGATCGAGGAAGTGGTAGAAGAAGCCCTTATAGCCATTGACGCCGGTCGTATCGGGGCCCTGGGGCGCGTTCCAGAAGGTGCGCAGGGTCGTCAGGGTGCGGCTGGCGGCCGCCTCACGCGTGACGTAGCCGCTTTTGGCGCCGATGCAGTAGGCGGTCAGGGCGTAGCCGACGGCGGCGATCGAGCAGAAATTCGGCTTGGGATAGTTGTCCGGCGTCAGGCCGGTGCGGTCGTCGGTGACCTCCCAGAACCAGCGGAAGGTGCGATGATGCAGGTCGGCCAGGATCGGGTCGAACGCGGTCGAACCCTTTGTCTTGGTCGAATGGTGCGCGTGTCGGCGATGCCGCGCCTCGGCGGGAAAGGCCAGGGCTGCCCCGGTAGCCCCCATGGCCCAAAGCCAGTCACGCCGCGTAGCGCTGGAAACCGGGGTCGTCATGGTGAAGTCCTTGGATAGTCTGATAGTCAAAAAAGGGGGGAAGGCCGGAGCGGCCCTCCCCCCGTTATACGCACGTCGAGTTTGGTTTAGAACTTGTACTTCAGGCCGACCTGGAAGGTCCGGGCATAGCCCGTGGTCGCCGTGTCGCCCTGACGGGTCGCGCCGGTGCCGCCGTCGAAGCCGCCACCCCAACCCGAATAGGTCCGGTTGACCGAATTGAAGACGTTGTAAACCTGACCGTCGATGGTGATCATCTGACCGTTCGGCAGCTGGAAGTCCTTGGTCAGGCGCAGATCGAGATCCTGATAGGCCAGGCCGTTCTTCGGATAGTAGTAGTCCGGGATGATGCGGACCGTGCCACCCGGACCCGTCGTCGAGATCGAGTCGAAGGGTTGGCCCGACGCCAGGGTCAACGTGCCCGACAGCTGGAGGCCGTAGGGGATATCGATAATGGCCGTGCCGACGAAACGCATCTTGTCGACGCCCGGGGCCGCGTGCATGCCGGTATCCGCCGGATCGGCATAGTCGAAGGCAAACTCGGTCGAGTTGCCGTCGGCCTTGGCGTCGGTCAGGGTCAGGGTGCCGCTATAGCCATAGTGCGAGGTGCGGGTATAAGGCTTGTCGACCGTGAAGTAGAGCGCCTGATAGTCGGACTTGCTGTCGTCCGACGAGATCAGGAAGTTACCGTAACCCGGCAGGCTATAGGACCACGGGGCGCAGGAATACTGAGCGCCGTACTGGCACCACTTGCCGATCAGGCTCGGATCGACCGCGGCAACGCCCGGATGGGAGTTGTCGATACGGTTGCCCAAGACCCAGGTGAAGAGGTCGTGGCCCTTGATTTCCGAAGCGGTGATGCTGGCGGTGATATTGCCTTCGAATTGATGGCGGATACCGATGTCGAACTGATCGTTGTACGGCACCTTGGTATTGTTGTTCATCGCATAGATTTCGCCATTGTAGTTATTGGCGAGTGACTGCAAGCCGGCCTGGGTCATATAGCTCGCATTCCAGGGGATACAGTTCGCCTGGCTGAAGCTGGTCTGCGCGTTACAGAAATGAAGCGTGACCTGCGGCGCCAGGGCGCGACGGCTTTCGAGCTGGACGTAGTCGTTGATCGTCCGGTCGTAATACCGGCCGGCGCCACCGAAGACCACCCACTTGCGGTCGCCGTTGATGTCGTAGGACAGGCCCAGACGCGGCGCGAACATGTTGGTGATCGCCTTGCGGTTATGACCGTTCGAAATATAGTCCTCGGGATTGAAGCCCGCCGCCTTGAAACCGACGAAGCTGCGAATGGCCGCGGCAATCGGCGCAGGCGTGACATACTTGTCGTTCAGCATGTCGGATTCATAATCCCAACGAATGCCGTAATCGGCCTCGAGGTGATCATTGACCGTCCACGCGTCCTGGATGAACAGGCCCCATTGGTCGTTATTGGTCTTGATGTCGGGATTGCCGAGATTGACCAGCGCCGCCACCGGCGTGTTGGTGCCGCCGACGGTGTAGGTCGAGGCATCGTAGTAGTAATTATATTCGTTTTCCTGCGCGTCGTACTTGTAGGTAGCGTATTTCACGCCGGCCTTGATGACATGGTGGCCGTGCCAGTCGAAGCCGGTATAGGTGAAGGTGTCCTTGAAGGTCACATCATCCTGCGCCTTGACCTGGGTATAGTCCGGACCGCCGATCTTGGCCCAGCCGCAAGTGTCGCAATTGGTCACCAGGTTGATGGCGGCCTGGCTCGACGTGTTCGATTCACGCCAGTGATAGGATTGCTGCTCCACGTCGGCTTCGTTCAGCCAGTTGTCGCCCCGATGCTTCCAGCTCAGTACGCCGGAATGCAGGAACTGGTTGAAATTCGAACCGGCCGAATAGGCAGTGCTGCCGCTGAAACCCTGAACGAGGCTTTCAGTGTGGTTCGTATAGCTGAGATCGATGGTGTCGGCATCGGTCGGCGTGTAGGTCAGCTTGCCGAAGAAGTCCTTGCCGTTGTACGGGTCGGCATAGGTGCCGTTCAGGCTCGTCAGATAGGTGCCCAGGGCGGCGCGATTGTCGGTGACGCCAGCCTTGGGTGCGGGAACCGCAGCGATCGGCGGCATGGCCACAGCCACGGAAGGATGCATTTGATCGTCGCCTTCGTAGGCGACGTAGAAGTGCAGGACGTCCTTGATGATCGGGCCGCTGAAGTCGACACCGTACTGGCTACGATGGAAGTCGGGCTTCGGGATGCCGTTTTTCTTGTCGTAGTACGGCTGGCCGTACATCGCCTTGGTTTCGATTTCGTCGAAGATGTCGCCGTGGAACTCATTGCCGCCGGTCTTGGTGACGGCGGTGATGATGGCGGTACCGGCCTGCTCATATTCGGCGTTGAAGTTCTGGGTCGAGACCTTGAACTCTTGCACGGCCAATTGCGGGAACGGATTGCCCGGCGACGAGTCCTGGCCGGCGACGCCGCCTTGCAGGACCTGATTCTTCTGGCTTTGACCGTCGATAAAGACGTTGACCTGCGAGGCCGGCGTGGCGCCGCCCTGGAAGGTTTTGTTGTTCGGGTCGGTCGATACTGCCACGCCCGGCGCCAAAGCGGCGAAGTTCAGGAAGTTGCGATCGAGTTGCGGCAGGCGGTCGATCTGGGTCTGCGACACCGAGGTGGCGACTTCAGCGGTGCGCACCTGGGTCCGGCGGCCGACAACGGTCACCGTGGTCGGCGACGCGCCGGCATTAAGGTCGAGCGTTGTGGTTTCACCGACGGTCAGGGTAACGTCCTGCTTATCGGTGCCGGCCGTGACGTGATAGGTCGAGGGACGCAGGCCGACGATCACGTATTGGCCGTCCGCCTGGATCGTGCCTTCGACTCGCTGGCCGGTATTGGCGTCAACGACCGTGACCTTGCCCGACGTCGCGCCGGCGACATGACCTTGCAGGGTCGACGTCGAATCGGCGGCAAAGACCGGCGTGGTGAAGGCCAGCGTGGCGGCGACGGCGATGGCCGACGCGCCTACGATCAGGCCTGTACGTCTATGATTAAATTTCATGGTTTCTTTCCTCCAAAAGTGCCTTGTGTCTATGTTCCGGACCCGCCCTTGACCTGAGGTCCGTTTCCCGTTGCAGCCTCAACCGCCGCGCCGTGGCGCGGAGCTTTCCCGAATGACCAGTTCGGGCGAAATGACGACGCTGCGGTCACCCGCATCGCCGTCGTCTTCAAAGGCTGCGGCGAGCATTTCGAGCCCCATCCGCCCCATTTCGAACACCCCGACGCGCAAGGTCGTCAGGGGCGGCGAGGTAAAGCGGGCGATGGGGATGTCGTCGAAGCCGATGACCGCGATGTCTCCCGGCACGCTCAGGCGCGCCTCTTTCAGCGCCAGCAAGGCGCCCACGGCCATGACGTCGTTGCCGGCAAAGATGGCGTCCGGCAGTTGACCTTCAGCGATAAGAGCGCGCATGCCGGCGTAGCCGGAGTCCTCGGTGAAATCGCCCTCGAAAAGGCGCGGCGCCATGCCCGGCGCGGCCTCCGCCAGGGCCGCCAGATAGCCGCGCTTGCGTTCCTGGGCTTCGAAGTTTTGTGCCGGCCCGCTGAGATGGGCGATCGCCCGGGCGCCGTTGTCGATCAGGTGGCGGGTCGCCATGCGGCCGCCTTCGAAATTATCGACGGTAATGGCGGCGTGATTGGCGGCGCCAATCCGCGAAGCGATGGTCACCAGCGGCAGGTTGAGCGGCAGCACCGCCGCCAGGTCCTGCGAATCGACGAAGGGCGACATGATCAGCAGGCCGTCGACCCGCCCGCCCATGGCGCGCACGGCGGCGACCGCTTCGCTGAGATCGCCGTGGGAGCCGGATACTAAAAGATGCAGACCGCGGGCACGGGCGGCGACATCGACGCCGCGGATGATTTCGGAGAAGAACTCACCATAAATGTCCGGCAGCAACAGGCCGATCGTATTGGTGCGGTTCATTGCCAGGCTGCGCGCCCCCCAGTGCGGCACATAGCGCAGCTTGGTGGCGGCTTCGAGCACGCGGGCACGGACCTCGGCGGTGACGTTGTCGAGGCCATTGATGGCGCGCGACGCCGAAGCGATCGACACATCGGCCGCCCGCGCCACATCCATCAAAGTCGAACCTTTTACCGACATTCCTGCCTGTTGCCGTGGCCTTTGCGCCATGCGTCCTCAGCCTGCGAGATTATATTTATTTTGAAACCTGGAACTCTGTAACGCCTCCGTAAGCGCTTACATTGGCCTTGTCAACGCGCCCGTAAGCGCTTACAGAGTGACTGTAGCGGCAATGTCACGCTGTTGACCGATATAGGGCACGCCGCCTTATCAACTTCAGATCGAAGCGATCCGCGCGCGTTCAGGGAAGGGTTGCGGCCTTTATGTCCAGTGTGTTTCCACGCGGCTTTTTATGGGGATGCGCCACCTCGGCGTACCAGATCGAAGGCTCGCCACTGGCCGACGGCGCGGGCCCCAGCATCTGGCAACGTTTCGCCCACACGCCGGGCATGATGGCCGATGGTGCCACCGGCGACGTCGCCTGCGATCACTATCGCCGCTTCAAGGACGACGTCGCCCTGATGAAACGCCTAGGCATGCAGGCCTATCGTTTCAGCCTGGCGTGGTCGCGCATCCTGCCCGAAGGCACGGGCCGGGTGAATCAGGCCGGGCTAGACTTCTATTCGCGTCTGATCGACGAATGCTTGGCCAACGGCATCGAACCGATCGCCACCCTCTATCACTGGGACATGCCGGCGGCGCTCGACGACCGCGGCGGCTGGTTAAACCGGGATTCGGCCCAGTGGTTCGCCGACTACGCCCGCGTGGCGTTCGAGGATTTCGACGGCCGGGTAACCAAGTGGCTGACCATCAACGAGCCCTGGGTCATCGCCGACCGTGGCTATCTGCTCGGCACCATCGCGCCCGGCCATCGCAATCTCTATGAAGCCCCGATCGTGTCGCATAATCTGATGCGAGCCCATGGCGCGGCCGTGCAAGCCTATCGCGAAACCGGCCAGCATCAGATCGGCATCGCCGTCAATATCGAGCCGCAATATCCGGCCTCGAACCAGCCCGACGACGTCGAGGCGACGCGACGCGCGGCAGCCTATATGAATGAGCAATATATGGATCCTGCCATGCTCGGCCGTTATCCGCCGGAGCTCAAGACCATCTTCAACGATGCCTGGGTCGATTGGCCAGACGAAGATTTCGAGCTGATCAAACAGCCGCTCGATTTCGTCGGCATCAACTACTATTCGCGCACCGTCGTTCGCCACGATGAGGACCAGTGTCCCCTGAAGACGGCGGCGGTGAAGCAAAGCCAGGCGACCTATACCGAAGTGGATTGGGAAGTTTTTCCCCGCGGCCTGCTCGACACCCTGACCTGGGTCAAGGCACGCTACGGCAACATCCCGATCTACATCACCGAAAACGGCGCCGCCTTCTTCGATCCGCCCGCCGCCGAGGACGGCCGCGTGCGCGATCCGCTGCGCACGGCCTATCTCCAGGCGCACCTGAAGGCGGTACGCCAGGCGATCAAGGCCGGCATCGATGTTCGGGGCTACATGGTGTGGTCGCTGCTCGACAATCTCGAATGGTCGCTGGGCTTTTCCAAGCGCTTCGGCATCGTTCACGTCAATTTCGATACGCTCGAGCGCACGCCCAAGGACAGTGCGCGCTACTACAGCGAGGTGATCTCGAGCCACGGCGCCGTGCTCGACGCGCCCTTGTAAGTTTTGGCGGAGCTTCAGCCATCCAAAATACTTGTCCCGTGACAGGTATGATTCGGGGCCCGGCCCCGACTGATGCGACGGTGACCTCCCTTGCCGTCGCGTTCCAACGAAGCACTTGACCCCGCCGGCCGCACCGGCGGGGTCTTTTTTATCTCAGATACCGGTTTCGAATATCCGAGGCGCTCGGCAATGCCGTTCGATATATTCGGCGTGGCTGGGCATCGCCTGAGCGACATCGGCGATGACCTCCTCGATGTCGCGCAGATAGCCCAGCGCCTGGTCGTCGGGGATGAGGTCGACATTGGGGTCGTAGGCGACATCCAGTCCCTGCCCCAACAGCACCTGAACCCAGCTTTCCTCGCGGAACAGTTCCTGCTGAGCGCGCATGAAAAAGCGGCCTGACGAGGCGAACAAATCCAGGCGCTCGCGCAGGGTATCAGGGATGTCCATGTGCTTGAGATAGGCCCAGAACGGCGTGTCCTCGCGATTGGTCACCTTGTAATGGGCGATGATGAAGTCACGCACGTCCACGTATTCGAAGGCGCTCTGTCGGTTATATTCGCTAACATCGGCGGCGTTGAAACCCCGGCTGGGGAAGAGCGCCAGCAAGCGCAGGATACCCGTCTGAATCAAATGGATCGACGTCGATTCCAGCGGCTCCAGGAAGCCGCTCGACAGGCCGATGGCGACGACGTTCTTTTCCCAGGCCTTTTGACGACGGCCGGGGGTGAATTTGACCGGCCGCGGCTCGGCCAGGGCTTCGCCGTCGAGATTTTTGAGCAGGACGTCGGCAGCCTCGTCGTCGCTGATGTGCTGGCTGGAATAGACGTGGCCGTTGCCGGTGCGGTGCTGCAGCGGGATGCGCCATTGCCAGCCCGAACCGTGCGCCGTCGATCGCGTATAGGGCGTAAGCGGTGAGACGCTTTCACACGGTACGGCCAGGGCGCGGTCGCATAGCAGCCACTGACTCCAGTCGTCGTAGCCGATGCCGAGCGTCTGGCCGATCAACAGGCCGCGCATGCCCGAGCAGTCGACGAACAGGTCGCCGCCGATCTCGCGGCCGTCGTTCAGCACGACGTGGTCGACGAAACCGTCTTCAGGGCGAAGGCGGGCGGTAACGATGCGGCCCTCGATGCGCTGCACGCCTTGGGATTCAGCGCGCCGGCGCAGGAAGGCGGCGTAGAGCGAGGCATCGAAATGGTAGGCGTAGTCGATATCGGCCAGGGGCGAGCCCGGCTGGGCGACGTCCGGCGGACTGAAGCGGTTCTGCCGCGCCGCCAGGCAGTTCAGGGCGTAATGATCGAACGACTTGATTGCGGGGCGCCCTTGGTACTTCAGCCAGAACTGATGCGTGTGCAGCCACAGCAAATCCTGGCCGATCTTGCCGAAGCCGTGGATGTAGCTCGACCCTTGTTCGCGCCAATTGACGAACTCGATGCCCAGCTTGAACGACGCCTGGGTGGCGCGGATCATGTCGTTGAGCTCGATCCCGGCCAGCTGATTGAAGGTCTTGATCGACGGGATGGTCGCCTCGCCGACGCCGATGATGCCGATTTCTTCCGATTCGATCAGGCGGATGTCGTAGGCGCGCATCAAAAGCTTCGACAGCAGGGCCGCCGTCATCCAGCCGGCGGTGCCGCCACCAATAATGGTGATCGATTTGATGGGCGCATTGCCGGCCATGTCAGTTCACGCCCTGGATGAAGATATTGCAGGTCAGACGCCCGACTTCGGGATCGGCGGAAAAGGCGAACGTCTCGGGAATATCGCCCGAATGCAGCAGTGAGCCGCGATAGACCAAGAGCCGGTTGAACTTGCCTTCGAAGCGGGCAATGCGCTCGAATTCGTCGGTCGAGTCGCTGAAATAGCGCTTGGGCGGTTCGCGGCCCGATGTTTCGCGGCGGCGGGCAACATCATAGGCCTGAATGCGATCGGGCGAGATGCGCTCGAAACCGGTCGCACGGTGGCGATAGAAGCTCGTCCCGCCTTGTACCTCGGCGTTCGGGCTCAGATAGTGCAGCACGGCGAAATAGCCGGGATCGACCTGGTCGTAGTGCGGCAGGCGCTGACCCGGCGACAGCGTCTCCGGGCGGCGCGTCACCATGCAGAACGACGATTCGGTCGGCATGAAGCGGCGCACGCCGAACGCCTTGCCGATCAGCGGCGCCAAGGCGTTCAGTGCCTCGCTGACGTGGCGATCGCTGTCGCGATCGTCGAGCGTGATCAACCGGCGCAGGCCGGGGTAATAGGTCTCGGCTTCAGGCTTGAACGGCGCCATGCGCGCTGCCTGCTCGATCAAGCGCCGGGGTTCGTCCATGAAATCGTCAACGACGAGGACGCGGTTCTTTTCCTGACCGATTTCGTGGATCGTGGCCGCCATTTATGTCTCCCGATCAATGGCCTATCGCCCTCGTCCGGCGGAATCAAGGCGCGTCGTGCTTTACACGCAATTACAGATGACGGCGCCGGGCAAGCTGGCTATGGTCAGCTATCAGCCTCGGAGACCTATCATGCGTGTCCTCGCCTTCAGTATTCTGGCCGCGTTCGTTATGGCCGCCCCGGCCTGGGCCGACGCCACTGGCGACGCCGTCAAGGGCAAGGCAGCGTTCGGCGCCTGCGCCATGTGCCACTCGGTCGAGACCGGCAAGAACGGCATCGGACCGTCGCTGTTCGGGGTCGTCGGCCGCGCTGCCGGCACCGCGCCCGGCTTCAAATATTCTGCCGCCATGACCAAGGCCGGAACCTGGACGCCGCAGACGCTCGACGCCTTCATTGCCGCGCCTAAGACGGCCGTGCCCGGCACCACCATGCCCTATGGCGGGCTGAAGGATGCGCAAAAGCGCGCCGACCTGATCGCCTATCTCGGTACGCTTAAATAAGCCCGGCTGGAAAACGGACTTGGCCGGTAATCCGGTGTAGCCGGATGTGACTTAGGGCGCGCGTTCAAACCCTTGATTCTTTACGGCGATGGGCCGATGGAAGGGCCAGGAGTTTCGTCTTGCCGTCCACACGCCCAACCTCCGCAAAACCTGCTGCCGCCAAGGCCGCCCCCAAGACCGCTTCATCGAAAGCGCCGGTGGCCAAGACGCCGGACGGCGTCAAGGTCGTCGCCAGCGCCGCACCCATGGCCAACAAGGCCCTGCTGCCGTGGCTGGTCGCCGTGGCGTTTTTCATGGAGTCGCTCGACACCACCATCCTCAATACCGGGGTGCCGGCGATCGCCAAGTCGCTGGGCGTCACGCCGCTCAGCATGAAGTCGGTGTTGTCGAGCTATACCCTGGCGCTCGCCGTCTTCATTCCGATCAGCGGCTGGATGGCCGACCGTTTCGGCACACGCCGCGTCTTTGCCTCCGCCATCGGCCTGTTCACCCTGGGCTCACTGCTGTGCGGCCTGACCAGCAATATCCATCTGCTGGTCGCCTGCCGCGTGCTGCAAGGGTGCGGCGGGGCGATGATGGGGCCCGGCGGGGGGGTGGCCCTGGTGCGCACATTCCCCAAATCGGAACTGGTGCGGGCGATGAGCTTCGTCTCAATCCCCAGCCTGATCGCGCCGATGCTCGGGCCACTGGCCGGCGGCCTGATCGTCGATTATCTGCACTGGCGGGTGATCTTCTTCCTCAATATCCCGGTCGGCCTGATCGGCCTGGTCCTGGTTTACCTCAACCTGCCGGACTATCGCGAAAAGGCGAAAAAGCCGCTCGATATCATCGGCCTGATCCTGTTCGGCTCGGGCATCGCGCTGCTGTCCTACGTCCTCGAAATCTTCGGCGAGCATCTGCTGCGGCCGGTGGAAATCCTGGGCCTGCTGGCCCTGTCGGCGGTGCTGATCTTCGGTTACGGCGCCCATGCGGCGCGGATCAAGTTTCCCCTGCTCAATCTGCACCTCTTCCGCATCCGTACCTTTTCGATCTCGGCCATCGGCTCGTTCGTCACGCGGCTGGGCATCGGCGGCGTGCCTTTCCTGCTGCCCCTGCTCTATCAGGTCGGGCTCGGCCTGACGCCGGTCGAGTCGGGCCTGCTGATCATGCCCCAGGCCATCGGTTCGCTCAGCACCAAGTTCTTCCTGCCGCGCATCCTGGCCCGCGTCGGTTATCGCACCATTCTGATCGTCAACACCCTGATCGTCGGCGTCTGGGTCATCCTGTTCGCTACCATCAGCCAGGCGACGCCGATATGGCTCATCGTCGTCCAGGCTCTGGTCTATGGCGCCCTGACCTCGCTGCAATATACCAGCATGAATACCCTGGCCTATGCCGACGTACCGCCCGCCAAGGCCAGCGGTGCCTCGACCATCGCCTCGACGTCACAGCAGTTGTCGGTGTCGTTCGGCGTTGCCGCGGCCGGTCTGATGACCGTCTTCTTCCTGCCGGCCGCCGATGCGCAGAACCGCCTGTCGATGCTGCACGGCCTGCACAAGAGCTTCCTGATTTTGGGCGCCTTCACCATCGTCTCGACCTTCGTCTTTTCGCGGCTGCGGGTCAGCGACGGCGGCTCCGAAACGCGGCAAAAAGATATGCATCTCGACTAACATGTCGTAGAAGGGCCTATGAGCGCGACCCGCAAACTCCTGATCGTCGGCGGCGGCACGGCCGGATGGCTGACGGCGGCCTATCTGGCGAAATATCTCGAACTCAAGGCCCGCGGCTATCTTGAGATCACCCTGATCGAAAGCCCCGACATCGGCATTGTCGGCGTCGGCGAAGGCACCTTCCCGACCATTCGCAACACCTTGAAGTTCCTCGGCATCGACGAGGCGCAGTTCATGCGCGAGACGACCGCCACCTTCAAGCAGGGCATCCGCTTCAACGACTGGGTCAAGACGCCGAAGGACGGCGCCCACGAGCACTATTTCCACCCGTTCGAGGCACCTTTCTATACCGAGGGCGCCGGCCTCGTGCCCTACTGGCTGCTGCAGGACGACGCCACCCGCCTGCCGTTCGCCCAGGCCATGACCTTCCAGAAGCGCGTCGCCGAGGCCCGCCGGGCACCGAAACGGCCGCACGAGGGCGAATTCTCCGGCCCGCTCAACTACGCCTACCATTTCGACGCCGCCAAGCTGGCCGAGGTCCTGGCCGACAAGGCGCGCGAACTGGGCGTGCGCCACCTGCGCGGCAATATCACCGGGGTCACGCTCGATGACATGGGCGCCATCGGACACCTCGTCACCGACGCGCACGGCGATCTCGAAGCCGACCTCTATATCGACTGTTCCGGCTTCCGCGCCGAACTGATCGGTGGCGCGCTGAAGACGACGTTCAAATCGGTGCGCAATATCCTGTTCACCGACCGCGCCCTGGCCGTGAAAGTGCCTTACGACCGCCCGGATTCACCGATCGAGTCCTACACCGTCGCGACTGCCTTCGAGGCCGGCTGGACCTGGGATATCGGCCTCGATGGCCAACGCGGCATCGGCTACGTCTATTCCAGTGCCCATACCAGCGACGACAAGGCCGCCGAGGTGCTGCGCCGCTATGTCGGCCGCGACGACATTAACCCGCGCCAGATCCCGTTCGAGCCCGGCTATCGCGAGCAACAGTGGGTCAAGAACTGCGTCGCCGTCGGCCTGTCGGGGGGGTTCCTGGAGCCCCTGGAATCGACCGGCGTGTTGCTGATCGAGGTCGCGGTCAGCATGATCGCCGAGCTCTTCCCGCACAATGGTCCGGTCGACGCGCCGGCCGCGCGCTTCAACGAGCTGATCGTCAAGCGCTACGATAACATCATCAACTTCCTCAAGCTGCACTACTGCCTGAGCCAGCGCGTCGAGCCATTCTGGCGCGACAATCGGGCGCCGTCATCGATCCCGGAGCGGCTGCGCTACCTGCTGGAACAGTGGCGCTTCCGCCCGCCCGGCCGCTACGACTTCCTGCTCGACCTCGAATCCTTCGCCTTCTTCAACTACCAGTACATTTTGTACGGCATGGGCTTCAAAACCGACCTGACGTCGGCGCGCGATCACTATCCCAATGTCGAACAGGCCGAAAAGGTCTTCGCCCGTATCCGCAATTTCGGCGAACGCGCGACGCTCGATCTGCCGCCTCATCGTTCGATGATTCAGCAGATTTATCACGCCGGCTTCCACGAAGGCACACGCGCCAGCTGACACAAAAAGGCCGGCGGGATGAACCGCCGGCCAGGATCTAAGGATCTGGGAGGATCCCTGGAGGACGTTTACTCGGCCGGAGCGCCTAGCGCGCCGAGTTCGCCGCTTTCGCGGGCCTTGCGGCCGTAGACGAGCTCGAACAGCGGCGACGCCATGACCGTGGTGACGATGGCCATCAGCACCAGCATCGAGAACAGGGTCGGCCCGATAATGCCCTTCTGCAGGCCGATATTGATGATGATCAGCTCCATCAGGCCGCGCGAGTTCATCAGGGCGCCGATGCCCAGCGCGGTGCGATTGTCTTCCCCGCACAGACGAGCGGCGAGGTAGCAAGCGACGCCCTTGGCGACGATCGAGGCGATCAGGATGCCGCCGGCGATCAGCAGCAAGGCCGGCGAATTGACCATGTCCATGCGGGTGTTCAGGCCCGAATAGGTGAAGAACATCGGCAGCAGCAGGACGACCGCCATCGGCTCGACCTTCTTCTTCAGCTCGTCGACGAATTTGCCGCGCGGCATGGCGGTGCCGAGGATGAAGCCGCCGAAGATGGCGTGAATGCCGACAGCGTCCATGACGAAGGCCGATAGGCAGAACAGCATCAGCACGACGGCTAGCATACCAAGGCTCATCTCGCCCTTGGCCTCGACCATGCGGCCGAGTGGCTCGAGCAGCTTGCGGCCGATGAAGATGACGAACAGGGCAAACAGCAGGCCCCCACCGATGGCCAGGACGGCGACGCCCGGGCCGGCGCCGAAGGTCGCCAGGACGATGGCCAGCACGCACCACGAGGCGGCGTCATCGAAGGCGCCGGCGGTCAGGGACAGCGTCCCCAGCGGCGAATTCGACAGGCCGGTTTCCTTGATGATCCGGGCCAGCATCGGAAACGCCGTCAGGGCGATACAGGCGCCGAGGAACAGGGTGGCATAGGCCTGGGTGATATTGGCGGCGAACAGGCCCGGCACCTTGAGCAGGAAGGGCGTGATCAGCACGGCGATCAGGAAGGGCGCGGCGATACCCGACAATGACACCGCAAAGGCGGAGGCGCCCTTCGACTTGAAATGGCCGGCCTGGAAGCTGGTGCCGACCATGAACATGTAGAGGCCAACACCGAACTGGGCGCCGACATAAAGGATATTCTTGGTCTGGGGCGGGAAGAGCGCGGCCGAAGCGTCCGGCCAGAACAGGCCGAGCAGCGACGGCCCAAGCACGACGCCGGCGATCATTTCGCCGACGACCTGCGGCTGGGCCAACAGCTTCTTGCCCAGCCAGCCGACGACGCGGCAGGCCAGCAGGATGACGGCCAGTTGCAGGAAGAAGTGGATGCTGAAATCGCCGGGGGCGTAGCCGGCCTTGGCCGCCGTCGCGGCAACGGCGGGGCCGTGCGGAGAGAGGATGTGCGCGGCTGTATCAAGCGCGCTTTGCAACAGATCGGATGACATAAAACTTCCCTGAGAACCTGATTATCGTTTTGGCATTGGACGGTCGGACGCCGTCTTGCCCTTATCGAAACGGTCAACGGGAGGCCTGTGCAAGCGGAAAGCGTCCGGGTTCGGATCACCGCGGATTTGCTGTTGCCAAACCATCACAAGGTAGTAATGTTACTACATCAAAATCGCTCTTTTTGTAGGTATGTAGACGCAAATGCGCACCATCAGCAGCCGCGATTTCAATCAGGATGTCGGCGCCGCCAAGCGGGCCGCGCGCGCGGAGCCAGTGTTCATCACCGACCGCGGGAAGCCGACTCACGTGCTCATCAGCTTCGAAACCTACCGTTCGCTGAGCGGCGAAAGCGACAGCATCATCGACCTGCTGGCCATGCCGGGCGCCGTCGACATCGACTTCGAGGCGGCGCGCTCCGGCGGCGGCTGGGATCGCAAGGAAGGCTTCTGATGTATTTGCTGGATACCCCGATCGTCGCCGAACTGCGCAAGGCGCGCACGGGTGATACCGATCCCGGCCTGATCCGCTGGGCCGCCGCCGTGGCCCGGCCAAGCCTGTTCATTTCGGCGCTCAGCGTGCTGGAAATCGAAGGTGGCATCGCCCAGGTCGCCAAGCGCGACAAGCCGGCGGGCGACACCCTGCGCACCTGGCTCGACAATCACGTCATGGCGGCCTTCGACGGCCGCATCCTGCCGGTCGACGCCGCGGTCGCCAAACGCCGCGCTCAATTGGCCCTCAGCGATTCGCGCGATGCCCTGATGGCGGCGACGGCGCAGGTCCACGGCTTGACCCTGGTGACGCGCAATGTCTCGGCCTTCAAGTCGAGCCGCGTCAAGCTGTTCAATCCCTGGGGTTACCACCCCGACGACCCGGCCGAAGATGCCATCGACTGGCGCGAAAGCACCAAGACCGGGCCGTTGTGGTTCAAAAACCTGTTCTTGCGCTTCTAGCTTTTAATAAAGGCCAGCAGGTCGGCATTGACCGTGTCCTTCAGCGTCGAACACAGGCCGTGCGGCGCGCCGGCATAGACTTTGAGCTCAGCACCGCGAACCAGTTGTGCCGTCAATCGGCCGGCGCCATCGATCGGCACAATCTGATCGTCGTCGCCATGGATGACCAGGGTCGGAATGTCGATCTTGGCCAGATCGGCGCGGAAGTCGGTTTCCGAGAAAGCCTTGACGCAGTCATATTCCGCCTTCAGCGCGCCCATCAAACCCTGGATACGGAAGGATTCACGCAAGCCCTCCGACACCTTGGCGCCCGAACGGTTGAAACCGTAAAACGGCATCGACAGGTCGTAGAAGAACTGCGAGCGGTCGTCGTGCACGCCCTTGCGGATGCCGTCGAACACCTCGATCGGCAAGCCATTGGGATGCCAGTCGGTCTTAATCATGATCGGCGGCACGGCGCCGATCAACACCGCCTTGGCAGCCCGGGCCGTACCGTGGCGGCCGAGATAGCGGGCGACTTCGCCGCCGCCGGTCGAATGGCCGATGTGCACGGCGTCCTTCAGATCGAGCGCTTCGACCAAATCCGCCAGATCGTCGGCGAAATGGTCCATGTCGTGGCCGCCCCATGGCTGCGACGAGCGGCCGTGGCCGCGCCGGTCGTGAGCAATGGTACGATAGCCGTGTTCCGACAGGAACTGCATCTGGTCTTCCCAGGCGTCCGACGACAGGGGCCAGCCGTGCGAGAAGACGATGGGCTGGCCGTCCTTCGGGCCCCAGTCCTTGAAATAGATCGATACCCCGTCCCGAGTGGTGACATAGTGGCCATTGATGACGACCGGCGTTTGACCGGCAGCCGGTTTGGCAGGCGCGAGCGTGTCCATGGAAAAACCTTTGCGATAAGGGGAAAGGCAAAAACGCACAGGTACTGCGCCACCTCTACGCCCCTTGCCCTCACCGCGGCAATTCGAAGTTTGCCGCAGTGCAAACACAGGTGCGTGACAGGCCTCAGATCGCCGGAACCTTCTGTACCGCCTCGACCAGGGCGAGCGGGTTTTCCTCGTCGAAGGCGATATGCCCGGACACGGTCAGGCGATAATCGACGGGGCCCATGCCGATCTTTTTGCGCGCGGCATCGAGCGCCGCGACCAGTTCGTCAGCCATGTAGCGCGGCGTGCATTGGTCGTAGAGACCCTGGACGATGGCCACCGGGATGTGGGCGATGGGGTCGACCTTGAGGATGAAGTCGTCACCGCCATAGTGATCGAGGAAAGAGCCGTGGCGGAAGAAGTGGGTCTCCATCACCGCTTCCGACAGCACCTCGTCGGTCGCCGCCAGATTGGCCTGCGCCTGAGCCTGGGTCATCGGTCGTAAGCGCAAAATTGCATCCTCCCAGCCGTACCAGGCGCGCGCCGCCGCCAGCCGCTCCGGCCCGTCGGGGTGGATGCGGCGATAATAGGCGCTGAACATGTCGCCGCGTTCGGCCTCGGGGATGAAGTCGACAAAGGCCTGCCACGCTTGCGGGAACAGCACGCCACCGCCGCGCCAGTCGCCGCGCGGCACCTGCGCATCGCGCTGATACGAGGCGTAGATGTCGCAGGCTCGACCGAGGAAGATGCCGCGCAGGGTCAACGACGCGACGGTTTCGGGGTGATTCAAGGCATACATCAGCGCCAGGAAGCTGCCCCACGACCCGCCGAAAACGTGCATCTGGCCCGAAATGCCGAAATGTGCCCGCAGCTTGCCGATGTCGGTAATCAGGTCGGGCGTGGTATTGGCCTCGACCGACAAAAACGGCTGGCTCTTGCCGGCACCGCGCTGGTGGTAGTTGATGATGTGAAAGCGCTGCGGGTCAAAAAAGCGCGCGATCACGGGTCCGGCTGCCGCCCCTGGGCCACCATGGATGAACAGCATCGGCTCGCCTGCTGGATTGCCATAGCGTTCGTAGTAGATGCGATGCAGCGGCGCTTCGGATACGGTCAGCCAGCCGCTGTCGAATGGGTCAATCGGCGGGTAAAGCTCGGTCATGGGCGCCTCCTACTCAAGCCCACCCTAACCTTGCCTCTTCGGAGCGTCGAGTGTCTTGCCGGCTCAGTTTACCGGTACCGCCGTCCGGGCTTCCGTCTTGGCCTCGACCGCCGGCGCCGTGACCGGCGGAATCAGGCGCGACAGGAAGCGCGCCACTTCGCCCGGATCGAACGGCTTGGCGATGAAGTCGGTCATGCCGGCCTCGACGCAGCGCTCACGATCGACGGCGCGAACATGGGCCGTCATGGCGGCGATGGTCATGGCCGGAAAACCTTTTTCCGCCTCCATTTCGCGGATGCGGCGCGTGCTTTCGTAGCCGTCCATGCCCGGCATCTGCACATCCATCAGGATGACGTCGTAGTGGTTGTCCTTGGCCCTGCGCAAGGCCTCGACCCCGGTATGGGCGACGTCATAGCTGTAACCCAGCGAGTCGAGCAGGCTGACCACGACCAGCACATTAGGCTCGTAATCGTCGACGACAAGCACGTTCCTGTGCTGGCGCGGCGGCCGGTTGTCATTGAGGTCGCTGGCATTGCGCGCCGACCGTTCCAGCGGCAGGCGCACGGTGAAGGTCGAACCGAGGCCCAGGGTCGAGGTCGCCGACACGTCGCCGGCCATACGTTCGGCCAAAGCCTTGCTGATCGACAGGCCCAGCCCCGAGCCGCCATATTTGCGCGTCATAGAGCTATCCGCCTGGGTGAATTTCTCGAACACCGCCTCGATCTTGTCGGGCGCGATGCCGATGCCGGTATCGGCAATGTCGATGACGACGGAGCGCCCCGTGACGGTATCCACCGGCCGCACGATGACGCCGACCGAACCCTGCTCGGTGAACTTGACGGCATTGCCGATCAGGTTGTTGAGGATCTGCTGGATGCGGAACGGGTCGCCGAGATAGAAGTCGCCGAGCTTGGGATCGTAATCGAGGCGCAGCTCCAGGCCCTTTTCGCGCGCGCGCACCTCCATCAGCTTGACGACATTGGTCACGACCTCGACCAGGTTGAATTCGATGGTTTCGATGTCGATGATGCCCTGGTCGATCTTAGCGAAGTCGAGCAGGTCGTTGATCAGGGTCAGCAGCCCGTCGGCGCTTTGCCGCAACATGGCGACGCACTGCTGATCGCGCGGACGGAGAACGTCGGACAGGCTGAGAATATGCGACAGGCCGATAATGGCGTTCATCGGCGTGCGCAGCTCATGGCTCATATTGGCCATGAATTCGTCGCGGCGGCGATTGGCCTGAAGGATCAACTGTTCGGTGCGCTTGCGCTCGGAAATGTCGCGCGCCACCTTGGAAATACCGATTACCTTGCCCTTGGGGTCGCGGATTGGCGACACGGTCAGCGAGACGTCGATCAGCCGGCCATCACGCGCCCGGCGCATCGTCTCGAAATGGTCGATCGGCACGCCGCTGCGCACCTTGGCGAGGATTTCGTACTCCTCTTCCATCTTGTCCGGCGGCACGATCAGCCCGATGTGCTTGCCGATGGCTTCCTCGGCCGAATAGCCGAACAACCTGGCGGCGGTGCGGTTCCACGAGGTGATGACGCCATCGAGGTTCTTGCTGATGATGACATCGTCCGACGAATTGACGATGGCGGCGAGGTACGCCCGCACTTCTGCGGAATCTTCGCTGAATGGGCCATTCATGGTTTTATTCGGGAATTTATTTGGGGTTAATAGGACGGATACCGGAAACAGGCGCGTTCCTTATCCATACCAGAGGCTGTAATGGCTAAGCTATTAAGGCGCCGAAGGATTTTGCAAGAAATCCATAAAGATAGCGGCAATCCCTTGCCGCACCGGTGTACCCGTACTACCTGACCAAAGACTTGAGACGAAAGGTTAAGCACCATGGTTACGGCGATCCGCGTCCACGCCACCGGCGGCCCCGACGTGCTTCAGGTCGAGGACGTCCCTGTCGCCGATCCGAGCCCAGGCGAAGTTCGCATCCGCCACACCGCCGTCGGCGTCAATTTCATCGACACCTATTTCCGCAGCGGGCTTTACAAGACGCAGCTGCCGTTCACGCCCGGCAACGAAGCCGCCGGCGTCGTCGAAGCGGTTGGCCCCGGCGTCAGTGATTTCAAGCCCGGGGATCGCGTCGTCTATCTGTTCGGGCCGGGCGCCTTTACCAGGGAACGCAACGTCCCCGCCGACAAGCTGGTGCCCATTCCGCACGGCGTGTCCGATGAGGTCGCCGCCGCCGTCCTGCTCAAGGGGCTGACGGCGCAATATCTGCTCAAACGTACGTTTAAGGTCGAGCCGGGGCACACCATCCTGATCCATGCCGCGGCGGGTGGGGTTGGGCTGATCGCCGGCCAGTGGGCCAAGCATATCGGTGCTACCGTCATCGGCACGGCGGGATCGCCGGAAAAAGTCGAGCTGGCGCGGCAGAACGGCTACGATCACGTCATCAACTACCGCACCGAGGACTTCGTCGCCCGTACGCTCGACCTGACCGGCGGCCGCAAGGTCGAGGTCGTCTACGACTCAGTCGGCAAGGATACCTTTCCGGGCTCGCTCGATGTGCTGAAGCCGCTTGGCATGTTCGTACTGTTCGGCCAGTCGTCGGGCCCGGTACCGCCGGTCGACCTCAATATCCTCAATCAGAAGGGCTCGCTGTTCGTCACGCGGCCGTCGCTGTTCGCCTATCATACCACCGCCGAGAGCCTGCGCGGTGCCGCGGCGGAGCTGTTCGACCTGATCGCGCGCGGGGTGTTGCGCATCAGCGTCAATCAGAAGTTTGCCCTGACCGACGCCCGCGCCGCGCACGAAGCGCTGGAAAGCCGTGCCACCACCGGCGCCACCATCCTCATCCCCTGACACGGAAAGCAACGCACATGCTCGACCTGCATTTCTGGCCCACGCCCAACGGCAAGAAGGTGACCATCCTGCTCGAGGAGTTGGGCGTTCCCTATCGCATCGTGCCGACCCACATCGGCAAGGGCGACCAGTTCACGCCCGAATTTGTGCAAATGAACCCCAATACCCGCATGCCGGTGTTGGTCGACCACACCCCCGCCGATGATCAGGGGCCTCTGAGTGTCTTCGAATCCGGCGCCATCATGCTCTATCTGGCCGAAAAATACGGCCGTTTTTACGCCAGCGACCTGCGCGCCCGCACCGAGATCAATCAGTGGCTCATCTGGCAGATGGCCAATCAGGGCCCGAAGCTCGGCGAGGCCGGGCATTTCCTGCGGCTCCTCGACACCAAGGGCGATCAATCCTATGCCGTGCGCCGCTTCACCGACGAGGCCAACCGGCTCTATGGCGTGCTCAACAACCGACTCTACGATCGCCGTTACGTCACGGGCAGCGACTACACCATCGCCGACATGATCTGCTATCCGTGGATCGTCAATCCGGCGGCGCAAGGTCAGGATTTGGCGGAATTCCCCTACCTTAAACGCTGGGCCGACGAGCTGGCGGCACGGCCGGCGGTGCAGAAGGGTTTGGCGGTCACGGCCGGCCCGCCGGAGGATCCGAACACGCTGTCCGACGAGGAAAAAGAGCGTCGCATCAAGCTGCTCTACAATCAGCGCGCTCGCCCGGCACCCGAAGGCGGCCTTTTGAAGGTCTAGTTTATCGCTTTTCGATGTTCGAGCGCGCGGTTGCGAGCGCACATCTTACGGCCCAACGTCTAGACTGCCGCCCGTTCAGGAGGCCGATATGTCACGGCTAGCGTCGCTCAAACTCGATCTTGCCGCCACCATCGCGCGCGAAACCTGGCGCGAGTGGAACGACGACCAGGCCGGCCGTTTGGGCGCAGCGCTCGCCTTCTATGCCATCCTGTCGATCGGGCCGCTGCTGCTGATCGTGGTTTCGGTCGCCGGCATGGCGTTTGGACACGACAGCACGCGCGATTACCTGCTGGCCCAGGTGCAGCACATGGTCGGCACCAACGGCGCCCGCGCCGTCGGCGATATTCTCACGAACTCATCGAGCCCGAACAAGAGCGTGGTGGCGACCATCGTCGGCGTCGCCACCCTGCTGATCTCGGCCAGCGGCTTTTTCGGTCAGCTTCAGGCGGCGATGAACGCGGTGTGGAACGTGCCGCGCCAGCAGACCGGCTTCATGGATTTCTTTCAGAAACGGCTGCTGTCCTTCGGTATGATCCTTGGGGTATGTCTGCTGCTGCTGTTTTCACTGGTCGTTTCGGCCGGGATTTCAGCGCTGACGGCGATGTTCGGCGGCTCATTGCCGGCGACCCTGCTCAGCCTCGCCAATGCCGTCATCTCGTTCGTCGTCATCACCCTCCTGTTCGGCCTGGTGTTCAAGATCCTGCCGGATGTCGACATCAAATGGCGCGATGTCGGCTTCGGCGCGGCGGTAACGGCGCTGCTGTTCTCGATCGGCAAATACGCCATCGGCCTCTATCTCGGCCGCAGCGCCTTGAGCTCGACCTATGGCGCGGCCGGATCGCTGATCGTGCTGCTGGTATGGATCTATTATTCGAGCCAGATTTTCCTGTTGGGCGCCGAATTCACCCAGGTGTGGGCGCGCCACCGCGGCGAAATCTTTGCGTTGAAACGTGGCCGGCGCGCCGCCGCCGCTTGACTCGAATGGTGCTGGGGACACCTTCGCGTCATGACCAAGCTCAGCGCCGGCATCCTGCTGTTTCAACGCGATGCGCTGCGTGTTCTGCTGGTTCATCCGGGCGGGCCGTTCTGGGCCAGGAAGGACATGGGCGCCTGGTCGATCCCCAAGGGCGAATACGACGATGACGAAGACGCGGAGGCCGCCGCGCGGCGCGAACTGGCCGAGGAAACCGGTCTTGTTTTGACGATGGATTTGATCCCGCTCGGCGAGGTCAAGCAGGCCTCCGGCAAGCGTGTCACCGCCTTTGCCGCTGAAGCGTCGTTCGATGTCACGACCCTGGTCAGCAACAGGTTTGACCTTGAATGGCCGCCGAAATCGGGGCGCATGCAGCGCTTTCCTGAGGTCGACCGCGCCGAATGGTTCGCCCTCGACACCGCGCGTGCAAAGATCATCCCGGCGCAGGCCGCCTTCCTCGATCGGTTGCTGGCCCATCTCGCATAGCGCGCTTACGGTCGCGGGCGGTAACCTCCCGGTAAAGGAGCCGCCGATGACCACACCCACCGCCGCCGATATCGCCCGTGACGCCCAAACCCTGCAGGAAAACGACGAGCCGGATTCCTTCCCGCCCGAAGGCACCGACGAACACACGCTGGATCCCGATGCGCCCGAGCTTGACGAAGCTCAGCGTCGCAAAGCTACCGAGGCTGTGATCAAAGCAAGCTATTAGAATTCGCTTGCCCTGCGCCGGATATTGTACGACAAAATTGTCAGACAATCCGGTCAGGGAGGCCTAGATGATCCACCGCACGCTTGCGCGCGCTGCCCTCGTAACGTGCGCGGTCACCGCCCTGCCCGTCCTCGCCACCGCCCAGGATCGGACCGACCCGAATGCGGCGCCACTTAACGTGCGCATGAGCGTCGACGCAGGCAAGGTCACCGGCCATTTGACGCCGATCTGGCGCTTTTTCGGCGCTGATGAGCCCAACTACGCCACCATGAAGGACGGTCGCAAGCTGATGGATCATCTCGGCGCCCTGCGGCCCGGCGACGTCTATTTCCGCGCCCATAACCTGCTGAATACCGGCGACGGCACCGCGGCCTTCAAGTGGGGCTCGACCAATATCTATACCGAGGACAAGGACGGTCACCCCGTTTACGACTTCACCGTCACCGACCACATCATCGACACCTATATCGCTCGCGGCGTCCATCCCTATTTGCAACTGGGCTTCATGCCGCAGGCGATGTCGTCGGCGCCGGCCAGCGAACCCTATCAGCACGCCTGGCGGCCGGGGTTTGCCTATAACCTGATCGAGGGGTCGTGGAACGCCCCGCCCAAGGACTACGCCAAGTGGGAAGAGCTGGCCTACCAATGGACCAAGCACAATCTCGAACGCTACGGCGCCGACGAGATGCGCAAATGGTATTTCGAGGTGTGGAACGAACCCAATGGCAAGTCGTACTGGCGCGGCACGCCTGAGGAGTTCTATAAGCTGCACGACTATGCCGTCGCCGGCATCCGCCGCGCCTTCCCCGAGGCCCGCGTCGGCGGCGCCGATTTCGCCGGCTCCGGCGGCGCCTTCATGGACGGTTTCCTGCAGCACGTCGCCCACGGCGCCAACGCCGCCACAGGCACAACCGGCACACCGACCGACTTCCTGTCGTTTCACGCCAAGGGCAGCCCGAAATTCGTCGACGACGCCCAAGGCGGGCACGTCCGTATGGGCATTTCGGCGCAGTTGAAGACCGCCGATTCCGGTTTCGCCAAGGTCGCCGCCGTCCCCGAGCTGAAAGCGAAACCCATCGTCATCGGTGAAAACGACCCGGAGGGCTGCGCCGCCTGTCCGGGACCGCAAAACGCCTATCGCAACGGCACGCTCTATGCCTCCTACACCGCCGCGACCTATCCGCGGCTGTGGCAACTGGCGGACAAGCGTGGCGTGAACCTCGACGGCGCCCTGACCTGGGCGTTCGAGTTCGAAGACCAGCCATGGTTCCCAGGCTATCGCCAGTTGTCGACCAATGGCATCGACCTGCCGGTGCTCAACGTCTTCCGCCTGTTCGCCAAGATGGGCCCCGACCAGGTAGCAGCGACGTCGGACGCCGAGGTGGCACTCGACGATATCGAGGCCAACGGCGTGCAAAAGGCGCCCGATGTCGGGGTTCTGGCGACGCGCACGGCCGACCACAAGCTCGAAATCTTCGTCTGGCACTATCACGACGACGACCTGTCGGGCCCCGTCGCCAATGTGACGCTGCATATAGCCGGTCTCGGCAAGGCCAAGACGGTTGCGGTGACGCAGTGGCGCGTCGACGGCGCCAATGGCGATGCCTTCACCGCCTGGCAGAAGATGGGCGCACCGCAATCGCCCAATGAGACCCAGTACAAGCAGCTCGAAGCCGCCTCGGCCATGGCGCCACAGGCCTGGCCGGCGCCGGTCGCCGTGACCAAGGGCGGGGCCGATCTAAATTTCGCCCTGCCGCGACAGGGTGTGTCGCTCTTGATCGTTGAATGAGCATAATCGCTCACTCACGATCACGGGGAATGGACATGCGTTTTCGAGCCGTCAGCACAGTTTTGAGCCTGTCCTTGCTCGCCATACCGCTGGGCGCGCAGGCCGAGGTCGGCAAGCATTTTGCGTCCGAGTTGCGCGTCATGCCGGACAAGGTCACCGGCCGGCCGCTGACCCTGCTGACCAACGGCACCTTTCACGACGCCAAGATGTACCAGACCGACCAGCAATGGGCGTTCGACGGCAAGCACATCGTTTTCCGCTCGACCAATCGCTCGCCGGACGGCCGCTCGCAGATCTTTTCGATCGACGAAAAGACCGGCGACATCGTCCAGCTGACCGACGGGCCGGGCGTCAATATCTCGTCGATCATGGTGTCACGGCTGCGCAATGAGGTCTATTACCTGCGCAAGGGCGACGATGGCCGGTTGCGCATCAACGTCATCGAACTGACCCCGCTGATTGCCGACGCCATGGCCGGCCACGTTTCGCCCAAGGGCTATGAGCGCGTCGTTGCCACCCTGCCCGAAGGCTTTGTGCTATCGGGCGGCTTTACCCTCGATGCCGACGGCAAGACGGCCTATGTCGGCTTCCGCGATCAAGCGCCGCCGCCCCCGCCGCCGGAAACCGCCAATGCGTCCGGCATCAAGAAAACCACGGTCGTCGAAGGCCCGGGCGGGCTGATCGCCGTCGATTTGGCGACCGGCGCCACGCGCCCCGTGGTCCACACAAACTTCACCGTCGGCCATATCCAGGCCAACCCGTTCAAGTCCGGCGAAATCCTCTACTGCCATGAAACCGGCGGCGATACGGACTATCGTATGTGGATCGTCAATGCCGACGGCTCCGGCAATCGGCCGGTCTATAATGAAGGGCCGGACGACTGGGTCACGCACGAACAGTTCGCCGACGCCGACCACATCATCTTCAATCTGATGGGCCACACGGTGAAGCTGCGCCAGCGGCCGAGCGGCCTTATGGTCGTCAGTCTGCGCGACGGCACCATGGAAAATCTCGGCCAGGTGCCGATCAAGATGCCGGAACCGATCACCACGCCGCGCGACGAGCCCAACAGCTTCTGGCACAACGGCGTCACCTATGACGGCAAATACGCTGCCGGCGACGATTTCGACGGCAATGTCTGGCTGATCGACCGTACCACCCACGCCATGACGCGGCTGACCACCGGCCATCTCATGCGCCCAGATCATACCCATCCGAGCTTCAGCGCCGACGATTCGCGCATCCTGATTCAGTCCGGGATGCTGACCGGCGGCAAGCGGTTGTCGCTGATCCTGGTGCCGGTAAACTGGAAGGCGCCGTAGTTCAGTGTGAAACGTGTTTTATGATTGAAAATGATTGTTTGTTCAAATTCGATCAAAAAATGCTTGACTATTATCGTACAAATCTGTACGAATGAACTTAGCTTAGTCTGGTCTACTTCCCTGGACGACGGCTTTCCGGCGCGATGGGGCCCTCTCGGCATAGCGCCGACGCCCCCTTCTCCCCGGGGGAACCAATCTTGAGCGGTGGATTCGTGCGGAACCACCGCTCTTTTTTTGTCTTGGCAAATGGCTCTTAAAGCCGAGCGCGACCCAGCAATCGCCTGGCGCGAGAAAAATCAATTTCGATCAATCGGTCAAGATTTTGCGGCTCAACCAATCGGCCGCCAGGACCGGCCACAGGGCGTGCGTCCCAGTCGTATCGCGCAAGGCAAAACCGTGCGGCGCCTGACCGAAAATATGGGCGTCGAGGTCGAGGCCTTTGTCGCGCGCCGTGCCAATGAAGTTGAGTGCATGCTCAACCGGCACGGCCGTATCGTGCAGCGCATAGGCCAAGAACACCGGGCATGACGGCACGCCGTGCGGCTCGGCGGCGATGCCGATCGGCCAGTCATTGTAGAAGGCCTGCTTTTCCACCGGCGGATAGTCGGCCTTGCCGGCTGGCGCCTTGTAATCGCGGTGATTGGCATTGATTGGGGCATAGGCGATTATGGCGCCCTTCGCCCCAACTTCCGGCTGACAGGCCAGGGTGCCGGCCAGATGGCCGCCCGACGACAGGCCAACCATGACCCACGGCAGGTCCGAGCCGACAGCCTCGATGGCCGACAGCCCGTCGCGCAGGGCGATGTCCTTGGGGTAGCCATCCTGGCCCGGCAGGCGATGGATCAGGACATAAGCATTGAGCCCCAGCCCATTCAGCCACTGCGCCACCTCGATGCCTTCACGGTCGGTGACCAAGCCAAGATAGCCGCCGCCGCCGCACACCAGAGCCGCCGCTCGCGCGCCCGCGACCTCATAGGCCACCACCTCGGCGCGGGTAATGCGTGCGATCGTGCGGTCGGGCCAAAGCCCGGTATAGACGTTGTCATCGCCCTCACTGAGGGCGATGACGCGGGTAGCAACGGGTGGTGTCATTGCAGTTCGACGACGACGACCGACTTAGCCGGCAGGGTCAGGCTGAGCTTGGAGCCCGAGAGCTTGGCGCCCTTATAGCTGACCGGCACGACGGTTGCGGGTTGGCCGATAGCGTTGAGCGCGTCCATCTTGGCCGCGGTCATGACCTGACCGGTCACCTTGGTCGCCTTGAGCGTGCCGAGGTCGACGCTGAGCGCCACGTCATCGTCCGGGTCCATATTGGCGAGGCCGATATAGACGTGGCCGTCCTTGCCTTTGGCGGCCGACGCATTGAACGCCGGCAGGGTCTTGTCACCGATGGTGAAGGTCGGGGCCGTGACGTCCAACGGCAGCGACGTCGCATCCTGGAACGGCACGTACATCTTGTAGGCGTAGTAGGTCGGCGTCAGAGCCAGCTTGTCGTCCTTGGTCAGGATCATCGCCTGCAGCACGTTGACGGTCTGGGCGATCGCCGTCAGGCGGACGCGGTCGACGTGGTGGTGGAAGATGTTGAAATTGACCGCAGCCAAAACGGCGTCACGCAGGGTATTTTCCTGATAGAGGTGGCCCGGATTGGTGCCCGGCTCGACGTCGTACCAGGTGCCCCATTCGTCGACGAAGAGGCCGACGCGCTTCTTCGGATCGTACTTGTCCATCACCGCCGAATGCTTGGTGATCATCTCGTCCATTTTCAGCGTGTTGGTGAAGGTGTTGGCCCAGTCCTGCTCGCTAAAGCCGGTCGCCGCGCCTTTGTGGCTCCAGTCGCCGGTCGGCAGGGTGTAATAGTGCAGCGACAAGGCATCGATGTTCTTGCCGGCATTCTTCATCACCACGTCGGTCCAGTTATAGTCCGTCGAATTGGCACCCGAAGCGATGCGCACCGTCGGGTTATTGGCGTCGCGGTGATGGAAGCCGGTGAACTTGCGCAACTCGTCGCTGTAATATTCCGGCGTCATGTCGCCGCCACAGCCCCAGGCCTCGTTGCCAAAGCCCAGGAATGGCGTCTTCCACGGCTTGTCGCGGCCGTTCTTGCGGCGCTCATTGGCCAGGGTGTCCTGGTCGGCCGAGGTCATATATTCCAGCCATTCGCGCATCTCGGTCGGGTTGGACGAGCCGACATTGATCGAGATGTAGGGATCGGCGCCAACCTGCTCCATGAAGTCCATATATTCATGGGTGCCGAAGGCGTTGGTTTCGGGCGAGCCGGCCCACCAGTTGTTCTTGCGTACCGGGCGTTGATCGCGCGGACCGACGCCATCGCGCCAGTGATATTCGTCGGCGAAACACCCGCCCGGCCAGCGGATGACCGGGGTATGGATGTCCTTCAGCGCGGCGACGATGTCGGAGCGGATGCCGCGGACATTGGGGATCTTCGAGTCCGGCCCGACCCAAACGCCGTCATAGATGCCGCGGCCGAGGTGTTCGGAGAACTGGCCGTAGATATAGCGGCTGATCACCGGTCCCGGCTGAGCGCTGTTCAGCGTCGCCGTGGCGGTCAGGGTCTTGGCCGGCGCCAGGCCGGGCACGGCCAGCAACAGAGCCGAAGCGGCGACGGCCGAAAGCATCTTGAGCATTTAACTTCCCCGTTATTGTCTGAGTATTGCCTCAGCCTTTAACGTATTTGCTGCCGTATGTCTCCACCGTATCGCCGATGAGCTGGAGATTTTCGATCGCCGCCAGACCCCACTGCGCCGCGCCATTGGTCGAGATGCCGGGGTCTTCGTCGGTCGGATGCAGCACGGCCGGCCCTTCGATATGCGTCGTCTTGGGTGCCAGATTGGTGCGGAAGCGGGCATTGTCGCCCTGCAGGAACTCCATCCAGGCGCGTTCGGCCAGCTTCGGGTCCTTCAGTTCGCGCGCCGCATAGGCGGTCATGCGTGACGAGGCATCACGCAGGCTGCGATCGCGCGGATTGGAGCCCAGGAAGGCGGTGATCTCTTCCGGCGACGCGCTGTAGTACTTGCAGTAGTCGAGCCATACCTTTTTGTAGGCCGGGGCGTCGATGAGAGTGAAGAGTTCCTGCTGGATCTCGATAATGCCAAAGACGGCGTTGAGGTGCGAGACATCGACCTTCTGATCGTCATAGACGAAGGCACCGGTTTTCAGGTCATAGGCCGCACCGCCGGCAAACCAGCCGTATTTCAGCTTGGCGATCGAATTCATGCCGGTGAGGATGCGGTCACGCCACCTGGTGTCGCCGGTGCGTTCCCATTCGGTCATCCAGGCGGCGATGAACGAGCCCCACGAGGTGCCGAAGCTGCAATCGACGGTGCCTGGGATATGTTTGCGGATACCGATGCCGGAGCCGCCTTCGGACGACACCTTGCGCTCGATGAAGACATTGGCCAGCGTCTGATCGCTGTCGTTCAACTCGCGCATCAGGTCGCCGACCCGCTCGTCACCCGTCAGGTAGTAGTAGAAACGCTTGAAGGCGGCGTTCGACACGCGCGGCTGCTTCGACGAATCGAGGAAGGGCTGGACACCATGGCGCGTGCCGAAGCCCTTGAGCTTGCCCAAGTGATAGACCTCGACCTCGCCAGTCTGGCGCGTCATGGCCTCGGCCATGCGGAAGACGTCGGCGCGGCCGGAGCGCAGATAGCCGTACCAGAACATCATGTCCGACTGCAGTTCGGAATTGTCCCAGGCAAAGCCGCCGACATCGTAGCGCCAGACGTGGCGATCGGCGTCGTAGGTGTGCATGACATTGCCGTAGGTCCAGAAGCCGTACCAGCGCTGCTCCTCGATCTGCTTGATATAGTAGTCGAGTTGGAAGGCGATGCGGCCTTCGATCAGGGCGCGTGTCGGCGTCGAGGTATCGATCAGGCTCCAGTCACCGAAGACGCCGGGAACGGCGTGCAGGCGCTCAGGCGAGGTGACGAGACGCGGCGGGGTTGCCACCGACTTGGCCATGCCGCAGAAACGCGCGCGTTCAGGCGTCGCCGGCAGGGCCCAGAGCATGAATTCGGTCGTGCGGGCGATACCGTAGGCCTTGTCCCAGCCGGGTTCAAAATCCTCATAGGTGATGTCGAGGCCGGCATTTTGCTTCTCGTAGGTGTCCATGCCCCAGTCGGGACGATAGGGGCGCAGGTCCATGGCCGGCGCGTCGGGCGACCACATCCAGGCAGTCACCGTCGCCGTATCGGTGGCGGCGTTGCGCACGTCGAGCTTGGCCGGGGTACGCTGCCAGAAATCCTTCATGCCCAGCGCCACGCCGCCCGAGGCGCCACCGGCATAGACCAGGCCCGGGGCGCGGTGTTCGCTGATGGCGTGAATCCACGCCTGGCCCGGCACGGTGCGCTTGGTGATGCTGTAGCCGTCGGCCGTCGGTTGCGACAGGGAGAAGTCGCCCCACGGCGGAATCCACTGAATCTCCGAGGCGAAGGGCCCTTTGAGGCTATCGGCGGAGACCGCCTTGCCTTCGATCTGCGCCTGCTTGGCGGGTTTGCCCGGGTCGCGGCGCAGGCCGGTCAGGGTGCGCACCGCCTCGCCCCAGACGCCGTCATCGGCGCCAGCGAAGCGGATGTGGCGGTTGTAGAGTTCGTCGTGCATCGGCACGGCGGCATTGATCGACAGGCCGCGAATGAAGTCCCTGGTCTCATCGCCGTCGAAGGTGAAGCTGTGCACAACACGAACGGCGTCGGAACCGGCGGTGAAATAGAGGCGCACGCTGAAGGGCAGCCATTGGCGCGTGCCGTTGGAGTGCGTGCCTTCGAGGCGAACGACCGCGCGCACGGGGCCGGATTGCTCGACGGTCGCCTTGGCGACCACGCCATCATAAGCGGTTTGCGTCAGGGTCGGCTTGTCATCAAGGGAAGCCGCATCCTGAGCCAGGGCGCCGAGCGTCAGCGGCCCCATCACCGGCCCACCGCCGCGCGTCACCGAAGTGATCAGCGCCTTGCCCGACTTGGCGACCGTCCACACGGCGTCGCCGGAGCTGATGACGATGGCCGCGCCTGAAGCATCGACCTTGAGCGGATTGGCGGGGGCTGTCGCCTTGCCGGGCGTCAGCGCATAGGTATTGGCGGATGGCGCACCGCCGGCCGTGGCGTGGGCCGACCATTTCAGCGAGCCGTCGGGCCAATAGGCCAGCGGCCAGGATTGGATCGGCACATCACCCAGGGTGAATTCGCTATTGGCCTTGAGTGCGCCGCGCGGCCACGGAATGCCGAAGGTCGTGCCTTCATTGAAATCAGGCACCGTCTTATCGAGCCAGGCGACTTGCGTGTCGGGCGCTGCGGCCTTCGCCGCCAGAGCCATCCCGGGCGCCGCGGCCAGGGCTGCCAGGGCGACCCCGCTGCCCAAAAAAGCGCGGCGGCTGACAGCAACGATTTCGGCTTGCGGCTTGGACATGAACGCCTCCCATTATGTGATCGTTTGATCAGAAAGTGACATTATCGATCAACTGGTGTCAATCACGTTCAACGCGCGATATCCCGGCTTCCGGCGCCCCAGAGACGCAAAAGAGGACGCAAAAGGGCATGAAAAAGGCCGTCCTCCCGAAGGAGAACGGCCGATTTTTGTACACTCGGAGAAGAAAGGCTTAACGACGGATCGTGAAGCCGGCTTCCCAACGGGCGCCGCCGTAGCTGAAGGATTCCAGCATCGGGGTGCCGTTCGCGTACGGATCGTTCGGCTGGCTTTCGACAGCTGCCGGCGCCCGCAGGACGTTGCGGCCCTGGACGTAGAACTCCAGGTCCTTGGAGAGCTTGTAGTTGATCTTGGCGTCGACATAGCGCGTCAGGTTGCGCCAGTTCGAGCTGCCCGGATTGTACGGCGTACGGATCGTCTGACCCGTGCACTGCGGGAACGAGGTCGGCTGGTTGTTGATGGCGTTCGAGCACGACGAGATGAAGTCGAAGTACGCCGATTGGCCTTGATAGGCGACACGAACGTTCAGACGACCGTCGTCGTACCACAGAGCCCAGTTTTCCGTCCAGCTGCGCTGACCGACCGGCGGGTTGAACGAACCGGTGATCAGGTCTTGCGAGGTGGCGAAGTTCTTGTAGCCGAGCTTCGAGTAGTTGAAGTCGGTACCGGTGTACTTCAGGAACCACGGCAGGAAGGTGAAGGCCACCTTGGACGAGAACTCGACGCCGCGCTGCAGGCCCGACGGACCGTTGACGTAGGACGGGTAGGTGAAGTTCAGGCTGTCCAGGGTCTGGCCCGTGACCGGGTCAGTCGCGCCGGTGCCGGTGAACAGGTTGGCAGCCGGCAAGTTGGCAGCCATCGGCGCACCGATCAGCACGTTGTTGTAGTAGTAGGTCAGCGAGAACTCGTCGTCCTTGTTGGGATACCACTCGATCGATTCGTTGTGGTTGATCGCCTTGTAGGGCTTCAAGCTCGGGTTACCGACGCGGCCGGAGCAGCTGTTGTCCTGGTCGACACCGGTCAGGTCGTTGGTGCCGAGGTTACGTTCGTCGATCGTGCAGGTACCGGACGGCAGCAAGGCGCCGGGGTTCGGACGCGCGATAACGTGACCGGAGTAGTAACGCAGCACGACCTTGTCCGGGATGACCCAGAGGTTCAGGTTGTAGCTCGGCGTCCAGTCGACCGTATGACCGACCATGGCCTCGTTCAGGTTGACCGTCGTCGTTTGGACGGCGCCATTGTTCGAGGTCGGGTTCCAGCCTGGTTGGATCGCCGTGTGGGCGATGGTCATGAAGCCGGTCGCATTGGTATCGGTCTTGATATAGCGCTCGCCGGCATTACCGTTGAACACCATACCCCACGGCAGCTTCTGTTCGAAATCGAACATCATGTACATCGCCGTGGTCTTTTCATTGTAGGCGAAGTGCGGCTGTTGGTAGACCTTGCCGTCGTTCGCCTTACAGGTCTTCATGCAGCTGAAGTCGAAAGCCTGACCCGGGATGCCGGCGGCGATGACCGCCGGGTTGATTTCCGGCCAGGTGCTGAGAACGTTACCCTTGTCCGGATAGTCGCCGAGGAACGGTGCCGTCTTGGTGAACAGAGCCTTGCTGATCAGCGCGGCCAGATCGGTCGGCGTGTAGGTCATGGTGCCGAACAGCGCATCGCTCAGGTTGGCGACGGGGCTGTTGTTGGTACCGACCGTGCTGCCCGAGACGAAGCCGTACTGGCACGGCTGGGTCGAAGTCGCCGTCGGCATACACGAGCGATAGTTGACCGTCAGGTTTTCCGTCGGGACAACGATCGGCGCGATGTAGGTCGAATCGCCGACATTGCCTTGGCCGGCCTTGACCGTATAACCGCCGCCCGAATAGGCGCTTTCGGTATGGTCAAGCGCGCGCATACCGATTTGCACGTCGGTCAGGAACGGGATCTTGTCCTGGAAGTCATAGGTCATATCCCATTTGATCTGCTTTTCATCGTCATCCTGCATCTTCGGACGCCAGGTGATGGTGAAGTTCGTGCCCCATTGCGCCGCTTGAGCCGCCGTATAGGCCGGCGAGCCAGCTTGAACGGTCGACGGGTTGCTGACGGCGCGCGCGATCGTCGTGTTGAGTGCGGCGAACGGCAGGTTGGCGATGTCGAGGTTCGACGGCAGGTTATAGGTCCACAGGCCCGAAGGCGTCAGACTGACATTAACCGCGCCGTAGGTGTAGTTCACCGCGGTGCGCAGCTGAGCGTCCTTAACGCTCGAACCCGAGTCGCCGTAGAAGAAGTCGAGCTTGACGTTATCATGCTTGTAGTGACCGCCGATCTGGGCATTCCAGGTCGTGATCATGTCGTGTTCGTTGATACCGTCGGTATTAACGTTGGCGTCGTTCAGGGTGAACGAGGTCAGATGGTGGGTCGAGTCAACCACCGCATTGGTGATGTCGCTGGCGACACCGCAGCCCGTGGTCGTCTGAGCGGTACCGGTGCCGGAGACCGTCGTCGGACACAACCCGTCCGTATAGAAGCCGTAACCCAGGCCGGTGGCCACGGTACGCGGCGTTGTCAGCGCGTTCTGACCGGCCGGCACGGTTTGCGTGCTGAGCAGCTGGGTCGTCGAGCCATAGGCAAGCGCCGTGGTGCTGCTGCCCGGATAGCTCGGGCTGCCGAGGTTCAGCGTGTACTGATTCGCGTAGACGTTCCGGTTGGCGATATTGCCCATGGCATAGATCGTCAGATCGTCATTGACGCGATAGTCGAAACGCAGCTGCGCCGAGAAGCGACGCTCGAAGTTTTGCTGCGGAATCAGACGGATCAGCGACGGCGCATAGTCGTTCCACTGGTTCAGACAGGTCTGCAGTTCGTTGGTCTGCTCGGTCTGAGCCGCGGTTTGCGCGGTCGAAGCGCTGACACCATTGGTGATCACGCCACCGAGGTTTTCGTTACCACCGGGGATCGCCGCCAGTTGAGTTGCGCTCAGTGGTGCGAAGGTCGCCAGACACTGTTGCGGCGTGGTCGCCGCGCCCGACTTCTGCAAGATTTGGATCGGCGACAGCGACGAATAGTTGCCCGCGCCGGTCGGCGTGGTGATCGTCAGGTTGCCGGCGGTCTGAGTGGCGTCGATTGGCGCGTTGGCCCACGAGAAGGTCTTGTTGGCCGATTGATCGAAGTCGGCGTTACGGAACGGACCCGAGTTACCCGAGGTTTGCGGCTGCTCGATATCCGAGGTCGTTTGAATTTCTTCGTAGTTGATATTGCCGAGGATGCCGAGGCGGCCACCATCGAACTTACGCGCGAAGATCAAGCTCCATTGCGGCGTCCACTTCTTGGTCACCGAGTCCATTTGCTCGCTGCCGGTGAACTGCAGGAAGGGCTTCTTGAAGTCCAGACCGGTACGCGTTTCAATGTGCACCGCGCCGCCCAGCGAGCCTTCCGGCAAGGCTGCCGTCGTGCCCTTGATAACGTCGATGCTCTTGACCATTTCGGCCGGCAGTTCGCGAAGGTCGGCGCCGCGGCCGGTGGTTGACGACTGAGCGCCCGCTGCCAGACCGGCACTGGTGCTCAGAACGCTCATGCCATCGACGTCGACGTGGGTTTGGTCAGGGCCTTGACCCCGGATAGAGAAGCCCTGGCCTTCACCGGTGGTACCGCGGTCAAGCGAGATACCAGCGATACGCGACACGGCTTCGTCGACGTTTTTGTCGGGGAAGGAGCCGATATCTTCGGCGACGATCGAATCGGTCGCCGTCTTGGCCTTCTTCTTGCGATCGATCGCCGACCGCTCCGAAGCCCGGGCGCCGGTGATGATAACCACCGTCGAATCGCTGCCGTTCTTGTTCTTCGTCGTCACCGTGGCGGCATCCCCCGCCGCCGGCGCGCCCTGCGGCGTCGACGTCGTGGTTTGCTCGGTCTGCGCCGAAGCAACCCCCGCGCCGGCCAACAGCGTCACCAGCGCCAGGGCTGTACCCGCGCGCAAATGACGGCTGAACTGAACTCTGACTGAAGTTTTCGTCACCTTTCGTCCTCCTGGAGTGGCTTATCGCCTTTTCGTATCCCATTGACCGAAGGTGGTTTTTTCCGCCCCGGCCCGTGATCGCCGCCGTAACGAGCCGGTGCATTGCGTGGAAATCGACCGCCTGTCGGCGACGGCGCTTCCTGAAAACGCGCCCAGACCCCAAATTCGCGCACCAGCGCTGCCTGTCAGACAGCTTGGATCACTATGCGCTCACTCTCGGTGATTGATAATGACAAGTCAAGGCAAGGCATGGCTATTTGTGTCGAAATTGTCTGATATTTGATCACTTCCCATCGCCCACGTTACAAAAACATCACAGACGAGGGCATCGGAAAGCCCCCTAGCGCCGCTCTGCATCTTCAAACAAGTGCGGAACCATCTGACAAATAAGGCCTTCAATCGATTTCAAAAGCCATTCCCGGTTTAAGGTTTTGCTTACCTATCGCTTGACGTGAACCGGACACAAAGCAACGGAATGCGGAGCGCGGAAACGGGCACCGCCCGGCTTATCACGTCCAACAAGCTCGAAAATGTCCGGAATTCGATCATCAAAATTCATTATCGATCTTTTTAGCGCACATTCACCTTTCCTCAGCCGAACCCGGCCCGCGTCGTTTTGAGAGATCGACTCAAACCCCAAATGCCCGAAGCGCGATCCGCCACCGCCGAAATCTCTTTAAAGTCTATGGTAGCGTTTTACATAGTCGGCACGCGCGAGCCCTCATACGCCCGCGCACGTCAAAGCATGAAGGATATAGGCCAACGATCGCAAATGAGGATTATTGCCTGCCAATGATGATTGAGCCGGAATTGTGGCTTCCAATTTATGGCCGCCTCGCATATTGTCGGACAATAGATCAAAACCGGCAATGCTCCGTATTGAGCGCGCCATGTGCCCCACAGAAGGAAATGCCGATGCGCCGCTTGCCCCGCCTGACCTCCCGGCTGCCGATTGTGGCCGTTTTGGCCGCCACGACTGTTTCTGCCACGCCGGTTCTAGCGCAGACGGCACCCGTCCCGGCCATCACCATCAGGGCCGACCAGGTCACTGCCCATGTCAGTCCAACGCTGTATGGCCTGATGACCGAGGAGATCAATTTCTCTTATGAAGGCGGCCTCTATGGTGAACTGATCCGCAACCGCAGCTTCATGGGTGAGCTCGGCAAGGGCGGCACCAAGGCCGTGGCCAGCCCGATCTACTGGACCGCGGTCGGTGGCGCGACCATAGCGATCGATCAGGCGACGCCATTAAACACAGCCCTGCCGCTCAGCCTTAAGCTTGATGCCACCAAAGCAACTCCGGCCAGTCCGGCCGGAATCATCAATGGTGGTTATTGGGGCGTCCCGGTCACGCCGAAGACCGCCTATCACGCTTCTTTCTATGCCAAGGCCGCGCCCGGCTTCAAAGGGGCTGTGACGATCAGCCTGCAAAGCAGCGACGGCAAGACCGTCTTCGCCACCGCCAAGGTCGCGCATCTCTCGGGTGGGTGGAAAAAGTACGACGCCATCCTGACCACGAGCGACGTCACGGCCTCGAAGGACAACCAATTCACCCTGACCACCACCGCGCCCGGCACGATCTGGCTGCAGCAGGTGTCGCTGTTCCCGCCGACGTTCAACAACACCAAGAACGGCAATCGCCGCGACCTGATGCAGATACTGGCCGACATGAAGCCGCAGTTCCTGCGCCTGCCGGGCGGCAACTATCTCGAAGGCGACGTCATCGGCGAACGCTTCGACTGGAAAAAGACGATCGGCAGCGTCGACGACCGTCCGGGCCACCGCTCGCCGTGGAACTACTGGTCGACCGATGGTCTGGGCCTGCTTGAATATCTCGAATGGTGCGAGGACCTGCACATGGAGCCGGTCCTGGCCGTCTATGCCGGCTATTCGCTGCATCAGGATCGCGTCGCCGCCGGCGAGCCGCTCAAACCCTACGTCCAGGATGCCCTGGAAGAGATCGAATACGTCACCGGCGATGCCAAGACGACCAAGTGGGGCGCCCAACGCGCCAAGGATGGCCATCCGGCCCCCTTCCCGCTGCACTATGTCGAAATCGGCAACGAGGACTGGTTCGACAAGGAAAGCACCTACGATGCGCGCTTCACCCAGTTCTACGACGCCATAAAATCGGCCTATCCCAAGCTGCAGCTGATCTCAACCATCACGCCCGACGAGCCCGAAGCCAAGCACGTCCATTCGCGCACGCCCGATCTGGTCGACGAACATCTCTATCCGAGCTCCGAAGGCCAGATGGAGGCGCGCGCTCATGAATTCGACACGGCGCCGCGCACTGGCCCGAAAATCTTCGTCGGCGAATGGGCCACCCGCGTCGGGGCGCCTACCCCGAACATGACCGCCGCCATTGCCGATGCCGCCTGGATGACCGGCATGGAGCGTAATTCCGACCTCGTCGTGCTGGAATCTTACGCGCCGCTTCTGGTCAATGTCAGCCACCCGACCAATGGCCGCGATCCGGACAGTTCGATGGAATGGCCGTCGGATCTGATCGGTTATGATGCCTTGACGAGCTTCGGTTCGCCGTCCTACTACGCCCAGCAGATGTTTAGCACCCATCACGGCGATGTCGTGCTGGCGTCGGACGCTACCGACGTGCCGACCTGGACGTGGCAGCCTGTGGCGCGCACACATAATGGCGTCACCGACCCGACCCCGCCGGCCAAGGTGCTGCCGTCACTCTATTATGATGTTACGCGCGACAGCGCCTCGGGCACCATCTACCTCAAGGTCGTTAATCGCAACCCGACGCCGCAGCCGGTGAGCATCGCCCTAACTGGGGTGGCTTCGGTGGCGCCGACGGGCGAGGCCGTAGTCATGAAGGCGGACACGCCCGATGCCACCAACACTCTGGCCGATCCCAAGCACGTCGCGCCTGTCGAGGAAAAGGTCGAGGGCTTAAGCACACACTTCACGCGTGACTTCCCGGCCCTGTCGATCACCGTGCTGGAGCTGCACACCAAATAGGCTAGAGCTTAAACACCTCAAGATCGGAATAGGTCGCGATCAGCGGCGCCATCTGGCGGAAGCCAAGGTTGCCGCTGGCCGGCCAGGACGGCCGCGGCTTCGGGTCGCCGGCGGCCCAATGCACCACCAGCAGGTCATTAATATAAAAATCGACGCCGGTCGTACGCTTGGCAATGCGGATGCGATACGGCGGCTTGGCGTCGGCGATGTCGGGCAGAGGATCGCCCGCCTGGGCCAGCATCTCGAAGCCCGGCGCCCGGCGCAGGTTCGACAGGTGAAACGCCCGCTCCTCTTCCCAGCGGCGGCGGAAATAGGCGATCTGCAAGCCCGAGACGTCGGACTTGGTATACTGATCATAGACATTGCCGTCGCGCGGCTTCAGGCGCTTGTCGAGCACGGAACAGTCGGAACCGTCGGGCAGTATGCCGCGCGCCGCGAAGAACGAGATGGCCAGACCCGGCTCACGCAACGCCGTGAAGTTCCAGCGGATCTCGACATTGTCGGGGAACACTTCCGGACACCAGAAGACGCAGTTGGACTGGTTCTTCGGATCGAAGACCGAGGCACGGGCGTCGGGCACGTCCGAGGTCAGGCGCAACTTGCCGGTGTCGAAATCGATACCGGCCTTACCCTCCATCACCCAATTCTTGATGTCGGACTGGGATTTCAGCGGGTTATAATAGAGGCGCTCAAGCTTGGGCGCCGGCGGGGCCATCACCTGTTGCGCGCCGGCGCGTGAGGCGGCCATGGCCATAGCGGCAGCCGTGCCGCCGGTGATGAGGGAACGCCGGTCCATGAAAAGCCTCCGCAGGGATGTCGATCACCCCTTTTACGCGATGGCGGCGCAAATTTGTCGTACAAAAATCAGATAATGCCGCCGCCAAGATGCGGATCGTAGCGGCGCGTTTCCGCCTTGAGCGCACGGTACGACGAGGCGCGATAGCAGGCGATCGGGTCGATGGCGCCGCCGCTGCGTACCCGGGCCATGGCTAGCGCCGCACGGACGTCGGTTTCGAACGCCAGACGCAGGCAGTTGTGCGCCATGATGACGTCGTTTTCCATCTGGTATTGCTTGAGCGCGGCACGGTCGACGATCAGCGCCTTGACGAAGGCGCCGGCGATGGCGCGTGCCGAATTGAGCAGCGACTCGATCGGATCGGTGACGTTGTGCGACTGATCCATCATATAGGCCGGCTTGAATTTGCCCTTACCGCGGATGTCGGCATAGACCAGTTCGTTGAACACCAGGAAAAGCTGGAACGGGTTGACCGAGCCGCTGTCGAGGTCGTCGTCGCCGTATTTCGAGTCGTTGAAATGGAAGCCGCCGAGCTTGCCGAACTGCGCCAGGCGGGCGACGATCATCTCGATATTGACGTTCGGGGCATGGTGACCAAGATCGACCAGGCACTGCGCCTTGTCGCCGAGCGTCTGGGCGCACAGGATCGAGGTGCCCCAGTCCTGGATGACGGTCGAATAGAAGGCCGGCTCGTACATCTTGTGTTCGATCAGCAGGCGCCAGTCGGTCGGCAGCGCACCGTAGATGACCTTCAGGCTTTCGAGATAGCGTTCCAGTGTATCGGTGAACTCGACCTGGCCCGGGAAGTTGGAGCCGTCACCGATCCATACGGTCAGCGCCTTCGAGCCCAATTGGCGGCCGATTTCGATGCATTGCAGATTGTGCTCGATCGCCTGCTGGCGCGTCTGCGCCTGACTGTGGCTGAGGCTGCCGAACTTATACGAGCGCTTCTGGCCGGCTTGGTCCTGGAAGGTGTTGGAATTGATGGCGTCGAAGCCCATGCCGTGGGCCTCGCTGAACTGGCGCAGGGCGCCGTAATCGTCGCAGCGATCCCAAGGAAAATGCAGCGACACGCGCGGCGTCAGCCCGGTCAGCTGATGCACCGCGGCGCAATCCTCGATCTTTTCGAAGACGTCGGTCGGCTCGCCCGGCAGCGGGAAGCGCGCAAAGCGCGTGCCGCCGGAGACCATGCCCCAGGACGGCAGGCCGACCTCGAGCGTCATCAGCTTGTCGACAAGGTTTTCGATATCGATGCCGACGCGGTCGAGCCGGGCCGCCAGGGCGGCATAATCGGCCATATGCGCATCCATCAGCCGCTCATTATCGCGGGCGATGACGTCGCGCGGAATTCCCAACAGCGACTGATCGATCGCTACAAAACCCATGACCTCGGCACTCCCCTGTCGGCGCCTTTATACAGCATCCGTTGCTTGATAAAACGCACGGCCGGAGAGTTTCGTCAATTCAATCGCATCGTGAGGCGCTATCTTGTGAAGGCCTGTGCGTTTCCTGCATCGACATTGAGGATATTTCCGGTCGATTTGGCCGCTGCGGCACTGGCTAAAAAGACTACGGCCTCGGCCACGTCCTCGGGCAGGACGGGGCGCTTGAGCAGGCTGCGCTGGGTGTAGAAATCCTCGAGTTGGTCCTCGTCAAGATTGTAGGCGGCGGCGCGCTGGGCTCGCCATTCGCCGGTCCAGATCGACGACCCACGCAGCACGGCGTCGGGATTGACGACATTGACGCGGATGCCTTTCGGCGCGCCTTCAAGCGCCAGGCAACGCGCCAGTTGCAGCTCCGCCGCCTTGGCCGACGAATAGGCCGAGGTATTGGCTGAAGCGGCAATGGCGTTCTTCGACGCCACGAAGACAATCGAACCACCGCGGCTCATCGCCTTGAAGGCTTCGCGCGCGGTCAGGAAATAGCCTTCCGACAGGACACGGAAATTGGCCTGCCACATGTCGAGCGAGGTCTCGACGATCGGCGCCGCAGACGCAATGCCGGCATTGGCGACGACGATGTCGACGCCTCCGAAGGCACGGACGCAGGCGTCGAATGAGCGCACGACCCCCTCCTCCACCGTAACGTCTATGACGTTGGCGCGGATCAGATCGGCGCGGTAACGCCCTTTCAGATCGGTCTCGACCTCGGCCAGCCGGCCGGCGTCGATATCGGTCAGCATAACGCAGCCGTCGCGCATCAGGATCTGCTCGGCAACGGCGCGGCCGATACCGCCGGCGGCACCGGTAATATAGGCGACCTGGCCGGCGAAGGGTTTGGCGGCCGGCATACGGCGTAGCTTGGCCTCTTCCAGCGCCCAGTATTCGATGTCGAAGGCATCCTGTTCGGGCAGAGGCTTGTAGTCACCCAACGCCTTGGCCCCGCGCACCACCATCATAGCGTTCCCGGCATATTCGCCGGCGATACGGGCTGATGTACGATCCGGCGCGAAGGCCAGGACGCCGACACCGCGGACCATGGCGATCACCGGGTCGGGATCGCGCAGGGCCGGTGAACCATCATGGCGACAACGCTCATAATAGGCGCTGTAGCGGGCGCGATAGGCGTCGATCATCGACGCGACATAGTCTTTTGCCCCATCGCCCAGCAGCGGTGCGGCATCGAGGATCATCGGCCATGGCTTGACGCGCAGGAAATGGTCGGGACAGGCCGTGCCGCGCGCCGCTTCGGTCATCATTTCCGCGTTGGCGGTGAAGGCGCGGACCGCGTCATCGTCGAGCGCTTCGCAAACCACCGGCCGGCGATGGCTCAAGGCCGGACGCAGGGCGCGGATGGCGGCCATAAGCGCCGCCTCGTTGCGCTTCGGCGCCGACAACGGCGTGGCATGGGCGTTGATGGCGTCGCAGGCGCGGCCGATCAGTTCGATCGACGTGTCATAGCAATCGTGCGCCGTGGCGCCCCAGCTGAACAGACCGTGGCCTTCCAGAACCAGGCCGCGCCACTGCGGGTTTGCGCGCACAGCTTCGCCGATGCGCAGGCCAAGGTCGAAGCCTGGGCGTTGCCACGGCAGCCAGCCGACCTCGCCGCCGAAAATCTGCTCGGTCAGGCTGCGCGAGTCGTGGGTCGCGGCGATGGCGACGACGGCGTCGGGGTGCAGATGGTCGACGTGGCGGTAGGGGATGAAGGCGTGCAGCGGGGTATCGATGCTGGCCGGACGCGGATTGAGGCCGAAGGCGCAATGCGGCAGGAAGCCGACCATTTCGTCCTCGAAGGCCAGGCCACGATAGAGACGCTCCAGGCCGCGTACGCGATCGAGATAGAGCGACGCGAAACCGTCCATCTTCATCGAGCCGAGATCGCCGCCCGAACCCTTGACCCACAACACCTCGACAGCTTCACCTGTTAGAGGATCGCGACCGTCCAGCTTGGCCGAGGTATTGCCGCCGCCGAAATTAGTGACCGACAGATCGGCGCCCAGCATGTTCGAGCGATAGAGCAGGAGGCCGGCCTCATCAAGGGTGCGGGCGTGGGCCTCATCCCAGCGATTGCGTGGGCGGGCGAACGGCACGCCGGGCTTTACGGGCTTTTCCTTAAGGGCTGAAACGGGGTGAGCCGCGGCGCCGATCTGCGATGCATCGGTGCCTGGTGACAAGCTCATTGAATGCTCCCCGAACCTGATATATTGTGCTTTTAAAAATATGACAAATAACTGTCACCTGCTTGAAAACGACGATAGTCCCACAATCGAAAGTTTTCAATCAGTTTCAGTCAATATTTGTCGTGGACTTGGTGACACAGGGATCAAACGCGTGCACAGGACCCATCACCTGCGGGATGCGATCAGGCCGGCCAATACGCATGGGCCGTGCGCCGCCATTTTCGACGTTGGCCGCAGCTTCGCCAAGCTGAGCATCGTGACGGCGTGCGGCGATGTGCTGTCGGAAGCCCGCGTCGGCATCCCGGCCCAGCACACCGGCGTCTACGGCGCCCTCGATACCGATACTCTATTCAACTGGCTGCTGGCCCAGCTCAAGGCCGTAGCTGGCCTGCATCCGATCGACCGCATCATTCCGGTGGCGCACGGCGCTGCCTGCGCCTTTATCGACGCCGATGGCCATCTGGTGCAGCCGATCCAGGATTACGACAGCCCGATCCCGAACGTCGTTGCCGCCGATTATGCCCGCCGCCGCCCGGGCTTCGACGAGACCCTGTCGCCGCCCCTGCCCAAGGGCCTCAATCTCGGGGCTCAGATTTTCTGGCACGCCCGCCGCGACCCGGAGATGTTCGCCCGGGTCAAAACCATCGTCCCGTATGCGCAATATTGGGCGTGGCGGTTGAGCGGTGAGTTGGCCAGCGAAATCACTTCCCTCGGCTGTCACAGCGACCTGTGGTCGCCGACACGCGGTGATTTCTCGTCCCTGGCCCACGACGAAGGCTGGGCCAGCCGGTTCGCGCCGCTGCGCCAGGCCTGGGACACGCTCGGCACGCTGCGCCCGGAAATCGCGCGGGCGACCGGCCTCGATGGCGTGCGCGTCCTGTGCGGCGTGCATGACACCAATGCTGCGCTATCGGCTTCGCTCCACCACTGGAACGATCAGGGCAATGACGGCAATGACTGGGCGCTGCTGTCGACCGGGACGTGGTTCATCGCCATGGCGCCCGGCGCCTCACTCAATCACCTCAAGGCCGAGCGCGATTGCCTCGGCGCCGTCGATATCTATGGCCGGCCAGTGCCCTGCGCCCGTTTCATGGGTGGCCGCGCCTATCAGATCATCACCCGTGGCCGTGGTGGCGCGGTTCCGATCGATGCAGCGACTTTGCGCACCGTAATGCAGGATTCGGCGCTCGCCCTGCCGAGCTTCCTCGATGCCGGCGGCCCCTATCCCGGCCACCGCGGCGAAATCCGCGACCTGGCCCACGACAACAGCCAGACCCGCGCTGCGCTTGGCATGCTATATCAGGCGCTGGTCAGCCACACCTGCCTCAACCTGATCCAGAGCGGCCGCCCGCTGCTGATCGAAGGCATGGCGGCGCGCAACCCGACGCTCTGCGGCCTGATCGCCTCGCTGCACGAGGCCCCGGTCTACGTCAATGCCGAGGTCAGTGGCGTGACCCTGGGCGCCACAGCGCTCGCCTTCCACGGTGAAGCGCCGGCGCCAAAGCTCAATTACAGCCGCGCCGAACCCCTGTTGACCGCGGAAGTCCAGGCCTATGGCCGGCTATGGACGGCGGCCGTCGACGCTCACGCGGCGTAATTTTCCCGTCACGCGTGCCATCTGAGCGCTCAACATCTCTCAAAACGTGAATGTGAGCGTTAACATAACGCACGTCTCGACAAGGCCAAAATTCCACATTATAAGATTCGATCAAGAGCAATCACGTGCACGCGACGGACGTGCGCGATTCGTACCGTTAAAGTGTTGAGGTCGACCACCGCACGCGGCGACCCGGATAACAGATTAAGAAGATACCAGGGGAACATCGCGGCCATGCACCTTCAGGACCGTTGGAAACTGATCATTGACGAGCTGAGCAGTGAGCGCGTCACCTCGGTCGATGAACTGACCGAACGGCTGGGCGTATCGCCGGCCACCATCCGCCGCGACCTCAACGAATTGCACGAACTCGGTCATCTGCTGCGCGTCCGGGGCGGTGCCATGCGCGTCGAGGGCAAGCTGTACAATGGCCGCGGCAATGGCGATGAGCGTCGTGGCGACAGCCTGCGCGGCCAGGCGCCGTTCATGGACAGCGTCATTACCAATTCCGCCGCCAAGCGGGCAATCGCGCGCAAGGCGCTCGACTACATTACGCCCGGCCTGTCGATGATCATCGACGGCGGCACGACGACCTTCATGATGGCGTCGATGATGGAGGACGAGGCTTATCACGTGCTGACGACTTCAATCCCCATCCTGCAGTGCCTGCTCGAGCGGTCGCGCGTCAAGGTAACCCTGCCGGGCGGCGAACTGTTCCGCGAGCAGAAGATCATCCTCAATCCCTATGAGGACGGTATCCTGCAGCATTTCGCCGCGGCGCGCATGTTTATCGGCTGTCAGGCGATCACCAAGAACGGCCTGATGCAGACCGACACTCTGCTGGTCCAATCGGAACGCCGCCTGATGGAACGCGCGGGCGAGGTCATCGTGCTGGCCGATTCGAGCAAGATCAATGCGCCGGCCTCGCTATCGGTATGTCCGCTGTCGCAGATCGACGTGCTGATCACCGACGAAAATATCGACCCCGCCGCCGTGCGCTGGCTGAACGCCGAGGATATCGACGTCAAGATCGCCACCATAGGCGCCGACGAAGCGGTCGCTGCCGAATGAAGAAAGCCTCCCGGTCGGGAGGCTTTCTTTTTGGGCCCGTGTTTCAGGCCATATGGAAGACCGGCTTGAGCGCCACCTGAACCGGCGAGTTGTCCGGATTGGTGTCCATGATGTCGGCCATATAGGCCCACCACTTCTTCATGATCGGATGATTGGGCAGGTCGTCGAGCGTGTGATTATTGGTGCGCTTCAACACACCGAACAGGACCAGCGTCTTTTCATCGAGAAAAATGGAATAGTCCGAGGCGCCGGCGGTGTGCAGCAAGTCCGACAACTCCGGCCAGATGTCGTCGTGACGCTTCTTGTACTCGGCCTCGAAGCCAGGCTTGAGCTGCATGGTGAAGGCGATGGTTTCCATAGTTTTGTCCTTGATAATCAAGCTTCAGTTTATTTCGCCGGGACGGGCTCCGCAGCCTGCGTGTTTTTCGCGCGCATGATCGGCCAGTCACCGGGCTCTATCGCCCAGTGGTGCGGATCGTCGGGATGAACGGGCGCGCAACCCGGCATATCGGCTGCGGGCGCCAGCTTTAATTCTGCAAAACCGGAAAGATCGTGAGCGACGAAGCAGGCGATCTCATAGGCGCCATAGGCATTGTGATGGGTCTTTTCCTTGCCGCCATTGGCGAAAGCCATCGAGGCGTCCGGCCCGAGCGCCTCGTACAGGGTCGTCGTCTCCGCCGTCAGATCGATCAGCGGCACGTTCAGCCGTTTGGCGACGTCGCGCACGGCGGCATCATAGCCGGCGTGGCTGTTCTGCATCTTGCCGTCCTTGAGCGTCAGCCGCGCCACCGGCGTCACCAGGACGGGTTGGGCGCCGCGCTGACGGACGTCAGCGACGAAGGCCGCGAGATAGGCGGGATAGGCTTCATCCGGCGCGGCATAGGTGCGCGGCCATTGCTTCTTTTCATCGTTGTGACCGAACTGGATCAGCACGACGTCGCCCGAACGGGCGTCCTGCATCAGGCGGTCCCAGCGGAACGACGTCAGGAACGACTTCATCGTCTCGCCCGAGCGGGCATGATTGGCGACCGAGACACTTGTCAAAAAGCGCGGCAGCATCTGGCCCCACGAGGCGTAGTCGCCGCCGGCCTGGTCGGTGACCGTGCTGTCGCCGGCGATCAGCACGCGCCGTGCCTGCACCGGGGCAATGGTCAAGCTGTCGAGCGCGGGTGCTGAGCCCGAAACGCTGATCGTCAGGGCGTCGTCCCAATCGCGACCGGCGGCGTCATCACCGCGCAGGGCGACGTGCGGCGGCGTCACTGCGTCGGTTTCCTGCGGCACCAGCGTGGTATCGCGGACATTGACGACGAAGCTTAAGGTGCGCGTTTTGCCGGCGCCGAGCACGATGGGAGTCGCGACCAGCCGGCGATCTTCGGCCCAGACCGAGGTGCGGCTGGCTTTTGGCCAACCGAGCGTCACCGTCACCTGATAGTCGCCGGGCGCCAGCTTGACCGTAAAGGCCTGCTCATTGCCGTCAGCAATAGAGGAAAATCCGTAGCCGCGCGTCTCATCATACGGGGTATTGGCGGCGACGGGCGTGCCGCTACTGTTACTTCCCGAAAAATTGAAGCTTTGCCCATGCGCCACGCCGGCGCTGGCTGACAGACCCAGAATGAGGGCCAGAATCCTAAAAACGTGATCGTTTTTGATCAATTTGAGGGACTCCCTGCGCAATCAGGCTGATTTTGTGATTGATTTTGATATTTTTTCATTGCTCTCAGCCCCTGTCAATGTCAAATTCCAGAAGGGAAATCCTGAACACAGACGCCTTTAACGCCGTGGGGACGATGCGCCGCAAAAGCTTGGCACAATGGATGGGGTATGCAGGGCTGATCGCCCTGAGCATCGCTATGGGAGCGACATCCGCCTCGGCGCAGCAGACCGGCGACGCCTTCATGGACAATGCCGGCCTGACCTCGCAAAAGGCCGCCGCCGCGTCCAATGCGTCGCTCGCCGTGAAGCCGCAAAAGGGCCCGACCACCTATCTGATGTCGGCCTTCAACGCCACCGGCGAGAACGAGCTGTCGATCTTCAGCTCGTATGACGGCGCGACCTTCACCTCGACCGCTTCGGAAGCCTATAAGCCGGCGACCGGCCTGCTGCGCGATCCGTCGATCATGCAGGCGGCCGACGGCACCTACTACGTCACCTACACCACCGGCTGGGGCGGCACGACCTTCGGCATCGCCAAAAGTCGCGACCTGCGCCATTGGGATCACGTCACAGACGTTGATATCGGCCTCGCGGGTGTCACCAATGTCTGGGCGCCGGAATGGTTCAAGGACAGCGACGGCAGCATCTCGATCGTGGTGTCGATGTCGATGTCGGGCAAGGACGGCCCGTTCGCCGCCTATCTGCTGAAGGCAACCGATGTCGCCGCCGGCAAGTTCTCGGCGCCCGTGGCCATGGCCGGGCTCGGCAACAACCATATCGACACCTTCCCGGTTAAAGACGGCGACACCTATTACGTCTTCACCAAGAACGAGACGACCAAGACGATCGAGCTGGCCTCGGCCAAATCGCTCGCCGGGCCGTGGACGATCGAAAAGACCGGCGACTGGGCCGGCTGGGGTGACTGGATCGAAGGCCCGGCGGTCGTGCGGCTTCCGAACAATGGTTGGCGCATCTATTTCGACGACTACCGCAGCAAGACCTACTGGTATTCCGACAGCTATGACGGCTTCAAGACCTGGTCGAAGAAGCAGGAACTGGGCGGCGTCTCGGGCGCCGTGCGCCATTTCACCGTGCTGCCGCAACCGACCGAGGTCGTCGACAAGGCTTTGGCGCCGACGGCGCCGGCCCATACCGTCACCTGGGATCGCCACTCGCTGATGATCGACGGCAAGCGCACGATGATCTGGTCAGGCGAAATGCAGCCCTTCCGCCTGCCTTCGCCGTCGCTGTGGCTGGACATCCTGCAGAAGATGAAGGCGACCGGCTACAATACCGTGACGCTGTACATCGACTGGGGCTATCACACCGCCAAGCAAGGCCATTACGATTTTTCCGGCGTGCGCAATATCGAGCGCGTGCTGCAGATGGCGCAGGACGAAGGCCTGTACGTCATCATCCGCCCCGGCCCCTACGTGAATGCCGAGCTCAGCATGGGCGGCTTCCCGGGCTGGGTGACGCGGCAAAAGGCGATGGCGCGGACCGACGATCCGCAATATATCGCCGCCGTCGACGAATGGCAGACCCAGATCGACGCCATTATCGCCCGCCACCAGATCACCACCGGCGGCGGCACGATCATCGCCTATCAGATCGAAAACGAGCTCGGCGACACTTCGGATTCGCGCAAGCGCTATATGCAGCACCTGGCCGACAAGGTGCACGCCGACGGCATCACCGTGCCGCTGTTCCACAATTCGGCCGGGCGCCTGCCCAACTGGACGCCGGCCAATTCGTCGGCGCCATGGGCGGTCCCTGGTCCGACCCAGCTTTATGGCTTCGACGGCTATCCGGGCGGCGGCTGCAATGGCACGACCGAAATCGGCAAGCCCAACATCGTGCCCAACTGGGGCATGTATGGCGACACCACGCCAGACAAGACGGGCGTGGTCAAGGCCGGCGCCCTGACCTCGCCCAATACGCCGGGCTTCGCCGCGGAAATCGGCGGCGGCTGGTTCGACTTCTGGGGTAGCCAGGGCACATATGACTGCACCTCAAAGCGCGTCGGCTCGGAATATGTGCGCACCGATTATGGCTCAAGCCTGATCAACGGCGTCACCATGCATAGTGTCTATATGGCGTTCGGCGGCACGTCTTGGGGCTGGCTGCCGGCGACGGTGGTCTATTCGTCCTATGACTACGGCTCGGGCATCACCGAGGCGCGGCAGTTGCGGCCGAAGCAATATACTTTCAAGCAGATCGGTCAGTTCGTGCAAGCGGCCACACCCCTGCTGACCGACCTCGACAAGGGCGAGCCGCTGACGGCCTCGTCGGACAAGGTCAAGCTTTACCACGACATCGGCGCCAAGGGCGAAGGCGACCTGATCTTCGCCATCCACAATCCGTCGAATGCCACGACCAATGACGCCTTCTCGTTCAAGCTGACGACGAAGGATGGCAGTTATGATATCTCGACGCAACTGAACGGCCAGGACGCCAAGCTGCTGCTGGCCGACTATCAGCTGCGCGGCGCTCACCTGGTTTACTCGACCTCGGAATTGCAGACCGACCTCACCGCCGGCGGCAAGGAAGACTGGCGCGATATCGCGCTGTTCCATGGTCGCACCGGCGAACCCGGCGAAATGGTCTTGCGCTATGCTACGGCGCCCACCGTCAAAGTGCTGGAGGGCGATGTTCACAGCGCCTATGATGCCAAAACCGGCGATCTGAAGCTGAGCTACGTCCATAAGGGTCTGGCGCGCGTGCTGATCCACAGTGGCCGGCACGATGTCGTGCTGCTGATCGCCGATGAGGCCACGGCGCAGGAGTTCTGGACGCCTGACGTCAATATGGCCGCGTGGGGCGGTGGTTATCTGCCGATGCTGGTGCGCAGCAAGGCTCTCATCCGCAACGGCAGCTATGTTAAGCCATTCACGCTGAACATGAACGGCGACACGCAACAGGACTCGACGCTCGAAATCTGGGGCCTGCTCTATCCCAATCTGCACATCACTTTTAACGGCCAGCCGCTGACGGCCAGCGCCCAGCCCGACGGCAGCCTGTTGACGTCGGCGGCGCCTGGCTCCGCGGACGTAACGGTTCCCGATCTGATGGCTCGGCCCTGGGTCATGCGCGCCGAGTCGCCCGAAGCCGATCCGGCCTTCGATGACGCAAAGTGGCGCAAGGCCGATCTGACCGAATCGACCGCGCTCAAGGCGACGCAACCGCCGGCGGGTCAGCCCGTGCTGAACATGACCGACTACGGCTTCTATCACGGCGCCGTCTGGTATCGCGGCCGCTTCACGGTCGCCAAGGACGCGCCCGATACGGCTGACGTCTTCTATGGCGGCGGTGGCGCCGGCATGATGCAGTTGTGGATCGACGGCAAGTTCATCGGCCAGGACGAGGTACCGTCAGGCACGGCGCGTCCGGCGGGCACGCACAAGGTCAAGCTGACGATTCCGGCGTTGACGCCCGGCGCCCACGAAATTTCGGTCATGGTGATCAACGATTCCCACAACTGGGATCTCGGCGCCAATGACGAACACAAGGAAGGCCGCGGCCTGATCAGCCTGGGGCTCAGCCACGGCGGCGGCGCAACACTTCCGATTGATTGGAAGCTTCAGGGCGAAAAGGGCGGCGAGAATCTGGCCGACCTCGTGCGCGGTCCGGTCAATAACGGCGGTCTCTATGGCGAGCGCATGGGCTGGTACCTGCCGGTCAAGGACGATGCCGCGGACGGCTGGACGGCGGCCAAGGTTACCGATGCGCCACCGGCCCCCGGCACCTATTGGTTACGCCGTCGTGTCACGCTTGACTTGCCGAAAGATCAGGATGTGCAACTGGGCCTGCAGATCGGCGACCCGTCAAAGCCGCAATCCGATCACGTCACGCGCGCCGTCATCTTCGTCAATGGCTGGCACATCGGCCACTATATCGCCGATGTCGGGCCGCAACATACCTTCGTCATTCCACCGGGCATCCTAAACGGCCATGGCGTCAACACCATCTCGCTCGCGGTGACCAGCGACGGCCAGGCCAAGAATGCCTTCGAGCCCGTCCGTCTGGTCGTCATGGGCAATGCCCGCGGCGGTGTCCCCGTCGAGCTCGTTTCCTCCCCTTCCAGTACTCAACGCTAATTCCCGTAGTCTCATGACCAAGCAAATCCTCAAGCCGCTGCAACCGTTCAACATCCACCCGCTGCTGCAGCACCAGTCGGCCGCGCTCGACGCCGATCGCGACGATTACCGCAAGGCGATCGACCTGCTGATCAACAACCTCGTCAACATCAAGGACGAGACTGGCGAGTTCCTGCTGCGCCTCGAAGACGGCCGGGTGATCGACACCAAGGCCTGGCACGGCTTTGAATGGACCCAGGGCGTCGGCCTGTACGGCATGTACAAGGTCTGGGAAATGACCGGCGATCCCCAGGCCTGGGAGATCATGACCAAGTGGTTCGAGGAACGCTTCAAGGAAGGCTCGCCGTCGCGCAACATCAACACCGTCGCGCCGTTCCTGACGCTCGCCTACCTCTACGAGCGCACCGGCAACCGCACCTACCTGCCCTATCTCGAAGTGTGGGGCGAATGGGTCTATTCCAGCCTGCCGCGCACCGAGGAAGGCGGCTTCCAGCACATCGTCTATAACAGCGTCAATCAT